>Ga0307415_100000446_pt1 | contig 17764 bp, 9 predicted proteins | sample DK1Cmetagenome_FD_204524 | JGI IMG/M metagenome (GOLD analysis project Ga0307415, IMG submission 204524) | Maize rhizosphere microbial communities from greenhouse at UC Davis, California, United States - DK15-C-2 | ecosystem: Host-associated > Plants > Roots > Rhizosphere > Soil | place: USA...
AGGCCCCGGGCGGGTCATGGCGCAAGCTTGTTTACGGCACTGCTTCTGCTCACTAAGTCGCTCTCCGCCCAGGCTCCCACCGGTAAGCTCGAGGGATCGGTTCACGACCCGGCCGGCCTTCCTCTCGCTGAAGCGCAGATCTTTATCCCAGGTACTACGTATTTCGCTGTGAGCGATCCTCGCGGCCACTACTTCATCAACAACGTTCCCGCCGGCACCATCGCGGTCCACGCAACGCTGATCGGCTACCGGCCACTGGAGGTGCGCGAACTTCGCGTGCTCGCTGGTCAGACCATCACGCAGGACTTCACCCTGGAGCCCGCGCCGGTTCAGCTCCGGGAGCTCACGGTGATTGCCGCGGAGAATGTGCTGGTCCCGCGGGACGAGGTCACCAGCAAGCAGCGGGCAGACGGCTGGTTCACCGACCGTCTGCCAGTGGACCGCGCCCGAGGAGTTCTCGCTTTACAGCCGGGAGTCGTCGCCGGCGTGGACACCGGGTACGGAGGACTGCAGACGCTGTCGATTCGGGGCGGCCGCATAGACGAGGCGGCGGTGTACGTGGATGGTGTTCCAGTATCCCCTGGCTATCGGGCGCGCCTGGCAGAAGGGTTCAGCAGCACGCCCGGAACCGAGATCAGCGTGGGTACCAACGCCGTGGAGGAAGCATCGGTGACCACGGGGGCCACGTCGGCAGAGTTCGGCAACGCTCTATCCGGAGTGATCTCCATCCAGACTAAAACCGGCGGGAGCCGGTTCGCGGGCGCACTCGCCTACGAGACCGACGAGCCGTTCGGAGTCATGCACGGTCTGGGCTTCAACCGGGTCCAGGCGAGCCTGGGCGGACCGGTCGCGCGCAACCTCAGCTTCTTCGTCTCCGGCGTACTGGAAGGTCAGAAGTCGGCCCGCACCGGCTTCGATGCGGAGAAGGCGCCGATCTTCGTTCAGGCGGGTCTGGATACAACGGTGGCGGTGCCCAGCGCAGCGGGGGCCCCCCTGGCCGACACCTCGCATGTACCGATTTACCGGATGGCCATTTACCGGGGCGAGTGCGGCGAGTTCGCCGGCAGCGCCAACGAAGGAATCCGCACCAATTACGGGATCCACTGTCAGGGCATCCGGACGCCCTCGAGCGGAACCTCGACCTACGAGCTCCAGGGCAAGCTCAACTATACCTATGGCCAGGGGTCGCGGCTCTCCATGAGCTACCTCGGGAGCCGAAATCAGGGCCGGCCGTTCGACTACGCCAACCTGTATAACCCGGGTGCACTCTGGGGTTACCGGCGGTGGAGCAACATCTTCACGCTGAACTGGGCCCCCAATCTCCGGCGCTCGGCCGAGCGGGCACTGGCGCTGGAGACTTACCTCTCCTATCAGCAGGACCGCACCATCCAGAGTCCCTTGACGCTGGAGAGCGAACGGGCAAGCCGGCATCCTTTCGGGGGGTTCCTGGTTCGGCCGCTGGGGTTCCGCTTCGACTTCGAGAACTTCCCGCTCGATGAAGAGCTGGTGACGAACGTCAGGGAGAACCGGGCCGGAACCCGGCGCACTCCGTACGTGATCGAAGAGTTCGAGCAGTACAATCTCATCGACCAATACAGCAACAATGCCTATGGTCTTCCCGGCTGGTACGAATCCGGTGGGCCTGCCTTCTCGACCTTCTTCCAAGACCCGATCCTTCGCCTCTACCGCGAGGACCGCCTGGTGGCCAAGGTCAACCTCGACTGGCAGCTCGACCGATATAATCGGCTGCGCACCGGTGGGGAGTTCACGCACTACTCCCTCGACCGGTATCAGTCGGAGCTTCAGGCGACCGATTTCGCTGACGTGTATCTGGAAAAGCCGATACGTTGGAACCTGTTCCTGGAAGACCGGCTCGACCTCGGCGATGTCGTGTTGGTGGGCGGGCTCCGGCTCGACGCATATCACTCTCGCGCCAGCCGGAACCTCATGCTCGATACCGTAAGCGCGAGCCCCACCTTCGGCGAATACGTTTGGAGCGAGGGTGCCGCGCAATATGGATCGGATGGGACCACCTTCGATGAAAAATCATTGGTGGTGACTCGCCGCGACCACGGCCACGGCTACCTGAGCCCCCACGTCCAGGTCTCGTTCCCGGTCACCGAGCGGACCAACTTCCGTCTCTCCTACGCCCACCAGGTACAGGCACCCGACTTTGCGCTGATACTCTCGGGTGTGAACCTGGGACGGCGCGGGACCGATCTGGACTTCGGGAAGACCATACTCTTCGAGTTCGGAGCCCGGCACGCATTCAGTGACGACATGGTGCTCGACGTCGCGGCCTACAACAAGAACAACCTCGCGGTCGCGGCCGCACGCACGTTTCTGGTGACGAACCCCTTCAACGGATCACCGACTGGCCACGTGAGATTCGCCAATGCCGACTACGGAAGTACCCGCGGAATAGACCTGCGTCTCGATCGCCGGATCGGCAACTGGTTCAATGGCACCGTCTCGTACAGCTACCAGGACTCGAAGAGCACGGGCTCGGACCCGCTGAGTAACCAGGATGCCGGTGTTGTAGCACTTCAGGAGCTCGGGGGCGCCATCGGCCCTCCACCCCAGGCGATTCTGCCGACCAACTTCAGCCGGCCCCATACTTTGGCCGGTGCGGTGTCGCTCACCGTGCCGTCCGACTGGAAAGCGGGAACCTTGGCCGGTGCAGTCCTGGGGAACCTCGGACTCTTTGCTGTCTTTCGCTATACCAGCGGAACGGCCTACACCACATGTCCCGATGACGAGGGGAACGAGAATATCTTTTCCCGTGACGGAGGGTGCGTTCAAGGCGCCGGTGCCATCAACGGCGCAAGGCTTCCGGCCTATCGTCAGATCGATCTGCGGATCACCAAACAGGTGGGCCTGGGTGGGGTCGGTCTCACCGCATATCTCGACGCCCGAAACCTGTTCAACTTCGCGAACATACTGGAGGTCTTCTCCGCAACCCGGGACATTAAGAATCCGGCTGATCGGCAGAACCGCTGGGCCAACGACAGCTCACATTATGCGGTTGAGGCGAAGGCGTCCGGCGTGTACGGAGAGGATGGTGCGGTTGACCTGCGCTTCGAGGGGACGGTGGCATCCGGCTGCAGCGGTTGGACCAACGGAGCAGGACAGCCCGCGGCTCCCAACTGCGTCTACCTGATACGGGCCGAGGAACGCTACGGAGACGGCGACCACGTGTTTATCCTGGCCGAGCAGCGTCGCGCGTCGGAGGCGTTTTACGCCGCCGTGGGGCGAACCGGCAGCTTCTTCGCCCGAGGGCGGCACAACCTCACCGGCGACCCGCGTCGCCTGCGGCTTGGGCTGGAGGTGTCGTTTTGAAGGGCGGCAAATCGACCACGGCGCTGCTGATCCTGGGCTTACTCGGTCTTCCGGATCTGGCCTCATCCGAGGCACGGCCGCGACCCGGCGCTCGCACCGGCGGCTTTCGTCTCTATGCCCGGGCATTGGGCGCACTGACAGTCAATCGGGTTTACTGTGGCCTGACCGCTACCGGAGAGATTTGCCGGGACAGTACCGGATCGGGCTTTGCGGGTGGCGGTTTCTGGCCCAAGGGTACCGCCAATCAATATGTCTTCAACTCTGGGTTTCAGCTGGCCGGGGTCATTGACCGGGCAGCCGGCTTCGAATGGGCGGGCGACACCAGTAGTGCCACATTCTACAACCCGGCCGGGGGTGGTGACGGAGAGCCAGTGCGTCCGATTCATAATGCCGGAGATCCGGTTGATTTGGCAGGCTGGCCGGCGGCCGCCTGGGTCCCGAAGGGTGATGCTTCAGAGGAGTTGTTCAGCCCCCTGCTTCGTGAGCGCAGATCCGCCTCTCAGGGAGACGTCTGGTGGCTGTCGTGGGACGGCAATGCCGCCCTGGCCAGCCCTACCACTCGGCAGCACCCACTGGGAGTGCTGCTGGAACAGCGTGGGATGGGCTGGAACTTTCCCGCCGGCAATGAGGACATCCTCTACTTCATCTACACCATCTACAACATCACCTCCACCGATCCCGCTGCCTATGCCGCCGTCAGGCCGGCCATGCGTGACATCCTGCTGGAGAAGGCTCGAGATTTCCACCGGCTCAACAATCAACGCTATGGGCTGCAGATTCCGGACGATGGGTATGCCATCCAGGACCTCTATGTGGCCTTCGCAGCCGATATGGACGTGGGGGATGCAGGGCTCAACTACGCCTCGGTAAATCTGCCCTTTGCCTTGGGCTACACGTACGATCGCAGCTTCAGTCCGCTCCCCGATTGGACATTCGACCCAGGGATCTTTGGCCCGCCGTTCTTCGCCGGCACCGGGTTTGTCGGAGTGAAGTTCCTGCAAAGCCCCTTGAATCAACAGGGGGAGCAGTTGGGCCTCACGCTCTTCGGGACTACGGTCGGCGGTGGGTCGTTCGAAGATCCGTCCTCGGCCGAACAGCTCTACCGCTACTTCTCTGCAACGCTGAACCCGGCGCTCGGCGACAGTCAGTGCAACACCGGCAACCCCAGGATAACCAGAATCTGCTTCCTCAATAACGCCGAGTCCGGGGACATGCGGTTCTTTCAGTCCTCGGGGCCGTTGACCCTCACCCCGGGGGCGTCTGGCTCGATCGTGGTGGCGTACATCTTTGCCGCACCGGTGAAGGATCCAGCCTGTGAGCCACCCTGCGCCATACGACCGGAAGATCCTACCATCCTCACTGACGCCGGCCGCATAGTCGATGGCGTGAATGCCATTGACCGGCTTAGCGGATACCTCGGGTTCTCCGACGCCAACGACAACGGGCAGGTAGATCAGGAGGAGTTCGAGGTGGTGCCCGGTTCGTTGCTGGGAAAGGCGCGAGTGGCTCAGGCGGTCTTTGATGGCGGGTTTCTGCTGCCTTTCGCCCCGGAGCCATCTCCTTTTTTCTTAATCCCGGGCGACAATCAGGTCACGGTGCTATGGCAACCCAGTCCGTCGGAGAAAGCGGGAGATCCTTTTTTCACCAGCGCAAACCTGGCGAGCATCACCCCGCCTGGAGGTGGCGCGCCGGTACCGAACCCGCTTTACGATCCCAACTACCGGCAGAACGATGTCGAGGGATACAGAGTCTACCGGGGACGAGTGGATTCGCCCAACTCTCTCCAGTTGTTGGCGCAGTTCGATTATGCCGGCACATTGATTTCTGATTACCAGGGGCAAGTCAACCCTGTGCCGGCATGCGCACCGGAGATCGGGATCGATGCGGCGGCGAATCCGGCCACGGGAATCGACCTGTGTGACTACGACACTCCCGCGCCAGGCGCAGCTCGGGTAAAGCACGTAGATGTGCCGTTGGTCGGCCCTGTGGTTCAGGTTCGACTCGGCCGTCGCGCCGCGCTCGCTACCGGTGAGGCGATTCTGCTCGGAGCAGACACAGCCGTGACGGGCCAGGAGGGCGGTTGTCTGAGATCTGGCAACCCGGCGCAGTGCGACCTTCGAGACACTGGAGTCCCCTTCGTTTACGTCGATGAGACAGCCCGCAACAATCTGCGCTACTTCTATGCTGTCACCGCGTTCGACATCAACTCTTTTCAGTCGGGGCCCTCGAGCCTAGAGTCACCACGTGTGGCCAAACCCGTCACTCCAGTCACAGCAGCATCCAATTACCAGAATACCGGGGAAGTTGCCGTGAGCATGCGGGGGCGGGGTGCGGCGCTCGACAACACGGCACCTGTGCCGACGATCGATCCGGGCACGGGCCGGTTCAGCGGCCCCTTCCCGCCGGCGAACGATTTTGATTTCGGTTTGGGAAATTTCGTTCAAGAGTTGATAGCCGGTCCGGGCACCTTCTCCCTGACTCTGGACAGCATCGGCCTTGGTTCCGCGCACGATAACCTGCCAAGCATCTATCACTTCACTGCCGCCTCGGGAGGAAATAACACGCTCGTGTCTCTGCCGATCTTGCAGGACCAGACGGTTGTCACCCACACGAACTCCACGTCCTTTCCCGCGATCTCTCCTGATGCTTCACTGGCGCAGCGATACGGAGGGAACGACCAGTACAAGCTGACAGCGCGGATGCAGATGAATCTCCAGGGGCTTTACTACACCAACGCCTGGGGCCGAGGGTGTGTGAACTCTGCACCGGGCTTCGCCCCCAGCATTGCGCTCAGGGTCGAGGGTTGTGAGTACAACGGCCAGCGGTGGTTCGACGGCCCATCGCCCGAAACCAACGAGACAGTGGACCACCCGCAGGCCACCCATCCACCCAACGCCACGACGAACACCCTCACCGGAGGATCGACCAATGCCGGGGCGCTTAGTGGAGTTGCGAACATATACATCCCTCACTCCTACGAGACCCTGGAGAACGTTTATCGCAACGTCGAGGGGGCGCTAGCCGGAGTGCAGCGTGCCGCGGACTTCAACGTTTACTGGGGCGCCGGCGGGCTCGTTGATTCGGTAATCGATGTCACTCATAATGTGGCGGTGCAGTTTAGCCCGGTGATCGGCAGCAGCTATGGAATTCTCAATGCGTCAGCCAGCGCCGGTGGCGGATCCAAGGACGGCCGCAGCGACGTGCTCACCAACGTGGATATGGGTTGCGTGGAGCCGTGGAGGTCGTTCCCATCGGTGGGCGGCTCCGGGGGGATCTATGGCTGCACGGCACCCACGGCGTACGCGCTCAGCCAAACTGCGATACCTGGACCCGTCGCGTTCGTCACCGGCTCTACCAGCAACGCGCCGGCGGCCGCGGCCGCCCCTCGGCCGGGGGCTGGTTTCATCCTTTACTTGCCAGGGACCTACTCTGTAGTCGAGCTGGCTGGCGGGGCGCTGCCGGCAGCGGGCGCCGTCTGGAGCCTGCGGAGTTACGTCGGCTCGACGCGCGGCGGCCAGGGCGCCGCCGGGGATCGTGGGCCCTATACATTTACTCCCCGCCCTCGGCCTCTCACGGCAACTGGCGTATCGCTGCAGGTCGACTTCGACGTGATCAATCAACAGGTTGCGGCTACCGAGACAGACCTGGAGCAAATTCACACTGTACCCGATCCGTACTATGTCACCAACGCCTTCGAGCGGACCACCCAGGGCAAGGTCATCAAGTTCGTCAACCTGCCGGCCCAAGCCATCATCCGGATCTATTCGTCCAGCGGCATTCTGGTAGACCTGCTGGAGCACCGCTCCGAAACATTCGGCGGTGCCGCCACCTGGAACGTGCTCAATCGGAACAACCACGTCGTGGGCAGTGGCGTGTACTTCTATCACATCGAATCGGGCGGTGCACGGCGGGTGGGGCGCATGACCATCGTGAACTTCGCGGAATAACCGTGACTATCTGAATGAAAGCAATGGTAGTGCTGAAGGGTATCTAACAGGTTGCTCATTGCACTCCGCTAACGCGGCTCAGCCACCAACCGGGCCAACTCCGACCTAGCTCTCTCGACTACGGGCTGAAGCGCGGGATCACAGTCCCGCCAGAGGCTCACGAAGCGCTGGTAGTGCTCCGCCGCCCTCTCCCGCTCACCTAATCGCCCATACAGCTCGGCTCGCTCCAGGTGCATCGGTGCGAGGTACACGATCTCGCTGGGCGCGCCCTGGAACGCTGTCTCCGCCCACTGGAGCGCATCCCGATTCTTCTGCTGCAGTCGCAGCACGAGTACCCGAAGGTATCCGGCATGCTCCTGAGTAAACTCACGCACGTTGGCATAAGCCGGGACGCTGACCAGCTCCAGGGGAACTTCGCCCTGCACTCGGCGCAGCAGTTCCCCCGCCAGATCCTGGCCCGGGCCCAGCAATGCCGCGTCGGCGCGGATTGTCATGGCCAGAGCCTGCATCGCCGCTCGAGCTTCTTCCGGACTCGCCGAGCGTTCGATCTCCGCAGCTCTCCGCAGCGCGCCTGCATAATCACCCAGTCGGGAGCTGAGTAATCCAAGCAGATAGAGTCGCAGCTGGGGGTTCAGCTGCGCGGCCAGACCGGCGTCAGTTCCCGACATTTCGGTGCCGGGCTCCCAAAGCTCGACTTCTCTCCTGAGCGAATCAAGATCGTTCCGGGGCACGCGAAGGAAAGGGAGCGTGGCCCCGAGGGCTCGCTGTATCAGAACCGGTGGCGCCCCGGCATCCCTTCTGCCCGTGCGAAGGCGACTTTCGCGGCCGTCCACCGTCCCCGCGCCAGCTCCAGCCAGGCGAGAAAAAGCTGGGCGTTGACCTGGATCGGCGGGCTCCTCCGGGGCGCGAGATCAAGTGCCGCCAGTGACCTTGCAGCCGGAAGGTCGTTCAAGAAGGTCGCCACATAACGAGCGCCGATTTGGGACTGCCGGGAGTCCGCAGACCTGGCTTCCGCCGTGATGGCGGCGCGCGCCGCGGAATCGCCGCGAGCAAAGGTCGAAAGAATCCGCATGCTGAGCGGCGGAGCCGCCATTCTCCGCATCATGGAGTCTGCCTCCTCATAGTCTTCCTCGCGCACGGCGAGGTCCCACATGGGTCATATGGGTCAGAGGAAACCCGGATCCAGATCGAGAACCTGATCGAACAGCTCGCGTGCTTCGGCGCGGTGGCGGCCCCGAAGCGGATTGTAGTGATAGAGGAGGTCGGCGAGCTGAAACCGGGCTTCGAGATCGTCGGGGTAATCACTGAGGATCGAGCGATACTGCCGCTCGGCGCGGTTGGCAGCTCCCTCTCGGTAGTCCACATATGCGGTGAGCAACCGGCGATCCCGCTGGGTGAGCCGCCCGCTCATGGAAAGGGCGCGGTTGGCGGCTGCAGTCGCCATCGCTGGACGGTTGGCCCAGCCAGCGGCGACCGCCATGCGGTACTGGGCCAGTGCAAAGGTGCTGTCTTCGGTGACCGCGCGTTGAAACATGGTAATGGCGGAGTCGAGGCGGGCCCGCTGTAGACTGGCGGCCCGGAGACGGCGCTCGCCATCGAGGTAGGCCTTGAGTGCGATGAGTGAACGGGTGGTGACGGCAGCCGTCTCCGTGAGCCGAGTACCCGGGCCTCGCTTGACCAACAGCTGCGCCGACAGTCGGTCCACCAGTTCGAAGAGTTGAGTGCTGTCGCCCTCGACGCTGGCGTGGGTTTGCGCCGCCCCACCGGTCCCTGTCCCATCGTAGAGTGCCGCTTGGATCCGCACCCGCCCGCCGACCGCATTGACACTCCCCAGCACGTACAGCCCAGCCCCCACACGCCGGGCAACAGTGCGCCCCCGGTCCACATCGAGAGTGCCGTCATCAACACTGGAAGTCGCTGCCGTGAGGATAGTTCCGGCATCGATCGTCCGAAGGTCCCCCGCTCCATCGAGATCCCGGCTCAACAGATCCACCATTCCCTCTGACAGATACGAGAGACTCTCGCTCCCTCGCACGGAGAACGGCAGTACCGCGAGCCGGGTGGCTGAAATCTCAGGAGCGGTCGGGGCTGCCCTCCGGTAGGCGGCCCACGCCAGAACCAGGGCGAGCGTTAGCAGCAGCCCTCCGACCAGTGGTCCCGGCACCCGCCGCCATGCGGCTCTATCAGCCGGGCGGGAGCGGGGAGAACCCGAGATTGCCGTCTCGGTCAGAGTGAGCGCCTTCGCAAACTCGCGTGCCTTGGCGAATCGGTCGGCGGCGTTCCGGGCAAGCGCGCGATGAACTGCCCGCTCCACCGCTTCAGGGACGTCACGGATGGTTCGGAGGCGTGGAGGTGGCTCGGTGAGGCGTCGCGCGACTATTGCCTGCGGCGAGGGGCCGGTATAGGGCGGCTCTCCCACGAGCATCTCGTAGAACACGCACCCGACGCTGTAGATGTCCGTGCGTCCATCGATGTTCGGCTCGGCGCAGGCCTGCTCCGGACTCATGTAGGCCGGGGTTCCCAATGAGAGCCCCGTCTCGGTCAAACGCTCCTCCCCGACAGCCGTCAGAGCGCGAGCAATCCCGAGGTCGGCCAGCACGGCCTGATCATCCTCCAACAGGATGTTCTCCGGCTTGACGTCCCGGTGAATGACACCGTGACCGTGCGCGTACTCCAGGGCACTCAGCACCTGGAGCGCAATGCGGCACGCATCATCCAGAGTCAGTTGTTTTTCCCGGCGCAGACGGTCGCGGAGTGTTTCCCCCTCCACGTATGGCATGCTGTACCAGAGCTGGCCGGCTGCCTCGCCCGAATCGAAAACGGGCAGGAGGTGAGGATGCTGGAGTCCGGCGGCTATTCGGATCTCATGCAGGAAGCGATCGGGGCCGAGGGTCGCCGCAAGCTCAGGGCGCAGTACCTTGAGTGCGACACGACGCTGGTGACGAATGTCGCGTGCGAGGTAGACGGTCGCCATTCCGCCGCGGCCGAGCTCGCGCTCGATAGTATAGGTCCCGCTGAGAGCCGCCTGAAAATCCTGCTGGAGGGGCATAGTACCAACCGCGGTTCGTCTAGCGCTTGGACATCAGATCGAAGTCGGCCTGCTCCATCTCTCGCGTAATTGGGCTGCCCAATTTTGCCAGCGGCGGAGCCTCACTCCATCCCGCAGCTTCGAGCACATCCGCCGTCCGGCGATTCACGGCATGAGTCTGCTCTTCGCCCCTCGCGTTCGAGGCGGCCAGGTCGAGCCAGGACAGGGCCTCGGCAAAGGCGTATCGCTCGATGGCGCCTTCGCTCGCGATCAAAGCGAAGCGGTAGGCAAGGGCCGGCTCCCCTCCGCGGTCCGCGTGGCGCGCGAGCTCACGAGCCACCTCCCGGATCTGGTGGGGGACCATGGCCTGCTCCAAACCCAGGGCGAGTGTACGATGGATTTCGCACCGGCGAGACGGCGTCAGTCCGTCACGAACCACGTGGGCTATGACAGGGTGGGCACAACGGTAGACCCCCCCTTCCTCCAGGAGCAGCCGCCGGTCGACCAGGGCGTCCGCGACAGACGCTGCATGCAAGCGGGAGATACCGTGCACGTGCGACAGCACCTCGGTCCGACAGCCAGCTCCCGCGATCGCGATGGTGATCAGCAGCTCGTTCAGCTGCTCCGGCAACCGGTCGATGCGCGCGGCAATCACGTCATGCACCGTCTGTGAAACCGGCAGATCCCGGCCCTGTGTCAACGCCCCGGAGGTTGCGGCCCACTCGCCGGAACTCTCGTCCACCTCCAGCAGTCCCTGCGCAAACATCGTCTTGAGCAGCTCGACCGTGTAGAAGGGGTTCCCGCCCGTGACCCCGCAGATCCGGTTGGCGAACCTCCGCGCTCCGGTGGGAGTGCTGACGTGGCCCATCTCACGGATCATCTGCCACAGGTGATCTTCGCTGAGGGGTCCCAACGTCACTGTGCTCGAATGCGCTTTGGCTCGTAACACCCGGCAGAGCCGGGCCGCCGGCGCGGCTCGCTCCAGCTCACCCATGCTCAGTGTTCCCAGCCAAAGAATCGGCGCCTGCTCGGAGCGCCGGGCCAGAAAGCGAAGCAGGTTGCAGCTGTCGCCATCACACCAGTGAAGATCGTCAAGCCAGATCACCAATGGGCGCTCGGCCGCAAGTGACAGCAACAGCTGGGCTACTCCCTCGAACAGACGCCACCCTTCAGCGGAGTCCGAGGGTGTCAACTCAGGAATCGCCGGAAAACGCTGCCGCAGCTCCGGAAGGAGGCGGGTTACCTCACTGAGCCACTCGGGCGCCGTCCCGCCGACACCCGGTGACGCGAGTGCCTCGCGCAGGACCTCCACCACGGGTTCGTATGGAATTCCTACCCGGCCATCGTATCCGTGCCCCCGCAGCACTCCGCCGCCCTGTGCCACGACCCAGCGGAGAAATTCCTCAGCCAGACGGGATTTTCCTACGCCCGGCTCACCGTCAATAAGAACAATCTGACCGGTGCCCCGCGCGACACGCTTCCATCCCTTCACCAGGATGCCCCACTCTCCCTCCCGGCCGATCAGGCTGCTTTCGAAGGATGGAGCCCGCGCGTACCACTCGTCCGTAATCGGCCGAGGGCTCGACGGCGCGGCGTCCGCCTCGACGCGTCGGATCAGGTTCATGAGGGTCCGGCTGGGCTCGCAGCCGGTTTCGCTCGCGAGCACGGCACGGTAATCAGCGAATCGTGCCAACGCGGCCCCGCGGTCGCCCGCCAGATATCGGGCCTCGATGGCAAGGCGGGCGGCTTCATCGGACAAGGGGTCGCTCCGAAGCCAGCGATCGGCAACGTCGACCGCCGCCCGCCAGCGCCATTGGCCCATCGCCTCGCGCGCGAGGGTACCCAACGCGTTCTGATACATGTGGAGGAGCTGCCGACGCGTACCCGCCACCCACTCATCGAATTGCGGAGCGTGCCGGACCGAGAAGCCCGTCAGGAACCGGGGGATATCGGCGGACAGCGCGCAGCTCGGCTCCTGGACTACGAGGCGCTTGAAGTCGGACACGTCACACTCGATCGAAGCTCCGAGTGCTATGATGGAACGCTCCGTCTGAATGACTTCGCCGAGGGTGGTGCGGAGATGCTTCAGTGCCTGGCGGAGTGAGGCGCGAGCCTCCATGTCCGATGACTCACCCCAGAGAAGCCCAGCCAGCTCTTCCCTGGTGTGCGGACCCGGCTCGAGCGCCAGGTACGCCAGGAGCGCCAGCTCCTTCGCGCCGGGTTGAGGCGTGAGCGGTTTGCCGCCCGTGGACTTCACGGACGGAGGGCCCAGCAGAGTCAGGGTAACACCCGCCACGGTCTCGCGCCTTTGTAGCTGAGCGACAGAACCTATGCGCTATTCACGAACCGGCAAGAGCATTTTCACGGTCTCTTCACGGATGGGGTGCAGATTCGCGTCCAGATCTTATGGCACTACCCACCACACAAGGAGCGTCATATGGCCGCCCAGGGAACCTTCACGATGAAGCTGACGCCGGAGCAGAAGGAAGAGATCCGCAAGGTCACTGGCAAGGACGCGGAAGTGATCGAACTGTCGGTGGAAGAGCTGGAAGAGCGGATCGCCCCAGCCATCAAGACGGTAAGGCTCTAAATTCACGAATTTTTCACGGTCTTGTGACACCTTAGACGCACTCAAACCACATCCCGCTTCACTACAGGAGACGCACACATGTCGAGCCCCAAGGAGCCGTTCCGGATCCAGCTTACGCCAGAGCAGAAGTCCCAGGTCAAGAACGCCACCGGTAAAGAAGCGGAAGCGGTTGAGCTTTCCGTTGAAGAGCTCGAGGAGCGGATCGCGCCGGCCACGACAAAGTTGCGGCCCGTCTAACCCAAGCTCGTCAGTTATCCGCAGGTCTGGTGCCGGGCCCCCGTGAAGGGGTCCCGGCACCGGCGTGCATGGCACAGCAGGGCTTCGTAGTACGCAGTCTCCTCTTGAGTCGCAGCCATGACCGACATCCTGAGCGCACCCGCACCATCTGACCATGAGTTGCGGGAAGAGATCGAGCGCCTCCGGCTGCTGCATTCCATCAGCCTGGAGTTCAGCGCGTCGCTGGACTTCGACGAGCTCCTGCCGCAGGTGTTCCAGCGCGTGCTTACCGCGCTGGGTGCCGAGGGTGGCTCGCTGTGGATCGCCGAGGGCGACATGCTCCGGTGCCGGGTGGCCGAAGGTGGCGCCGGCAGGAAGCTTGTGGGAGCTCAGGTGCCGGTGGGGAGCGGCTTCATCGGAGATGTGGCCCAGCGGCCCAGAACCACGATCGTCACCCGCGCCATTGAAGATCCCCGCTACCAGCCGGCGGTCGATTCAGCCGAGATGCTGGCTACGACGGTCATGGCCACCGCGATGGTTGCCTCTGGCGTCACTGTGGGCGCAATCCAGGTCTCCAACAAGCTGACGGGCGCCGGCGTGTTCGACGACCGTGACCGTGAGCTTCTGGAGGGCCTGGCCTCCAGCGCCGCTGCTGCCCTGCGAAACGCTCAAATGCATACCGTGGAGAAGCGGGCACGTGACCTGGCGCTTCTCCTGGAGATCAGCCGGGAAATTACGGCAACACTCGACCTGGACCGGGTGCTTCACTCCGTGGTCAACCTTGCATCCAGGGCGTTCACGTTCGACCGGGGCGCCGTGGGGCTGTTTGACAAGGGTCGCTGTGAGATCCGGGCGGTGGCAGGTGAGGAGAACGTCGATCCGAAGGACGACAAGCTCAAGGACCTCATCGCCCGGGCGGAGTGGGCGGCCGGCCATGGCGAACCACTCTACTTGTCCGATAGGAGCGACCCAGCATCAGACGCCGAACGGATGTTCGTCTCGGTCTTCGGTGCCGACCTCCAGGCCGACGATGTCCAGAGCGGTCTGTATTTGCCGCTTAAGGACGAGGAAGGTGTGTTAGGGGTCCTGTTATTCGAGGCCTCCCAAACCGAGTTCATCACGCCGGTTCAGCGGGAAGTCGCCGCAATCCTGGCCAACCAGACTGCCGTCGCACTTCGGAATGCCCAGCTCTATCACCAGGTTCCGATGGTGGATGCGCTCGGCGCCTTCGCCGCCAAGAAGCGGGCGCTCCTGGCGGTTCCCCGCCGGAAGGTACAGATATACGGAGCGGTGGCGCTCGCGCTGGTTGCCGCGGCTCTGCTGATCCGCTGGCCGTTTCGCGTAGCGGGAAGCGAGCCGGTCTTCCGACCCATGGCTCTCTCCCCGGTACGCGCGTGGGTACCGGGCATCGTCGAACGGGTGTTCGTAAACGAGGGAGCGACCGTAACCCAGGGAACTCCGCTGGCCACGTTGCGGTCCACCGCGCTGTCCAGCGACCGAGCAGCTACCGCTGCCGCGGTTGCCACGGCAGAGCGCCAGGCCGGCCTCGCGGCCAGCCAGGGCGACGCCTCGAATGAGCGACTCCATCGAATCAGGGCGGAGGCACTCCGTCAGGAGCTCAGCCTGCTCGACGAGCAAGTTGCGTTCACCACCGTTCGAGCGCCGACATCGGGTGTCGTCCTGACACCCCATCTGCGTGAGCGCCTCGGCGCATCAGTCGAAGAGGGCGATCTCCTGTTGACGCTCGGGCGCATTGACACGCTCGAGCTCGAGTTCGGTGTGGACCAGCGGGAGGTGAGTCGTGTCCTCCCGGGACAGGAGGTGCGAATCCGGGTGGACGCCCTGCCGCAGCATACCTTCTCGGGGATAGTCACATCCGTTGGACAGCTGCCGGCCGATACCAGTACGGGGGTGAGATATCCCGTGCGCGCCCGAGTCGCCAATCCAGACGGCGTGCTCAGGTCAGACATGGAAGCATACGCGAGAGTGCTGACTGCGCCGATGAGCGCGGCTGCCCGGACTATCCGTGCACCGCAGCGCTGGGCCCGCTCGATATGGTGGAGATTATGGTCATGAAGCGTTTACTCCTCATCGTCTTCGCCATCGGATGTGGCAGAGAGCCGGCTAGCACCCGCACTGCGCTGCCGGCCGAGACCGGGGCGCTCGGAGCCGAGAACCCGGCCTTCGTCACCGCCGACACCGCCACTATCGAGGTGCCGCTGACATTGCCGTCTCAGCTCTACGTTGAGCACGATGCAACCGTCTATGCCCGCTCCGGCGGCATCGTAGAGTCGATTCTGGTGGATCTCGGAAGCAAGGTCGCTGCCGGGCAGGCGTTAGCGCGTCTCGAAAGCGCGGATCAGCGGATCGCGCTGGCGCAAGCGGAAGAGCGGCTGACCAACAGCAGGCAAACGCTGGAGCGGTACCGCGAGCTGAAAGTCGCCGGGGTGGTTACGGCGGAGGATTCGGAGCGGGTCGAGTTCGAGCATCGCCAGGCGATGCTCATGCTCCGGCAGGCCCAGCGAGATCTCGCCTTGACCAGGATCGTCGCTCCGTTCGCGGGGGTGGTCACAGCCCGGAAGACCCGCCTGCACCATCTGGTCAGCTCCGGAGATACCCTCTTCCGCGTCACAGCCATGAATCCCATCCTCGCGGCCGTTCATGTTCCCGAGGCCGCCGCCGGAGCGCTGCGACTCGGGACCGAGGCCGAAATCGAAGGGCTGGGCGGGCACACGGCGCGGGCGCGGGTCATCCGGGCGTCCCCGACGATCGACCCGGCGAGCGGTGCCCGGGAGATCGTTCTTCAGGTCTCTGGCGACAGCCGGCTCACGCCCGGAAGCAGCGTCACCGTGAGGTTGGGAGGAGAGCGGCGCCAGGTGGTGACTGTCCCCAGGTCGGTGGTTGACAAAGACGGCTACGTCCAAGTCTGGTCGGAGGAGAGGACCACTCTCCGCGCCCTTACGTTGGGTACCGAATTGGCGGGCGACCTGGTCGAGGTGGTGAGAGGCCTGGCGCCTGGTGAAAGGCTCGTCAGGACAGCTCAGTGACCGGAAAGCCGAAGCTCAGACAGGACCTCGTACTCGTCGAGCAGACCTACCGGGGAGAGCAGAGCTATATCATCAAGGACCCGCAGTCGCGGAAATATTTCCGCTTCCGCCCTGTCGAGGTCATGGTGATGCAGACGTTCGATGGCGAGCATACCGCCGCCGAAACGTCCGCAGTACTGGACAAAGACGGCCTGCGCGTCTCTCCGGCTGGGGTGGAGGCCTTCGCCAGGAAGCTCAGCACGATGGGGCTCTGCGAACGCACCCTCGGAGAACGGTCAGTCCTCCAGATGGAGCGGCTCCGGGCTCTGCGCCGGCGGCGGCTCGGACGTGGCATGGGACCATTCAAAGGCGAGTTGCTACGGATACGCTGGTCCGTCGGCGATCCCGACAAGCTCCTCGAATGGATGCTCCCCCGGCTGAAGTTCTTCTTTACACCGGCGTTTCTCCGGCTGTCGCTTGCCCTGTTCGGTATCTACTTCCTCATACTCGCCCTCAAGTGGCAGGACTTCGTCAGGACCGTGTCCGACTTCTACCACCTCGAAGTCGGACTCACCGCCTTTGCCGTGTTCTGGCTCAGCGGCACACTCATCATCGTCATTCACGAGCTGGGACATGGGTTGACCTGCAAGTATTTCGGCGGGCGGGTACACGAGATCGGAGCCATGCTGTTCTACTTTCAGCTGGCTTTCTTCTGCAATGTCAATGACGCATGGACCTTCCCGGAGCGCCGAGCTCGTCTGTGGGTTACTGCCGCCGGCGCCTGGATCCAGCTTGTCGTCGCCAGTATTGCCGCGATGGTTTGGTGGGCAGCAACTCCTGGCTCACTGGTCGAGTACGCCGCATTCGCAGGCGTGTTCACCGGCGGCATTGCTACGGTTCTCATGAATGCCAATCCGCTGATTCCCCTCGACGGGTACTACGCCCTGAGCGACTACCTCGAGGTTCCCAATCTGCGCCAGCGCGCCTTTGCCTACATCGGATGGCTGTTGAAGACCCGGGTATTCCAGCTCGAGGCTCCACCACCGCCGGCCGACGAGCGGGAGCGACGGATTTTCCTCATCTATGGCGGCATTGCCGCCATCTACATCCCGCTCGCGCTCGCACTCTTCGCTGCCGCCTCATTCGGCTGGCTCAGCCGATGGCTCGGAGCACTGGGGATCGCGATTTTCCTGACCGGAGCGTTTCTGACGCTGCGTGCTCCGGTGAAAGAACTTCTCCACACCATTAGAGAGTCGTTGCAACGGCGGCGTGAAGCGGAAAGCCGGGGACGTTGGACACGCCGCCTGCTGCTGGGGGCGCCTGCCGTCGTTATTCTCGGCGCAGTGGTTCCCTGGGACATAAACCTGGTCGCTCCGTTCCGGGTTGCCCCCATCTTTTCGGCGATGCAATCCGCACCCGACAGCGGTGTCATTCAACGGGTGCTGGTCCGGGAGGGCAGCTCCGTGAGCAGCGGATCACCGTTGCTGGAGATTCGCAACCTCAACCTCGAACGTGAGCTGGCAGCAGCCCGCCGGACCCGGGACTCGGTCGCCACCCTTTCCGCACAAGCACGTGGTCTGGACCGCCAACCGGAGCTGACTGTGCTGGTGGCTCAGCA
>Ga0307415_100000448_pt1 | contig 17723 bp, 18 predicted proteins | sample DK1Cmetagenome_FD_204524 | JGI IMG/M metagenome (GOLD analysis project Ga0307415, IMG submission 204524) | Maize rhizosphere microbial communities from greenhouse at UC Davis, California, United States - DK15-C-2 | ecosystem: Host-associated > Plants > Roots > Rhizosphere > Soil | place: USA...
GCCGCCCTCGACCTCCAGCCCGAGCCCCTCGGGGACGACCTCGACCTCGAGCTCGTCCCAGATGGCGATCGACTGGAGCACCGAGACGACCTCGTGGTAGCGGCCGTCGGCCCGCACCGGCCCGACGTACAGCCCCAGGTTGACCTTGGCGGCGGCGCGGGCCCGCAGCGACCTGGGGGGCGCGTGGTCCGCGGGCTGGCGTTGCTGACTGGCCACGAGCGTCCCTCCCCGACGTCGATGCCCGGGCATGGTAGCTGCGGCCAGCGATCGGTTCAAAATGGACTACGGACCTGGCGGGCCAGTTCTCGGGTCAGGGCGGCGAACTGGTCGACGCCGAGGCGCTCGGCCCGCAGGCCGAGGTCGACCCCGGCGGCCCGGCCAAGGGCCTCGACCCCGGCCGCGTCCAGGCCGAGGCCCCGCAGGGAGTTGCGCAGGGTCTTGCGCCGCTGGCCGAAGGCGGCGTCGACGACCCGGCCGAGCTCGGCCACCTCCAGCCCGGCCATGGCCGGGTGGGGGCGGCGGGTCACCCCGAGCAGCACCGAGTCGACGTGGGGCTCGGGCACGAACACCCGCCGGCTCACCGGGGCGAGGAGGCGGGCGTCCGCCTGGGCGGCCAGCTTGGCGCTGGGGGCGCCGTAGGCGGGCGTCCCCGGGGCGGCGGCAAGCCGCTCCCCGACCTCGCGCTGGACCATGACCACCTGGTCGGCGATGGCCGGGGCCTCGGCCAGCACCTTGAGGACCAGGGTGGCGGCGATGTTGTAGGGCAGGTTGGCGACCAGGCGCCGGGCCGCCGGGGCGAGGGCGGCCAGGTCCACCCGAAGCGCGTCGGCGACCTCGACCCGGACCCCCGGGTCGTCGGCCAGGACCTCGGCCAGGGCCGGGAGCAGCCGGGCGTCGGTCTCGACGGCCACCACCTCGGCCCCGGCCTCGCGCAGGGCCAGAGTCAGGCTGCCCAGCCCCGGCCCCACCTCCAGCACCGTCTCGCCCGGCTCGACCCCGCCCAGGCGGGCCACCTTGCGGGCGGTGTTGGGGTCGGCCAGGTAGTGCTGGCCCAGGGCCTTGCTGGGGCGCAGGTCGTGGGCGGCCAGCAGCGCCCGGACCCGCCCGGGGGTGAGCAGGGCCCGCGGGGCCCGCTCAGCCATCGCCGTCGAGCGGCAGGGCGAACGCCCGGGCCGCCGTGGCCGTGGTGGCGGCGGCCACCTCCTCGACCGGGACGCCGTGGAGACCGGCCACGGTGCGGGCGGTGACCGCGACCCGGGCGGGGTGGTTGGGGCGGCCCCGGAAGGGATGGGGGGACAGGAACGGGCTGTCGGTCTCCAGCACCATCCGGTCCAGGGGCACGGCCGCGCAGGCGGCCCGCAGCTCGGGGGCGTTGCGGAAGGTGAGCATGCCGGCGAACGACACGTACCAGCCGGCCTCGACCACCCGGGCGGCGTCGGCGGCGTCGCCGGCGAAGCAGTGGAACACCACCCGGGCCGGGGCGCCCTCGCCGTCCAGGACGGCCAGGACGTCGGCGAACGCCTCCCGGCAGTGGACGACCAGGACCTTGTCGAGCTCGCGGGCCAGGCGAACATGGGCGGCGAAGGCGGCCCGCTGGTCGGGCCGGGGCGAGTTGTCGTAGTGGTAGTCGAGGCCGGTCTCCCCCACCCCGACCACCCGCTCGTCGGCCAGCAGCCGCCGCAGCCCGTCCAGAGTGGGCGCGTCAAGGCTGTCGGCGTCGTGCGGATGGACCCCGGCGGTGGCCGACACCTGGGGCAGCCGGGCCGCGTTGGCCGCCGCCCGCCGGCTGGAGTCCAGGTCGACCCCGACGTCGACCAGGTGCCCGACCCCCCCGGCGAGCGCCCCGGCCACCACCTCCTCGGCCGGGGTCTCCAGCAGGTGCAGGTGGCAGTGGGTGTCGACCAGCATTCGCCGAGCATGCCACAGGCTGGTACGACGCCGTACCCGCGACTACGGCAAAGATGGGAAGACGCTGCGCAACTTGCCCGGTTAGCGTGTTTGTGCCGGTGGCCCGCTGGGAGCCACCGATGGGGGAAGTTCGCAGGGGGTGCGCCATGCATCGGCGTCGGCTCGGCCCTGTCCGTCTGCTGATGTTGCTGGTCCTGCTGCTGTCGCCGCTGGCGGCCGCCCCGGCCTCGGCGGCACCGCCGCCGGAGCGGCGCGGCGAGGTCCTGGGCCCGGCCACGCGGTCGTCGGCGCCGACCTCGCCGGCGGTCACCGCGGCGGTGCCGAGCGGGTTCTCCGACACCGTTGTGTGGAGCGGCCTGGCCCTGCCCACCGCGATCGCCTTCGCCCCCGGGGGCAAGGTGTTCGTGGGCGAGAAGGGCGGGACCTTGAAGGTGTTCGACTCACTCGCCGACACCGCCCCCACCCAGGTCGTCGACCTCCATCCACAGGTGCAGGACTTCTGGGACCGGGGCCTGCTGGGCCTGGCGGTCGACCCGGGCTTCGGCACCGCCGGCCGCAACTACGTCTACGTGCTCTACACCCACGACCACAACCCCGAGGGCAGCCCGGCCAGCTGGGGTGACACCTGCCCGACCCCGCCCGGTGCCACCACCGACGGCTGTCCGGTCACCGGCAACCTGTCGCGCATCCCGGTCGACCCCGCCACCGGCGTGGCCACCGGCGGCGAGCAGCCGCTGATCACCGATGACTGGTGCCAGCAGTTCCCCTCCCACTCCATCGGCCACCTGGCGTTCGGCCCGGACGGCAACCTGTACGTGTCGGGCGGCGACGGGGCCAGCTTCAACAACGCCGACTGGGGGCAGTTCGGCGGCGGCGCCGGCTCGCCCACTCCCCCCAATCCCTGTGGTGACCCGCCCAGCCCGGTGGGGACCGCGCTCAGCCCGCCGACCGCCGAGGGCGGGGCGCTGCGCTCGCAGAGCCCCCGGCGGGTCGCCGGGCACCCCATCCTGCTCGGCGGGGCGGTGCTGCGGGTCGCCCCGGCCACCGGCAACGGGGTCGCGGGCAACCCGATGTACAACTCGGCCAACCCCTCCTCGGACGCGTCGCGGATCATCGGCTACGGGCTCCGCAATCCCTTCCGGTTCACCTTCCGCCCCGGCACCTCCGAGCTGTGGGTCGGCGACGTCGGCTGGAACAGCTGGGAGGAGGTCAACCGGATGACCTCGCCCACGCCGTCCAGCGCGGTGAACTTCGGCTGGCCCTGCTACGAGGGCGCCGGCCGCCAACCGGGCTATGACACGCCCAACCTCACCATCTGCGAGAACCTCTACACCGCCGGCACCGCGACCGGCCCGTACTACAATTACAACCACGGGGCGTCGGTGGTCTCCGGCGACGGCTGCCCGCTGAACGCCGGCTCGGTGATCTCGGCGATCAGCTTCTACAACGGCAGCGGCTACCCAGGCGCCTACAGGGGCGCCCTGTTCTTCGGCGACCACTCGCGCAACTGCATCTGGGCGATGCTGCCCGGCGGCAACGGCCTGCCCAGCAGCGGCAACCTGCAGGCGTTCGTGGTCGACCCCAACTCCCACCCGGTCGACCTCGAGGCCGACCCCGCCTCCGGTGACCTGCTCTACGCCAACTTCGACGGCGGGCAGATCCGCCGGATCCGCTACACCGGCACCAACAACCCACCCAGCGCCGTGGCCACCGCCAACCCCACCAGCGGCCCGGCGCCGCTCACCGCGCAGTTCAACGGCAGCGGCTCCTCCGACCCCGACGGCGACGCGCTCAGCTACTCCTGGGACCTGAACGGCGACGGCACCTACGGCGACTCGACCGCGGCCAACCCGAGCTTCACCTACACCACCGCGGGGACCTACGCGGCCACCCTCAGGGTCACCGACGCCCGCGGCGCCTCCTCGGTGAGCGCCCCGATCACCATCACCGTCGGGGCGGGCAACACGCCGCCGACACCGGTGATCGACACGCCAGCTTCCAGCCTCACCTGGGCGGTCGGCGACACCATCAACTTCTCCGGCCACGCCAGCGACACCCAGGACGGCACCCTGCCCGCCTCCGCCCTGAGCTGGAAGCTGATCATTCACCACTGCACCACCGGCTGCCACACGCACGACGTGCAGACCATCACCGGGGTCAGGTCGGGGTCGTTCTCCGCCCCGGACCACGACTACCCGTCCTACCTGGAGATCCAGCTCACGGCGACCGACTCCGCCGGCGCGACCGCGACCACCAGCGTGGACAACATCCAGCCCAAGACGGTGAACCTCACCCTGCAGTCCAACCCCACCGACCTGCAGCTCACCGCCGGCCCGACGACCGCCAGGGCCCCCTTCGCCATCACCGCGATCCAGAACGCAGCCATCCAGCTGACCGCCCCGAACCAGAAGTACCGCGGCAAGAGCTACGCCTTCGTGTCCTGGTCCGATGCCGGCGCCCAGACCCACACCATCAGGGCCCCGGCGACGCCCACCACCTACACGGCCACCTACCGGCGGGTGAAATAGCTCAACCGCCACCGGGAGGGCATGGATCGCCCTGGATGAGGGTGAACCGGAGGTCCGGGCTGGCGATCTCCGGCTCGGCCTCGAACCGGTCGAGCGCGTCGCGGCAGGCGGCCACGAAGGTCCAGAACACCTCGGTGGTGGTGTGCTTGCGCTGCGGCCGGGTGTTGTCGCCGAACATGGATTCGCGCAGCGGTTCGCTGAGCTCCAGCTGGGCGCCCTTGCGGCGCAGGGTGCGGTTGACGATGTTGCAGGGGTCGTCGCCGCCGACCTCGCCCTGCCCGCCGGTGTCCTCGAACGGCAGGTGGACCGCGTCCAGCGCCTCCCGGAGGAGCCTCCGGAGGAGCTCGTCGCCGCCCCCGATGAGCACGACCCGCTCGTCGGGGTCCCGGGGCGGGTGGGCGTTCTCCGGCTTGAAGCCGTGCAGGGACAGGGCGCCGAGGGCGCCGCCGCACAGCGAGACCGCCACCGGGTCGTCGCACCCGGTGGAGGTGACGTGGAGGTCGGCGTTGCCGCCCTCGCGGACCCCCTCGAACATCCAGTAGTCGTAGGTGACCCCGGCCGTCGGGTTGACGGGCAGGTTGGCCGGGTGGTAGCCGGCCACCGCCAGGCAGAGCTCGGAGGTGCCTCGCTCGATCCCGCCGCCGTGCGGGGCCAGGATGACCGTCCGGGTCCCCTCGCCGGTGCGGGCCGGGCTGTCGTCGAAGCGCTCGTGGCGGCGGAAGCGCCGTGCCCAGTCGATTCCCTCGGTGAGGTTGGTGGTGTCGGCGTAGAGGTCGGTGTTGAAGGCGTACGACGGCGGCGCTGGCATCGCTGCCCCCTCCCCTACCCGCAGACCGCCCCCCGGTCGGCCCCGCCGACCAGGCGGGCGTACTTGGCCAGGGCGCCGGTGGAGTACCGGGGCTCGGGCGGCTTCCAGGCCTGGCGGCGGCGGTCCAGCTCGGCCGGGTCGACCTCCAGGTCGAGGCGGCGGGCGGCCACGTCGATGGAGATGGGGTCGCCGTCCTCGATCAGGCCGATGGGGCCGCCCACCGCCGACTCGGGGGCGACGTGGCCGACGCAGGCCCCCCAGGTGGCCCCGGAGAAGCGCCCGTCGGTGATCAGCAGCACGTCCTGGCCGAGCCCGGCCCCCTTGATGGCCCCGGTGACGGCCAGCATCTCGCGCATGCCGGGCCCGCCCTTCGGCCCTTCGTTGCGGATCACCAGCACGTCGCCCTTGCCGACCCCGCCGCCGGTGACGGCGGCGAAGCAGTCCTCCTCGGACTCGAACACCTTGGCCGTGCCCCGGAAGGTCAGGTTGGGGTTGCCGGGGATCTTCACCAGCGAGCCGTCCGGGGCCAGGCTGCCCTTGAGCACGGCCAGGCCGCCCTCGCGGGCGATCGGCTCGGCGACCGGGCGGATGACCTGGCCGTCGGGGCGGGCGGCGCCGGCCAGGTTCTCGGCCATCGTCTTGCCGGTGACGGTGAGGACGTCGCCGTCGATCAGCCCGGCCTCCAGCAGCTCGCGGAGCACGGCCGGGATGCCCCCGACCCGGTCGACGTCGGCCATGACGAAGCGGCCGCCGGGGCGCATGTCGACGATGTGGGGGATGCGCCGGCTGACGGCGTCGAAGTCGTCCATGGTCAGCTCGACCCGGGCCTCGTGGGCGATGGCCAGCAGGTGGAGCACGGCGTTGGTCGACCCGGCGGTGGCCATGACCACCGCGGCCGCGTTCAGGAAGGCCGGCCTGGTCATGATCTGGCGGGGCCGGATGTCCAGGCGGAGCAGGTTGACCACGGCCTCGCCGGTGCGGCGGGCGGCCTCGGCGCGGCGCTCGGACACCGCCGGCGGGGAGGCCGACCCGGGCAGGGCCATGCCGATGGCCTCGGACACCGCGGCCATGGTGTTGGCGGTGTACATGCCGGCGCACGACCCGGCGGTCGGGCAGGCCACCCGCTCCAGCTCGTCCAGGTCCTCCTCGGACATGGTCCCGGCGGCCACCGCCCCCACGGCCTCGTACATGTCCTGGACGGTGACGTCGCGGCCGCGGAAGTGGCCGGGCAGGATGGTGCCGCCGTAGACGAACACCGCCGGCAGGTCCAGGCGGGCGCAGGCCATCAGCATGCCCGGCAGGGACTTGTCGCAGCCGGCGATGGCGACCAGGCCGTCCAGCCGCTCGGCGTGCATCACCAGCTCGACCGAGTCGGCGATCACCTCCCGGCTGACCAGCGAGGCCCGCATGCCCTCGTGGCCCATGGCGATGGCGTCGGACACGGTGATGGTGTTGAAGGTCAGCGGCACCGCCCCGGCCAGGCGGACCCCGTCCTTGGCGTTCACGGCCAGGCGGTCGAGGTGGATGTTGCAGGGGGTGACCTCGTTCCAGGAGGAGGCCACCCCGACCTGGGGCCGCTGGAAGTCGTCGTCGGTGAAGCCGACGGCCCGGAGCATGGAGCGGGCCGGGGCCCGGGTGGGTCCTTCGGTCACCTCGGTCGAGCGGGGGCGGCCCGGCGGCCGGGCGGTGGTGGTCATGGCTGCTCCTGGAGGCTCTGGCCGCCGGCTTCGCGGCGGGCGGCGGCGACCACCGTGTCGATGAACGGCACCTTGCCGGCCCGGTAGGCGTCGCGGTCGAAGGGGAAGCGGCCGGCCAGGCCGCGCTTGAGCTTGCCGTACTCCTCGGCCGCCTGCGGGTGGGTGCGCAGCCAGTCGCGGAACAGCAGGTGCTCGGCGAAGTAGTCGCTGGCCACCGGGACCATGTGCACGTGGTGGCTGTCGGGGCTGCCGCGGCGGAAGTAGCGGCGGTCGGGCAGCTGGCTCTCGAACTCGGGGATGTACTCGTAGCCGAGGTTGATCAGGCCGGCCACGGCCGGGCCGGCCCGCTCGATGTCGTCGACCCCGATCATCAGGTCGATGACCGGCTTGGCGGGCAGCCCGGGCACGGCCGTCCCGCCGACGTGCTCGATGGCCAGGGCCGAGTCGCCGATGGCGGCGGCGATGCGGTCGCGTTCCTCGGCGTAGCGGCGCGGCCAGTCCGGGTCGTAGTCGACCACCTCGACCGGCTGGGTCCCGCGGCCGGCCAAGGTCAACCCGCCCGCCTGGCCACGTTGCCTTCGGCGTCCAGGCGCGGGAACAGGGCCCCGACCCGCTCCACCCGCGCCCCCCGGGGCAGCCCGCCCCAGGCCAGCGCGTCCGGCAGCCCGGCCTTGGCCAGCTCCCCGGGTGCGCCCAGGGCCGCCCACAGCGCCGGCGCCGTCCTGGTCAGCCAGGGGGCGGTGAGCAGGGCGGCGATCCGCAGGGCCTCGGCCCCGGTGTACAGGACGGTGTCGAGGGCGACGTCGTCGCCGGCCTTGGCCAGGTCCCAGGGCTTGCGCTCCGACAGGTAGGCGTTGGCCGCGCCCACGAACCGCCAGATGGCGGCCAGGGCCCGCTCGTAGGCGACCTCGTCCAGGGCGGCGGCGGCCTCGCTGTAGGCCAGGGCGGCGGCGTCCTGGACCGCGACCTCGGCGTCGGTGGCCGGCCCGGGGCCGGGCAGGACCCCGTCGCGGTAGCGCTCCACCATGGCCGTGACCCGGCTGGCCAGGTTGCCGAGGCCGTTGGCGAGGTCGGCGTTGTAGCGCTCGACCAGCGCCTCCCAGGAGAAGTTGCCGTCCTGGCCGAAGGCGACCTCGCGCTGGAAGAAGTAGCGCACGGCGTCGCTGCCGAACGGCTCGACCAGGTCGGAGGGGGCGATGCCGGTGAGCTTGGTCTTGCTCATCTTCTCGCCCCCGACCAGCAGCCAGCCGTGGGCCTGGACGGTCCTCGGCAGGGGCAGCCCGGCCGCCAGCAGGATGGCCGGCCAGGTGACGGCGTGGAACCGCAGGATGTCCTTGCCCACGAAGTGGTAGTCGGCCGGCCACACGTGGGCGAAGCGCTCCATGTCGGCGTCCCAGCCGGCCGCGGTCAGGTAGTTCTGGAGGGCGTCGACCCAGACGTACATGACGTGCTTGGGGTCCCAGGGGATCGGCACCCCCCAGGTGAAGCTGGACCGCGAGATCGAGAGGTCCTGGAGCCCGTGGGTAACGAAGGAGACGACCTCGCGCAGCCGGGTCTCGGGCCGCACGAACTCGGGATGGTCGCGGTAGTGCTCCAGCAGCCGGTCGGCGTACTTGGAGATGCGGAAGAAGTAGTTCTCCTCCCGGACCGTGTCGACCGGGGTGCCGTGGATCGGGCACCTGCCGTCGACCAGCTCCTCGGGGCTGTAGAACTGCTCGCAGGCCACGCAGTACAGGCCCTCGTAGCTGTCCAGGTAGACGTCGCCCTGGTCGTGGAGCTGCTGCCACAGGTGCTGTACGGGCAGCACGTGGCGCTCCTCGGTGGTGCGGATGAAGTCGTCGTAGGCGATGTCGAGCTCGGCCCAGGTCGCCTTCCAGCGCTCGACGATCTGGTCGGTCCAGGCCTGGGGGTCCATGCCGTTGGCCTCGGCCGCCCGGGCCACCTTCTGCCCGTGCTCGTCGGTGCCGGTCAGGAACAGCACCTTGTCCCCGTGGGCCCGACGCCAACGCGCCAGCACGTCGGCCGCGATGGTGGTGTAGGCGTGGCCGATGTGCGGCAGGTCGTTGATGTAGTAGATCGGGGTGGTGAGGTAGAAGGTGTCCTTCTCGGTCACCGTGCGGCGTGCCTTTCCGGGGGGGGCCAGTCTGGACGAGATGCCGGTCAGGCTAGCATCATCCCGGCTCGCCCCGGGCGTCGAGCACGGCCTGGTAGACGCTGCGGCGGGGGGTGCCGGTGGCCTCGGCCACGGCCGTGACCGCGTCCCTGGTGCTGGTCCCGCCCTCGACCAGCCGGCCCACCTCGGCGGCCAGCTCCGCCGGCTTGGCGGCGGGCCTGGCGGCGCCGGGCGGGAGGCCGCCGACGACCAGGGTGAGCTCGCCCCGCGGGCCCTGGTCGGCGAGGCGTTCGCGGACCTCGCCTAGGGGGCCGCGCAGGACCTGCTCGTGGACCTTGGTGAGCTCACGCACGGCGGCCGCGGCCCGGTCGGGGCCGAAGGCCGCCGCCATCGCCTCCAGAGTGACCAGGACCCGGTGCGGGGCCTCGAAGAACACCATCGTCCGGGGCTCGGCGGCCAGCTCGTGAAGGCGCCGGTCGCGCTGGCCGGGGCGGCGGGGCAGGAACCCCTCGAAGCAGAACCGGTCGGTGGGCAGCCCGCTGACCACCAGGGCGGCCATGGCGGCGCTGGGCCCGGGGACGACCTCGACGGCCACGCCCCGCTCCAGGCAGGCGCCTATCAGGTGGTACCCGGGGTCGGAGACGGCCGGCATGCCGGCGTCGGTGACCAGGGCCAGGTGCAGCCCGCCGGCCACCCGCTCGGCCAGCTCCTTGGCCCGCTCCTTCTCGCCGACCTCGTGGTAGCTGGTCATGCGGGTGGTCACGCCCAGGTGGGTGAGCAGCTTGCGGGTCTGGCGGGTGTCCTCGCAGGCGACCAGGTCGGCCTCGGCCAGGGCCCTGGCCAGCCGGGGCGAGGCGTCCTCGAGGTTGCCGATCGGGGTCGCGCAGACGACCAGCTTGCCTTCCTTCATGCCCCCCAGGCTACTGCACGATCTGGTCGTAGGCGGCCTGCCAGCGTTCCAGCTTCTGGCCGGTCAGGGTGACGATCGACAGCTTGGTCGAGGCCGGCGGGTAGATCGTGGGATCGCTGGTCTGGGAGGCCGGCAGCAGGGGCTTGGCCAGCGACACCGGGGTGCCGTAGCTGACGTACTTGGAGATGCGGGCCTGCACCTTGGGATGGAGCACGTAGTTCATGAAGCGGGCGGCGTTGGCCGGGTGGGGGGCGCCCTTGGGGACGGCCATCACATCCACGAACCGCAGCGAGCCCTCCTGGGGGATGGCGTAGCTGACGTCCTGGTTCTGGTCCTGGGCCTGGAACACGTCGCCGCTCCAGCCCTGGGCCAGCCAGGTCTCGCTGGCCGCGAGCTCGTCGATGTAGGTGTCGGTGGTGAACCGGCTCACCTTGCCCTTGAGGGAGCGGACCAGCTTGACCACGTCGGCCAGGTCCCGCTCCTCGACCGAGTTGGGGCTGCGGCCGAGGTAGATGAGGGCGCAGCCGATCAGGTCGGTGACCTCGCGCAGCAGGGTGACGTGGCCGGTCGTGCCCGAGGCGGGGTCGAACACCGCCGCCCAGGAGTCGACCTTGCCCCCCGGCACCTTGGTGCGGTTGTAGCCGACCCCGGTGGTGCCCCACTGCCAGGGCACGGTGTAGCGGTTGCCCGGGTCGTAGTCGGTCTCGACGAACTCCCGGTCCAGGTTGGTCAGGTTGGGGATGAGGTCCTAGCGCAGCGGCTCGATCATCTCGAGCTTGAGGTAGGTGGGGACGAAGTTGTTGGTCGGGACGATGATGTCGTAGTCGGTGGGGCCGGCCTTCAGCTTGGCCAGCAGGTCCTCGTTGGAGGAGAAGACGTCGTAGTTGACCCGGATGTTGGACTGGGCCTGGAACAGGGGGATGGTCCGGTCGTCGATGTAGTCGGACCAGTTGTAGATGTTGAGCAGCCGCTCGTTGCGGCGGTTGCCCGAGATCGGCGGGCCGTCGGCCGACGCCGCCGCCGGCGGGTCGTCGTCACCCATCCCGGCCACGGTCCCGCCGGCGTAGCCGGCCACCCCGGCCGCGGCCAGCAGCCCGGCCGACTGCAGGAAGCGCCGCCGCCCGACCCGCCGATCGGACGGGCCCACGAGCATGTTGAGCTCGCGGTCTTCCTTGCCGGACCCTGACATCCTTGACCTCTCCTCCAGCTATCCCAGTCGGACGACGACCTCGTCGGCCAGCAGCGCCTCGCCGGCCGGGACGCGGTCGGCTACCAGCTCCAGCCGCAGCGGGCCGGCGGTGGCCACGGTGTGGGCGACGATGACCCGCTTCCACTCCAGGCCGGGCAGGGTGGCCACGGTCGCCTTGGAGACCTGCTTGCCGTCGGCGCCGACCACCCGGAGGGTGACCTGCTGGCCGGGGGCGGACGAGCGCACCCACGCCGAGGCGACGTAGCGCTGCCCCTTCCTGGCGTCGGGGGCGACATCGGGCAGGGTCAGGCCGACGCGGGCCGGCTGCGGCCCGCGGGCCCGCACCGACGCGCACGACCCCGAGGTCCGGCCCTGGGGCTCACGGCTGCCGTCGGCCGGGCCCAGCACCTGCCAGCCGCTCAGGTCCTCCTCGAAGCTCCAGTTGACGACCAGGTTGCCGAACGACCCCGCCCCCACGGGCCGCGAGGTCGGCCCGGGCGAGTTGCTGGTCGCGGCCCTCGCCGGCCCGCCCGGCTCCTTGGCCGAGCTGATCAGCCAGGTCGCCAGCACCCCGGCGAACACCACCGAGGCGATGACCACGGCGATGGCCGCCCCCGCCGGCCCGCCGAAGGTCCGCTTCGGGGCCTCGTGACGGCCGCGGATGCGGTCGAGCTGGGGATATTCGCCATGGTCGGGTGCGGGCAGGGCTCGCTGCCCGTCCTGGCCGACGGTGCGCTCCGGCTCCGGCTCCGGCACCTCCGGCGCCGGGAGCCCGTCAAGGGCCTCCCGGGGCTCCGACCGATCCATGGTGTCGTCCTCCACGAACGCCCATCTTCGCCCGAGCCCACACTCCAGGCACACCCGCAAATCAAGCAATCTAAAGCAACCCGAACTACGCAGGCGACTCCGCTGAGTTGCGGACGCAACGATCCTCCAGGGGTCACGACCTGCGCGGAAGCAGCAGGCAGACGTCCCCGAACTCGTGCCACAGGTACCCGCCGTCCAGCGCCGCCGCGTACGCCCGCTGCAGCGCCGCCGGGCCGAGAAACGCCCCCAGCAGGTCGAGGTGACTGGCCTCGGGTTCGTGCAGCCCGGTCAGCAGCCCGTCCACCACCCTGAGCGGGAACCCGGGCGAGATCCGCAGCCGGGAGACCCCGGGTCCGGGCCGGACGGCTCCGTCCCCGCCGCCGGCGGCGGTCTCCAGGGTGCGGACCACGGTGGTGCCGACGGCGATCACCCGGCCGCCGGCGGCCCTGGTGGCGGCCACCGCGGCCGCCGTGGCCGCGGGCACGAGGTACGGCTCGGCGGGGACGAAGACCTGGTCGGTGGCCGGGTCGCCGTAGGTCGAGAGCCCGGCGTGCAGGCTGATGACGGCCAGCCCCACGCCCCGCTGGCGCAGGTCGGCCAGGGTCTGGACGGTGAACGGCCGCCCGGCGCTGGCCATCTCGGCCGAGCCGGGCCCGGCCGCGAACAGGGTCTGGTAGTGGTGCAGCGGCCAGGCCCGCGGCACGTAGGCGTAGCGGACCGGCCGCCCGGCCTGGTGCAGCGCCTCGGCCAGCCGCTCCCCGGCCGCGTCGAAGGTCAGCCAGACCAGCGGCCGCGCCTCCTCGTGCCGCCCGAGCACGGTCGCCCCCAGCCCGCCGGCGAACTCGAGCCGCTCCCCCGCGGCCAGCACCGGGGCCGCCGGCCGCGCGTCGGTCGGGACCAGCGCCGGGTCGGGGTGGCCGACCGGCACCCCCAGGACCAGCACCGCCCACCGCTCGGCCCGCTCGGCCCGCGGGACGGCCGCCCCGGCGGGCTCCCGGCCGTCCGCGTCCTCCGGCCCCCGGCCGGGCTCGTCCGCCCCGCCCGGCCCGCCGGGATCCCGGGCGGCCAGGCGGACCTCGACCGGCTCACCGGCCGCGGTGCGGCCGAGCAGGCTGGCCGGCAGGGTCCGGGAGTCGTTGACGACCAGCAGGTCACCCGAGTCCAGCAGCCGCGGCAGCGCGTGGAAGCGGTGGTGGTCGACCGACCCGTCGGCCCGGTCGACCACCAGCAGCCGCACGTGGTCGCGGCGCAGCCCCCTGGCCTCGGGCGGCGCCGCCGCCTCCAGCTCCGGCGGGAGCCGGAACCGGACCGCGCTGCGCACCGGTCCCCCTAGGCCTGGGCCGGGGCGAAGGTGGCCGCCTCCAGCCGCTGCCCGCTCCCGTCCTCGTCCAGGACGGCCAGCCGCACGAACACCTCGGTGCGGTCCTCGGGCCGGGCCAGGGCGGCCGGGTCGTCGTCGGGCAGGGCGGCGCGGTGCATGGCCGTGTCCATGTCCCCGGGGTCGACGGCGTTGACCCGGACCCCGCTGCCGTCCAGCTCGCTGGCCCAGATCCTGGTCATCTGGTCGAGGGCCGCCTTGGACACCCCGTAGGCGCCCCACCCCGGGTAGCCGACCACCCCGGCGTCGCTGGAGACGTTGATCACGCTCCCCCGCCCCGCGGCCAGCATCGGCCCGAGCAGCGCCCGGGTCAGCAGGAACGGCCCCAGCAGGTTGACCTCCAGGACCCGGCGCAGCGCGTCCGGGTCGGTGTCGACCAGATACGGCATGGGCGTCGGCCCCAGCTCCGAGGCGTTGTTGACCAGCACGTCGACCCGGTCGAAGGCGGTGAGGGCGGCGGCGGCGACCCGCTCGGTGTCCTCTGGCCGGCCGACGTCGGCGGCCACCGCCACCGCCACCGCCCTGGCCCCCAGCGCTTCGGCCCCGGCCCGGACCTCCTCCAGGGGCTCCGGCCGCCGGGCGACCAGGACCAGGTCGGCCCCCTCGCGGGCATAGGCCAGCGCGATCGCCCGCCCGAGCCCCTGGGACGCCCCGGTCACCAGGGCGGTCGCCCCCGCCAGCCGACCACCGGAAGGTCGCGTCATCTCGGCACCTCCACCGCTCGCGGGACACGCTGCCGGCATGGTGCGCCCGCCCCACGAATTTTGCAACAGTCTTGTTGACTTAATCGAGAGGCCGCCGAACCCGGCCGGCGCGGGAGGGTGTTGGAGCGGGAGTAGCCTGGAACCCAATCTCCTTCCCGACCTCCTGCGGGGTGCCCGTGCGACGCCTGTTCCTGCTGGCCTTCATCTGGGGCTGGTCGTTCCTCTTCATCAAGGTCATCCTCGAGGACGCCCCGCCCACCTTCCTGGCCTGGGGACGGATCGCGCTCGGCCTGGCCGTGCTGGTGGTGGCCATGCGCCGCCGCGGCGAGCGCCTGCCCGAGCGCCGCTACTGGAGCCACCTGCTCGTCCTCGGCCTGGCCATGAGCGTGCTCCCGTTCATGCTGATCGGCTGGGGCGAGGAGCACATCAGCTCGGCCCTGGCCTCGGTCCTGAACGCCTGCACGCCGCTGTTCGCCGCCGGGTTCGCGGCCGCCCTCCTCGGCGAGCGGCTGCGCCCGCCCCAGCTGGTCGGGGTGGCAGTCGGCTTCCTGGGCGTGGCCGTGGTCGCCGGGGTCGGCGGCGGCGACCTGGCCGGCAGCTCCCTGCCCGGCTCCCTGGCCGTGGTCCTGGCCGGCGCCGGCTACGGCTTCGGGTTCGCCTACGCCAACCGCTTCACGACCGGCCTGTCCGCCCTCCAGCTCTCCTTCGGCCAGCTCCTGGCCGGCACCGTGCTGCTGGCCCCGGTGGCCGCCGTCGACGTGGTCGCCGGCCGGGTCTCCCTCGGGCCCCGGGCCGCCCTCTGCCTGGTCCTGCTCGGCGCGCTGGGCACGGGCTACGCCTACCTGCTCAACTACCGCACCCTCCAGGAGAGCGGCGCCACCGTCGCCTCCCTGGTCACCTACCTGGTCCCGCTGGTCGCGGTGGCCGCCGGCATCCTCGTCCTGGGCGAGCCGTTCTCGCTCCGCCTCGTCCTGGGCGGCCTGGTCGTCGTGGCCGGGGTCGCCCTGGTCCAGGGCCGCCTGTTCGGCCCCCGCCAGCCGGTCCCTCAGCCGGTCCCCGAGGCGGCCGTCTGCGACTAGCGCGGCCGAGCTATCTGGTCCGACGGCGCGCGCCCGGCCGGATGGCCCGCCAGGCCGCCAGCAGCACCACCGCGCCCAGGATCGAGCCGATGATCCCGCTCGGCCGCAGCGCCAGCCCGTCCCCGCTGACCAGGCTGATCAGCAACCCTCCGACAAATGACCCGGCCAGGCCGACAACCAGCAGCTCGGCCCAGTTGACGGGCTCGTTGCGGGCCAGGAGCAGGTGGGCGATCCACCCGGCGAACATGCCAAAGACGAGGATGAACAACAGGATCATCGGTGCTCCTTCTCCATCGGGCGGCGGATCGCCCGGACGGATGATGCCTGGTCGGAGCCCATCAGCCAAGCTCGGGTGGTCGCCCTGGTCCTCCCCGCCCCTCTGATACCATCCCAACCGCTCACCTGGGGGTGTAGCTCAGTCCGGCAGAGCGCCTCCCTCGCACGGAGGAAGCCAGGGGTTCAAATCCCCTCACCTCCACCCCACCCCTGATGACCAGCGCAAACGCTGGTCATCTTCAGGTTCGGGACCGGTCCGGGTGGCCGCATAACGCTTGGAAGTCAACTCACTTCGCTAAGTTCCGGGCATGAACCAGCAGCCGCCGGACCGGCTCCTCCGCTCCTTCGAGCGCTACCTGCGCGCCACCAACCGCTCGGAGCGGACCGTGGGCAACTACCTGGAGAACCTGCATCAGGTCGAGACGTTCCTGCGGCCCCGTGGCGTGCGCCTGCGTGACGCCACCCGCGCCGACCTTGAGGACTTCCTGGCTGACCTGCTCGCCCGCCGCTCCGCCGCGACCGCCGCGACCCGCTACAAGGTGCTGCGTGTGCTGTACCGCTGGTTGGAAGAGGAAGAGGACGTCCCCAACCCGATGGCCAAGATGCGTCCCCCGATCCAGCCCGAGCAGGCCGTGCCGGTGATCCCCCCGGACGGCCTGCGCCGGCTGCTCAAGGCATGCCAGGGCAAGGGCTTCGAGGCCCGCCGGGACACCGCACTCATCATGTTGCTGTTGGACACCGGTGCCCGCCGGGACGAACTGATGAGCCGCACACTCGGCGACCTCGACCAGGACCTGGACGTGCTCCTGGTGTTGGGCAAAGGTCGCCGCGAGCGCGCGCTGCCCTACGGGCACAAGACCGCGCTGGCGCTGGACCGCTACCTGCGGGTCCGCGAGCGCCACAAGGACGCCCACCTGCCCTGGCTGTGGCTCGGGTTACGAGGCCAGCTCACCGCGTGGGGGCTGGTCCGCATGCTCGAACGCCGTGGTCGGGAGGCTGGGCTGCCCGGCCTGCACCCCCACCAGTTCCGCCACACCTTCGCCCACCAGTGGCTTGCCGAGGGTGGCGCCGAGGTGGACCTGATGCGCCTGGCCGGGTGGCGGTCGCGGGCGATGGTGGCCCGCTACGGCGCCAGCGCCGCCGACGCCCGCGCCCGCGAGGCGCACCGGCGGCTGTCGCCCGGTGATCGCCTCTAGCGGATTGCGCGCCTGACGTCACGTTCATCACCGTCTGACCGCGCCCAGCCTCTGGTCAGGTTGCGACGTGTAGAGGGCTGGCTCATTCGGCCACCACGCACGGCTCGAGGACGACAACCGCCGTCTCTTGCGGACGACGCGCAGCGTAGCCGTCGAGGTTCTGGTCCAGTTCGCTCCACCGCCGCCACAGCCGGTCACGCTCCTCGCCCACCGCAGCCCTCCCGAGCACCTCGCGCCGGATCCCACCGGCCAGCTCGACCACCGCCTCCGGATGGGCCTGCAGGTTCAGCCACCAGGCCGGCTCTGCCGCACCCCAGCCGTTCATGGCCATAGTGACCAGGTTGGGCCCGTCCTCGTAGTAGCCGACGATCACGCTCCGCGGCTCGCCGCTGCGCCGGCCCCGAGCGGTGAGCCGCAAGGTGCCGTACTTACCCGGGCGCGGAGGCCACAGCCCCTTGCGCGCCCCGCTGACCCGGACGATCCACCGGTGCAGGTGCCAGAAGGTCACGACAAACCACCGCGGTGGTAGGCGCGCTTTGGCTGTGGCCATCTCAGATCGCCGGGGCCTTGGACATCAAGTGGAGGGGATCGAGGGCCATCGCACGGTAATCACGATGGAGTCCTCCTCGGCCTGCCAGGAATGGTCAATCCCTGGACCCCAGACGGCGTAGTCGCCCTCCTTCTCCAGCGTGGTCGACCCCACCGACAGGTCCAGACGGAAGCGGCCCCGAACCAGGATCAACAGCGTCGTTCGTTGCTCATCGGTCGCCCAACCCTCGCGGCCCTCGCCCGCCGGGTGAACGCCCCACTTCACCTCGACAGCCCTTGAGGCTCGGGGGTCATCGCCCTCGCCTATGAAGTGACCGAGCAGCCAGCCTCTCGTGCTTTCCCCGTCGGTGTTCGCGTTGCCCACATGCCACTTCTCGGCCATCTCATGTCTCCACGTCGATGAAGGGTGCGGCGACACGCTGCCTGGTGTCGAGTTCGGCGAGACGGCGCAACCCCTCGCTGAACGCGAACAGCCCTTCGTTGCTCCACTGGGGGTCCCTCATGAGATCTCGCAGGCTAGCAGTATCGCGAGAGGAGTACAGGCGGATGCGCTCGACCTCCCAGTTCGCCTGGAGCTGGCC
>Ga0307415_100000450_pt1 | contig 17650 bp, 15 predicted proteins | sample DK1Cmetagenome_FD_204524 | JGI IMG/M metagenome (GOLD analysis project Ga0307415, IMG submission 204524) | Maize rhizosphere microbial communities from greenhouse at UC Davis, California, United States - DK15-C-2 | ecosystem: Host-associated > Plants > Roots > Rhizosphere > Soil | place: USA...
ATCCTTGGCGCAGCTCTCATAATCAAGGCTACCAGCGAACGGTGGATTCGCGAGGACCAGCGAATAAGCGCCGGCGTCCTCGGCGTGGTCCTCGGCAAGGCTATCGCGGTAGCTGATACGTGGTTCTTCGATGCCGTGAAGCATTAGGTTCATTGCGCCGATGCGGAGCATCGTCTCGTCGAAGTCGAAGCCCGTGAATGCCTGAGTTTCGAAATGGTCGATCAGCTTCGGGTCGCGGAAGATTTCGGGATGAGTCGATCGAAGATAATCCGCGGCGATCATCAGGAAACCCGCGGTACCGACCGCCGGATCGCAAATGCGGTCAGTAGGCTTCGGCGCCATCATCCGCACCATCAGTTTGATGATGTGCCGCGGGGTACGGAACTGACCATTCTCGCCGGCCGTCGCGATCATGGCCAGCAGGTACTCGTAGATGTCGCCCTTGGTGTCGCGGTCCTCCATGGGGATCGAGTCCAGTCCTTGGACGAGTTTGTCGAGCAGCGCGGGCCGGGTGAATGCCAACCTCGCCCCTTTCATGTGCGCTGCCATTACGGACTCCGCGCCGCCCAAGGTCCGGACGAAAGGAAACACATGCTGATCTACGATCTCGAACATCCGCTCGGGCTTCTCGTTCTTGAACCGCGACCAGCGCATCAAATCATACGGACAGCCGCCATCCCGGAAGCCGGGCGTTTCGAGGCCGTCCTTTCCGTCCGGAAAGATAACTCGAGCGAGCGGACGCCCGAGCCCCTGCGCCTTGGCCTCCTCACGTGACTGAATTTCATCGAGGCGACGGATGAAAAGCAGGTAAGTGAGCTGCTCGACGCCAGACAGCGGGTTTGAAACTCCACCCGACCAGAGCGCGTCGCGAAGCTTGTCGACCTGCGCGCGGATTTCTCGATTAAGCATACTCTTTCTCCAATATGTCCGCGGGCACGTTCCACAGATCCGACCAAAGCTCTCGGCGCATGGTCGTTAGACTCTCAGAGCGGGCTGCGATCTCATCACGAAGGGCCTCCATCTGCCTTAACTGCAACCGAGCGGCCGCTTGGGCGTCCGCATTCGGAACGGGCACAGGGAAGTCGCGGACGGCGCTCATCGGGAGTGATCGAACGGTCGTCCCACCCGCCATTCGTTCGAATTGTTCCCGAACCCACGGGGCCGACATGATTGCATTCAAGATTTCTGGGGAACTGATCGGCCCACCTTGTTTAAGCCGGATGATTGCGAGGCTTTGTGAAATGATCCATGGCTCATTGAGGCTTGCTCCGACGTCGGCCTCCTCGCCAACCATCCCGACCGCGCCGACATTCCCCTTGATGCTGACGAGGAGATCACCGGACCGCACGACGACTTTCAGGGCTCGTTGAGCCTCGACACTGTCAAACGCGACCTGGCGCCGTGGCGTTTTCACCCGCCCTTCAATGATGTCCGCCGGTGCAACTTCCAGACACGCAAGAGCATGATCTTCCGTTTGGCCACGCAGAGGCGCTGGAGCTTTGTTTCGTTCAACGGTCGCCAGCTCGCTCAAGGAAATTGTGCGCTCAGACTCTGCCGCCTTTTCGACCGCAGCAAAAGCGCCCGTTTTGACGTACCGGCTAGGCAGGAGACTGTAGTTATTCTGCGCAACCTCCCCCTTCGATACGTTGGCTACTGGAACGCCCTGGGGCTTCTGCAGTGAGCCGATCGACGACAGATGCATCGCGATCAGCTCGTCTTGGTCGCGTCCAACTCGCGACTGAGCTGTCGATCTGGCATCAATAAACGCCACATCGCCGTTTTGTGAGGGGATTATCTGTACCAAGTTGGTCGCCACACCGCTGGCACGTCCGAACATCCCGGGCGGGAGCGCTACTATAGTCACAGCGTGATCCTCAGTAAGACGCGCCCGAAACTGCACGTCCATTGCAGTCTCGCGGAACAGCACCCCGTCGCCAACGATCGTGATGAGACGCCGCCCTGCTTTGGGAAGCAGCGCGCGAACCTGCCATGCTTCGTACGACTCGGTTCTACGTTCGCCAGAAATTCGCAATCCAAATGGCGGAGCCGAGATGATCTCATTGAATGGGTCAATCGGCGCATTCGGGCCGCCGCCTGAACCGGTAATTGTGTTGATCTCTGTCCCGATCATGTAGCTGCCATCGATTGGATTGCGCCTGTCGATGGCCAATTTGCGCCCGTCAGCGAAGGCCAAAAGCGCCATTAGTATCGCAACGTGAGTGTCGCCGGCGAAAAAGGTCACAGGCATGGCTGAGGCTATCGCCCAAGCGAACGACGCGGAGCTCGGGAAACAGCATGCGCAGCTGGAATTGGGATGAATATCGACGAGGGTTGCTAGGGACTGCGCTACAGCCGGGCTCATTGAGATAAGCTGACCGCGATGTCGATCGGCATCGAGGATTGCATCGAACTCAACTGTCCAGTCCGGTTCCTCCTGATCTCGGAGCGGCGGAGACGAGCTCAATCTTGAGAGGAGGCTCCAGTCCGGATCGGAGAGGCCCGGCGACAACAGCCATTCTTTCGCCACATGAAGACCGTCGTTCGCGGAACTTGGACTCAGTATTTGTGCAAGCGACAGGAAGAGTGCGCGGGCATCACCCCCCAAGCGCGCGACGTGCTGCCGGGCTACCGCCAATGCGATGGCCGGCATCAACGAGGCGGAGCTAGGCATTCCGGCCATCTCCATCTCCCGTTGGAGTTGCACGACGATTGAACGCCGCATCAGTGCCTCCGCTGCTTGCGGAGGCGCGAGTAAGTGGTCACGAGCTTGCCCCCAGTTTCGACGACGGCGACGCCGCCCTTATCAAGAGCCCTCAATGCTGATGCGCGCAAAGCATCGAGGTCAGAAATCAACATTCGCAGGCGCTTTGGGTCCAGTCGACACTCGTTGTGGTTCCAGTCGCCATGTGCCAGGGCAAGGTCGACCAGTTGTCTCGTTATGCCCCGTTGGTTCATTCTCGCATTCATGTGTTTCGTCATTTGGATCATCTCCTGATACAATCAGTATCACAGAATGATCCGATGTCAATATCATATTCTGATACACCAGTTAGGTTTGCAAACTGGCCGTAACAAAACAAAGTATTTTTCTTTATTCTCAGCCTCTTAACTGACCGCTGAGAACAGAGAGTATGTTTTTGTTGCGCGCGCCGCGTAGCGCCGACTCTGGCCCGGAAACTCGAATTCGCGCGACCGAGCTCCGATCGCGACCATTGAGTCGAACCCCTGGCTGCCATTAGATCGATGCATGTTGGGGTGCACGTACCTGTCGCCGACAAGACCAGCGCTCATAACATTTTCGCATTTTTGTCACGAGTGCTGCAGGCCGACCCTTGCAATGTTGGAGTTGCACGGCAAAAATCACGCCTGTCAGCGCGCCGAATCAACAAGGCGGGTGCGAGCTCGGGGCACCCGTTTTCACCAATTGGATCAATGCGCGCCATCACTCCGAGGTTCTTGCTAAGCTTAGCCGTAATTGCCTCGGCGGCATTCCTGCCCGCGGGCCACGCAACTTTATTAGCGTGGCTCGCTTGGCGTCGATCGCCACTTACCTGATTATGGCGCGTCGATACCCCGCGGCTTGAGCTTCCGCTTCGCTGCAGAAAATCTCTTCGGGCCTGGTCTGGTCGTAGTAGGGCATCCAGGGTAAGTGGTAGATCCACTCGCCACGGCGGTTGCGGTTACCCTTGATGTTGCAATTGTTTTGTGCGCGAGCCGCCCAGCTGGTGCGTTGCGATGAGCGCTGACCGCCACTCACCTTTGCAACTTTCATCCCGCCAGTTCGCCGGAACTGTTCGGGCGGTTCGAACGACCCTGCCCATATTCCGAGCTTGGCCGCCTTTGCGGCCTCTTCAGCAGCGACATAGTCAGTCGAGTAGCGCCGGTAGGCGACAGCCAAACCCGACGCGACCATGGCTTGGTTCACGCTACTACCGCGCACGGTGCAGCGGCCGAGCATGCGTTTGTGGTCATCAAAACCCATTGGAACGCATTCAACATCTTTGCCGGTGACGAGCGCCATCAGCTGTTCAGCGGCCGCGCCGCCACAGCTCCAGGTCTGTTTGTCGCGCATGCATGTTTGATCGAACTCCGGCGCGTCGACGCCGAACAGCCGGACCTCAATTTCGCCGACCATCAAAGAGTCGCCGTCTTTGGCTCTGCCAATGCCCCAAACGGTTTGTTGCGCGTTCGCGACCTGCGCGGTCAAAAGCCCGGCCAACGTCGCGAACAGATAATGGGAACGGATCATCTGTGCGGAATTAAGGCAATGCCGTAAAAAATTGTGAAAATGGAGCAGTGTCATTCAGCGGTTCGGCAGACATAGCGTCCGTCGAACCGCCCTCTGATGATCTAGCGATCAGGCGGTGATCCCACGCTCGACCCCACAAACCACAAGACATTTTCACGCTTTTGTCATGAATGCCGCCACCAACGCACAACGGCCTTGCCTTGTAGGATTTGATTTCACAGACTGCGGGCTCAGCGTGCCGAATCAACGGGGCGGGTGCGGCTCGGCGCACCCGTTTCCATATGGGCGAAACTTCCATGGGCACCATTGGTCCGAGACTGCTGCTGACTTTCGTGCTCATCGCGTCAGCCGCAATCGTGCCGCCGGGATTTGCAGCGCTTCTTGCGTGGGCTGCTTGGCGGCGCTCGCCAGTTTGACATTGCGTAAGCGCCCCGGTCAGAACCGGTCGCCAGAGTCGGCGCGCACTTGAGACTAATGATTTCGTCACGGAATCCGCGATCAGGCCGACTTGTCGGGTCCGTCCTCTGGAGGGGACGTGTGAGTTGGCGTAGTGAAATCACATGCCGACTCCGAAACATCAGTTGGGAAATGAACCCGCGGCCATTGGTGGAGCGGCGTCTTGCGAGGGGTTCTCCGAGGTGTAGTGCCTATGGCGAGGAGGATCTGGGCGGGTCTCGACGTCGGCGTCGAAACCACAAGCGTGTGCATCATCGACGATGCCGGCGACGTTCTGCACGAGGGGACTTGTCCCAGCGCCTTGATGGTCGCGATGTGGAAGAAGGGTGAAGACTATCAACCGAACTATCCAGGCCGTGGAGACATATCGGAGCCTGCGGCCGGCAGGATCGGACCCCGCAAAGCCCCCGGCGTACCTCAACGCGCGTTCTGTCTCGGAGCCGGTCCTTGCCGTGTTGATGAAGAAGCGGTGGAAAGGCAGGCAGGCGCTGTTTCAGCGCTCAGTTAATGCGGCCTGCCCATGACGCCGAATTGGCCCAGCATTTCTGCGCCGCGCCTGTTCATTGAGTGCCGTGCCACCTGACGAGATCTATCGTCGAGATCCCGCTTCGCTTAAGCGCGGTCACCGCGATATCCACGCAGGACTTGGACGTATCCTTGCCGAAAACGATTATGCCGCGCCGGTCCGCGCTCTGACTGTCAATTTGGCTGTTGTTAGCGCTTGCGATCGTTCTGCCGTCTGTGATGATCCGGCAGCCCTGAGTATCTTGGACGACCTCTATGACGATTGGAGGTTGGGATCGGTTTTCCATACAGGCCGATTGAGCCGCCAACGCCACTACGAGCGGGATTTTGACTAACGCGCGCCTCAAATCGAACACCTGTCAATCGGTTGTCGATTGCAGCCACCGCTGCCGATCCAGCATCATAGTTAAACTAGCAGTGCAGCAAGAGTCGATTATCCTTCGCCCGATTGCCAGCGTTTGACATAGCGGCTGGGTCACGCCTCAGGAAGGAGATCGAATGCCACGGATGCCCTTAGCCCCGGCCGCTCGAGGGGTACTGTCCAGTGCATGTAGTAAGAAGGCATTAGAACCAGCAATCCGGCTCGTGGCCTGATACGCATCGCCCCCCAGTCAGAGTCGTTTCCGGGCACACCAGCGGGTCGTCCAATGAACAGTTCACCGCCTTCACCGTCTTCAAGCGTCGTTGGGTAATAAACACCCGTGGCCCACCCTTTGTGATGAAAGTGTGGCATATTATAGCCGTCGCCGCGAGAGATTAGCCCCCACGCGTGGAGCCGCCATCTCGTTGGGACCAAGTGCGCGAGCGGGTGGTGAGACCTTCGCCAGTCGTTCAGATAGCGCTCGGCTTGGTAATTAAGGGCCTTGGTTAGCTTCACGGAGCGATGGTCATCCAATTCGGAGAGGTGCTTTACCTTTCGCATCTTGCGGACCGACTTGACCGCCTCAAGCTTCTCCGCCGTTGGCTCCAATTCAATGAGCAATTGCTCAACGGCTGCAGCGAGACCAGCGACAGATGAATGGCGGGATTTCAATTGGACCATCCGCAGGCACTGATCGGGGTCGATGATCTCTCGGATTTCGGTAAATTGACCCAGCTTGGCGAGAACCCGCAAATGTTCGGAAACCATTCTGGAGTTTGCAATGCCCTGGGCGAAAAGTTGCTCATATTCGGCCGCGGCCTCCCGCTCACTGCTAAACCAGCCCGCCCGAGCGGCTACGTTCACCCCATGATGAAGGGCCAGTTTAAGCAATCGGCGAGCAGTTTCATCATGCCCTGCCTGCTGGAGAAGAATGAGGTGCGCGCCGATAGGCTGATCGGCGACCCGACCACCAGCCAGGCACGCCCGATAGAGCGAAAATCCTCCTTCCAGATCGCCGCGCAACAGGAGCGTGATGGCCTTTTTAAGACCAGCGTCTTCGTTGGCACTCAAAGACGTCAACGCATAATCCAACGTTCGGAAGGGGACGAGTGTTGTCCTCGGCAGCTCTCCCATTTAGCAGTTCAGAACCTCGCCAGCGAGTCTACCAGCCGTGTTCAGTAGAGAGTTCACCACATCGATAAAGCGCACGCCTGAATGGTACGCGGCGGCGGCAGAAACATTCCTCGTTCTCAACGCTGTGTGTCTCGCTGTTCGATTGCTTCCCTTCAGGCACGCCATCCGTCTCGGCTCGCGGAAGATATTTCACCCACGCTCATTTATTGACGAGCGCGTGCTGCGCCGTTCAGTCGGGCTTGTGAACCGGTGGTCAGACCTGCTGCCCTGGCGATCGGTATGCATTCAGAGGGGCTTGGCGCTGCAATGGCTGCTTCGTAGCCGTGGCATTGACGCGAGATTGCATTACGGAGCCAGAATTTTGCAGCAAAGGGGTCTGCAGGCGCATGTCTGGGTATGCGTTGCCGATCGGATAGTCATTGGCGAGACCGTAGACGATTTCAAATGCTTGGCGGTCTTCCCCCGAGATAGGCAATAGAGCTGAACGTCTGCGCATTCCCATGCCGTGGGCAGTCCCCTCGAGGTCAGCGATCATGAACGCGATCAAAGGCTTCGCCAGAGCCCTACGCCGTCGGCGCGAGCAGCATTTCGATCTCACGTTTGGTGTCGAAACGGCCGAAACCGACCTAGCCGATAACTCGGCCGTAGCAGCGCGGTGGCCTTCGCCCATTAGCTTGTTCAAACGGATCATCCGCCGCTCGGGAGTCTCAGTGAGAGATTTTTGTTTCGTTGACCTCGGCTGTGGAAAGGGGCGTGCGTTGCTTTTGGCCGCGGAACTAGGCTTTCAAAAGGTTGTCGGAGTGGAAAAAGACGTTGAGCTGTTCGAAATAGCTCGCGCAAATATCAAAGAATGGAAAAAATCCCGGCGAGGTAACAACGTAGTTATTGATATCCTGAATGAGGACGCTGAAACGTTTATCTTCCCGGACGGCAACATCTTCGTTTATTTATATGACCCGTTTGATCGGGCAACCTTTGAAGCCATTGCTACAACGATGTCCAAACTCGCGTTTGAGAGGAACCGTTCGGTTGTCGTTGCCTATAATTCAGCCCGCTTTGCAGACATTCTCGGCGACAAGATGGTATTCACACGCCGCGACATGTGGCCGCGACTTTTCTGGCGCAAGAGCACCGTGTCGTTCTTCTACAATTCAACGCCCCTCGGAACGGGGTCATAAGAGGCATGCAATTGTGCGAAGTGAATGTGGCATCGGTGATAGCTAGGTGCAGTACGGGTTCTCGTTTTCCTGGAGGAAATAGCCCACGGCGAGCGTCAAAGGCAGGAAGATGCCGTATTGGGTGAACGTCCCTGCGCGATTGAGCTTTCGGGCAGGCCAGTCAGTTACCGCACGGCGGAGTTTGTCAAAGTCAATGAATTCGCGAGAGGCTGGACTTTGAAAGATCGCCTCCACCATGCGCGGTAGGTCAACCCTGGCCGGATCTTCGAACCAATCAGCGGCTTGATAACCTCGCTCCGTTGCATTGAGAATTTCTGCGGGCAAACGGTCTTCCAGCGCCGCCCTGGCGAGCGGACGTGCGCAGCCCCCCGCGAACAGCTGCTCTGTCGGCAGAGACAGACTGAACTCGATTACACGCCTGTCGGCGAGCGGATCGCGGGTGTCGATCCCGGACTCCGCAAGGGCCCCTTTGCGCACAGTGCCGTAATCAAACTCTTTCAATTTTCGATACCGACGCTGCGCGCTGTTTTCCTTGAGAGCGTGGCGCGCAAGATCAAATTCGTTCTCGATCTGATGGAGCCAATCCTTATTGAGAAAGGTCATTTTGCGTTTGTCCTGGACGCCATGGAAATGTCGACGCAGCCATTGTTCCACGCCGGAGGGCGTCCACCTGTGAAATGAGGCCATGAGAATCCCGCGCCATCGCAGATCAGGTCGTTTTGCGGCGGCCCTGGCCTCTTGCCACCAATCTGGCCAGCGCCCGCAATCGATGAGATCGCTAAGATCCTCGAGTCCGCCTGCGTTGAGTGTCAGATTGCCAAGCTCGCCACTAAGCAGAACCTGCGCTCCTCGCGCTGCCGCGCGCTGCTCGAGCGCAGTCATCCATCCACAATTGACGATGTTGCGAACCGGGTCCGGAAAGAGGGCGGCTTGTGTCGCGATCTGAGCAAAAACGCGACCAGGCCCACGAACTATTAAATGCTCCATCCGATGCAGTCGGGCGGTGTTTGCGGCCCTCGCACTTTCGTCGGCGATGCGTCCTCTAGGCGGATCTTCTTCAAATCCGAGGCATGGGGCGGCTGTTAGGGCAATGATCGGGTCGCCGGGAGTCGAGAGCCTGGCCGCAGTCGATGCAACGGCATTGCTGTCGTACCCTGAGCTTAAATGGGCCGCGATCGGACCCTGCCGACGACGTAGTCGGCTCCGTACCGAAGCATCGAGAACTGCGCGGTAAGCATCAATGTATTCCCGCGGACTCCGAAGCCGCATTTGTTTTAGCGACGGTTCCCAAACCGCTCGTGTCCGGACGCGACCGGCTTGGATCGTCACCACTTCGCCCGGCATGACGCGTTTTATCCCGGCAAAATAGGTAGTTTCATCAGCGGGCCGGGTTCGCATGAGCGACCGCGCGACGTTTATACTGTCAAAACCCTGCCACATCGATCGATGGCGAGTTATTCCGGCGGGCAAAGAAGAAAAAACGATGGTGTCGCCTCGCTGAGCGTAAAAGAGCGGTCGTTGTCCGGTAAAATCGCGAGCGAGGACAAGCTTTCGCTCGCGCGGCGTGAAGACCGCGAGAGCATAATCTCCCAACATATGCTCGAGGCAGCTCTCGCCCCATTTTCGCCAACAGAGGCAAAAGATTGTGGAATCCGCCAGAGTGCGGGATTCCTGGGCGGTCAGCGATAGCCTGGCTGCGAGCTCTTCTCGGTTATCCAACCTCAAGTCGGCGACGAATAGCTGTTCGTCGACGATTATCGGTTGTTTGTCAGCAACATCTTCTGGAAGCGTGTCAAAGAGCGCGATCCCAAACGCCGCGGTCTCGAGGCTTCGAAGTACCGGCTGGCGGCATGCGTAATTTTGCTGAGCCGAAAGAGATAGTCGGCAGGCGTCTTCAGCGGGGCGCTCACCAGGGCCCACCCAGCCGGCAATCGCAGTCATTCAAGCCTGTAAAGGTCGCCGGTCACTTTACGATTCGAGAGTGCTGGTTCCATCCGGCCGATTTTGCGACTTTGCCTCGGCAGATCCCGCCACCAGGCGTCTGAGGACCGGTTTGCTCCACTGCTTTTTCTGAGGTGTGTCATCCATGCCTACCGCCTCCTGCCGAAGCGGTAGCCATTCCTAGTTGAGTTTTCAATATTTATGGGAAGCCAAGGCCCCATAATTACCTCTTACCGCCCATTTGGATGGTCGGCGACGAGCCCTCTCACTTGGCGTATGGAAAGCCGTCAGCTTTGAATAATGAGCTCGGCGGTTTGAGATGGGAATGATGGTCCGACCGACAAGCACGCCCATGCCATCTCATATCCCATCGTGATGTTTAGTACCACGGTCACCGTCTACGCCATCACTTAATCAACTCTTCGCTACCGTCATTTAAAATTGCGGTCACTGTGTATCCTTTAGTGATTGCTTGACTTCAATTGCCAAACGGGTTCGGTTGCTCTTGTCGGGTCCGCGCGCAGCCAGCTCTGAAACATAAGCAGGGCCCACAACGCCGGTGTCGAATCTCGGGCGCCATCGAGATGCTGCTGCCATCGACGCCGGACCACACCAACGTCAAACCATCCATCGTCGCGCAATGCGCGCGGGTCGAGCAAATCCTCGGCCCAGCCTCTCAAGGGTCCCTTGATCCAATCACCGACGGGAATGCCAAACCCGGCCTTTGGACGCTCGAAAAGCCTCCGCGGCGCTTCGGCGTAAAGAAGCTTGCGGAGGACCTGCTTGCCTGTACTGCCTCGGATGTTCATCTTGAGCGGTATTCTGGCGGCAATGCTTGCCACGCGATGATCGAGGTATGGCACTCGGGTCTCGAGTGAGACGCCCATCGCAGCCCGATCGACCTTGCAAAGGATATCGTCGGGTAAGTAGCTGAGCGCATCGCAATACATCATTTGCAGCGGGACGGGCGCTTCGGAACCGAGATCGAGATCCAACCGGCACGCGTCAGTCGTCTGCCTGCCGGCAATTACCGGTGATTGCTCTCCAGCCCACTCATCAAGGAAGCTTTCGTAGACTCCCTCAATCGATCGAGCCTGCACTGTTGTCCGTAACGTCTTGCGAACCTTCAATCCGAAGTAAGGCGGCAGCCGGCGCCTCAAAGCGAATTGTCCAATGGCGTCCCACGTGCGGGGCTCGACACGAGCAAGCAGTGACCCGGCAGCAAAGCGTATCGGCCATGGCAACAGCCGCGCCACCGACCAAAAGCGCGCGCTTGAAAAGTACCGGTTGTATCCTCCGAAGAGTTCGTCACCTCCGTCACCGGAGAGTGCGACCTTCACATGCTCGCGGGCGAAGGCGCTTACGAGATAAGTGGGAATTTGGGATGAGTCGGCAAATGGTTCGTCGTAAAGCTCCGGGAGGTGCGGTATGACCTCTTGTGCCTCCGCCGGCCGGACAATGCGTTCGAAATGCACTGTTCCCAGCTTCTCGGCTACTGCGCGCGCGTGATCAGCTTCATTGTAGGCTTGCTCGTCAAAACCGATGGTGAAGGTCCTGACCGGCCTAGATGAATACTTCTGATAGAGCGCGACGACGGTCGAGGAATCGATTCCCCCCGAGAGGAAGGCCCCGACCGGCACGTCGGCAATCGATTGTCCGCGCACAGACTGCCTTAGCGCTTCCTCCAGTTCCTCGGCGGCCTGGTTTTCATCAGTGATCGGATCGGCCAACCCAGCGAGAACAATCTCCCGGTAATCCCAGTAGCGAGTCACCGATACGCCGATTCCTTTTGACCCTGGCCTGAGAGGCTCTGTCACCGGATGGCGGGCCGCCTGCGGCTCCAGCTCGAGGACGCAGCCGGGCTCCAATTTGAAAAGGCCGCGATAGATCGAGAAGGGCGCAGGGATATGGGTCCGACTGGCAAAGAGGCCTACCACCTCAGGGTCGATTTGACCGCTGAACTGGGGATGGCAGCGAATCGCCTTGAGTTCGGAGGCGAAAACAAAATCGCCGCCGACCCAGCCATAATAAAGAGGCTTTTCGCCGAACCGATCGCGGACAAGGTGCAGTTTCCGCTGATCCCGATCCCATAACCCGAATGCGAACATTCCCACGCACCGCTTGACCGTCGGCACCAACCCCCAATGTGCGATTGCCTCGAGCAGTGTCTCAGTGTCCGAATGGCCTCGCCACCCGCCTGGCGGCGCAAGCCCGGCCTCGTCGAGCGCAAGACGAATTTCGGTATGATTGTAGATCTCTCCGTTGAAAGTCAGAACGAAGCGTCCGCCGCTCGACACCATTGGTTGATGGCCAGCGGGGGAAAGGTCGACAATTGCCAGGCGGCGGTGTCCAAGGCCGACACCGGCATCGGCGTCGACCCAGCTGCCCTTGTCGTCAGGCCCGCGATGCGAGATCGGCTGGATCATCTGACCGATAAGGGCATCGTCGATGCGCGACTTGCCGATAATGCCCGCGATGCCACACATGTCGTTTCAAGACCTCAATCGTCGACCCGGCTCGCGGCCCGCCGCTCTTTGAAGCGGCGAAAGCCGGCGAGCAACGAGAACGCATCCTCATAATAATCGAAAAGCCGCTGGCCGTTAGCAAGATTGAACGTGTGCGGACCTCGCCGATCCGCAAAGCGGAATTCGCCGATCAGTTCTTCTTCGTAGTCTCTGAGATCGATTTGGCAGACGCGGAAGAAACTGATTCCGTCGCCATAACGCCGTCTCAAGTCTTGGCCCACCCGGATGATCTGACCGTTTAGGATCAGCGGTGTTCCCCCCATCCGGGCCCCGTTGGGCGATATCCGAATAGGGCTCGCGGGATGTTCGACGAACTGCGAGTAAAGTGAATCCGCGACCCAAAGCCTAAGGACTGACGATCCCTCGGTTGCCAAGTTGCCGAACAAGTAGATGGCTCGCTCGTGTGCAAACGGTGTCGGGTCGAGCAGTCTGGGCAGGCCTGGTACCTGGAGCTCAACAGGATCCCCCACCAGACCGTCGAGCAGAGGATAAGCTTGCGGCGGAGACCAGTCTGAGATTTCGGGGACAACAAATTGACATCCGTCTGACCTAATCACCGAGGGGTAGCTGAAATGGCCTCCCCGTCCGGAAAGGCGCCGGCAACTGTCATCCCTCAGATGCAGGATTTCTCCGCGTCCTGAAGCAGCGTTCATGCCTTCGACAAGAATGCCACCCTCTGGATGGAAGAACGGGTCGGCGAGGAAGCGGTAACCGGACGGGCGTTTGAGGATCTTCCACGTAGTCGTCTCGGATAGGTTACGCGTGAGGGTCTCGATTGAGCCAGCAGCGTCCGCCGGCGCGACAGCTACGCTCCATCTCTTTTCGCGTGTAAGTCCGTAAGCCGCGCGCAGAATAGTTTGCCCGATACGCTCGGCGAGGAAGCGCAAAACGGTGGCGTTGCTCGGGAGTCGGTAGGCGGGTCCTAGCGTCGGCGAACATACTCCCTGATTTGAAATGGCATTGCGGATAGCTTTGCGAAGCAAGAGCGGGGAATGCCGGTACGCGTTGATCAAGGTCGCTCGATACGAGTGGGGGATTGCTTCCGTCTCAGCAGCGGCCACTACTTTGCCCGAGTCGATCTCATTCGAGAGCACCTGGACTACTTGCCCAATTGTACGCTCTCCGTTCAGAAGCTCGTAAAATCCGGCAGGACGGCCGCGGAACTTGGCCGGTTCGCCGTGATGATAGGATAGTATTGGGACAGCTAGCTGGCCGCGGTCAGGAACCCTGAGTAGGCCCATTCCGAACTTGATGAGGATATCGGGCTGGTCTCTTGCGATGGTCTCGAGCAGGGCTGGTGGCAAAGACTGCCACGCCCCCCGCGACGAAGCTGAGAACGTTCGGATACAGGTCACGTTGAGTCCCGCGGGCAAGCTCACTTTACGCGTCATTCGATTGCGAACGGTGAGAAGATTCAGGATATAATAGAAGGCATGTCGGAGTCGCCGCCGTGCCGGCGTGGGACTCGTGCAATTGTAGATCACGAACGCACATTCGTCCGCGACAGACAGCAGCGCTTTGGCCTGCCATCGCGCGAGCATGCTCCGGTCAAGAATGACACCGATCTTCACGCTGCCGACCTTAGCGCTCAGCTTTCCGGCCACATGCAACCCAGAATGGGGGCCCGTCGCGGAAGCAGACGTCCTTAAGCCCAGAACGGTTCATCATTGTCTCGATTTCCGTCTTGGAGAAACGGTGTTCGAGCCGAGTGCCAAAACGATCGAGCGCGTCGGTGCGCATGCTATAAAAGCCGCGGTATCGATATTCGGACAATGGCAGATTCAAGACGTCGGCGCCGGCTTTCTCCAGCATCCAGGCCGCCCGAGCTAGCGGCCAGTATACCGATGCCGCAATAACCGTCGTGACCGCTTTTCGTGCCGGGAACGGCAGCCGCGAAATTGCCGTCCGGCCAATCTCGGAAATTCGCCAAATTGCCCTAAACCAAGAAGCCCTGTTGTCGAAGTTATAATAGATATAGACCAAGAAGGGCGCTCCGGACTTCAATTTCCGAACACAGCAAGCAATAGCGGCCTCCGTGTCGGGAATATGGTGCAACACGCCAATTGAGTAACCGAAGTCTTGGCTGTCGTCCGACAGCGCAAGATCGTCGACGCCGCATTGGTGAAATGAAACTGTCGTCAACCCGGCTAGAAGACGGCGGGCGACTGCCAGGGCCTTGGGAGCAGGGTCAATACAGTGAAGGCGAGCTACACGTCTCGCCATCAGTGCGGCCCAACGACCCGTTCCACAACCCAAGTCAAAACCCTCTGCTTCAGGCGGCAGCTCACTGAATGGGAAGACGGAAAAGTACTGCTCAAACAGCAGTCGGTGTTCGCTCGGATCGAGCTGTTCTTGGGTGTAGGATGACCACTCCTCCCCAAATCCAACTACAGTTGCTTCGTCGATGTTTTTGCTACTCATTACGCCGCTTTCCAACGCGTGAGGGCGATCCTTCCAGCTCATACAGCTGCAGCAGCCAAGATATATGCCCGCACGACCCCCGCCTTGTAAGGCTGCAGCAAGCCTTATTCAGGCTTGATCGATTACGTCAGTTTGAGGTGCTCAAGGTATAACCTGGTGGCAGGGCGCAGTGCCAATTTACGCAACTCGGCAATGGCACGAAGAGGACTTCAGGCGATGTTCTCGGTTGGGCCCCGCTTTGCGCAACGACAAAGAAGCCTCTCCCAATCGGAGACAATCGATTCGAGTGAGAACTGCTTTACCGTGGATGGTCCGGCTGCTCCAAGGCGGACGCGCTCGTCCGAATCGGTCATTAATCGTCGCAGCGCGGCTTCTAGACCGGCGATTCGGTCTCCGTGCGGGACCAATGTTCCGTTTACGTTGTCATGAATTAACTCGTTGGTCCCTGCGCAATCAGCAAAACCGATGGCTGGAAGACCATGGGCAAGAGCTTCGGCGGTCGCCAGTCCGAAGCTTTCGTAGCGTGAAGACATGACGAATAGTTGCGCGGCAGCATATTCGGCACCGATATGATCAACCGCGCCGGGGAGTTGGACCCGGCCTTGTAGGCCCTTATCACGAACGAGGCTCTCCAGTGTCCGCCGGAGCGGACCCTCCCCGACAATTCGAAGCGTCCAATCAGGCCAGGCATGAGCTACTCTCGCGAAAGCCTCAATGAGTGTCCGCTGATCCTTCTGATCGAAAAGCCTGCCGACGTTGAGCAAGACCTTCGACTGACCACCGATCGGGTCGGCCAGCGGGCCCGCTCCAACCACCGGATTAGGAATAGCGTCCATCCGGCGCCGCAACGCCGGTGGGAAACTGTTTCTGATCGAGTCAGAAATCACGGTGATGCGAGCGCAGAGGGGCGCAGCGACGCGGAGCGCAAGCGCTTCCAGTGGAAAGGAATGATAGTGGTCGTAGAGAATGTGCTCACTTGCGATCACCGGAACGCGCGAAGTCGATAACGCGAGCGCAAGCGGCACGTAGGCGCTGTGCATGAAGCCAACGGCGATGTCGGGACGTAGATCGCGAATGAGTTTCCGGACTCCGCTTATGCGGTTTAGAACTTCCAAAGTACTACTGCGAGCCTGCACGTTGCCGCTTCGCAACCAATAGCGGCGGATCGTCGCGTCCACCGGATAGAAGTCCGGATCATTTGGTGATCCAAAACTCAACAAAGTAACATCATGGCCGCGGCGGGCGAGACCCCCGATAATGTGCGTCAAGACGCGTTCAGCACCGCCTCCGCGAGTTGCGAGCGTTTTGATGATGAACACAATCTTCATGAGCGCCCGCGTTCAGCTCTTAAAGATCTGCAATCTCTGGCCGGCAGGTCAGCAGCCAATCTCTCATCCTGGACAGGGGTTCAAAGTGTTCCCGCGCCTTGAGGTCGTGATCCTCGAAACAGAACCAGCGGTAACCAAGCGGTCCTAGCATTGCGCTGATCGCCCTGGTCGATTCCTCGGCGAACGGGAGGACCTCACAGATGATGTCAGGAAGGCATTCGCGCACGAGCCGGCTCGCGCCTTTTAGCACTTGGTCTTCAAAACCCTCCACGTCGATTTTGATCACAACGCGCCCACTGAGGTTAACATCGTCGTCGAGTGGTGTCACCGGGATCGACACTCCTCGTTCGAAGGCCGATCCCAGCGAAATTGACGTCATGTATGAAGCCGCACCCAAGGAGCGCGGAACCTTGATCGCCGAATGAGCTTTGCCGAGACCACCGAGGCGCGCGTCTATACGGCCCACAAGATCATTCTCGATCACATTCTTAACAAGAAGCAGGAAATTCTCAGGAACGAGCTCGTACGCAATAACCTTGAGATGAGGATTGCTGCAGGTTGCGATCAGGGAACATATTCCCGCGTAAGCGCCAACATCGATGAATAAATCAGCTGACTTGCTGACCCGCTCGAGAAACGCGAGCTTGTTTCGTTCAGCTGGCTCTGACGGCTTGCCGCCGCCCCAGTAGACGTCGCGGGCGACAATGTCGTGCAGTGGGTCTAGTAACTCGAACGAACTGCCACTCTCCAATCGATACGTTACGCTTCGCCTGTTGAGTGGAAGTCGGTGGCCAATAGACGCCGGAAGTAGCCGGGCGGCTGCAAACCGCACAAAAGGGTTTATCGCCCGCGTCGAGAGACTTCTGGCCACTGCCGGCTTCAGGCCGAACCAACTCGCGCGCCGAATGTCTCTCGGGCCGAGTTCGATCCGGCTCATTGTCCCGCCATTGCAACAGTTACGCGGGCAAGCAGCTTGCGATATTCCTGACGCTCGTGTTCATCTAAATTTGCGGGATTGAGTATTGAAAGGGCCTTCTCCCGCAGGTTCTTTCCGAGCTCACGAGCGGCGCCGCGGTCGTCGATTAACTGTTTCGCTGCTTCGACCATCCCCCCAACGTCTTGATAAGGAACTAGCAAACCGGTCTTCAGGTTCTCGACTAACTCGCCTTGCCAATCGACATCATACGCAACTACGGGCGCCGCGCCCATTGCGGCCTCCGCTAGGGCCCGTCCCGTGTGCGGAGAAATAACGACTGCGGCGGCCGGGTACAGAATCGCCAGATCCGCTTGAGTGAGATTGCCGGCCAGCACCAGCGCATCGTCAACGCCTAATTCGCGAGCGCAAGTGCGGAGGTCTTCGCGCATGCTGCCTTCGCCCGCCAGCACCGCCTTTAAGTCTAGACCCTGTCCCCGCAGCTTGGCGAGGACGGCGACAACATGATCGGGTTGTTTAATCGGCTCGAGCCGGCCGACGTATAGAAGGAAGTTGCCTCGCTGCACGCTCAAGTCGCGCAGCAAGTTCGCACAGTCGC
>Ga0307415_100000451_pt1 | contig 17627 bp, 21 predicted proteins | sample DK1Cmetagenome_FD_204524 | JGI IMG/M metagenome (GOLD analysis project Ga0307415, IMG submission 204524) | Maize rhizosphere microbial communities from greenhouse at UC Davis, California, United States - DK15-C-2 | ecosystem: Host-associated > Plants > Roots > Rhizosphere > Soil | place: USA...
CGACCCCAGCGGGTCGGGACGGGCGCCGGTGAACCGCAGGTCGCCCCGGTGCTGGCCGGCGGGCAGGTCCAGCTCGACCAAGCCGTCGCCCGACCGGCGGATGCGGCGACCACGGCCAGGCGGCCTCGGGCCGCGGCGGTCCGCCGCAGGTGCTCGGGCTGCTGCTCGACCCTGTCGCCGTCGGGCCGAACGCTGGAGCTGAGCCAGCGATGTGGTGGTCTTGTGTCAGGAGGCGCCGGTCGGGCGTCGTCGACGCTCAGTGTGCGGAGTTGGGGTCCTGATAAGGGATGACCCTGAAGTTCACGACACCGGTGCGGCGGGTCGTACCGCCACATGTCGCTGATGAGCGCCAGGCACTGAGCGCCTGGCTGGACTATCACCGGGCGACGCTGCTTGGGACGCTGGAGGGGCTCGACGATGCGCAGCTGCGCCGGCCGATGGTGCCGTCCGGGGTTGCCTGCTTGGGCTGGTCAAGCAGCTGACCGCGGTCGAGCACGGCTGGTTTGTGGTCAACTTCGCCCGGTCCGGCGAGTCCCACCTGTTCGTCCGCCCGGACGGGTCAGAGGCCGACTTCGTGATCGAAGACGGGGAGACGACCGACGCGGTGGTCGCCGGGTATCTGCGTGCCTGTGCGCGCAGCCGGGAGGTCACAGCCCACGCCGGGTCCCTGGACCAGAGGGTGCCCCATCCCCGTGCCGGGGCGATGGACCTGCGCTGGCTGCGGGCGATCCGCCCGTCCCGCGGCACCAGCGCGAGCGCTCCCGCCTGGGCGCCGGACGCGCGCGCCTCGCCCGAGATGGGTCTCGGCTCACCGGCAGATACTGGAGCAGGTTCCGCCGGCCCGCATCCGCGGGTCGTGGATGGGAGGTGGACGATGGACGCCCAGGGCACGATGCGGCTCATGTTCGACACGATGGACGCCTACGACCGCGGTGACTTCGATCGCCTCGGCGAGATCTACGCCAAGGACGCTCGCTGGACCAACGCCGATCCCGAGGGGCCGCACTGTCGCGACCGCGACGACATCTTCGCCATGTTCCGCCAGCGCAGGAGGTCCGGCGTCAGGGTCGTCTTCGACGAGCTGCGCTCGACGCCGACCCAGGTGATCCTGACCGCCCGGCTCGCCGGCTCCGACCCTGTCGTCAGCGTGTTCCGCTTCGAGGGCCGCCGAACGCCTCCATCGCCGACTACCCGTCGATGGAGGCCGCCCAGTCGGCGATGGCGCAGGGATAGGTGACGCGCGTCACGCCGGTCGGGTGCGTTGCGGCACTGCTCCCGACCCACCAGGGGGCCATCCTCATGGTTCGGAACATCATGGATGCGCAGGATGGGGGTCGCGTCGAGGTGCCTGGGTTGTGGAGTGGGATCGGGAGCGCGAGGACGGGCGGCCCCGGGCGGGCTTGGCGGTGCTTCGCCTTGTGCTGGTCGTGCGGACGTGAAACCTGTTCCGAGGCCGCGACCCGCAGCGAGGTCGAGCGTCCCATGCATTGGTTCTGCTCGGACTGCGAGGTGCGCTGGTACGCCTACGCCGATCGGGTCGAGATGCCGGCCCCGGCGATGGCGTCCTGAGCCGCCACCCTTCCCGGGCGGTCAGCCAGCGCTGGCCGCTTTGGCGCCCAGCTCGCGGACGACCTCGACGAACAGGTCGAGGTCGTCGGCGGTGGTGCGCCAGTTGCTGATCGCCGGGCGCAGCGCCGCCCGGCCACCGTAGACCGTGGCACCGGCGAACACCCGGCCGTCGTCGAGCAGGGCCTCGCCGAGGCGGCGGTTGACGTCATCGCGCTCCGGCTCGGACAGGCCGGGCGGGCGGTAACGGAAGCAGACCACGTTGAGCGGGACCTCGGCCAGGCGCTCCAGGTCGGGGGCCGCGTCCACGGCCGCCGCCAGGTGGGCGGCCAGGTCGCAGTGCCGCTCGACCAGCGCCCGGTAGCCGGCGCGGCCGTAGGCGGCCAGGGTGGCCCAGATCGGCAGGGCCCGCGCCCGCCGCGAGGACTCCGGGCCCAGCAGCCCGTAGCCGCCGCGAGGGTCGTCCGGCCCCGGCAGGTACGCCGCCCCCGGCATGCCGAACGCCGGACCGAGCCGGGCCGGGTCGCGGACGAGCGTGAACCCGCTCTCGTACGGCACGTTGAGCCACTTGTGGGCGTCGGCGGCGATCGAGTCGGCCCGCTCGATCCCCGCCGTCAGGTGGGCGGTGCGCGGCGACACGGCCGCGAACAGGCCGAACGCGCCGTCGACGTGCAGCCAGGCGCCGAACTCCTCGGCCAGGCCGGCCAGGTCGGCCAGCGGGTCGAAGTCGCCGGCGTTGGGCTCGCCCGCGGTCGCGACCAGCACCGCCGGCGCCCCGTCGAGCTCGCCGAGGCGTCGCCGAACCGCGTCCAGGTCGACCCGGCCGACGTCGTCGCGGGTGAAGACCTCCACCGTGTCCTTGCCGTGGCCGAGTAGCTGCAGGGCCTTGCGGGCGCTGGGGTGCACGTGCCCGCTGGACAGCACCGGCATCCGGGGCAGCCCGGCCAGCCCCGACGAGGTCGCGTCCACGCCGTGCCGCTCGGCCCACCAGTGGGTGGCCAGGGCCAGCCCGGTGACGTTGCCGAAGGTTGCGCTGGCGGTCAGCGCCCCACCCCAGCCCGCCGGCAGCCCGACCAGCTGGCGCAGCCAGTCCAGGCTCACCGTCTCGACCGTGTCGGCCAACCGCGACGAGGCCCGCACGAACGCGTTCTGGTCCAGCAGCGAGACCACCCAGTCGGCGGCCAGCGCCGCCGGTGTCGAGCCGCCGATCACGAAGTGGTAGAACCGCGGCCCCGCCGACGCGGTCGCGGTCGCCGTCCCCACCCGCAGCAGCCGCTCCACCGCCGCCCCGGTTCCGAGCCCCTCCTCCGGCAGCGGCCCCACCAGCTCACCCAGCAGCGGCTCGGCCCCGCGGTCGTACACCAGCCGCTGCGGCAACCCCGCCAGCCACGGCCCGGCCGCCTCCACCACCTGCCCGAGCGCAGCCAGCGCCTCGTCCTGCTCCTTCAGCGGATCGCCCACGTCACTCCTCCCCAGATACCCGGCCGGCTCAGTGTATGGGTCGAGCCCATCGCCGGGTGCATGTCACGCCCCGACGGTGACGGGCGGCACTGCCGCAGGCGGGTCGGGCGCGCAAGGTGGGTGCGTACGGCCACCTCCATAGGGGAGAGGACGATGCATCCGTACATGACCGAACAGCTGGTCCGCGACCGGCAGGCCGCCCTGGATGCGGAGGCTCGCGGTGGACGGCTCGCCCGGCGGGTCGAAACCCACGCCAAGGCCCTTCCTGGGCGTCGCCGGGTCACGCTGACGGCGCGGGCGTTCGCCCGTCGGGTTCGCGGCCTGGTGGCCCGCTCCGCCTGAGGGCGAGCGACGGCCTCACGGTCGACGGCGACGCTCAACGGCCGATGGTGGCGATCGGGTTCCGACCCTAGTCCCGGAGGAAGCCGCGGAGCGCGTCGTTGAACTCCTCGGGGACCTCGATGTTGCAGACGTGGCCGGCGCGTCGCGGACGTTCTCGGCCGAGGCGCGGGCCATGGCCCGGAACCCGGCCGGGTGGAAGGCCCGCATGCTGGCCCCGAACGCGTCCACGGACTCCTGCGGCGGGTCGTCGGACCCTCCGGCCCTGGGCGCGTCCCAGGCCAGCACCGTGAACTCCTCCGACAGCCCGTCCAGCTGCCGCCGCCAGGTCGTGGGGCCGTCGCCGACACACCCGTGGAGGAGGACCAGCGGCGGCCCGTCGCCGGCGCGCTCGTAGGCGATGCGGCGCCCGTCGACCTCGACCGTCTCGGTCACCGCGGGGCGGCCGCCCAGGTCAGCGCCTGCAGCGCCCCAGGTGAAGCGTCGACCCCGACCACGATCCTCGCCATCGGTCCACCGCCCGCCCCCGGATGCCAGTGGTGGGATCACAGCACACGGATTGCCCGCCACCAAGCGCCGGGCGCCGGCTTCCGGGGGGGCGGCCGTGGATGCGATGCTGGGCCGCCCTGGGTCAACCGGCCGGGAGGGCGAGGAACAGGAGGCGCGGATGTCGACACTTGACCGCCTGGTGGCGCGGCTGCTGAGCCGCTGGCTGCGCGAGCCGATCCGCCTGGTGCTGGCCGAGCAGGACCCGAGGCAGGCCGGTCCCGAGGCCCACGTGGAGATGTACAAGTACCTGGTCCACGGGGACCGGGCCCGGCTCCGCATCCATCCGACCGCCGTGGTCAACAACGCGCTGTTCAACGTGGGCTCGGGCGACATCACGGTGGGGGAGTACGCCTTCTTCGGCCACAACGTCTCGGTCCTGACCGGCACCCACGACATCAACAAGTTCGGCCGCGAGCGCCAGCTGGCCATCCCGCGCAGCGGCCGCGATATCGTCATCGAGGAGGGGGCGTGGGTGGCCAGCAACGCCATGGTGCTGGGCCCCTGCGTGATCGGCGCCCACGCCGTGGTCGGCGGTGGGTCGCTGGTCATGGGCGACGTCGCGCCCTACACCATCGTGGCCGGCGCCCCGGCCAAGGTCCTGCGCGCCATCCCCCTCGAGGACCAGGGCGGCTAGGGGACCGGCAGCCGGGCGATGCGGCGGCGGGTCTCGCCGCCGATGCGGTTGGTGTCGCTGCCGACCCACGGCCCTGGGAGGTGACGTGGAGGTCCTTGCCGCCGACGCCGCGGTCCTGGTGGGGTTCCAGGCAGGGCCAGGCCGGTGGTCGGGTGGATGGCGCCGATGCCGGGGCGGCTGACCGAGCCGAACGCCCCGCCGGCGTCGTTTCCCACCCGGCACGATGGGATGTCGGCGCGTTCCTCCGACAGACGGATCATGCGGTTGAACTACGCTGGAGTAGACATCCCGGCGGCCCCATCGTCGCTGCTCAGGAGGGACCGATTGCGGATCCTGCTGGCCGCCGCCGAGGCCCGGAAGGGTGACCTCGGCGGCAACCTGGCCCGGCACCTGGCCGTGCTCGAGCAGGCCCGCGCCCAGGGCTGCGAGCTGGCGGTGTTCCCCGAGCTCTCGCTGACCGGGTCGGTCGACCCTCGCGCCCACCCCCAGCGGGCCCTGCCGGTCGAGGCCGGGCCGGTGCGGGCGCTGCTGGCCGCGACCTGGCGGACCGGGGTCGCGGCGGTGTTCGGCATCGCCGAGCGCGCCGGCCCGGCGTTCCACATCGCCCAGCTCTACGGCCACGACGGCCGCCTCGGCGGCGTCTACCGCAAGCGCCACCTGGGCGAGGGCGAGGACGGCTACCAGCCCGGGGAGGCTCCCGGGGTGTTCCAGCTGGGAGCGGCCCGGTTCGGGATCACGCTGTGCGCCGAGGGCGGGGTCGACCACCCCTGGGACGACGCGGCCGCCGGCGGGGCCTCGGTGATCCTGTTCTGCTCGGCCCCCGGGCTCTACGGGCGCCGCACCGACGAGCGGGGCTGGCGCGACGGGCACGCCTGGTGGCTGTCGGCGGGGCTGGAGGATGCCATCCGCCACGCCCGCCGGCTGGGGGTGCCGGTGGCCATGGCCACCCAGGCCGGGTCGACCGAGGACGAGGATTTCCCCGGGGTGGCGGCGCTGGTGTCGCCGGCCGGCGAGGTCGCCCGGCTGCCCGACTGGCGGGCCGGCAGCCTGGTCGCCGAGGTCGCCGCCGACCCCACCGTCCACCCGATCCGCGAGGCCGTGCGCTGCCTGCTGGTCGACCAGGACGGGCGGGCGCTGCTGGTCCGCTACGCCGACGAGCGGGCCGTGGCCAGCTGGTGGGGGGTGCCCGGCGGGGGGCTGGACCCGGGCGAGGACCACCTGGCCGCGGTCCGCCGGGAGCTGGGCGAGGAGCTGGCCCGCGATGATCTCGAGATCGGTCCCTGGATCGGCCGGCGCTGCCACACCTTCTGGCTGGGCCGGTGGATGACCCAGCGGGAGCGGTGGGTGCTGTGCCGGGCCGAGCCGTTCGAGGTCGACCCCGGCCACGTGGCCTCGCTGTCGGTCGAGGCCATCGCCGAGCTGGGCTGGTGGTCGGCGGACGAGCTCCGCTCGCGGGCGCCCATCACCACCCCCCGCGACCTGCCCGCCCTGCTCGACCGGATCACCCGCGGGGACCTCCCCGACCCCGGGGAGGACCTGGGGGTCTAGCCGGGGGCGGCCAGCTCGTCGGCGGGCACCGACCCGTCCAGCTCGACGGTGTTCCAGTGGCGCTTGTTCAGGTGGTAGCCGGGGCGGACGGCCGGATAGCGGTCGCGCAGGGCCTTGGCCAGGGTCGGGTCGCACTTGAGGCTGACGCTGCCCGGCTGGCCGGTCAGGCTGCACAGGGCGAACACCCGGCCGCCGACCTTGAACACGGCCACGTCGTCGCCGAAGGGGTAGTCCTCGACCGCGCCCGGCCGGGCGGCCAGGTAGTCGAGCATCGCCTCTCGGTCCATGGCCGGATGGTCGCATGCCGGGGCGACCGGGTGCTGTGGACGGCCAGCGGATAGCGTCGGGGCCGGCGGGTTAGCATTGGCGGCGCCGCGGCGGCGGCCGGGGCCGGTCCCGGTCCGCCGGGGTGGGAGGGTGCCCGTGAGCTGGAACAGGGACAGGGACGATGACGGCATCCCTGACTGGCAGGAAGACGAGAACTACGCCGACGAGGCGCCCATCCGCGGCCCGGACAGCCCGCGGGCCCGCAGGGGCGGCATGGGCGGGGTCGGCTGCGCCCTCCCCGCCGCCCTGCTGCTGGCCGCCGCCGCCCTGGCCACCCGCCGGGCGACCCGCCGCCCCTAGCGCCGCAGCTCGAGGAACGGGACCAGCTGCTCGGCGGGGGTCATGGAGCCGTGGTGGCCGATGAGGACGGCCTGGGTGGGGTCGACCTCGCGCTGGACGACGCCAATGGGGCCGTGGGCGGCGGCGACCACATCACCGACGCGGGCGCGGACCTCGTCGGTGACCTTGGGGCCGAACCAGCCGGCGGTGATCGCCTCCTCGCCGGGGACGACCCATACGGCGTGGCCGAGCAGGCCCCGCCAGGCGGCCAGCACGTCGGCGGCGGCCCCCCGGACGGTGTGGACGTGCCTGGCCCTGGCCTCCCCGGACAGGAGCCGGACCCCGGCGGCCAGCTCCGGCTGGTCGGCCAGGTCGACCCGCTCCTCGGGGCGGAGGTCGACCATGCCGTGGTCGCCGGTGACGAACAGGGCGGCGTCGCCGCCGAGCCGCTCGGCGATGTGGCCGACCAGCCGGTCGACGTGGGCCAGCTCCAGCCGCCAGGCCTCGGCGCCGACCCCGCGCACATGCCCGGTGCGGTCCAGGTCGGGATGGTAGAGGTAGACCAGGCTGCGCCGGCCCTTGCCGAGGCCGCGCAGGGCCCCGGCGGCCTGGTCGCCGAGGGAGTGGGTGCGCCAGTACTCGCCCCCGCGCAGGGCGGCCCGGGTGAAGCCGGAGGCGGCGTACTCGCCCGCCCCGACCAGGGTGACCTCGACCCCGTCGGCCACCGCGACCTCGAACCCGGTCGGCTCCGGCTGCAGCCGCTCGGGCACGACCCGGTCGCGCAGGTCCTTGGCCCCGCCCAGGCCGTAGGGGGACCAGCGCAGGCAGTTGAAGGCCCGCTCCATGCCGGGAAGGGCGATGGTGTAGCCGACCAGGCCGTGGCGGCCCGGGGGCAACCCGGTGCCGATCGAGGCCAGGCTGCTGACCGTGGTCGCCGGGAACCCGGTGGTGATCGGCCCGCCCCCCTCGGCCGCGCCGGCCAGCACCGGGGCCAGCCGGCGGTTGGCCAGCAGCCCCTCCCAGCCGAGCCCGTCCACCACCAGCAGGCAGGCCCGGCGCAGCGGCTCCACTCCCAGCGGGTTGGCGAACCCGGGCACGTCCAGGGCGGCCAGCAGCGACGGCAGCAGGTCGGCGAGCGAGGCCTCGCCGTAGCGGGGCAGCGGTGGCGCGGGGACGGTCATGGCCAGCAGCCTACAGAGGCCCAGCCGGCGACACCTCTCTATCCTGGAGGGGACGAATCGAGGAAGGCGGAGATGACATGGCCGAGGTCACCAGGACCGAGCAGGAGTGGCGCGAGCAGCTCAGCCCCGACCAGTACCGGGTGCTGCGCGAGGCGGGCACCGAGCCGCCCTTCACCGGCAAGTACACCTACTCCAAGGAGGAGGGCGTCTACCGCTGCGCCGCCTGCGGCAACGAGCTGTTCCGCTCCGACGCCAAGTACGACTCCGGCTCCGGCTGGCCCAGCTTCACCGAGCCGGCCAACGCCGCCGGGGTGGAGCTGCGCCCCGACACCAGCCACGGCATGGCCCGCACCGAGGTCGTCTGCGCCCGCTGCGGCTCCCACCTGGGCCACGTGTTCCCCGACGGCCCCGCCCCGACCGGCCAGCGCTACTGCATCAACTCGCTGGCATTGGACCTCGACAGCGAGGGGCAGGCGTAACGCCAACCCCGCTCCCGGGGTCGGTTAGGATCGCCGTCCCCGAAGCGAGGGAGGACCACGTTGGCGGAGGACCGCCGCGAGCAGCCCCAGCCGACCTACAACGTGCTCAAGACCTGGGCGTTCGACGACTGGGGCCTGTACGGGCGGGGAGACGAGCTGCTGGCCCGGGCGCTGGCCCGCCATCCCCGGGTCGGTCGGGTGTTCCACGTGCAGCCGCCGATCGACCCGGCCGAGCTGCGCACCCGCTTCCGCGACCCCCGCTGGGAGCAGGACATGGAGGGCCAGCAGCGCCGGCTCAAGGGGGTCGAGGACGACGGGGTCTTCCTGTTCGCCCCGACCAGCCAGCCCGACCGGCGCGAGGCCGCCCTCGACGCCACCGTGGCCATGCTGGAGCGCGAGCAGGCCTTCGCCCAGCCGCTGGTGATGCTGCACGGCCTGGCCCACCCGTTCGCCAGCGACCTGGCCAGCCGGCTCGGCGGCCGCGGCGTGACCAGGGTGGCCATCGTCCGCCGCGACGCCCGCGCCCCCTACCCGGTCGACGCCGACGAGCGAGCGGCCCTCGACGAGGTCTACAAGGTGCAGCTGTCCGGGGCCGACCTGGTCTGGGCCGGCACCCGCGAGCTGCGCGAGGAGTTCGCCACCCTCAACCCGCGGACCGCCCTGCACCCGGTCGGGGCCGACCAGGGCCTGGCCGGCGGCGCCCCGGCGGCCGAGCTGGACGGGCTGCCGCGGCCGCTGATCATCTACGCCGGCTCGATGCGGGCCTACCTGAACGTCGGCCTGATCCGGGGCACCGCCGACCGGCTGCGCGAGGCCAGCTTCGTGTTCGTCGGCCCGGCCGCCGACTTCCTCGCCCCCCTGCTGTCGGGGATGCGCAACGTGCACGTGATCGGGCCCCGGCCCTACCGGCTGCTGCCCGACTATCTGGCCGCGGCCGACGTGGCCATCGCCCCCCACCAGGTGGCCCCGGCGACCCGGGCGGTCGTGCCCGAGAAGCTGTTCGGCTACCTGGCCGCCGGCCTGCCGGTGGTCACCACCGAGGTGGCCGGGGCCGAGGAGCTGCGCCGGCTGGTCTGGATCGCCCGCGACCCCTCCGAATTCGCCCGGGCCATCCAGGGCGCCCTCAAGCGCGACCGGGAGCGGCGACGGGCCCTGCGCCAGGCCGCCGTGGCCCCGCTGTCCTGGGACGCGATCGCCGCCCACACCCTGGCCAGCGTCGACGCCGTGCGGGCGGAGGCCGACCTGCCCGCCCCGCCCGAGCTGAAGCTCCCGGCCATCCCCGGCTTCCTGGCCCGCTGACGCCCCTCGGCCCGATCGGGCGCCCCCTGCCCAACTGGGGCGGAGATGGCATGCTTGAGCTTCACGACCAAGGAGCGCGCCTTGCCCGACGAGCCGGCCGGCCACGACGGCCGCCCGGAGTGGCTGACCCAGTCGACCACCCCGACCTTCTGCTACCGGCACCCGGACCGGCAGACCGGGCTGCGCTGCTCGCGCTGCGACCGGCCGATCTGCGGCGAGTGCGCCACCCCGGCCCCGGTGGGCCAGCTGTGCCCGGACGACGCCCGGGCCACGGTCCGGGTCCGCGGCCTCCCCGGCTCGGAGCGGCCGCTGGCCACCTGGGCCCTGCTCGGCATCAACACCCTCATGCTGTTCGCGGCGGCGGCCCTCACCGGCACCGGCTGGGGGCTGCTCGACCCCTCGGCCAGGGCGCTGTGCCGGCTGGGGGCGCTGAACGCCGCCGCCATCGCCGAGTCCGGGCAGTGGTGGCGGCTGCTGACGGTGATGGTGCTGCACGGCGGGCTGCTGCACTGGGCGTTCAACAGCTGGGCCCTGTGGGCGTTCGGGCCGGTGCTGGAGGGCCTGCTCGGCCGGGCCCGGTTCGTCGCCCTGTACGTGGGCACGGGCCTGGTCGGGGCCGGGGCCAGCTTCGCCTTCAACCAGACCACCCTGGGGGTGGGGGCCTCGGGGGCGATCTTCGGCCTGCTCGGGGCCCTGATCGCCTACTTCTTCCGCCGCCGCTCGTCCGGCGGCTCGGTCCCGCTCCAGAACCTCCTGCTGGTGCTCCTGCTCAACCTGTTCATCGCCTCCCGCAACCCCAGCATCGACAACCTGGCCCACATCGGCGGGTTCCTGGCCGGCCTGGTCGCCATGGGCCTGTACGACGCCGTCGGGGCCCGCAACCGCGGCCTCCAGATGGCCGCCCTGACCGTGCCCTTCCTGGCCGGGATCGCCCTGGCCGTGCTCGGGGTGGCCAACTTCCCGCCGGGCAGCGGCCTCACCTGCGTGGGGGCCTGAGCGAGCCGTCGCCGGCGTCGACCGGCTCCTGGTCGGCCCGGGTGCGCAGGTAGAGGGCGTTGCACATGCCGATCAGGTAGGGGTCGGCCAGGGCGAGCAGGATCGTCAGCCCGGCCAGCATCCAGAACTCCAGGCTGAGGCTGGCCAGCACCAGCCCGCAGGCCTGCAGCAGCCCGATCAGCAGGCAGAGCGGGAAGTGGGCCGACGCCACCCGGTGGGACACGGCGGCCGCCTGCCGGACCCGGCGCTCGCCGCCGAGCACCACCCGCTGCATGAGCACGGCCAGGAAGGCGAAGGCGATGGCGAACAGCGGCCACAGCCCCACCGCCAGCTTGGTCTGCTCGGACTCGGGCAGGGGGCCGCTCTCGCGGGAGCCGAACAGCAGCAGCCCCACCGTCAGGGCCAGCAGCAGGTAGGCGGCCCGCAGCAGCCCGGCCCGGACCCCCGGCCCGATGGCCCGGCGGGTGGTGGCCAGGGCGGTCGCCACCGAGGTCGGCGCCGGTTCGAGCACCCCGGCCAGCCAGGCCACCAGGAACAGCTCGACCAGCAGCCCCGCGGCCAGCAGGGCCACCGCCAGCGGCACCGCCACCAGCGGGTCGCCCGGCTCCAGGAACACCGGCAGCCCGCCCACGACCACCGTGATCAGGGCGGCCAGCGGCCGGCGCCGGTACTGGCGCCAGGCGTCACGCAGAACGGCGGCGAGCATGGCGCCTATCCTACGGGTATGACCACCACCGACCTGCCCCGCCTGACCGCCCTCTCCCATGGGGCCGGCTGCGCCTGCAAGCTGCCCCTGGCCACCCTGGAGCAGCTGATGGCCAGCGTCGGCCAGAGCCTCGGGGGCGCCGGCGGCGACCTGCTGGTGGGGGCGGCCGACGGCGACGACGCGGCCGTGCTGCGCCTGGACGACGAGCGGGCCCTGGTGCTGACCACCGACTTCTTCACCCCGATCGTCGACGACCCCCGCGACTGGGGGCGGATCGCCGCCGCCAACGCCCTCTCCGACGTCTACGCCATGGGCGGCCGGCCCCTGATCGCGCTCAACCTGACCGCCTGGCCGGCCGCGCTGCCGGTGGAGCTGCTGGCCGAGGTCCTGCGGGGCGGGGCCGAGGTCGCCGCCCAGGCCGGCTGCCCGGTGGTCGGCGGCCACTCGATCGACGACCCCGAGCCCAAGTACGGCCTGGCCGTGGTCGGGATGGCCGACCCGGCCCGGCTGCTGACCATCGCCCGGGCCCGCCCCGGGGACCGGCTGGTGCTGACCAAGCCGCTCGGCACCGGGGTGGTCGCGACCGCGGTCAAGCGCGGCGCCCCCGACCCGGCGGCCGTCGCGGCCGCGGTCGCCGCCATGACCACCCTGAACCGCGACGCCGCCGAGGCCGCCCTGGCCGCAGGGGTCGAGGCGGCCACCGACGTCACCGGCTTCGGGCTGCTCGGCCACCTCCACCGCATGCTGCGAGCCAGCGGGGTGGCCGGGGAGGTCGACGCGGCCCGGGTGCCCCTCCTGCCCGGCGCGGCCGAGCTGGCCGCCGCCGGGTTCGTCTCCGGCGGCACCCGCAACAACGAGGCCTACCTGCGCGACCACGTCGACCTGGAGGCGGGCCTGCCCCCGGTGGTGGCCACCCTGCTCCACGACGCCCAGACCTCGGGCGGCCTGCTGCTGTCGGTGGCCCCCGATATCCTCGGTGGCCTGGTGACCGATCTCCGCGAGCGCGGCATCGAGCCGGCGGTGGTCGGGCGGGTGCTCCCGGCCCGGCTGAACGACGGTGCACCGGCGCTGAACGCCCCCGGGGCGGCCGGCCGGATCGGCGTCCGGCGGCTGCCGCCCCCGCGATGACCGAGGAGATGCCCATGGTCGACCTCCAGCAGCAGGTGCAGAAGACCATCGACGAGCTGGTGGGGTCCGGGACCGAGCGGGGCGTCCAGGTCGCCGTCTACCGGGACGGCGAGCAGGTGGTCGACGCCGTCGCCGGGGTGGCCGACCCGGACGGCGGCCGCCCGGTCGACGCCGGCACGGTGTTCTACAACTTCTCGATCGTCAAGGGCGCGACCTCGACCCTGGTCCACCTGCTGGCCGAGCGCGGCCTGTTCGGCTACGACACCCCGGTCGCCGAGCTGTGGCCGGAGTTCGCCGCCCACGGCAAGCAGGCCGTGACCGTCCGCCAGGTCCTCAACCACACCGCCGGGGTGCCGGGGATCCCGCTCGACACCACCGTCGAGGACCTCTGCGACTGGGACAGGATGTGCGCGGCCATCGCCGACGCCGAGCTGTGGTGGGAGCCGGGGACCAAGGTGGGCTACCACGCCTACACCTTCGGCTACATCCTCGGCGAGGTCGTCCGCCGGGCCACCGGCAAGCGGATCTCCCAGGTCCTGCGGGAGGAGGTCGCCGGCCCGCTGGGCGTGGCCGACGAGCTGTGGTTCGGCATGCCGCCCTCCGAGCACCACCGGCTGGCCCGGTTGGAGGACGAGCCCGGCGCCGCCGAGGCGGCCGCCCAGATGATGGCCTCCCTGCCGCCCGACCTGCCGATGCTCCGCTCGGCGCCGATGGAGCTGTTCCCCAACGCCGCCTTCGGCAACCGGCCCGACACCCTGGCCGCCGACATCCCCGCCGGCGGCAAGGCCTCGGCCCGGGCCATCGCCCGCATGTACGCCGCCCTGCTCGGCGAGGTCGACGGCGTCCGGCTGCTCCCGCCCGAGCGGGTGGCCGAGGCCACCGCCGTCTCCTCCAGCGGCGTCGACGAGGTGTTCGGGATGCCGACCACCTGGGGCCTGGGCTACGGCCTCGGCGGCCCCGACCCCACCGACCAGAGCGCGAGGACGGAGTTCGGCTACGGCGGCGTGGGCGGCAGCTTCGCCTGCGGCGACACCGCCAGCGGCACCGCCTGGGCGGTGACCAAGAACCGGGTCAGCAACGACTTCGCCACCGCCACCCAGCTCGGCCAGCTGATCGCGGGCGCTCGCTAGACGGGGCGCGCCGGAACCCGCCCGCCGGCTCTTGGGGCCCCCGAACGGGAGGGTAGCCGACAGCCGGGAGGGGTGCTCGGCGCTGTCCACACCCCCCGGCGTCGTGGTCGGGCCAGCGGGCACGATGCTACGCTCGTGAGCAGGAGGTTCGATGCTGCAGCTCGACGACGACCAGTACCGGGCGCTGGTGGCGCACGCCAGGGCCGAGTACCCGAACGAGGCCTGCGCGCTGCTCGGCGGGCGTGACGGGTCGGTCGAGCGCGTCTACGCCCTGCCCAACGCCGAGGCCAGCCCGACCTTCTACGTCGTCGAGCCCAAGGCCCAGCTGCGGGCCATGACCGAGATGGACGACCTCGGCCTGGACCTGGTCGGGATCTTCCACTCGCACGTGGCCACCGAGGCCTACCCCTCGCGCACCGACATCGAGCTGGCCGCCTACCCGGACGCCGTCTACCTGATCCTGTCCCTGGCCGACCAGGAGGTCCCGGTGCTGCGGGCCTTCCGGATCCGCGACGGCCGGGTCGACGAGGAGGAGCTGGACCGGCGCACCGCCGGGGTGGCCGGATGACCCCGCCCGCCGAGGGCCTGGCCTGCCCGGTGTGGCACCGGCAGGGCCCGGCCGCCCGCTACGGACGATGTCGGTCCCGGCCGTCCACCGGCGCCTGACCATCGGCGCCACCGCTCCCGCTCCAGGAGGCCTTGATGGCCGTTGAAGTCCGTATCCCGACGATCCTGCGCAAGCACACCGGCGGCGAGAAGGCCGTCTCCGCCGACGGCGACACCGTCCGCGACCTGCTCGGCGACCTCGACCGCCGCTACCCGGGGATCGCCGGCTCCCTGCTCACCGAGGACGGCTCCCTGCACCGCTTCGTCAACGTCTACGTCAACGACGAGGACGTCCGCTTCCTCGGCGCCCTCGACGCCAAGCTGGCCGACGGCGACGTGGTCGCGATCCTGCCCGCGGTAGCAGGAGGCTAGACCACGATGCGCTACGAGGACCTGGCCGACGCCATCGGCAACACCCCCCTGGTCGGGCTGCCCCGGCTGTCGCCCCGGTCCGACGTCCGCCTCTGGGTCAAGCTGGAGGGCCACAACCCGACCGGCAGCGTCAAGGACCGCATCGCCAAGGCCATGGTCGACGACGCCGAGAAGGCGGGCCGGCTGGCCCCGGGGGCGACCCTGGTCGAGCCGTCCAGCGGCAACACCGGCATCGCCCTGGCCCTGGTGGCCCGGGTCCGGGGCTACCGGCTGGTCGTGGTCATGCCCGAGAACACCTCGGCCGAGCGCCGCCAGCTGCTGGAGCTGTACGGGGCCGAGGTGGTGCTGTCGTCGGCCGCCGGCGGCTCCAACGGGGCCATCGCCCGGGCCGAGGAGCTGGCCGCCGAGCACCCCGACTGGGTGATGCTGTACCAGTACGGCAACCCGGCCAACGTCACCGCCCACTACGAGACCACCGGCCCCGAGATCTGGCGCGACCTGCCCGAGGTCACCCACTTCGTGGCCGGCCTCGGCACCAGCGGCACCCTGGTCGGGGTGGGTCGCTACCTCAAGGAGCAGAACCCGGGCGTGCAGGTGGTGGCGGCCGAGCCCGAGTACGGCGACCTGGTCTACGGGCTGCGCAACCTGGACGAGGGGTTCGTGCCGCCGATCTTCGACGAGGCCGTGCTCGACCGCCGCATCAAGGTCGGCTCGGCCGACGCCCTGGCCCGGACCCGCCAGCTGGCCGCCGCCGAGGGCGTGTTCGCCGGCATCTCCACCGGGGCCATCCTCCACGTCGCCCTGCGGGTGGCCGAGCGGGCCCGGCGGGCCGAGATCGTCGTGCTCGCCCCCGACGGCGGCTGGAAGTACCTGTCCACCGGCGCCTACGGCGCCGACCCGGTGGCCGCAGAGGCCGGCCTGCGCGGCCAGCTGTGGGCCTGACCGCGGCCCGGTCCCGCGGCTGCTGTATCGTCCTCGGTCATGGATGAGCGACCCATCGGCATCTTCGACTCGGGTGTCGGCGGCCTCACGGTGGCCCGGGCGGTCATCGACCTGCTGCCGCACGAGTCGGTCATCTACTTCGGCGACACCGCCCGGTCCCCGTACGGCCCCCGCTCCCAGGCCCAGGTGCGGCGGTTCGCCGAGGAGATCATGGACATGCTGGTGGCCGAGGACGTGAAGCTGGCTGTGGTGGCCTGCAACAGCGCCTCGGCGGCGGCCTTCGACGAGCTCAAGGCGGCCTACCCGCTGCCCGTGGTCGAGGTCATCGAGCCGGCGGTGCGGGCCGCGGTGCGCCTGACCCGCAACCGCATGGTCGGCGTGATCGGCACCGAGGGCACCATCGGCTCCGGCCGCTACCGCGAGGCCGTCGACGAGACCCACGAGAACGTCACCCTGGTCGCCCAGGCCTGCCCCCGGTTCGTGGAGTATGTGGAGCGGGGCGAGACCACCGGCCCGGCCATCCTGGAGCTGGCCCGCGGCTACCTGGCCCCGCTGCTGGCCGCCGAGGTCGACACCCTGATCCTCGGCTGCACCCACTACCCGCTGCTCACCGGGGTCATCGGCTACCTTTCGGGCCCGGACGTGTTTCTGGTCAACTCGGCCGAGTGGACCGCCCGCAGCGTCTTCGCCGAGCTCACCAAGGCCGACCTGCACGCCCCCTACGGGGCCCGGCCACAGCACAGGTTCCTCGCCTCCGGCGACCCCGACGAGTTCCGCCGTCTCGGCGCCCGCTTCCTCGGGCCCGAGGTCGGCGTGGTCGAGCGGCGCAGCGCCGCCCCGATCGAGGTCTCGTGATGCGGCTCACCGTGCTGGGCAGCTCCGGCACCTACCCGGCCGCCGGCCGCGCCTGCTCCGGCTACCTGCTGGAGGCCGACGAGGGCGGGCGGACCGTCCGCGTCTGGGTCGACACCGGCCCCGGCACCCTGTCCAACCTGCTGCGGGTGGCCGAGCTGCCCAGCCTGGACGCCATCTGGGTCAGCCACCTGCACGTCGACCACGTCGGCGACCTGCTGGCGGCCAACTACGCCCTGCGCTACGGCGACTTCCAGCCGCCGCCCAAGCCGGTGCCGGTGCTCGGTCCCACCGACTGGGTCAGCCACGTGCGGCCGTTCCTGACCACCGGGGAGAGCGAGCCCATCGACGGCACCTTCGAGGTCCACGACCTCCACGACGGCGAGAAGGTCGACCTGGGGCCGCTGCGGCTGGAGGCGGTGGCCACCGTCCACTCGGTGGAGACCTACGCGGTGCGGGCCTCGGCCGGCGGCCGCACCATCGCCTACTCGGCCGACTCCGGCTCCTGCGACGCCCTGGGGCGCCTGGCCGACCAGGCCGACCTGTTCGTGTGCGAGGCCGCCTGGCAGGAGTGGCCCGAGGGCGTGCCCCCGATCCACCTGACCCCGCAGCTGGCCGGCGAGTGGGCGGCCAAGGCCCGGGCCAGGCGGCTGCTCCTCACCCACCTGCGCCCCGGCAGCGACCCCGCGGTCGCCGCCGCCCTCGCCGCCGAGACCTACGGCGGCCCGGTGGGCGTCGCCACCGAGCTGGAGGTCCACGAGTTCTGATGGATAGCTCTCATGGTTAGGAAGGACGGGCGGGCCCCGGACCAGCTGCGGCCGGTCACGATCACCGTCGGCTGGCAGGCGACGGCCTTCGCCTCCGCCCTGGTCGAGCTGGGCAAGACCAAGGTGGTGTGCGCGGTCAGCTACGAGGACCGGGTGCCGCCGTTCCTGCGCGGCAGCGGCAAGGGCTGGGTCACCTCCGAGTACGCCATGCTGCCCGGGGCGACCGGCGAGCGGTCGAGCCGCGAGGTGGCCAAGGGCCGCCCCGGCGGCCGCACCCACGAGATCCAGCGCCTGATCGGCCGTTCCCTGCGGGCGGTCACCGACACCCAGGCGTTCGGGGAGTCGACCCTGTGGGTCGACTGCGACGTCCTCCAGGCCGACGGCGGCACCCGCTGCGCCTCCATCACCGGCGCCTGGGTGGCCCTGTTCGCGGCGAGCCACCGGCTGATGCAGGAGAAGCGCGTCA
>Ga0307415_100000452_pt1 | contig 17624 bp, 12 predicted proteins | sample DK1Cmetagenome_FD_204524 | JGI IMG/M metagenome (GOLD analysis project Ga0307415, IMG submission 204524) | Maize rhizosphere microbial communities from greenhouse at UC Davis, California, United States - DK15-C-2 | ecosystem: Host-associated > Plants > Roots > Rhizosphere > Soil | place: USA...
AATGGGCTTTGCGTCTTGCCGTCAGCAAGACCAGGTTGCGTCCACAATTCGAGCAGCTCAATCCAGCTCTCAGCCTCGGCGCACCTCCAGGCTGTGCTCCGGGGTCAAGCAATTGTGTCCGCACCGGCACCGGCGGCAACCCCTTCCTCGATCCATTGACCTCGTGGAACTACGACGCGAGCCTCGAATATTATTTCTCGCGCACGGGCTTCGCATCCATTGCCGCCTTCCGTCGCGACATGCGGGGCTTCATCGTCAACCAGACCTTCACGTACGGGATTCCCGATCCGGAGACGGGCCTTCCGCTGGAAATCACCGGTCCGACGAACACCAACAAGGGCCGAATCCAAGGGTTCGAAGCACAGGTCAGCACGTTCTTCGACTGGGATTGGGTGCCCGGGTGGGCCCGCGGCTTCGGCGCGCAGGCGAACGTCACTTACCTCAGCCCGAAGATCGACCAGATGGTCGCGACGGTCGAACGCCGGGTCCGCATCCCCGACGTATCCAAGTGGACGTATAACCTCGTCGCGATGTACGAGGCCCACGGCCTGACGGCGCGTCTCGCCTACAATCGCCGAAGCGACTATCCGGAAGGGCCGATCGCTCAAGATATCAACTTTGACGAACTGAGCCCTGACTTCGGCAGCGGCTTCACGCGCCAGGGCCACGGCAATCCTGTGTCACGACTGGATTGGTCGAGCAGCTATGCCATCAATGACAACCTGACCGTGTTCTTCGATTGGACGAACATCCTCAAGAAGCCATTCAAGTCGGACATCGTCTGGACCAACTACACGAACGGAAACGCAACCAGCGCCGAGATATTTCCGATGGTGGTGCGTTATGAGGAATCGGTCATGTCGGGTGGCATTCGCTTCCGCTTCGGCGGTGCGCCTCCCGCCGCTGCGCCGCCAGCATCAGCGCCGCTTCCACCACCTCCGCCACCGCCGGTCGCAGAGCCGATTCCGGAGGTCCCGCCGCCTCCTCCACCCCCGCCGTCCGCTCCGGAACGCGGCTAGAATCGAACACAGGCGCCCGAGCGGCTAACCCCGGTCGGGCGCCTTCTTTTCACGCAGGCTCTCGCCGACCTGCGGCTTGCCGTCCTTCCAGAACAAAGGCGCGATATACAGGAACCGCTCTCCTTCGGCGGGGCGACAGCCGCTTGTCGCGGCCCAGGCGTGGAAGGCAATAAAGTGCCGCTCCCCGACCTGGAAGATTCCCGGATGGCCGGGGCCGCTGAGGCATCCCGCCTCGCGATCGTTGAAGCTGTGGAGAATAGGGTTATCGGACGCGTCCTTGCACGGTCCCAGCGGACCTGAGCAATTGGCATAGCCGGTCGCGTAGCGCGACAGTCGCTCCTTCGGATAATCCCATCCAAAGAAGGCGGCTGAGAAGAAGAGCTGGTAGCCGCCGGGCGACTTCACCATCGAAGGCGCCTCGACCAGCTTCCACTCCCATTTAGCGTCGTCCTGGACCAGCGCGACCGGATCTCCCGACAAGCTGAGGCCATCGTCGGAGAGCCGCTGACCCCAGATGTAGGTGCGCTTGCCGACGGCGTTTCCGTCGCTCTTGAAATAGAGATACAGCTTGCTGTCAGCGTCGCGGAACGGGTTCGCGTCGATGCTTCCGCCCTGGTCTGTTTGGCAGACCAGCGGCTCGGCTCTCTGGTCGACGAACGGACCCTTGGGCTGCGCCGCGACGGCCACCCCAATGCACTGCATGTTCTTCTTAGCGTTCGCCGCAGTGTAGTAGAGCAGCCACTTGCCACCGACCTGCATCACCTCAGGCGCCCAGGTCCTGCCTTCCTTCGCCCAGGTCGCAAGCTTCGGCATTCCATCCGCGCGCCGGCCATCCGCGCTCGTGACTTGCGACCAGTGGACGAGGTCGCTCGACGTCAGCATCGGGAGGTTCGGCCCGTCGTTGGTCGAGTAGGCAATGAACTCGCCGTTGTGCAGGACGATGTGCGGATCGGGAAAGTTGTCACGATAGACCGGCACGAAGCTCGGCTCCGCCAATACCGAGAAGGACCAGCTGGCCGCGAGCAATCCGACCGCCCGCGCGAAATTAAGAAACACCGGCATCGCCGAAAATCCTTCCGAAGCGGCGAACACGAATGCCGACCCTAGCACGGCGGATTTGGCTTCCAAATGGCGGAACAGCCCCGCTATCGTCACGCCATGCATCGCATCCTTGGCGTGGCCGTCGCGGCCCTCCTGTCGCTCGGTTCGTGCGCCGCCCCTCAGCAGGTTGCACCGGCAACCTATGCGAACCCTGTCTTCGACGCGGACTTTCCCGACCCGGCGGTGCTCAAGGCACCGGACGGTTTCTACTACGCCTACGCCACCCAGACGGAGCGGGACGGCAAATGGCTCAACCTGCAGGTGGCGCGATCGAAGGACCTGATCCACTGGAGGCATCTCGGCGACGCGCTTCCAATCAGGCCGGCCTGGGCGAGCAAGACGCAGGATTTCTGGGCGCCGGACGTCGTCCGCGATGGATCGCGCTACATCATGTATTATTCGGCGAAGCCTGACACCGCCGACGAACGGCACGGCCTGTGCCTTGCCGCCGCGACAGCGTCGCGGCCAGAGGGCCCATTCACGGACATGGGCAAGCCTCTTCAATGCGGCATGGGATTCGTGAACATCGATCCGATGGCGTTCGACGACCCCGCTACTGGGAAGCGCCTGCTTTATTGGGGCTCGGGTTTCGGGCCGATCAAGGTGCAGGAGCTCTCGGTCGACCGCCTGTCTTTCGCACCGGGAAGCGCATCGAAAGACCTGGTCTTCCCGAACTCGGTGAAGGACCAGTTCCCGGTGCTGGTCGAAGGGGCCTGGGTCGAGCGGCGCAACGGCTGGTACTACCTCTTCTACTCCGGCGACAATTGCTGCGGGGCCAAGGCCAACTACGCGGTCATGATCGCCCGTTCTCGCAGCGCGACCGGCCCGTTCGAAACTCTGGAGCAGGCTAACGGTACCCCGCACAGCATTATTCTTCAGAAGCGCGGCACATGGTTCGCGCCAGGCCACAACTCCATCGCGACCGACGATCGCGGAAACGACTGGATTCTCTATCACGCCGTCGACATGCGCCGGCCGAAGGAGAGGCCCACGGACGACATCAACACCCGCCGCGTCCTGCTGGTCGATCGCATAGAATGGCGGAACGGCTGGCCCGTGGTCGCGAGCGCGAACTGACATGCGCCGTTGATGATGGAAGTCGTCCGACCGTCGAAGCTTCGCCTGCTTCTGTTCGCCTTCGGGGACTTCGCCTTCAATCTCTACTGGCAGAGCGTGATGCTCTTCCTGTTGTTCTACTACACGGATGCACTGAACCTGCCGATCGCGGTCGCCGCGACGACCTACATGATTGCCTCTGTGTGGGACGGGATCGCCAACTTCATCGCAGGACTCCTCGTCGACCGACGCCACGCGACGCTGCGCTACGGAGCGATCCTTGTCGCCGGCGCGGTACCTCTCGGCGCCTGCTTCATGTTGATGTACATGCCACCGCTCACGTCAGGAGGCTGGGCAATTGCGAGCATCCTCGCCGCGCACCTGCTTTTTCGAACCGCCTATGCAGCAGTGAACGTGCCATACCTGGCAATGACCGCACGGGTCAGCGCTGATGGTGGAGACCGGGCATTCGTCGCGGGTATGCGAATGCTGTTCGGCACCGCGGCCGCAGTCGCGATCGCTCTATGCACGGTGCCGATCGGACGCTGGCTTACCGGTTCGACGGCATCACAGGCCTATTTCGGAGCGGCGGTCCTGTTTGGAGCGATCGGAACCGCAATTCTCGTGCTCGTGGGCGCAACCTATCGAGAAGGCACGACCATCGATCGACCGCTTCCGGCAAGCGTTCGCGCCGTGCTGATTAGCCTGCTTAAGAACCGCGCATTCGTGACGTTGAGCGCGTCCATGATGTCTATGATCGTGGCCATCACTGTCATCAACAAGTCGGTGCTCTACTACTTTAAATATCTTCTCAACGACCCGGAAGCGGGGCAGCTGGCCCTCGCTTCGATGGGCGTGGTCAGCGGCATCGCCATTCCGCTGTGGATGATGCTTGGACGTATCGTCGGCCTTCGCGCGCTCTGGTTCATCACTGCGGGCCTCGGAATTGTCGCACTCCTGTTCTTCGCAGCGATCGACGTACATCAGTCCGAGCTGATGCAAATCTTCCTGATCACGCTGCAGGTCATGATCGTCGGCCTAAACTTCGTCTTCTGGGCGATGCTTCCGAACACGGTCGAATATGGCGAGCAGACGACCGGCCTTCACGTCGAAGGCGCGGTATTCGGCGTCGCCGCGCTCCTGCAGCGTATAGCTATCGGCATTGCGACGGCGATCCTCGGCTGGAGCTTCGCCTCAGCCGGCTATGTCCCTAACGTCCAGCAGAGCGCGGACACGCTCAGCGGGATGCGGGCGACGATCGTCGTCGTGCCAGTGATATTCCTCGCCTTGTCATGCGTGGCGATGCTGTCAAACCCGCTTGGGCGACAGGAGAAGCCGACGAAACTGGACCCCGAACCGGCCTAGGCGGTCAGGTCGAAGGTACCGTGGACACCCTCGGCTTCGGCCGAGGGTGCGATCCAGACATCGAAGGTTCCGGGCTCTACGGTCGGCTTGTTGGCCAGGCCGTAGAACTGGAGGTCGGCCGATCGAAGGACGAATCGGACGACTTCCGACTGTCCCGGAGCAAGCTTGATCTTCTTGTACGCCTTCAGTTCGCGGACGGGCCGAGTGATGCTCGCGACCCGGTCGTGAGTGTAAAGCTGCACGACCTCTTCCGCTTCACGTGAACCGCGGTTGGTGATCCGTGCGCTGACAGCGATCTCCCCGTTCATTCCGAGGCTTGGGCCGCTCAGCGCGAACTCGCCATACTCGATCTTCCCATACGTAAGCCCATGGCCGAACGGGTAGAGTGCGGTGTTGGTGATCCCCCTGAATCGCGCCTTGTAATCGTCGAGCTTGGGGTCGGGATTCGGGCGGCCCGTCGGCTTGTGCGCATAATAATACGGCTGCTGGCCCGAACGGCGCGGGAAGCTGGCCGGGAGGCGGCCGGACGGGCTGTAGGCGCCGAAGAGGACGTCGGCGATGGAGTTGCCCGTCTCGGTGCCGAGGAACCAAGTGGCGAGTATCGCCTGAGCATTCGCAACAGCACCTTCGAGCGCCAATGCGCGCCCGTGCTTGAGCACCACGACGGTCGGCTTGCCAACCTTGGCGACAGCTTCCGCGAGTTCCTGCTGCGGCGCAGGGACGACGATCTCGGTTCGCGATTGAGCTTCACCCGACATGTTCTGCGCTTCCCCAATGGCGAGCACGACGATATCCGCCTTCTGCGCAGCTGCGACCGCTTCAGAGATGCCGTTCGATAACGACTGCTCGACGCCCGAGCCCTCGGCGACAATCAGCCGGCCCTTGTCGGCCATCGCACCGCGCATGCCGGTGGCGAGATCGACGGCCTTTTCGTCGGTCCCGTAGACCACCCACGGCCCGACGAGGTCGTGCTGGCCCGCGCCAAACGGCCCGATCAGCGCGATCGTCTTGCCCGAGCGCGGCAGCGGCAGAACGTCGGCGTCATTCTTCAGCATGACGATCGACTTGCGCCCGGACTCGCGGGCCAAAGCGCGGTGACGCGGGAGCATCGAACGCGACTGCTCACGCTTCTCGTCGATGCGGCGGAACGGGTCCTCGAACAGGCCGAGCATGTGCTTGGCGGCCAGCACCCGGCGGACCGAGGTGTTCAGGAGGTCTTCGGGGACTTCGCCCTTGCGGACAAGGTCCGGCAGATGCTGACGATAGAGGCCGCTTTGCATGCTCATGTCGACGCCGGCGAGGAAGGCGAGCCGCGCGGCGTCGCGTCCGTCCTTCGCGTAGCCTGCTTTGATCATCTCCTCGTCTCCGGTGTAGTCGGAGACGACGAAGCCCTGGAATCCCCACTCTCCGCGCAGGACGTCAGTTTGCAGCCAGCGGTCGCCCGTCGCTGGCACTCCGTTGATCTCGTTGAATGAGGCCATTGCGGAGAGTGCGCCTGCGTCGAACGCGGCCTTGTAGGTTTGCAGATAAACTTCACGAAGCGTCCGTTCCGACATGTCGACCTTGTTGTAGTCGAGCCCGGATTCGGCGGCCCCATAAGCCGCGAAATGCTTCACACACGCGAGGAAATGCTCGTTGGACTTGAGGTTCGTGCCCTGGAAACCCTGCACCCGTGAGGCTGCGAACAGGCTCCCGAGCAACGGATCCTCGCCGCCGCCTTCGACGCCACGTCCCCAGCGTTGGTCGCGAGCCACGTCGACCATTGGTGCGAAGTTCCAGTCGATGCCGGCTCCTGACGCTTCGAATGCCGCCGCCTCCGCGGTGCGCCGGGCGAGCTCCGGTTCGAAACTGGCCACTTCGGCGAGCGGAACAGGGAAAATGGTACGGTGGCCGTGAATGATGTCGGCGGCGAAGATCAGCGGGATCTTCAACCGCGATTCCTTGACCGCCGCTTTCTGCATGATCCGCGCCATGCGAGCGCCGTTGCCGTTGAACACGCCGGTGAGCTGGCCTTGCCGGGCCTCTTCCACCTGTTGCGGGAAATTGCTGTTGCTTGGAGGATTGAGCGCTGCAGCAACGCCACCGCCCCAGGCCGATGCCATCAGGCTCAACTGGCCGGCCTTCTCCTCCAGCGTCATGCGCCCGATCAGCTGGTCGACAAAGGCTGGAACTTGGAGCTTGCCCGCCGCCTGCAAGAGCGCGCGAGCCGGGCTCGACAGCCACGCGGCTAAAGCGCCGGCGCCCATCAGCGCCGCCCTGCGCGAAATGCGCGTTTCGAGCATTCTCTCTCCCCTCAGTTCCCGATCCTGCAGGCCGCGGCAAATTGGCCCGATTTGCATGCTTGACGCAAGATGTAACCGGTTACATGACTTACCCGTCAGGCAATTGCAATCGGCTCGCCCGTGACATTTGCCGTATCTCTTGCTGTTAGGAGAGCATGGCCGACGCGACGATCCGCGATGTTGCTCGCCGGGCACAAGTCTCGGTCGCGTCCGTGTCGCGCGCGCTCAATAATTTCGCGAACGTTAGCGAGAACACCCGGACGCGCGTCGCTGATGCGGTTCGCGAGCTCGGGTACGTGCCTCACGCCGGAGCGCGAAGCCTCAGCCTTGCCCGGACCAACGCCATCGGAGTCGTGCTTCCCGACCTTCACGGGGAGTTCTTCTCCGAGATCGTGCGCGGCATGGACAAGGAAGCGAACAGTCGCGGCTATCTTCTGCTCCTGTCCAACATGCATGCCGGTTCGGCGCAATCGGCAAGCGCGCTCAAGGCCTTGCGTGGACGCGTTGATGGAATGATCGTGATGGCGCCTCATTTGTCGGAGAGCGAGCTTGCAGCCGCGCTTCCCGCCGGAACTCCGGCGATCCTTGTCAATACGCCGACAGAGGGACATGATAGCATCCGGCTCGACAATGCCGCCGGCGCACGAGCAGTCGCCGAGCATTTTCTCGAGCGCGGACGCAAGCGCATAGTTCACATCGCGGGCGCCGAAGGAAACATCGATGCCGAGGAGCGCGCCGAGGCGTTCCGGAAGGCACTCGCGGGAACCGGCGTGGAGTTCGAGGTTATCCAGGGCGACTTTACTGAGGAATCGGGCGAAGCGGCGATTCAGTCGCTGCTTGATTCAGGGACGTCCTTCGACGCCGTGTTCGCAGCCAACGATATGATGGCGAGCGGCGCGCTTCAAGCGCTGCGCGACGCCGGAATCGACGTCCCGACCGAGGTGGCGGTTGCCGGCTTCGATGACATTCCCCTCGCCCGTCATATCGGACTTACGACTGTTCGAGTGCGCATCGCCGAGCTTGGCGAGCGGGCGATCAAACGCCTCGTAAGCGTGCTCGAGGGCTATAATGACGCCCCGCTCCAGGAACTTCATTCGCCCGAGCTGATCGTCCGTACCACCACCTTGCCGAAGTAGCTGCCCTTGATATCCCTCGACCGTCGCTCGTTCATCACGGGCTCGTCCATCCTTCTCGCGGGGGGCACCCTTCCGGGATGCGCAACTACGCAACTGTCCTCGCCCGCGCGGACCCTTCCCGACTTCTACGAGGATATTGAGCAGCGCACTTTCCGCTGGTTCCTGGATACGGTGAACCGAAAGAACGGGCTGGTCCCAGATCATTGGCCGACCCAGTCCTTCTCAAGCATCGCCGCGGTTGGGTTTGCGCTGCCCGCATACGCGATCGGAGCCGAGCGCGGATGGTGCACCCGAGCCGAGGCGCGCGACCTTACATTGACCACGCTGCGCTTCTTCTGGAACGCTCCCCAGGGACCGGAGCCGACCGGCACCGCCGGAAACAAGGGCTTCTTCTATCACTTCCTCGACATGGAGACCGGCCTTCGGTTCAAGGACGTCGAGCTGTCGAGCGTGGATACTACGATCCTTCTGCTCGGAGTACTGTTCGCCGGGCAATATTACGACCGCGAGGAGGCAGCGGAGCGAGAGATTCGTGACCTGGCGCAGAAGCTTTATGCGCGGGCGGACTGGAACTTCTTCCGCTCGGATGGGCGCGCGTCGATCTCGATGGGTCAGCATCCAGAGGGGGGGCTGATCGACGCCAACTGGGTCGGCTACAATGAAGGGATGATGGTCAACGTGCTGGCGCTGGGAGCCCCGGTGCATGCCGCCCCGGACAATCTCTGGGAGCAATGGACCGCGCCCTACGACCGGTTCTGGCGCGGGGAAGGAGCGACGCGGCGTCTCGCCTTCGCACCGTTATTCGGACATCAATACAGCCACATCTTCATCGATTTCCGCGGCATTTTCGACGCTCCGATGCGCGCGGCGCGATTCGACTATTTCGAGAATAGCCGCCGAGCGACCTATGCCAACCGGGCTTACTGCGCCGCCAACCCGATGGGCTGGAACGGCTATTCGGATCGCGTGTGGGGGCTCACCGCCTGTGACGGGCCAGGCAACTTCAAGTTGCCGTTCAAAGGCCAAGAGAGACAGTTCTTCGGCTATGCGGCCCGCGGACCGCTTGGCGAGCCGGACGAGCGGGATGACGGCACAATCGCTCCGACGGCCGCGCTCGGCTCCCTGCCGTTCGCGCCCGAGATCGTGATCCCAGCCGCGGAAGCGTTGATTGCCGAGCATGGCTCGCGGATTTTCTCGAAGTACGGCTTCCTGGATAGCTTCAACCCGAGCTTCACGTTCGCCAACCTTCGCCTCAAAACCGGGACGGTGGACCCGGCTTATGGATGGACCGCGAAGAATCATCTCGGCATCGACCAGGGGTCGATTCTGCTGCAGGCGGCGAACTACCGCGACGATTTCGTCTGGAAATATATGCGCCGGTCGGCCGCCATCCGGCTCGGACTGAAGCGGGCAGGATTCACCGGCGGCTGGCTGGGCTGATCAGCGCACCTTGACGACGCGGCTGAGCTTCGAGACCCCTGTCTCGTTAAATGCCTCGATCGCCGCCCAATAGGGCACGCCGAGGTTCAGCGAGCGCAGGTCCTTCTGGAGCGTCGGACCGCTTCCGAGGTCATCGGCCCACAGTTGGTAGGTCTGCGTCAGCCGGTCGGCCCTGGTCCCATAGCGGATGTTGTAACCGACCGCACCGGGCACCTTGGCCCAGCGGATCGTCGCATCGCGCTGGTCCTGGTGCCGCTGGCCGATGATCCCCGTCGGCTGAGCCGGAGCGCCCCCGTCCGCGTTACCGAACACCCGCAAGTCGCTGATCGCAAGGTTCGCCGCGCCGACATGCCCATGGACGTAGCGGACGAAGCGAGTCCGCACCGGCTGCGATAGCTCGATGTAGGCATTAGGACGATCGCGCTGCGGTCCGTCAGGCTGCGCTAACGGTTGCCAGTTCCGCCCATCGGTCGAATGCTGAAGCTCGAACTGCGTATAGATGTCCGGCGCCTCGGCGAAGCGTCCGGACTTGTAGTCGGCGTAATTCACCTGGACTGCTCGCACGGTCTTCGGCGCGCCCAGATCGACCGTCAGAGTCTCGCCGGGCTTGTTCTGCGAAGCGACCCAGAAGGTCTGGATGTTCTCATCGGTGACCCGATCTGCGGTGAACTCACCGAGGATCGATGAGGCAGTCGCCGGTTTGCGGTAGGACAGCAGCATCCAGCCCGTGAACAGGCTGTCGAGGTCGTCGACCTTCTTCTTCGGCATGTACTGCGGAAAGTCCTGGAAGCGCGACGTGGCGTGGAACTGCCCGTCGTCTTCGAACTTGGCCGGGAACATGTTGATCCGCCGCTCGAACGTCCAGTTGTAGCCGATCCACGGCGTCCCGGTGTTCCACCAGTTTCCATACTCGTCATGGAAGGTCGAGCCGTGACCGGCGCCATGGACGAAGCCGCCTGGCTTGTAGGCGATCGGGTTGTAGTCGGCATATTTGAACGAACCCAGCGGCTTGTCCGAGACATAGGTGCCGTTGGCATAGGCGTTGAATTCGGTCCCGGGCGCCCCGTACTGGAGGTAGTATTTCCCGCCGTGCTTGGTGACCCAGGCGCCCTCAACGTAGGGCTTGGTCGGCTGACCATTGGCTAGAAGCCCATTATGGTCCTGCCCGAAGCGCTCCCAGCCATGCTTCTCCGGATGGAGATAGAAGAGCTTGGTAGCCTCACCCTTGTAGATGAGCTTGCCCTCCTCGAACGCGATCTCGATCCCGTAGATCGGGAAGACGTTCGAGCTCCCCCAGTAAAGGTACCAGCGGCCGTCATCGTCCTTCAGAAGGCCTGGGTCCCAAGGTCCGGGCGGCACCTCGTTCAGCTTCATCTGTTCGGGCGGCTTGTCGACCGCGCCCGGAAGCTCCGGCATGTCCCGAACGAGGAAGTCGAGCTTTCCGGTCTCGGGAGCGGTTGAAACAAGGATGGACCCAGGCCGGGTGAAGGACATCGAAGGCCAGAGAATGAGCCGATCCCCATCTGATATCGCCGCGGGCGCCACGATGCCGCCGAACGGCCAGCGCGACGGCGTGATAAAATGCCAGTCGATGAGGTTGGTCGAACGCCAATAACCGTCTGCCAGCGTCTGGAAGAGATAGAAGGCGCCCTTGTGCCGGACGATCACCGGGTCGGCGCCCGTGCGGTAGCTGATGCCCTGGTTCCGCTGCTCCCAGTTGTAGCGGTAGTCGATGTCGACCGGGTTGATGTAGGTGCGTTTCTCCGCGTGAGCGGCCGAAACGAGCAACGCGGCGGCGACCCCGAATAGTGCGATTTTAAGCAGGCTGCGAAGCGCCCCGACCAAGGTGCAACACTCTGCCATATTCCGCTTGTGCACTTCTATACAGCTTTTGTGAAACCGGTTACACAGACCCCATTCGTGAAGCAAGACTCGGAGGGAGAAGCCGGTCTGCTTTGAGGGCTGCGAAGTGGCGGAGGCCGCGCGCAAAAAGGGGAGAGTTCTCGTGAAGAATAGCATCAATCTTAAGTCCGTGCGCCGTCCGCGCTTGAAAGAGGCAGCGTCGGCACTGGCGCTAGGCATCGTGACGGTGTCGCTTTCCATCGGTATTGCAACGCCCGCCCACGCGCAGGAATCGACCGCATCGCTTCGCGGTAAGATTACCGTCGAAGGCGGCGCGAGCCAGGTGACGGCGATCGACGTTAACAGCGGCTTTACTCGTTCGGCGACCATTGCTTCAGATGGCTCGTACAATTTCCCGTCCCTTCGCGCTGGAACTTATCGGCTTGAGGTCACGACCCCAGGCGGCGTTCGAAAGACCGACAACTTCACCTTGTCCGTCGCCCAGAACGCAGTGCTCGATTTCAATCTTGAGCCACTTCCCGCGGCAACCACCGAAGCCGCCCCGCAGGGCGGCGACGTCGTCGTGGTCGGTAACCGCGTCCGGTCGATGGAAGGCGGTGAAGTCGGAACCACCATTTCGCCGCGCTTGATCCAGCAGCTCCCGCAGAACAATCGCAACTTCCTTGCGTTCGCCGATCTGGCTCCTGGTGTTGCCTTTGTTCAGGCTGATAACGGCCAGGCGCGCCTGCAAGGTGGCGCTCAGGACAGCCGGACAGTCAACATCTTCATCGATGGTGTCGGCCAGAAGGATTACGTCCTGAAGAACGGAATTACCGGCCAGGATTCGAGCCAGGGCAATCCCTTCCCGCAGTCGGCGATCGGTGAGTATCGGGTGATCAGTTCGAACTACAAGGCAGAGTTCGATCAGGTCAGCTCCGTCGCGATCACGGCCATCACGAAGTCGGGAACGAACGAGTTCCACGGCGACGCCTTCGTCGACTTCACCAACCAGAGCCTGCGGGCCAAGCGGCCCATCGAAAAGGGCACTGACAAGATCAAGACCAAGGACTTCCAGTACGGCATCTCGCTCGGCGGTCCGATCATCCGCGACAAGATGCATTTCTTCTTCGCGTACGAAGGCAAGCGGCAGGATAGGCCGCGCGAAATCACCCCGGGCGGCAGTCGCCTCGTTTCGGATTTTCCCGCGACGTATCAGGGCTTTTTCGGCGGTTTCAGCGCCGATTTCCAGGAAGACCTCTATTTCGGCAAGATCGATTTCTCGCCTACCGACAAGGATCTGATCGAGCTTTCCGGCAAGTACCGAAAGGAAACCGGGGTCGATCTCAACAGCGGCCATCAGGCCGAAGAGCGCGCCGTCGACATCAGGAACAACGAGAAGCGGGGTCTCCTGCGATGGGAGCATACCGAAGAGACTTGGATCAACGATCTCAAGTTGACCTATGAGGACGCGCATTGGGCCCCGACGCCCCGGCTGTTCGAGAACGGGCTGAACTTTCAGAGCGATGCGCCGCTTCGCGAAGAACTGCTCGTGGTTGGCGGCAGCCCGAGCTTCCAGGACAAAGGTCAAAAGGGTTGGGCGATCCAGAACGATTTCACCTGGATCGGCTTTGAGAATCACACGATCAAGGCGGGCATCAAGGCCAAATGGGCCAAGCTGCAGGCGCTCCAGCTCAACAACACCAACGCCCAATATTTCTTCAACTCCGACTTTGGCGGAGGCTTTAACGACACGGTCCCGTATCGCGTCCTCTTCGGTGCGGCGACGGGCGTGGGCACGCCGAACGTCAAGTCGGATAACTTCCAGCTCGGTCTTTACATTCAGGACGACTGGGACGTCACCGACCGGCTGACGGTCAACGCAGGCGTTCGCTGGGACTACGAGCGTACGCCGGCCTACCTCAACTACATCACTCCGGCGGACGCCGTCGCTGCCGTTGGCCCGGCCAACTATCCGAACCTCGTCAACGCCGACTACGACATCAACGACTTCATCTCGACCGGCAGCGAGCGCAAGGCCTTCAAAGGAGCGTTCCAGCCGCGGATCGGCTTCAGCTACGATTTGGACGAGGAAGGACGTTTCGTCCTGTTCGGGGGTTACGGCCGGTCCTACGACCGCAACCAGTTCGACTTCCTGCAGCTCGAGATTTCGCAGCCGTCTTTCCGGACCCGCGAATTCCGGTTCATCACCGGAGACCCGGGCAACGATTGCACACCGGTAAGCAGCACGTGCGTCCCCTGGGACCCCATCTACTTCACGCAGCAAGGGCGGGATCAGCTGCTTGCCGGCACCGTCAATGGGCGGGGCGGCGGTGAACTGTTCTTCATCGACAACGACCTCAAGATCCCGCGTTCGGACCAATTCAGCCTGGGCGTACGCGGGCGGCTCACCGATCTGTGGCAGGCCGAGGTCGGCTTCACGCACATCATCGGGAAGAACGGATTCGGCTGGCTTCTCGGCAACCGTCGGCCTGACGGCAGCTTCTTCCCACCGGGTGCCCCGCCCGATTCCCCGTTCTGTTGTGCCCCTCCGGGCTTCGGATCGATCCTGCTTGGAACGAACGGGATCAACACCCGCGCCAGCTCGGTCTACCTCAAGGCGACGAAGGTCTATCGGCCGACTTCGCCCTGGAGCCTTGATGCGACTTACACGTACACGCGGGCCAAGGAGAACCGGCAGTTCGGCGAGACCTTCTCGCTCGATTATCCATCGTTCGACGCTTATCCGTATGCCTATTCCTCGGGCGTTCGCAGGCACCGCCTGGTTGCCGCAGGCAGCTACGACTTGCCCAGCTGGCTGGACGCCACTGTGTCCGCGAAGGTGACCATCGCTTCGCCTCCGTTCGTAAAGGGCTTTATCAACCAGCAAACCGCTCCCTTCGAGCGACTCGTGAAGGCGACGGAAGCGGAAACCTGGCTTGCGCAGCTGGACTTGGCGGTCACCAAATACATCGATCTGCCGATGATCACGGATGAGTCTCGCTTGAGATTCCGGGTCGACGTGCTGAACGTCCTCAACCGGAAGAATTGGAACGACTTTGAGTCCTTCCCTGGCTCGCCAAATTTTGGAGACCGTATCGGCATCGGCGTTGGCGGCAACCCGCCCAGGACGATCAAGCTCTCAGCCGGCTATTCATTCTAGCCTAAGCCTGTGAACGTGACGGCCGGTCGACCGGCCGCCACTTTTTTACGAAACGGTGGTTCCCCCGCCGGAATTGTCCTAAATGGCGGACGTGAAGCGTAGTTTCGCAATAGGTCTCGCTATGGTGGCCGGCTGCACCGCGCCGCCGCCCGCTTCGACGACCGACATCCCCGAACTCGCGGGCAGAACCGCCGGCGCCCCGCAACGATGCGTGACTTTCGAACGAAACGATGGACTTCACATCGCCGGGCCGCACACCCTCACATACCGTGATGGACGGACGCTCTGGGTCAATTCGGTCCCGACCTGCTCACCGCTGCGCTTTTCCGATATCCTCGTCGTCGAGCCCGTCGGGACGCGATATTGCAGCGGTGACATCATCCGAACGCGCGACAACGTCAGCTTCATTCCAGGCCCGAGCTGCCGCCTCAACGACTTCGTGCCCTATCGTAAGCCATAGGCGGTCCGAACCGTTGCCCAAAGGCTGGTTCCTCTCCTAGGGAGCCCACGTGAAAGCGATACTTACTGCATCCCTGCTCCTGCTTGCGTCCTGCGGCAGGGGCGGAACCCCGGACATCCAGATAGTCGACGCCTGGGCGCGCGAGACCGTGGCGGGACAAGCTGGGACGGCGGCCTACATGACCGTCACGAACCGCGGCACCGGTGACGATCGGCTGGTCGATGTTTCGGCATCACCTCCGGTCACCGCTTCGCTGCACGAGACATCCACGGATGGCGGCATTTCCAGCATGCGGCCACTCGATGGCGGCCTCTCGGTCCCTGGGGGCGATAGCGTTACGCTCAAGCCTGGCGGCTCGCATGTCATGATCTCTGGCCTGACTTCGCCACTCCACCAGGGCGATCTGCTCAAACTGACGCTCCGTTTCGAGCGCTCGGGGGACAAATCCGTGGATTTCAAAGTCGCGTCGGCAACAGCCGGAATGGATCACTGACATGCGCCAGCTCCGTATCGTCCTGTGGATTGCCGTGGCTCTTGCCCTACTCGCCGGCGGCTACCTGCTCATCAATCCGAAACGACAGACGCCCTCGACCAACACGATCGAGCTGGCGAGGATGGGCGGGCCATTCACCCTGGTTGGGTCTGAGGGACGGCCCTTCAGCAGCGCGAAGCTCAACGGGAAGCCGTATGCCCTTTTCTTCGGGTTCACACATTGCCCCGACGTCTGCCCAACGACCTTGGCGCGGCTGGTCAAGCTTCGACAGCAGGTTGGCGGCGAGCGACCGTTCGAGATCGTCTTCGTCACCGTCGACCCGGAACGCGACGGCCCGGCTGAAGTCGGCAAATATACGGAGCTGTTCGACAGCCCGATTCTCGGTCTCACCGGCTCACCCGCGCAAATCGATCAGGTGAAGAAGCAATTCGGAATTTTCTCTGAAAAAGTCGAGCAACCGGGCGGCGACTACTCAGTCAACCACACCTCGACGGTTCTCCTGTTCGACCGGAGCGGGAAATTCGGTGGAACGATCGCTCCGGAGGAGCAGGACGATGCGGCCATTGCGAAGCTGAAAATGGTCAGCGCCTGAGGACGCGCTCCAGCAGTCGGTCGATTGCTGCGATGGATTCGGGCTCGGCGAGATCGGGTGCGTGGCCTACGCCCGGAACCGTCACGACCTCGACGTCAGGGATTTCGCGGGCCATCCGCTCGGCGGCCGCCTCGGACAGCAGGTCGCTGTTCCCACCGCGAAGGACGAGCACCGGCCTGCCCGAAAGCGCACGGTAAAAGGGCCAGCCGTCTGGAACCTCTCCGGTATTTCCTGCCTGGAACGGCTCGGCGATCGCCATGTCATAGTCGAACTCGACACCCTCGTCGGTCTGACGGCAGATGCGATGCGCGAAACGCGCCCAATCGGCATCGCCATAGGCCGGATGAATGTCCCCGCTGCGCTCCCGGATTCGGGTAGCGGCGTCGTTCCAGTCGCTGAACACGACTGGCTTTCCGACATAGGTCTTGATGCGATCAATGCCCGAAAGATCCAGTTCCGGACCGACATCGTTCAGCAGAACGGCCGCGATCCTGTCCGCCGCCACGGTCGCGATGATCATCGCGACCAATCCGCCGAGCGACGTCCCGAGGAACACCGCCTGCTCAATCTCCAATTCGTTGAGCAGCTCGAGCACGTCCATTGCATAGGTGCCCGGCACGTAGCGTGCCGGAACCGGATCGTGCTGGCTTTGACCGCGACCACGGAAATCCACGGCAATCACTCGCCATTTACCGGCATAGCGGGCCGCAAGCTCTTCGAAGTCGCGAGAATTCCGGGTCAGGCCATGCAGCATCAGCAGAGGCGGCCGGTCCGACGGACCAGCGTAATCCCGATAGTGAAGCTTCAGCCCGTCCCTGCTGGTCCAGAAACGGTCCGCCCAGGTCTGCGTTTGCTGTTTCGCGACATCCATTCTCCTCGTATCGCGAGCTTGTGCCGACAGCGCAATCCTACACGCCGGATCCCCGGCTCCTCGACCTTGGCGACGCCTTCTACGATGCGGTCGAGCCTGCACGCTTCCCGAAGTGCCAACCGCGATTCCTGAATCTCCGCTGGGCCGAGCGGATCGGTCTGGACCTCGATCAGGGACGTTGGGCCCGGCTCTTCTGCCGCTTTGAGCCGCTGCCCGACAACCTGCCTCAACCGCTTGCGCTTCGCTATCACGGGCACCAGTTCCGCGTTTACAATCCCGACATCGGCGACGGTCGCGGGTTCACCTTCGCGCAGATGCGGGACGAGCGCGGCCGGCTCCTCGACTTCGGCACGAAGGGATCGGGCCAGACGCCTTACAGCCGGACGGCGGACGGACGTTTGACTCTCAAGGGCGGCGTTCGCGAAGTGCTTGCGACCGAGATGCTGGAGGCGCTCGGCGTCAACACGTCGAAGACCTTCGCTCTGTTCGAGACGGGCGAGGAATTGGTCCGCGGGGACGAACCTTCCCCTACCCGCTCGGCGGTTCTGACCCGCCTGAGCCACGGCCATATCCGGATTGGAACCTTCCAGCGGCTCGCCTTTTACGGCGAGGTCGAGAACATCAATCTGCTTGTCCGCTATTGCCTTGAGCATCTCTACTCCGAACAGCCTGCGGATGACGCCAAAGAGAATGCGGTGCGGCTGTTCGACCTCGTGTCGGGTGCAACCGCAAAGCTGGCCGCAAGCTATCTCGCCGCAGGCTTCGTCCATGGCGTGCTCAACAGCGACAATATCAACGTCACCGGCG
>Ga0307415_100000453_pt1 | contig 17622 bp, 21 predicted proteins | sample DK1Cmetagenome_FD_204524 | JGI IMG/M metagenome (GOLD analysis project Ga0307415, IMG submission 204524) | Maize rhizosphere microbial communities from greenhouse at UC Davis, California, United States - DK15-C-2 | ecosystem: Host-associated > Plants > Roots > Rhizosphere > Soil | place: USA...
TCGGCCTTCGTGCCAGGGCGCGTGACGGCGGGCTTCACAAGAGGATGATTTTCCTGGCGGTCGCGGTTCCGCTTGGCGCGGCATTCGCCCGAATGGGGTGGTTGCCATCGACGTTGCCGGCGAACCCGGCCTCGAACAATTTTTACGTGCTGATGGCGGTGGCGCCGATGTTCGTATGGGACGTCATCCGCAACCGGCGGGTGCATGAAGCTTATTTGATGTGGTTCCCGGTGTTCCTTGCCACTGTCATTGCCGTGCAGGTGGCCTGGGACAAGCCTTGGTGGCATGCCACGGCGAAGGCGATCATGCGGGTCTGACCGCGCAGCATTTTGAACTTCGAGGGCTCCTTTCGGGAGCCCTTTTTCTTAGGAGCGAGCGATGGGTTGGTGGTTCGGGCGCAAGAGCGCGCCGGCGGACGCGAGGCCGTTTGTGCCCGCGTGGCTGCAGTCAGATGCGGCCGAGGAGGGGTTCGCTCGCTCCTATTCCGCGCAATTCGAGGAGGTCTATCGGAAGAACCCGGTCGGCCAGCGCGCGGTGCGGCTGGTCGCCGGGATGCTCGGCGGGCTGACGATCGATGGAGATGAACGCGCAGTCGCCTTGGTCACGGAGGGCGCGCTGCTCGAGGGCGTCGCGGCCAATTTGCTGCTGCACGGCAATGCCTATGTGCAGCTGATCGCCGACGACCGCGACGCGCCGGCCGAGCTGGTGTCGCTGCGGCCCGAGCGGGTGAGCGTGATCAGCGACGAGCGCGGCTGGCCGGTCGCCTATCTGTACCGCGCCGCGGGCCAGGCGGTGCGCATCAACCGGCTCGAGGGGCTCGAGCGAATGCAGCTGGCGCACATCAAGGCGCTGCACCCGCGCGACGACCATTACGGGATGGGCTGCATCGAAGCGGCGATCGCCGCGGCGAGCGTGCACAACCGCGCCAGCCGCTGGAACAAGGCGCTCCTCGACAATGCGGCGCGGCCATCGGGCGCGCTGAGCTACGAGCCGGCCGACGGCAGCCTGCTGTCGGCCGAGCAGTTCAAGCGGCTGAAGGACGAGCTGACGAGCGAATTTTCGGGGAGCGGGAATGCCGGGCGGCCGCTGCTGCTCGAAGGCGGTCTGAAGTGGCAGGCACTGAGCCTGACGCCCGCGGACATGGACTTCGTCGCGCTCAAGGAAGGCGCGGCGCGCGACATCGCGCTGGCGTTCGGCGTGCCGCCGGTGCTGGTCGGGCTGCCGGGGGACGCGACCTACGCCAATGCGCGCGAAGCGGGGCGGGCACTGTACCGGCAGACGATCCTGCCGATGGCGGCGCGGATCCTGGAAGAGCTGGGCAAGATGCTGAGCGACTGGCTGGGGCCGGTGAGCTTGAGCGTCGACACCGACCAGCTGAGCGAGCTCGCCGAGGACCGCGCGAAATTGTGGGAAGCGGTGGGTGCGGCGAGCTTTCTGAGCGACGCGGAGAAGCGCGACATGCTTGGTTTCCAGCCGGCAAAGGTGCTTAAATGACAAATGTTGCGCTAAGCGCGGAAGCGCTGTTGGCGAGCCTGATGGCGCAGGCCGAGGGGCGTGGCGTCGACCTAGTGACGCTGCGCGCGCTGGTCGAGGAGTCGAGCCAGGCGGGAGCGCGGCGGGCGCTCGCCTCGCTTGGCCTGGATGACGAACGAGCGCGGCGCGACATAAACGAATTGCGCGAGCTTCTGTCGGCGTGGCGCGACGCCAAGCGCAGCGCCTGGCGCGCGGTGGTGACGTGGGTCGTGCGGCTGATGCTGGCGATGCTGCTGATCGGGATCGCGGTCAGGCTGCGGCTGACGGACCTTGTGGTGAGCGGGTGAAAGGCCCCTCCACCGCCTTCGGCGGTCCCCCTCCCCGAGAAATCTCGGGGAGGATGAGATTTGCGGGGTACGCGGCGGTGTTCGACCGGCCGGATAAGGGCGGGGACATCATCCGCAAGGGCGCGTTCCTGCGGGCGCTGCAGCGGGCGGCGGACGTGCCGCTGTTGTGGCAGCACAAGGCCGGCGCGGTGATCGGACGGATCGAACATCTGGCCGAGGACGAACGCGGGCTGCGCGTGATTGCGGCGGTTGGCGACGCGCGCGCGGCGCGGCTGCTGGAAAGCCGGAAGGTGGATGGATTGAGCTTCGGCTACCGCGTGCGCGAGGCGAAGAGCGCGGGGCTGCATCGCGAGTTGATCGAGCTGGACCTGGTCGAAGTCAGCCTGGTCGCCAGCCCGATGCAGCCGAAGGCTCGGGTGCATGCGGTTGAGGAAAGTTAAAGAATTGGCGCTAGCAACAAGGGGATGCGAAGTTCAGCTCTTCTCGTTGCTTTGTGCGTCTCCGCTTGCTCGCCAAGCAAAGCAGACGATGCTCCGAAAAACCAGCCCGCTGTGGAGGAGATAGCCGATTGGCGCGAGGACGAAGTCATCGCCATCTTAACAACCTCCGATCGCAACGGCTCAGACAGTTTGGATAGTGGCGAGCTGAGGACGGTGTGCATAACGGAGGAGATGCTGCGCGAGGCCAATGCCAGCGAGGCGGATATCAAGCAGTTCAGGAAGGACCAAGCGGCCGCCAATAATGAAGCCAGCTGCGATTGAGTTGAACGCCAAGAGATAGCCGGATCCCGGATCAAGTCCGGGATGACGAGAGAATTGAGAGGGTCGCGAGGAATCGCGGCCCTTTTTTTGTTGCGCGCGGAGGTGCGGGAAATGCCCCACCCCGCTCGCTGAAGCGAGCTGCCCCTCCCGTGGGTTCCCATCGAAGTAGTACTTCGATGGGGCCCGTTCGAAGGAGAGGGGAGGAAGAGGAGAATGACGGTTATGGTGGAAGTGAAGGCCGACGCGCTCGAGCAGTCGTTCGATGCGTTCGAGGACGAGGACGACGGCGTCGCCGCGCTCAAGGCGGAGCTCGAGACGCTGAAGGCGAAGATCGCTGCCGGCGTGATCCAGGCGCAGCGCCCGGCACTCGATGGCGTCAAGTCGATCGAAGCCGCGAGCTTCGTCGACCAGTACATCCGCCGCGGAATCGAGGCGGGGCTGGAGACCAAGGCAGTCGGCAGCTCGACCGACGCGATCGGCGGCTACGCAGTCCCGGAAGAGATCGACCGGGTGATCGACGAGACCCTGGTGGCGATCTCGCCGATCCGGTCGATCGCCAATGTCGTCAAGGTCGGCAGCGCCGGCTACCGCAAGCTGATCACCACCGGCGGCACGCCTTCGGGCTGGGTCGGCTTCGAAGCGGCGCGGCCCGAGACGAATACGCCGGGCTTCACCGAAATCGTGCCGGCGAGCGGCGAGCTTTATGCCAATCCGGCCGCCTCGCAGCAGATGCTCGACGATGCGATGTTCGACGTCGAGAAATGGCTGGCGCACGAAATCGCGACCGAGTTCGCGCGCGCCGAAGGCAAGGCGTTCGTCAGCGGTACGGGCACCAACCAACCACTGGGCTTCCTGAGCTCGCCCAACGCAGCGACGGTCGACAGCGCGCGGCCGATGGGGACGCTGCAGTTCCTCGGCACCGGTGCGCCGGGCGCATTTCCGGCGAGCAACCCGGCCGACAAGCTGATCGACCTCGTCCAGACCTTGCGCTCACCCTATCGACAGGGCGCGGTGTTCGTGATGAACTCGGCGACGGCTGCGGCGGTGCGCAAGTTCAAGACAGCGGACGGCGCGTTCATGTTCCAGCCGAGCCTGGCCGCCGGCCAGCCGGCGACCCTGCTCGGCTATCCGCTGATTGAGGCGGAAGACATGCCCGACATCGCGGCGAACAGCCTGTCGATCGCGTTCGGCAACTTCAAGGCGGGCTATGTGATTGCCGAGCGCAATGCGACGACGATCCTGCGCGATCCCTACACGCACAAGCCCTACGTCCACTTCTACGCAACCAAGCGGATCGGCGGCCAGGTGGTGAACTCGGAAAGCATCAAGCTGCTGAAGTTCGCCTGAGCCGCCTGGGGGTCGAGGACCCCTGACTCGACCCCCAAACACCCCTCAATTCTCACCAAGGAGCCGCGATGGCGGACCCCTTTCAGCCGAAGTTCGTCGACCTCGTGCGCAACACGACGATGACTGCGGGCACCGGCAATTTCACGCTCGGCGCGGCCGTCATGGGCCACACCAGCTTCACGGCAGCGTGCGCGGCCGGCGACAGCTTTTATTATTCGACGATCGCGGTGGACAAGCCGACCGAGCGCGAAGTCGGCCGCGGCACCTTGTTGGCGGACGGGACGATCAGCCGCGATCCGATCGGCGGCGTCAGGACCAACTTCAGCCCCGGCGCGAAGACGATCGCGCTGATCGCGGCGGCCGAATGGTATTCCCAGATTCAGGCGGGCCCGAGCGCCGCAACCCGGGCAGCGCTGGCCGCTGCGCCGCGGGCGCAAAGCGCGATGTCGCTGTGCGAACCCGGGCGCGAAGGACTCTTCGTGTGGAAAGCAGGCAACCAGTCGCAGCTGGTTGCGGCCGACACCGCACAGGGCGTCGTGGTTGCTCCGGCAAGCGATCCCAGCGGCGCGTCGGGCGCCTGGTTCCGCAAATATTCGGGACCGCTCAGCGTCAAATGGTTCGGTGCGGCGGGTGACGGCGCGAGCGACGACAGCGCGGCGTTTTTGGGCGCAATCGGCTGGCTGAAGGCGACGGCGACCAACGGCGTCGGATCCTACAAGGCGTCATCGCGGCTGTTCGTGCCCGCCGGCCATTATTACCTCGGCACAACCACGCTAGAGATCACGCATACGCTGATCATCGAGGGTGACGCCACCGGCATGACCGGCTCCGCCCAAGCGACGAAGCTGCGCTGGGACGCCGGAAACACCGGCATCCGCATCCAGCGCTTCAATACGTCGGGCGCCAGTGCCGTCGACGCGGTCACCCATACCGGCGGGGACGGCACGATCCTGCGCGGGCTGCATTTGTACGGCGGCTTTGCGGGCAACGAAGGGGAGTTCCACGGCATTCACGCGAAGGCGCGCGTTTGCGTCGATCATTGCGCCGCCGAGAACTTCGAGGGCGACGGCTTCTTTGCAGAAACCAGCGCCGGATCGGGAACGGCGAGCGAAGGCAACGCCAATATCTCGCAAATTATCGGCGGGTCCTTCAGGAGCAACCGCAACGGGATCTACGTCAGCGGCAGCGACACCAACATCTGCTCGATCATCGGCGTCGATGCGAGCCTCAACCGACGCTGGGGGATTTTCGACAAGTCGTTCCTCGGCAACAGCTACTTCGGCTGCCACGCCGAATCGAACGGCATTATTCCCGGGTCGACGCCGTGCATCGTCAGCCACGCCGGCAATCGCTATTGCGTCAAAAAGGACCAGGGCGCAGCTGCGTCGACCAACGCGCCGTCCGGCACGACCGCCGACAATTCATGGTGGTATTACATGGGCGCCGGCGGCTCGTCGGTGGGCCTCAACATTCCCACCTGGTCATCGGGCGGCAGCTACCGCGACGGCGGATCCTACCGGTCCGATGGCGGAGGCAACGCGAACAATTTTTGGTCGGGTTGCTACATCGAGGGTGGACAAGGCTATGCGCAGATCGACGGGCCAGCACTCGTGTGCGGCGGATCGATGCGTCCGAACGTCAGGGGCGTCCCGGTGTTCTACGCTGTTGGAAATGGCGTGGTTTCCACCGGCAACGTCTATGGCCTGAACCTCAGCTTCAGCGGAACCGATCATACGATTGGGTCCGACACTGCGACCGACCCGGTCGTCAATCTTCGTACCGGCGGAACCCAGAGCGGCTTCTATTGCTGGCGGAACAGCGCGCTCGACGGCTACTTCATCAACATCCTCGGCACTTATTACGTGAACGGGACGAACGGTGTTCGTCTGCGGGCCGGGGGAGCCGACATTGCCGTCGCGCATTCGGGCGGACTTGCGGTCACGGGAGCCGTCGCGGCGAGCGGGGCAATCGGATATGGGGCCGGCGCCGGCGGCGCGGTCACCCAGACGACCAGCAAGTCGACGGGTGTGACACTCAACAAGCTGTGCGGCCAGATCACGACCAACGCGGCGGCACTCGCGCCCGGGGCCGCGGTTTCGTTCACGGTCACCAACAACCAGGTTGCAGCGACCGATGCGGTGAGCCTGGTGCTTGCGTCGGGCAATGCCGCGGCGGGCACCTACAACTACCAGATCGACAAGGTGAGCGCGGGATCGTTCGCGATCTCGATCAAGAACATCTCCGCGGGAGCGCTGTCGGAAGCGCTGCTGTTCAATTTTTCGATCAGCAAGGCGGTGATCGCATGAGCATCGGCGCAATCCCGATCAGCGCGGCCGCGATTTCCGCGCAGAGCGATTCAAGCACAAGCGGGAAGAGCCAGCCGCCACCCAAGCGCATCATCATTGCGGCCGGCGATCCCGTCGTTCTGCCCGAACCGCGCTGAGCTCCACGAAGGAACGAGATGACACTTCTTCTGAAGGACCCCGCAGCGGTCCTCGACTACGCCATCGACTGGGGAGCCGAATATCTCGGTGAAGGCGACCTGATTGCCGAAAGCAGCTGGTCGGTCGATCCCGAGGAAACCGAAGGCGTTGCGGTTGTCGGCAGCGACTTCGGCGAGCGCCTGTCGACCGTGCAGGCCAGCGGCGGCATCGCCGGCCGCGTGTACCGGCTGTCGAACCGCGTGGTCACGCAGTCCGGGCGCACCGACGAACGGTCAATCGTGCTGCGTGTGGAGAAGCGCTGATGGTCGCGCTGGCGCAGCCCATCATCACCATGAGCGAGGCGCAGGCCTATGTCCGGATCGAAACCGGCGAGGAGGAAGCGCTGCTGGCGGGACTGATCCGCACGGCCAGCGGATTATGCGAGGCGTTCATCAACCAGGTCGTTGTCGCTCGCGACTTCGAGCTCGACGTGCCGGCGAGCAGCGCCTGGGAGCGCCTGCCGCTCACGCCGGTGCGTTCGATGACCGGGGTTGCAGCGGTGGATTCAAACGGTCTCGCGACGCCGCTTGGCAGCAGCGACTTCACCATCGACATAGATTTCAATGGCGACGGCTGGGTGCGGGTTGCGCAGCCCGGCAGCGTGTCGCGGCTTCGCGTGACCGGCCGCGCCGGCATGGCGGATGACGAAAATGGTGTGCCTGAGCCGATCCGGCAGGGCGTGCTGCGGCTGATTGCCCACCTGTTCACATCGCGCGATGGCACCGATGGCGAGCCGCCGGCGGCGGTGACCGCGCTGTGGCGGCCCTATCGCCGCATGAGGCTTTCGTGATGACTGTCTCCATCCACGCCAAGCGGAGGCAGCGATGACCGAGTTCGCCGGGACGCTGCGCGAGCGCGTCACCATCGAGCAAGCGATCTCGTCGCGCAACGCAATGGGCCTGCAGGAGCCGGGCTGGCAAGAAGTCTGCCGCTGCCTGGCGGCGGTGGCGCTGGAGACGGTAGGCCCGGAAAGCGAGGCGCAGGCGCTGAGCGCGATGCCGCGCTATCGCGTGACGATCCGCAAGCGCGACGGCGTCGGGCTCGACCAGCGGATTCGCTGGAACGGCCGCAGCCTGATGGTCCGCCAGTTGCTCGACGACCCGCGTGCGAAGGACCGGATCGTCATGCGCTGCGAGGAGGTGCGCGCATGATGGGTGACGTCGTCAAGCGCGGCCAGGCGCTGGCGCGCGAACGTCAACGGCGGCGCGTGCAATCGGTCGCGCGGCAATTGCGCGAATTGTTCGGCAGCGCCGCGGTCGAAACAGAAGAAGCGCGGGTGCTGGTGCGCGGGCGCGGCCTGATCAAGCGCTGGCTGATTGACCCCAAGCTGCGGTTTCTTAGTCGAGGCCTGAAATGAGCGCCGGCGGTGCGCTGCAGACGGCGATCGCCGCGGCGCTGACTATGGTCGAGGGATTGACCGGCGTGTTCGACGGGCCGCCGGCGCGCGCGGCCTATCCCTATGCGGCGCTCGACGCGACGACCGAGACCGACTGGAGCCACAAGAGCGGCGACGGGCGCGAGGTCCTGGTCGCGATCACCTTGTGGGACGATCAGCCGGTGCGGCTGCATGCGCTTGCCGACGACATTGAGACGCAGTTGCGAACGCTCGGCACGACGGTCGGCTGGCAGCTGGTAACGATGCGGCTGGTGAGGCGGCGGGTGGTGCGCGACGTCGCCGGGCCGTGGGCTGCGGCGATCGATTTTAGAGCGCGGATGCTGGCGGCGTGAGCTCTGGCGGGGCCGATCAAACGGACCAGGCTAGGACAAATATACCGACGAGAACTCCAGCTACACTAGTGATCGCACCCAAGATAACTACAAACCAATACTCTTCTGGCGAAGTCCGGCGGTCGAAACGCCGCAAATATGCCCACTGTCCGATGCCAGTGCTGAGTGATCGCCAGACATCCCAGCCGCAGAGGGCAGCTCCGGCGAGCAAGAAGATTCCGAGGACGATGTTCGTGGTCACAGACCGAGCTTAGCCCGCGACCGGCGCTGTGCAAGCTGGGCCACGCAGATCGACAGGTTTGAAGAACAAAGGAGAAAGAAATGGCGGCGGAACGCGGCAGCGCATTCCTGCTCAAGATCGGCGACGGCGCGGTGACCCCAAGCTACGCGACGGTCGCCGGGCTGAAGACCACGCAACTGTCGATCAACGGCGATCCGGTGGCGATCACCAACAAGGGGAGCGGCGGCTGGCGCGAGCTATTGTCCGGCGCCGGCGTGCGATCGGTGTCGGTGGCCGCGAGCGGGATCTTCACCGGCAGCGCGGCAGAAGCGCAAGTGAAAGGCCTGGCATTGTCGGGCGCGCTCGAGAGTTATGAATTGAGTTTCGAGAGCGGCGACCGGATGCGCGGTCAATTCCTGGTGACTCGGCTTGAATATGCCGGCGATTTCAACGGCGAGCGCAATTACACGCTGGCGCTCGAAAGCTCCGGCGAAGTGGTCGCGCTGTGACGGTTCCAAATGCCCATCGCGGCGAGGCCAGCATCGAGGTCGGCGGCGAACGCCTGCTGCTTCGCCCGACATTCGGCGCGCTGGTCGCCGCCGAAGAGGAGCTGGGATCGCTGTTCGAGATCGTCGAGCGGGCCGCCGAAGGGGCGTTGAAGCTCCAGCAGATCGTCGCCTTGTTCGACCATCTGTCGCGCAGTCGTCCCGAGGGGATCACGCGCGAGCGCATCGGCGAAGCAGTGGTGGAGAAGGGCCTCGCCGGCGTGACGCCGACACTGAAGCTCGTCCTGACGCAGGTTCTCCAAGGGCGCTGATGGATTGCTTCGGCCGGTGCGCAGCGCGTCTCAGCAGCGCTGCGTCAACCCTGCTTGGCTGGAAGCCAGACGAGTTCTGGAACGCGACTCCGGCCGAGCTTGCGCTAGCGCTCGAGGCGCCGGCCGATGCGGCCCAAGGTCCCGACGTCGCGACGATCGCGGCACTTCGGCGCCAATTTCCTGACGACGAGATCGATCATGGATGAGGAAATCGAGCGGCTGGTCGTCAGCGTGCGCGCCGACACCGCCGGATTCGCGCGCGACATCGCGACGATGCGCGAACAGCTCGAGGGACCGCTGGTCTCGGGTGCCGGCCGGGCGGGACGCATGATCGACAACGCCCTCGCGCGAGCGATCACGACCGGAAAATTCGGCTTCGAAGACCTCAAGAAGGTCGCGCTGTCGGCGATGAACGAAATCGCCCAGGCGTCGCTGCGCGGCTTGTTCAGTTCGGTCGGCGGCAACGGTCTCGGGTCGGGATTGATCAACGGGCTGAGCAGCCTAGTAGCTTCGCTGTTCGGTGCGCCCGGCCGCGCTACCGGCGGGCCGGTGAGTGCGGGTCGCGGCTATGTCGTGGGCGAGCGTGGGCCGGAAGTGTTCGTCCCTGCGAGCAGCGGGCGGATCGAACATCTCGGCGGCCGAGGCCGTGACGTCCGGATCGGGATCACGATCCAGGCTCCGGCACCGTCGGATCCGCAGGTTTTGCGGCAGTCGAGCCGACAGGTCGCACGCGCAATCCGTTCGGCGCTGGCGGACCCGCGATGAACCTGTGGTTCACGAGGCCCAACGCGAAAATCGTCGGGACGCACGTCAAGCGGTTCGACCCGCTGCACTGGTCGGTCGACTTTCCACGCGGGGCGATCGCGAGCCTCGTGACGACGCCCGACGCGCATGGGCTGGCCGTCCAGTGCGAGTTCCTGCGCAAGGGCGACTTGGTCGGCCTGATCTGGGAGAGCGAGGACAAGCTCTCTCATCCGGCCCACGCGCGGGAAACCAACCGCGACTATTCGCACTGCCAGCTCAGCTTCCGCTGGCAGTCGAGTGGAGTGATTGGGCTCGACGCGCTCAACGGCCCGACGCTGACGATCGAAGGCAAGGATGCTGAAGGCGATTTGCGATCCTGGTTCGTGCGGTTGTGGAATTATGCGGACGGGACGCCGACCGACGCGGAAGTGACCCTCGATTTTTACGCGCTCGACGGCGGGTTCAGCCTGCCAGCAGACGCGGATCGGGTCGATCCTGCGCGGATCGATCGCATGTTCATCAGCTTCGTCGCGCCGGGTTACGTCGAGGCTTCGACCGAGACGTTCGCGGCGCCGGTGCAGGCGACGGTGACGATCACCGACATTCGATGCGACGGATCGGGCAGCGTACTCGCGATCAGCGATGCTGTCGCCCCGGAGCATGGGCTGCGCATCGCGTCTGCTTACGACGATCAGTACAATTTGGCGCCGGAGCGGCTGGTCGAGGCGATCGAGCGGCTCGGCTATCGCGGGATCGTCAGCCACTACATCGGGATGAGCCATTATTTCGCGCTGACCGGTGCGGGCGAGCTCGACGCGACGCGGACGCTCAACAGCGCTGCGCTCGCCTGGCACCGCGATTTCGCGCGAGCGTGCAAGTCGCGTGGGTACGAATTGATCTGGTCGCTGTCGTACGAGATCCTCGACATGTTTTGTCCGGCGGCGTGGAAACAACGCGCCTATGACGGATCGCCGGCACTGACGGGGTGGGACCCGCCGTCGGCGCTGGTGTCGCCGGCCAACAGTGCGGCGATCGACTTCCTTAAGAACGTCGCGACCGAACTGGTGGCGATCTCGCAGGAAGCGGGATTGCAGCCGCAGGTGCAGATCGGCGAGCCTTGGTGGTGGGTGAAGTCCGACGGTGCGATCTGCCTTTATGACGCTGCGGCGATCGCGGCGTTCGGCGGCGAGCCCGTGGAAATCGCCAATGTCGGGGGCAGCCTGACTGCAACGCAATTGCAGTTGCTCGACGAAGCGGGCGCGATGCTGGCAGCTTCGACCGCCGCGGTCACAGACGCGGTCAAGGCCGGAGCACCGGAAGCGAAGGCCTTGCTGTTGGTGTACCTGCCGACGGCGCTCGATCCCGCGGCGCCCGAGCTCAAGCGCGCGAACCTGCCGATGGGCTGGGCCAAGCCGGCGTTCGATGTGCTGCAGCTGGAGGATTACGAATGGGTGACGAGCGGCCGGATCGGACGCCGCGAAGCCGCCTATGCCGAGGTCGAGGAACGTTTCGGCTATCCAGTCGCCGAACGACATTATTTTTCCGGGTTCGTAGCAACGCCCGAAGATCGGACGCAATGGCACGACATCGTCGACGCGGCGCTCGACGCGCGGGATCGCGGAACCGCCGAAGTCTTCCTGTGGGCGCTCCCACAAGTGCTGCGCGACGGCCTTACATTATTTGGGAAGGAGCAGGCGGTGACGCCTTTCGACGACGTGTCGTTTCCGATCGAGATCGGCCAGGAAGCCAGCATCGCACCAAGCTTTTCGACCAACATCGTGACCAGCGCGAGCGGCTATGAATCGCGCAACGCCAACTGGGCGCAGGCGCGGCTGCGGTTCGACGCCGGGCCGGGCGTTCGCGGAGACGCGGAGCTGGAGACCCTGCTGACCTTCTTCCGCGCGCACCGCGGGCCGGCGGTCGGCTTCCGCTTTCGCGACCCGTACGACCACAGCTCGAACGGGATGACGGGAGCGCCGACACCTGGCGATGAAGTGATCGGAACCGGCGATAGCGACACTGATCGGTTCGCGTTGGTAAAACGATACGGCGAGAGCGAGGCGCGGCGGATCACGCGGCCGGTATCCGGAAGCGTCCGCATTGCGGTGAATGGCAGCGAACTAACCAGCGGCTGGACGCTGCAGGACAAGGGCCTGATCCAATTCACGGTGCCGCCCGCGGCGGGCGCGGCGATCACCGCGGGCTTCCTGTTCGATGTAGCGGTCCGCTTCGAGCAGGACCGCCTCGAGGTGAACCGTGCGACCTTTCTCGCCGGAGAGGCGCCTTCAGTGCCGCTGGTTGAAGTACGCGAGGACTGAGCATGAGCATTGCCGATGGCGAGCTGACCAGCCTGGCACTGTGCTGGCGGCTCGAGCGCTCTGATGGGGCAGGAATCGCGCTGACGAGCCACGACCAAGCGCTGACCAGAGACCAAATCGCCTACGCGCCGTCGCCTGGCATGATGCCGGCCTCGATCAAGCGAAGCCTCGGTTTGGAGCCGGATTCGACCGAAGTCGCGGGCGCGCTGAGCTCGGACGCGCTCGACGAACAGGATCTGGCGCTGGGGCGCTGGGACGGCGCGACGATGCAACTCACGGCGATGGATTGGGCCAATGCGGAAGCCGACCCAATCGCACTGCTCGCGGGCGAGGTCGGAACGGTAACCGTCGACGGCGAGGGGTTCACCGCCGACCTGCAGGGCGCGGCCGCAAAGCTCGACAATCCCGTTTGTCCCGCAACCTCGCCGGAATGTCGCGCCATGTTCGGCGACAAGAGATGCCGGGTCGATCTCGCGGGACGAACGATCACTGCAAGGGTGATCGAGGCCGACGGTCCGACGCTGACGCTGGATACCAGCGTTGATGACCGATTTGTGTTCGGTCGGTTGCGCTACATGAGCGGGGCGAACTGCGGTCTCAGCAGCGTGATCCTTTCTGCGAGCGGCACAGCCATCCAACTGCGCGATTGGCCGCGCGCAGCGGTCGAAAGCGGCTGTCGCGTCGATATCCGCGAAGGCTGCGACAAGCGGCTCGAAACCTGCGTGTCGCGCTTCGACAATGCGGCCAACTTTCGCGGCGAGCCGCACCTGCCTGGCAACGACCTGCTGACGCGCTACCCCGGAGCTTGAGCAATGAAGATCGATTATGCGGCGCGCGCTCGCGCGCTCGTCGGCACGCGCTTCCGCGCGCAGGGTCGCGGCGAGGGTGGACTCGACTGTGTCGGAGTTGTGCTGGCGACCTTCGGGATCGACGCGCGGGCGCAGGAGCGCGACTATTCACTCCGCGGCGATCATCTGCACGAGTTGCGCGAACAGCTTGTGCTTCATTTTCGACGCGTCCGCCCAGCAGAGCTGCGCGCAGGCGACGTTATGGTGCTCGAAGCAGGCAAGCATCAGTCTCATCTCGCTGTCCGGACCACCGATGGATTTGTGCACGCTCATGCCGGCATTCGCCGGGTGGTCGAGACGCCGGGCATGCCGGAGTGGCCGATGCTCGGTGTTTATCGCATGCGCCGGAGCTGAGCCTTGGCGACACTCGTGCTCAGCACCATCGGGACCGTCCTGGGCGGACCCGTCGGAAGCGCGATCGGTGCGCTCATCGGTCAGTCGATCGACCAGGAACTGCTTGCGCCAGTCCGGCGCGGACCGAGGGTCGGCGACCTTAGCGTTCAGACCTCCAGCTACGGCACGCAAATCCCGCGGATTTACGGGACGATGCGCGTGGCGGGCAGCGTGGTCTGGGCCACGGACCTCGTCGAGCATGCCAACACCGGCGGCGCGAAGGGGCAACCGGATGTGACTTACACCTACACCGTATCGATGGCGGTTGCGTTGTCGTCACGCCGCGCGGGGTCGATCAAGCGGATCTGGGCGGACGGGAAGCTGCTGCGCGGCGCCGCTGGCGACTTCAAGGTCGGTACCAAGTTTCGTTTCCACGACGGCAGCGAAGACCAGCTCATCGATCCGTTCATCGGATCGGTTGAGGGAATTGCGAACACGCCGGCGTACCGCGGCATTGCGCTGGCGCTCTTCGAGGACCTGGAGCTGGCCGAATTCGGCAACAGGATCCCGTTCCTAACCTTCGAAATCGAAGCAGACGAGGAGCCCCCGACCGTCGGGATGGTGCTTTCGGACGCCTCCAACAGCTCGATTACGGCGGGGACTGACCGCACGCTTGGGGGATACGCAGCCTACGGTCGATCGATCAAAGAGGCGATCAAGCCGCTCGTCGACTCCTTTGGTGTCGGCCTGTTTGATGACGGTGAAGTCCTGCGTCCGCCGAGGCCTGGGGTTCGCTTGCCAATCGCGGCCGGCGAACTTGGCAATAGCGCCGAGCAACAGCCTGTGCCGCGAATTCACCGCGAGCAGACTCCGGTGCGCGCTGTACCGGCGGCGCTGCGCGTGACCTATTACGATCCGGCACGCGACTATCAAACGGGAGAAGTGCGCGCGAGCGCGGGAGAACAGTCGGGCGGCGAGAAGCAGCAGGACCTTCCGGGTGTATTCACTGCCGGCGACGCGAAAGCGCTGGCGCAGGAAATGCTGGCGCGTGCATGGTCGTCGCGAGACCGGCTGACATTGCGCCTGCCGCCGGGAAGGATGACGCTGGAGCCGGGCAGCGAGGTCGACCTGTCGCTCAGCCCGCCCCACTGGAAACTGGAGACAGTCACGATCGAAGGTTTCGTTCCCGTCATTGAGCTCAGCCCAACGGTGGCGCGCGGAGTTGGCGTAACGGCGGACGCAGGCCGGATCGTTTCAAATCCCGACTTTCTTTCCGGCGCGATCAGTATCGCCCTACTCGATATTCCAAACGTGCTGGGATTCGCCTCGACCGAACCGACCTTGGTGCTGGCAGCGACCGCGACCGGTAACGGTTGGAAGCGCCGTCCGGTCGAGATTGAATTCGCGGGTCAGCGGATCGCCGCGGAAACGGCTCGTGGCAAGAGCTTGCTGGGACATGCGCTAACCGCGCTCGGGCCCAGCGCGACCGACCTCATTGACGAGCAGAGCAGTGTCGAAATCGAACTGATCGACACCGATCAATGGCTAACCAGCTGCAACGAGGAAGCTCTCGCGGCTGGCGAGAACCTCGCCTTACTTGGCAGCGAGATTTTCCAGTTCGGAAACGTCGATTCTCTAGGGGACGGCCGGTTTAGATTGAGCAAGTTGCTGCGCGGCCGTGGCGGTACGGAATGGGCCTGCGCCGCGCACGACGTTGGCGATCGGTTCTGCCTGATCCGGCCCGGCACCTTGCAGGCGATCATCCTGCCGATCTGGAGCCTCGGCGCAACAATCAGCGCTTCGGCCGATGGCGGCGCGATCGCATCGACGCAATTGGAAGGCGAAGCGTTGCGTCCCCCATCGCCCGTCAACCTCACCGCACAGCGTGAGCCGAATGGCGATCTCTCCGTCGCCTGGACTCGCCGCAGCCGACGGGGATTTGCGTGGGTGGACGGGATTGATGCGCCGCTTGGCGAAGCGCGAGAACAATATCGTGTCGTGATCAGCGGCAGCCAAGATGGCCTCGAATCGAGTGTCGATGAACCCGCTATCGTCATCGCTGATGCTGTCCTGAGCGATCTCGGCATCGGTCCGGCGTTGATTGAAGTGCGGCAGGTCGGCGATCTTACCGCATCCCGTCCCGCCCAAATCAGCATCAACCTATCCTAGGAGCAGCGAATGAGCGGCACCCCGCGTCTTGCCCTTCCTTTTCTGAGCCCCGGCCAGGCGCAGAAGGAATTCACCCATAACGAAGCCTTGCAAACGCTCGATTTCCTGATCGCAGGCGCGGTGGAGGAGGCTCCGCGACCGGATCCGCCGGCGACCCCGACGGTTGGCGCCTGCTATATCGTGGGAGACTCCGCGACCGGCGCCTGGGCCGGGAAGTCACAGGCTGTGGCTGGATATTCGACTGGCGGCTGGCGATTCATTGCTCCGATCGACGGGATGAGCGCCTACGTCAAGGCGAGCAAAATTTGGATCAGCTACCAATCCGGATCCTGGGAACTGGGGGCCGTCCGCGGGCTGAAAGTGATGATCAACGGAGAGCAGATCATCGGCAGTCGTGGCGTCGCGATTGCGTCACCGGCCGGGGGGTCGACGGTTGACGCCGAAGCGCGAAGCTCAATCGATCAAATTCTTGCCGCCCTTCGGACGCATGGGCTCATCGAAAGCTGACACACGCAGCAAGATTTTTCGCCAAGTCGGTTCGACTGAGGCTTTTCGGCAACAGAGCAGGCCATTCGCAAGCTTGCACGGCAACAAGCCCTCTCATAATGTGTTTCCGCGGTTCATTACTTAAAACGCATGTGAAAGGGGACAAATATGCGCAAGCTGGCCATTGCGATGGCGCTCGCATCGACTGCACTTGCAACGCCTGCCGTTGCACGGGATCATTCGGTGTACGTGGGCCTCGAAGGCGGCATCATGTGGGTCGAAGATTCGCCTTTCGACGTCACGGACAATGTGACCAACCCACAGTTTGTTACCGATCACAAGACCGGTTGGGACGTCGACGCGATCGCTGGTTATGACTTCGGCGCGGTCCGCGTTGAAGCCGAACTCGGGTACAAGCGCGCAGGCATTGATGCCGTAAATTCCGTCGTCGCGTCGTTCCCGGCCAGCGGTCATGCCAGCGTGCTGTCCTTGATGGGTAACGTGCTGTTCGACTTCGGCGATGAAGACGGCCTCAGCGGCTACGCTGGGGGCGGCGTTGGCATTGCTCGTGCCAAATACAGCTTCGATGCTGCCGCGCTGCCGCCTTACATCGGCGCGGTCGCCTTCTCGGACTCGGACAGCCGCCTCGCATGGCAGGCAATCCTTGGCGCGCGTTATGCCGTCAGTCCCAACATCGACGTTGGCCTGAAGTATCGCTTGTTCAATGTTTCGCGCCTCCAGTTTACCGACACGTACCCGACCGGGGCGACAACGACCGTGGCAGCTGATGCGCGGGCGCGGTTCCGTTCGCACAGCTTGCTGGCAAGCGTGATCTACAACTTCTACGCGCCGCCGCCGCCGCCGCCGCCGCCACCTCCTCCGCCGCCGCCGCCGCCGCCTCCCGCGACGCAGACGTGTCCGGACGGCTCGGTGATCCCGGCAGACGCGACGTGCCCGGCTCCGCCGCCGCCGCCGCCGCCGCCGCCGCCGGCCCCCGAGCGCGGCCTCTAAGCGGCAGGCAAGGACAAGAAATACCGGTCCGGGCACTCGCCCGGGCCGGTTTTCTTTTACCTGTCGTCGTCAGCGAGCTGGTCAGCTCACGCTGGGCTAGCTGCTCGACGCTACCCAGCGGGGCGCGGCCTGGTCCCAACCATAAAAGTCGTCGCTGTAAGCGAGCTTCCCGTCCTTCACCTGGACTGTGAGGTAGGTGAGGACGATGGGAACGCCCTGGCGGAGCTGCACGCGGATCTCGGGCTCGTCGGACGGTGCCACAGGATCCTGGCCGAGCAGCCAGCGACCGAACCGGCGCGCATCCTCGACGCGGACGCAGCCATTGCTCAAATTGCGAACCTGTTTGCCGAACAACCCCTTTCCGGGAGTGTCGTGCAGATAGATGCCCTCAGGGTTTGGAAACGGGAATTTCAACCGGCCCATCGAATTCATCGGGCCGGGATCCTGCCGGACGAACAGGTGCGTCTTGCCCGAAGCCGCCGCTTTCCAGTCGACGGTGGCGGAGTCGATCACCTTGGGATTCTCGCTCCACTCGTC
>Ga0307415_100000454_pt1 | contig 17607 bp, 18 predicted proteins | sample DK1Cmetagenome_FD_204524 | JGI IMG/M metagenome (GOLD analysis project Ga0307415, IMG submission 204524) | Maize rhizosphere microbial communities from greenhouse at UC Davis, California, United States - DK15-C-2 | ecosystem: Host-associated > Plants > Roots > Rhizosphere > Soil | place: USA...
TAACGGGTGGCCCGATGAAGGCCGGACCTATGTCACGGCGCGTGACCTCGCGACGTTGGCGCGTGCGGAAATCGAGAACCACCCCAAGCTTTACAAGCAGTTCTACGCACAGACGAGCTTCACCTGGGGCAAGACGCTGGGCTCGGGCGCCGACATCACCCAGGCAAACCGTAACCCCCTGCTCGGCAAGGTGGCCGGAGCGGACGGACTGAAGACCGGTCATACCGAGGAAGCAGGTTACGGCTTCACCGGCTCGGCCGAACAGAATGGCCGCCGCCTGATCATGGTGATCGCCGGCCTCGATAGCTACAATCAGCGGATCACGGAATCCGTGCGGCTGATGCAGTGGGGCTTCAACGCCTGGCAGGCGAAGCCGCTGTTCAAGGCTGGCATCAACGTCGGCAACGCCCAAGTGCAACTGGGAAGCAGCAGCGAGGTCCAGTTGGTTGCGCCACGTGATTTGGCGCTGACCATTCCGGCCGGCGTATTGTCAAAGGTCGGCGCGATGAAGGTGCGATACCAAGGCCCGCTCAAGGCCCCGATCGCCAAGGGCCAGCATGTGGCCGACCTGGTTGTCGCCATGCCCGACGGCGAGCAGGTGATGCCGCTGGTGGCCGCCGACGCGGTCGGAGAGGCCGGATTCTTCGCGCGCGCCTGGATCGGCCTCAAGCAATTGTTCGGGATGGCTTGAGGCAATGGCGCGGGGGCGCTTCATCAGCCTTGAGGGCGGGGAAGGGGTCGGCAAGTCGACCCAGTTGACCGCGCTCGCTGCTGCATTGCAGGGACGCGGGCTCACGGTGCTGGTCACCCGCGAGCCTGGGGGCAGTCCCGGGGCAGAAGCGATTCGCAAGCTTCTGCTGGAAGGCGACGAGACTCGTTGGAACCCGCGGGCCGAGGCACTGCTGTTTGCCGCGGCCCGCTCCGACCATGTCGAAACGACAATCCGCCCGGCGCTGGGCCGTGGCGAATGGGTGTTGTCCGACCGCTTCCTCGATAGCTCGCTTGCTTATCAAGGTGAGGCCGGCGGGCTGGGAATTGAGGCGGTTCGCGACCTCCATCGCTTCGGAAGCCGCGATTTCCTGCCGGACCGCACGCTTGTGCTGACTCTGGACGAATCCGAGGGCGGAGCGAGGGCGCGGGTGCGCGACGGTAGTCCCGGCGACCGAATCGGATCGCGACCGCCCAGCTATCACGCGGCGGTTGATGCCGGGTTCCGCGCTATGGCGGAACGGGAGCCTGATCGGGTGAAGCTCATTAATGCCAGTGGATCGGAGGCGACGGTCACGGCGCGCTTGCTCTATGCACTGGGCGATCTGCTGCCGTGATCGCCGGGCAGGACAAGGCAGTCGATCAGTTCGCCAGCGCCTGGAAGCTGCGGCGGCTTCATCATGCTTGGCTGCTCGCCGGCCCCCGGGGCGTTGGCAAGGCGAGCTTCGCTCGTGAGGCATCGAGGCGCGTGCTCGCCGAGGCGGCCGGGCCGCCCGTGGATCTTCCCGGGCTTGATACGTCGCCCGATCATCCAATCGCGAAGCTTCTCGCGGCCGGAAGTCACCCCGATTTCCGTTGGGTGGAGCGGCTGGAGCGGTCGACTGGCGGCCTCGCCCGCAACATCAGCGTCGACCAGATCCGGTCGCTTCAAAATCTGCTTTCGGTCACGCCCTCGATGAGCCCATGGCGTGCAATCGTGATCGATTCCGTCGACGATCTCGAAGCTTCGGCGGCGAATGCGCTGCTCAAGATGCTGGAAGAGCCGCCGTCCAACACGGTCTTCTTCCTGGTTAGCCATGCGCCGGGCCGATTGCTTCCGACAATCCGTTCCCGCTGTCGCAGGCTGGATTTCGCGCGGCTCGATGATGAAGTCATGACGTCATTGCTAAGTCGGTTGCTTCCCAGCGAAAATTCTGCCGCGATCGCGCAGTTGGTCAATTTCGCGGACGGCTCGATTGGGCGCGGCGTCGATATCGCGGCGCTCGATCTGGCGCCGCTCGAAAGCGAAGCCCAGGCGATCCTTCGGGAAGGCGATCCCGACAATATGCGGCGCTCGAAATTGGCCAGCGCGTTGGGGGCGAAGGCTGCCGCGGACCGCTACGCGGCATTCCTCCAGCTGGTGCCCGGCCTGCTGGCGCGCGAGGCCGTCGGGCTTGAGGGGGATGCGAGGGGCAGGGCGATCGACGCCTATGAGAAAGCACGCCAGACCGTAGCCATCGCGCCGCGCCTGTCCCTCGATCCCGGCGCGACCGTGTTCGAACTCGGCGGCATACTCGCCTCGGTCGCCTTGAAGCGCTAGTTCAGGGCGGCTAGGGGCGTCGCCTATGGCCGAGCCCTTCTACATCACCACCGCGATCAGCTATCCCAACGGCCGACCGCATATCGGCCACGCCTATGAAGCGATTGCCGCCGACGCGATGGCGCGGTTTCGCCGGGCGCAGGGGCGGGATGTCCGGTTCGTCACCGGCACGGACGAGCATGGGCTGAAGATGATTCAGACCGCTCGCGGGGCAAGGCGGGATACGCTGGAATTCGCCGACGAAATGTCCGGATATTTTCGTGATATGTGCAGCGAACTGAACATTTCGTATGATGCATTTGTCCGCACTTCCGAGCCACGACATTACGAGGCCAGCATCGCCATTTGGAAGGCGATGGAGGCAAATGGCGACCTCTACCTGGACCGATACGAAGGTTGGTACTCGGTCCGCGACGAAGCTTTCTATGATGAGAGTGAACTGATTGAAGGAGAGGGAGGCGACAAGCTGTCGCCGCAGGGCACTCCGGTCGAGTGGACGGCCGAGGAAACCTGGTTCTTCCGCCTCTCGAAATACCAGGAGCCGCTGCTGGCCCTGTATCGCGACAATCCGGACTTCATCCGGCCTGAAAGCCGCCGCAACGAGGTCGTGCGCTTCGTCGAGGGCGGGCTGAAAGATCTCAGCGTATCGCGCACAAGCTTCGACTGGGGTGTTCCGGTGCCCGGGTCACTCGGCCACGTGATGTATGTCTGGGTCGACGCGCTCACGACCTACATGACCGGCGTTGGTTTTCCGGAGCGGGAAGGGGAGTTCGCCCGCTTCTGGCCCGCCGACGTCCACCTGATCGGGAAGGACATCGTCCGCTTCCACGCCGTATACTGGCCGGCCTTCCTGATGTCCGCCGGGCTACCGTTGCCGAAGCAAATTTTCGGCCATGGCTTCATCCTCGCCAAGGGCGGGGAGAAAATGTCCAAGTCGCTCGGCAATGTCGTCGATCCAATGGACATGGCGGAGCGCTATGGCGTCGATGCCCTGCGCTATTTCCTGCTCCGTGAGGTCAGCTTCGGTCAAGACGGGAGCTACAGCCACGAAGCGATCGTCAACCGCGTCAACAGCGAGCTGGCGAACAGCTTTGGCAATCTGGCGCAGCGCAGCTTGTCGATGATTTTCAAGAATTTGGGAGGCGTCATTCCTGCGCCGGGTGAGGCCGAAGGGGATCGCGCCCTGCTCGGCCAGGTTGATCGGGCCTGCGAGGATCTCAAGCGGGAATTCGACCGCTTCGCTTTCTCCGTCGGGCTGGAGGCATGGATGGGCGCGGTGTTCGCCTGCAACGCCTATATCGACGCGGCGGCGCCCTGGGCGCTCAGGAAGACCGATCCCGAACGCATGGCGACGGTGTTGGGAACGCTCGTCGTAGCCGTGCGTAAGCTTGCCGTGGCGGTCGCGCCCATCATTCCGGAATCGGCCGAAAAGCTGATCGCGCTGATTGACAGCGGCAAGGGCGGTGCGTCCATTGCGCAGCCGGTGCCGATTTTCCCAAGACTCGAGCTTGGCGAGGAGGCCGCGGCGTGACCCTGGTCGATAGCCATTGCCATCTCAACTATGAGGGCCTCGCCGATCGGCAGGAGGAAGTGCTGGCGGCGGCGAGGGCGAGGGGCGTGCAGGGCTTCCTCAACATCTCCACCCGCCAGAGGGAGTGGGCAGAGGTGGTCGGCGCCGCCGAGCGGCATCCCGATGTGTGGGCGAGCATCGGCGTTCATCCGCACGAGGCCGATGCGCATCCGGACCTTGGCGCGGCTGCCCTCGTCGAAGCGGCAGCCCATCCGCGCGTCATCGCAATCGGTGAGTGCGGGCTCGATTATTATTACGACAAGTCCGATCGCGCCGCCCAGCGCGAACGGTTCGGGGCGCACATCGAGGCGGCACGCCAGACCGGACTGCCGCTAGTGGTGCATACTCGCGACGCCGAGGAGGAGACGGCCGACATCCTGACCCGGGAGGTTGGAAAGGGTGGTGTGGCCGGCGTCCTTCATTGCTTCACGGGCAGCGCCGAGTTGGCGCAAAAGGCGCTTGACCTCGGCTTCTATATCTCGATCTCCGGGATCGTTACGTTCAAGAACGCCATGAACCTGCAGGAAGTCGCGAAGACGATCCCGCAGGACCGATTGCTGGTGGAGACGGACTCCCCCTTCCTGGCGCCGGTGCCGCATCGCGGGCAGACCTGCGAGCCGGCGTTCGTCGCCGATACAGCGGCCTATCTGTCCGAGCTGCGCGATGAGCCGCTCGACGAACTCGCCGCGGCAACCACCTCCAACTTCTTCCGATTGTTCAATAAAGCGGCATGAAGGTTCGGATTCTCGGCTGCGGAACATCTTCCGGCGTGCCGCGGATCGGGAATGACTGGGGCGATTGCGATCCCGCCGAGCCGATGAATCGGCGCACCCGCTCCTCGATCCTGATCGAGAGCGACAGCGAGCGCCTGCTTGTCGATTGCGGCCCGGACTTGCGTGAGCAGCTGCTGGCAGCCGGCATTGCTTCGGTGGACGCCGTAATCGTTACGCACGACCATGCCGACCATTGCCACGGCATCGACGATTTGAGGCAGGTCGCGCACCACACTGGCAGGCCGGTGCCGCTCCATGCGCGCCCTGAAACGCTGCGGCGCCTTGGTAAGCGCTTTGCCTATGCCTTTGAGGGAACGCCTCTTTATCCGCCCGTTTTGGATGCAGCCGAGCTGGAAGACGAGTTTGTGTTGGGTTCGGTACAGCTACGCTTCGTCGATCAACCCCATGGAGGCATCACCTCGCTCGGGATTCGGGCAGACGAGGGTGGTCGCGCCTTCGGATATGCCATTGATTTTCATGAACTTACTTCCGACATGGCGGACCTCTATGCTGGCATTGACCTGTGGATTTGCGACTGCCTGCGCCGAAAGCCGCATCCCACCCATGCCTATCTCGACGCGGTGCTCGGATGGGCGAGGGATCTGGAAGTCGGTCAATTGCTCCTGACGCATCTCGACAAAAGCATGGATTATGCGACGCTGTCGGCCGAGCTGCCAGACTGGGCGGCGCCGGCCTATGATGGCCAGGAGATCATGCTGTGACCAACGACTGGATGCTGGGCAGCCTCTATTTGCTGATGGCGATGATGCTCGTGCTCGGCTCGCTGATCTCCCGGAGGGAACGGTTCGCCAAGCTTGCGACCATGGCGCTCGGGTGGGTTGCGATTTTCGGAGCGGGATTCGTGCTTTTCACCTTCCGTGACGACCTTGGATATGTCGCGCAGCGGTTAAAGGCCGAAGCGACCGGCGAACCGGTCATCGCAGGTACGGAAATTCGCATCCCGATGGCAATTGATGGGCATTTCTGGGTCCAGGGATCGGTCAACGGCGTACCGGTGAAATTCCTGGTAGACAGCGGCGCAACCATGACGACCATTGGGCGGGATACGGCAGCTGCGGCTGATGTCGCGATTAGCGCAAACCGGGATCAGGTCGTTCGCACTGGCAATGGAGTGCTGCGGGTAGCAAGCGGGCGGGCCGATACGCTGGCAATCGGGTCGATCGAGCGTGCCAATGTGGGCCTGCATGTAGCCGATCATGACGATTTGAACGTGCTGGGGATGAATTATCTGTCGTCTTTGTCGCGGTGGGGTGTCGAAGGGCGATGGCTGATCTTGCAGGGGTGATCCCGTCGCATTCTTCAAGCAGCCACAATTTATGCTTTACATAATATATATTATCATACTCACAGGTTCAGGAGCGGAATATGAATTTTGAGGCCCCGGCCGCAGGTCTCGACGAAGCGGATCAGCAGGCCCGGAACGGTGCGGCGCTTCAGCGCCTGGTGAAGATCATGGAACGGCTTCGCGATCCCGTAAGCGGATGCGAATGGGATAGCGTCCAGACCTTTGCCACGATCGCGCCCTATACGATCGAAGAGGCCTATGAGGTCGGCGATGCGATCGCGCGCGAAGATATGGCGGCGCTCGAGGATGAGTTGGGCGATTTGCAGCTCCAGGTGATCTTTCACTCACGGATGGCCGAGGAATTAGGGCTATTCTCGATTGCCGATGTCATGAACCGCATCTGCGACAAGCTGGAACGCCGGCACCCGCATATTTTTGGCGGCGCGGCCGAGGGTGGCCATCACCTGTGGGAGGTCATCAAGGCTGAGGAACGAGCGGCCCATCCCGACGGCAGCGCTCTCGCCGGTGTTGCGCTCGCCCTCCCCGCCCTGGAGCGGGCGGCAAAGCTTCAGAGGAGGGCTGCCAGGAGGGGGTTCGACTGGCCCGATATCGAAGGCCCCAAGGCCAAGATCCGCGAAGAGCTGGACGAGATCGCCCAAGCCGCACCGGAGCAAGTGGAAGAAGAGGTGGGCGACCTGCTGTTTGCCGTCGTGAACTTCGCACGGTTTCTGAAGGTCGACCCGGAAGAAGCGCTACGAAAGGCGAATCGGAAGTTCGAGAAGCGCTTTCGGACGATCGAGGCCGCGCCCGGCTTCGAGGACATGAGCCTAGACGAGATGGAAGAGCTCTGGGCCGCGGCCAAGCAAGCCTAGAGCCGCTGGAACCGCGCCCAATTCTCCGGACTGAGCTTCACCGCAAGGTGGAGGCATTCGCCCTCGGCCTTCTGGTCGATCACCTCGCCGCGCGCATGCAGCCACGCCGCCTTCGTTCCGTCGGCAAGATCGAGCTCGATATGATGGGTTTGGGCGCCTGAATGCAGTTCTTTCGCGATTGCGTCGCGAAGTTCATCGACGCCTTCCCCGCTGAGCGCGGAAACAGCGACGACTTTGTCCCTGCGAGACGCCTCGCCGAGACGCTCGGCCCGCGCCTCGCCGTCAAGCAGGTCGATCTTGTTCCAGACCTCCATGCGCGGCGGTGAACCCTCCTCGTCGAGGCCCAGCGAGGCAAGTACCGCCTCGACGTCGGCCGCCTGCGCTTCGCTGTCGGCATGGGAGATGTCGCGAACGTGGAGGATGAGGTCGGCCGACGCCACTTCTTCAAGCGTTGCCCGGAAAGCCGCGACCAATTCTGTCGGCAAGTTGGAGACGAAGCCGACTGTGTCCGAAAGGATTGCCTTGTCGAATCCGGGGATCTTCACCTGCCGCATAGTCGGATCAAGCGTCGCGAACAGCAGATCTTCCGCCATCACCGAAGCCTGGGTCATGCGATTGAAAAGCGTGGATTTTCCGGCATTCGTATAGCCAACCAGCGCGATCACCGGCCACGGCGCCTTCTGACGGCGCCCGCGATGGAGCCCGCGCGTCCGCGTGACCTGGCCCAGTTCCTTGCGGATCCGCGCCATCCGGTCGCGGATCATGCGGCGGTCGGCCTCGATCTGGGTTTCGCCGGGCCCGCCGAGAAAGCCGAAGCCGCCGCGCTGCCGCTCAAGGTGGGTCCAGCTCCGGACCAACCGTCCGGCCTGGTAGTCGAGGTGCGCCAGCTCGACCTGGAGTCGCCCCTCGGCGGTCGCGGCTCGTTCGCCGAATATTTCGAGGATTAGGCCGGTCCGGTCGATGACCTTGCAGGAGGTAAGCTCCTCCAGCGTCTTTTGCTGGACAGGAGTCAAAGCGGCATCGACGATCAGCAAGGTTGCGTCATTCTCCTCGGCCAGCTCAGCGATCTCGTCGGCCTGTCCTTTGCCGAACAGGCTGGCGGGGCGGATTTGCCGCAAGCGGAAAGATCGCCGCGCTACAACGTCGATGCCGATCGCCGCCGCAAGGCCCGCCGCTTCCTCCACGCGGGCGTCAAGCGAGCGAAGGCCCCCTTCCCCCACGCGTTCGGGCACGACCAGCAGCGCCCGTTCACCGCGGGTCACGCCACTATCGTCGCTGCGATTAAAGACGCTCAGCCTTCTTCTCCGCCGCCCTCTTCACCACCGCCCAGATTGAGGGGTTGGGCGGGCTGCATCGTGGAGATGGCGTGCTTGTAGACGAGTTGGACCTGTCCGCCGCGCTCCAGGACCAGTGAGAATTGGTCGAAGCCGACGATCGATCCCTGTAGCATCACCCCATTAACGAGGAAGATGGTCATCGGCTCCCGTTCGCGCTCGGCGGCCTGGAGAAACAAGTCCTGAAGGGCTGGCCGGCGGGCCTTGCCCTGTTCGGCGCTTCCGGTGCCCGGAAGATCTTCGGGCGCCTGAGCAGGCATGATGGTGGAAATGGAGTGCTTGTAGACGAGCTGGCTGCTGCCCTCTCGGCGCAAAAGCAGGGAGAAGGCGTCGAACCAGGTGATGATCCCCTGAAGCTTGACGCCTTTGACCAGGAAGATGGTGGCCGGCGTTTTGGAACGACGAAGCGAGTTGAGGAACTGATCCTGTAAACTCAGTGGTTTATCAGCCATCGCTCATTCCTCGTCGCGCTTGTCGCCAAGGCCAAGCGCTTTGAGCTTCCGGTGCAGGGCTGACCGCTCCATGCCGATGAAGGAAGCGGTTCGGGAGATATTGCCGGAGAAGCGGCGGATCTGGATTTTCAGATATTCGCGCTCGAAGCTCTCGCGTGCCTCACGAAGCGGCGAGCCCATGATCGCCATGGACGCTCCCCCTAGCCCGGCCGATCCCTGCGTTTCGATGATTTCGGGCGGAAGAAGGTCGACCTCGATGCAAGCGACCCGGTCTCCGGGCGTCAGGATCAACGTCCGCTCGATGATGTTGCGAAGCTGGCGGACATTGCCGGGCCAGTCATGGGCCTGGAGCGCCGCGATGGCGTCTTTCGACAATTCCGGGGTCTGGATTCGCCTCTCGGCCGAAAAGCGGGCCAGGAAATGGGCCACGAGCTCGGGAATATCCTCACGCCGCTCCCTCAGGGGCGGAATGCGCACGGGAACGACATTGAGCCGGTAATAGAGGTCCTCGCGGAACCGTCCCGCCGCAATCTCGTCCGCAAGATTGCGCGAGGTTGCGGAGAGGACTCGGACGTCGACCTTGACCGGTCGCTGCCCCCCCACCCTCGTATAGCTCTGGTCGGTGAGAACGCGCAGGATCTTGGCCTGCGTCGTGACCGGCATGTCGGCAATCTCGTCGAGGAACAGGGTGCCGCCATGCGCCTGTTCGAGAAGGCCCGGCCGTGCAACGCCGTTTTGCTCGCTTCCGAACAGCTCCTCCTCGACCCGCTCGGGACTCATCATCGCTGCCGACAGAACGATGAAGGGGGATCCGGCGCGCGGGCTCCAATTATGGATCATCCGCGCGGCGATCTCCTTGCCGACGCCGGCAGGGCCGGTGATCATGACCCGGCTGCCGGTCGGAGCGACGCGCTTGAGCGTTGCCCGAACCGTGTTGATGGCGACGGATGTACCGTCCAGGTGATCGTCTGGGCCAACCTGCAAGCGAAGATTTGCATTTTCCCGGCGCAGCCGGTCGGTCTCGGTTGCACGGCCCACGAGGTGGAGCAGGCGGTCGGCCTTGAACGGCTTTTCGATAAAATCGACCGCGCCCTCGCGGATCGCGGCCACTGCCGTATCGAGATTGCCGTGGCCCGAGATCATCAGCACGGGAAGCGTTGGATCACGCCCCTTGATCTGTTCGAGCAATTGCAGCCCGTCGAGCTTGGATCCCTGGAGCCAGACGTCAAGCAGCACCAGGCTCGGCCGGCGGTCGTCGATGGCTTCGAGCGCTCCATTGCTGTCGGCGGCCGACCGGACGGAATATCCTTCATCCTCGAGGACTCCGGAAACCAGCTCACGGATATCGGCTTCGTCATCGACTACCAGCACTTCGAGCGCCATCAGCTCGGCTCCTCCTCGTCATATTCGTCGTCGTCGCCGCGCACCGGCGGCGGCGCCGGTTCGTCGCTTTCCAGCAACGCCAGCCTTTCGGCGTCGAAGGCGATGCGGACCCTGGTGCCTCCGCCAGGCCTGTCGAGGAAGGCAATCTCGCCAAGATGCTCTTCGACGATCTTCTTGACGATCGCTAGGCCGAGTCCCGTGCCGCGGACGCGGGTCGTCATATAGGGCTCGGTCAGCCGCTCGCGATCCTGCGGGAGGCCCACGCCGGTGTCGGTCAGGTCCAGGACCAGCTGCTCATCCTCGCGGCGGATCGACAGCTCGATGCGGTCGCCATCCTCGTTTTGCTCGCCGCGATTGCGCCTTGCTTCAATGGCTTCGACGGCATTCTTGACCACATTCGTCAGTGCCTGGCCAAGTTGCCGCCGGTCGCAAACCAGGCGGATGTCGGCCACTGGCGGATCGAGTGCGAAGGAAATGCCGGGATGGGCCACCTCGTGCAGGAACAGGGCGGCCCGGGCGATGTCGTGGATATTCTCGTCGCGGAACACCGGCTTGGGCATGCGCGCGAAGTTGGAAAATTCGTCGACCATCCGGCGCAGGTCGCCGACCTGCCTGATGATCGTGTCGGTGAGGCGGGTGAAGGTGTCGGGATCGGTCGAGATTTCGCTGCCGTAGCGGCGCTGCAGGCGTTCCGCGGCCAGCTGGATCGGGGTCAGCGGGTTCTTGATCTCATGCGCGATGCGCCTGGCGATATCGGACCAGGCAGCCCGGCGCTGGTCGCTCAACTGGTCGGTAATGTCGTCGAAGGTCAGCACTGAGCCGTCGGCATAGCGCATGCGCTTCACCGCCAGCGTGCGCTGGCCCTCCGCCGAGTGGACCAGCACATTGGCGTCGCGGGTCTCGCCGTCCAGGAATTCCTTCAGCTCGGCGGATACATCGGCCAATTGCTTGTCCTCGATACTTTCCTCGTCATGGCTAAGCAGGGTCTGCGCCGATCGGTTGGTCAGCAGGATTCGTCCCTTGTCGTCGATCGCGATGACTCCCGCCGTCACGCTGGACAGCACAGCCTCGATGAAGGCGCGGCGGGTGTCCAATTGCTCATTGGCTGCCATGAGCGCGCTCGTTTGCTCCTGGAGCCGCCCGGTCATGCGGTTGAACGCCGTGCCCAGGACCGCGATTTCATCGGCAGGCCTGGTGACGGCGACGCGGGTGGTGAAATCACCCTCCTCGACCCGACCGGCCGCGCCGACAAGGTCTTCCACCGGCCGCAGCAACCGGTCGGCGAGCTTCAGGGCAGTGAAGATCGCGATGGCCACGATGATGAGGGCACCGGCAAGCAGTGCGGCGTTGAAGCGCAGCTGATTGGTGCGACTTCGCTGGATGAGCGCGCGGTAATCGGTGAGCACGCCATTCGCCCGCTCGATCTGCTGCCGGAAATCGTCGCTGACCTGCCTGGCGACGAACAGATAGGTCCGGTCGCTCCTGGAAAGCGGCGTGAGCACGGCGATCCGCCCCGGTGTCAGTACCTCGGCGGCCTGGGTCTCGCCTTTCAATTGCGACAGGGCCTGGGCAACACGGGAGGGATCGACCAGCCCGTCATAGTAATTAATGCCTCGGGCAACCGTAACCTGGCCGTTCTCGCCGATGCGCAGGACTAGGGATTCGTTGAGGCTACGACGATAGGTCTGGAGCCCCAGATATTCCTCGAACTGCGGGCTCTCGAGCGAATATTGACCGAGCGCGCTCGACAGATCGCCCGACATGGCGACGGCTTCGGCTCCGACCCGGTTGACTTCGCTGTCGTAGGTAGCCTGGGCGAGCTGGACCGTATTCTCCAGCATCCCGCGTGCCCGGTCGGAAAACCAGAACTCGAGCCCCGACTGCAACAGCAGCGATGCGAAAATCGCGACGATCACCGTCGGCACGGCTGCGATGACCGAGAAGAGCGCCACCAGCCGGGTATGAAGCTGGCCGGTACCGATTCCGCGGGTCATGGCCCGCGCCCGAGCGACCTTGCGCGACAGCAGCACCATCAGGCCGATCGACGGGACCAGGTTCGCCACCAGCAGCAACGCGATCGCCGGCGGCGACAGCATCGAGCCCGGCGCGGCCTCGCGGCTCAGGATGGTGAAGCTGAACGCCAGCGTGGCGACCAGTGCGACCGCGCTGGCGATTGTTGCCCATTGATAGATGCGGCCGCTCGCCTTTTCCCGCGCCAACCAATTGTTGCGGGGCGGCTCGCTCAGTTCTGAATCGACCACTTGCGCATCCATCTTGGCCTTGGCCTAGCATGGACGCGTTGCATAAAGAACACAGTTTGTTGAGTTAGGCCGCAGCCCTCGATAGCCAGGGCGAATAGAATTCGCGCAACATGGCTTTGACGACGTGGGGATCGTCCTGCGTATTCACCTTGTTGCGGAACTCGGCGGAGCCGGTGAGGCCCTTGGTGTACCAGCCGATATGCTTGCGGGCGAGGTTGACGCCGGTCTGGACGCCGTAGAGCGATTGCATGGCGTCATATTGTTCGAGGATCACGTCGAGCTGCTCGTCCATCGACGGATCGGGTTTGCTTCCGCCGCCGCCGAGGTCGCTCATCACCTGGCCAAGCAGCCACGGCTTCCCATAGGCGCCGCGACCGACCATGACCCCGTCGGCGCCGGACTGTTCCAGCGCGGTGCGTGCATCCTCGAGGCTGCAGATGTCGCCGTTGACGATCACAGGGAGCGAGGTCGCCTGCTTGACGTTGCGGACGAAGGCCCAATCGGCTGAGCCCTTGTACATCTGGTTGCGGGTGCGGCCGTGGACGGTGATCATCCGGATGCCCAGATCCTCGGCGATGCGGGCGAGCTCGGGTGCATTGAGGCTCTCGTGGCACCAGCCCATACGCATCTTCAGCGTCACCGGAACTTTCACCGCCTTGACGGTAGCCTGGATGATGGAAGCGGCCAGCGGCAGGTCGCGCATGAGGGCGGAGCCGGCATCGCCGTTGACGACCTTCTTCACCGGACAGCCCATGTTGATGTCGATAATCGCGGCGCCGCGCTGCTCATTGAGCTTCGCGGCCTCGGCCATCTCGCGCGGGGTGCAACCGGCAAGCTGCAAGGAGACCGGCTCCTCGCTCGGATCCCATGCGGCCTTCTGGAGCGACTGGCGGGTCTCCCGGATCATGGCCTGGCTGGCGATCATCTCGCTGACCGTGAGCCCCGCTCCATAGCGCTTGACGACCTTGCGAAACGGCAGATCGGTGACGCCAGTCATCGGCGCGAGGATGACCGGCGCGTCGATGGTCACGGGACCGACGTGGATGGGCTTTACGAGGCTCATGGGAAGGCGCGCCTTTACAGGAAGGGCCGATAAGGGGCAAGGCGCGCGCCGATGACCGTCACCGCCCTCATCGTCGCCGCCGGCTCGGGAAGCCGGATGGGCGGCGAAATCCCCAAACAGTATCGCCCGATCGCCGGCAAGGCGGTGTTGGCTCATGCGGTCGATGCATTGGCGTCACATCCGCGGATAGACGCGGTTCGGGTCGTCATTGGCGAGGGCCAGCAGGAAGCGGCGCGCGAAGCGCTTGCGGGCCGGCATGTCGGCGAGATGATCGTCGGTGGCGGGACTCGTCAGGAATCGGTCCTACGGGGGCTGGAGGCACTGGCCGCGCAAGGGGCGCCCGACCTCGTCCTGATCCACGACGCCGCCCGTCCCTTCTGTCCGCCCGAGGTCATCGACCGGTTGCTAAAGGCGTTGGCGACCAATTCGGCTGCCGTGCCGGCCTTGCCCGCGGCCGATACGCTCATGCGCGGCAAGGGCAAGCATCTCGGCGACACCGTCGATCGTACCCATCTCAATCGGATACAAACGCCGCAAGCGTTTCACTTTGAGCGAATATTGGAGGCGCACAGGGCCAAGGCGTCGGAGAGCTTCACAGATGACGCGACGCTCGCTCGGGCCGCTTTCGTGGGGGTCGTTCGCGTCGAAGGCGATGAGGCCCTGAACAAGCTCACCTTGATCGGGGATTTCACCCGCGCCGAAGAGCGGCTGCGTACCCAACTCGTTTCTCGTACCGGCCTTGGCTTCGACGTGCACGCCTTTGCCGGCGAAGGCCCGATCGTGATGGGCGGCGTCGAAATCCCGCACGACAAGGGCCTTGCTGGCCATAGCGACGCGGATGTTGTTCTTCACGCCATCACCGACGCGTTGCTGGGCGCGGCAGGCGAAGGCGACATCGGCCAGCATTTCCCGCCCAGCGATCCGCAATGGAAGGGGGCCAGCTCGGACCGCTTCCTCGCCCATGCCGCGAGCCTGATCCGCGATCGCGGAGGAGTCGTCGACCATGTCGATTGCACCGTCATCTGCGAAGCGCCCAGGATCGGGCCGTATCGCGAGGCCATGCGCGCACGCATTGCCGAAATTTTGCAACTGAAGCCTGCCCAAGTGAGTATCAAGGCTACAACAACCGAAAGGCTTGGCTTTACCGGCCGGGGCGAAGGTGTGGCTGCCCAGGCCGGGGCGACGATCAGAATGAGAGTGGAATGACGAAGGACACCCTCCTCCCCGACGAGCTGGTCGCCAAGGCCCGCGAGGTCGTCGAGGCCAATCGCAAGATCGGCCGCAAGCTGGCGGTGGCGGAAAGCTGCACCGGCGGGCTGGTGTGTGCCGCTTTGACGGAAATCCCCGGCTCGTCCGAAGTCCTCGACGCCGGCTATGTCACTTATTCAAACGAGGCCAAGATCGCCGATCTCCATGTTTCCGAGGAAGTGGTCGCGACATTCGGCGCAGTCAGCATAGCCACCGCCTGGGCGATGGCTCAGGGTGCGCTCGATTCATCCAGCGCCGACGTCGCCGTCGCGATCACCGGCATCGCCGGGCCGGACGGCGGCAGTCCCAACAAGCCGGTGGGGACGGTCGTCTTCGCCCGCGCCGAACGAATGCCGGGCCCGGACGACGTCACCGCCGACCAGAAACTGTTCGAGAATGAGAATCGCGCCGGGGTCAGGCTTCAGGCGGCGCTCTGCGCGCTTGACCTACTAATGCCGTAAAGCGCCGCGGCGCGCTGTTCGAAGGCACCGGTCATCCGCCGCAGCGCCCGGTCGAACATCTGTCCAGCCAGCGTTTCGAACAACCTCGACTTGAAAGCGAAATCGACCGAGAAGAAGACATTGGTCCCGCCGTCGTGCGCAGGGTCAAACCGCCACTCATTCTTCAAATATTTGAGCGGCCCTTCGATATAGTCGACGCAGATATGGCCGGGGCGCTGCTTGGTGACGCGACTCGTGAAGCGTTCCTTGAAAGCGTTGAAGCCGACGATCAGGTCCGCGACCATCTCGGTCTCGCTCGACGACCGGACGCGAACCGCACTTACCCAGGGCAGGAACTCGTCATAGCGACCGACATCGGCGACGAGGTCGAACAGCTGTTCGGGCGAATAGGGAAGATGCTTGGTCTCGCTGTGGCGAGGCATCAGGCGACTGCGCCCCCTGCCCTCGCCGGCTGGGCGTTGCGGGCTTCGCGCATGCGGTTGAAATCGTCGCCGGCGTGATAGCTTGACCGGGTCAGCGGCGAGGCCGCGACCAGCAGGAAACCCTTGGCGCGAGCGATCGAGGCATAGGCCTTGAACGCGTCCGGAGTGACGAATTCCTCGACCTTCGCGTGGCGCGGCGTCGGTTGGAGGTACTGGCCCATGGTCAGGAAATCGATTCCCGCCGAGCGCATGTCATCCATGACCTGATGAACCTCGAGCCGCTCTTCGCCGAGGCCGACCATGACGCCGGACTTGGTGAAGATCGACGGGTCGAGCTTCTTGACCTGCTCCAGCAGGCGCAGCGAGGCATAGTAGCGAGCGCCGGGCCGAATCGTCGGATAGAGCCTCGGCACCGTCTCAAGATTGTGATTGTAGACATCGGGCCGCGCCGCGACGATCGCCTCGACCGCCGCCTCATGCTTGTTGCGGAAGTCCGGGGTCAGGATTTCGATGGTCGTATTGGGCGTTTCGCGGCGAAGCGCTTCGATCACCTTGACGAACTGCGACGCTCCGCCGTCGGGCAGGTCGTCGCGGTCGACCGAGGTCACCACGATATGCTCCAGCCCCAGCTTAGCCGCCGCGATCGCGACATGTTCGGGCTCGAGCGGGTCGACCGCGCGCGGCATGCCCGTCTTGACGTTGCAGAAGGCGCAGGCCCGGGTGCAGGTATCGCCCAGGATCATCACCGTGGCGTGCTTCTTGGTCCAGCATTCGCCGATGTTCGGGCAGGCCGCTTCTTCACACACTGTCGCAAGGTTCAGCGAGCGCATCAGCTTGCGGGTTTCGTTGTAACCCTCGCTGACAGGCGCCTTGACGCGGATCCAGTCGGGCTTGCGCTGCTTTGGCGGAACGGGAAGCGGAGCGTTCATGCCGGGCCAGATAGCGATTTGGTCCCGATCTTGCCACCCCCGCCCTGCCCGCCTAACCGGCATCGCCAAAGGGAGTGTGGAATGAAGGGCTTCGGGAACCTGTTGGACGGCTATCGCCGCTTTCGCGCCAGCAAGCTGGGCAGCGAGCAGCAGCGCTGGAAGGAATTGGCCGAGGGCCAGTCGCCTCGCGCCGTGATTGTCGCCTGCAGCGACAGCCGTGCCGACCCGGCCATCATCTTCGACACCGACCCCGGCGAAATCTTCGTGGTCCGCAACATCGCCAATTTGGTCCCGCCCTATGAGGTGGGCGGCGGACGTCACGGCGTCTCCGCGGCGCTGGAGTTCGGGGTGACCCAACTGAATGTGCCGGAAATCATCATCATGGGTCACGAACGCTGCGGCGGCATTTCCGCGGCGCTGACAGGGTGCTTCCACGACGCGCCCGTCGGCGAAGGTGGCTTTGTCGCCGCCTGGATGAGCCAGATCGAAGAGCCGGCCAACGCGATCGCGAAGGAGCGCGGAACGGGCGAGGATGCTCAACGGGTGCTTGAGGAATTGGCCATTCGCCAGAGCCTGGCGAACCTTCGCACCTTTCCGTTCGTGGCGGAGCGCGAAAAAAATGGCACCCTCAAGCTGTTGGGGTGCCACTTCTCCATTAGCGATGGCGAGCTATGGCTGCTCGACGAGGCGGAAGACAGCTTCCGCCCCGTCTAAGCATTAACGGCTAACACCGCGTATTATAGTCGTAAATCGGATTGCCGTACTGGTCGACATAATAGCAATAGCCGCGGGTATCGCGGTAATATTGCCGGCCCTTGATGACCGCGCCCGCGACACCGCCGAGGACCGCGCCGACCACGGCGCCCGTAACGGGATTGACGCCCGGAACGACCGCGCCGACCACAGCGCCGGTCACGCCGCCGATGGCCGCGCCAGTGGCAACTCGACGGCCCTGGGAATCATATTGATAGCCGTCGTTATAGCCGTAGGGGTTGGTCGCGCAGGCCGAAACCGAAAGGCTGGTGGCCGCTAGCGCCGAAAGCAAAATAGTGCGTTTCATGACTCACTTCTCCCTGATACTCGTCCCGTCCCTGCTAAGGACTCTATAAGCGTCCCAAGGCCCGTTTCGTTCCGTCTCCGTTGCGGTATGAACGGCAGATAAACAGAAACGAAGACTCGATGGCCGACCGTAACGATTACGCCGAAACCGAGCTGAACATTGCCTTGCTGATCGATGCCGACAACG
>Ga0307415_100000455_pt1 | contig 17595 bp, 13 predicted proteins | sample DK1Cmetagenome_FD_204524 | JGI IMG/M metagenome (GOLD analysis project Ga0307415, IMG submission 204524) | Maize rhizosphere microbial communities from greenhouse at UC Davis, California, United States - DK15-C-2 | ecosystem: Host-associated > Plants > Roots > Rhizosphere > Soil | place: USA...
TGGTCCACCCGGCCGCTGCCCGACGCCTGGCTGGAGTACGCCGCCCTCGACGTCGAGGTGCTCGTCGAGCTGCGCGACGTGCTCGCCGCCGAGCTCGAGGCGGCGGGCAAGGCGGACTGGGCCCGGCAGGAGTTCGAGAGCCTGAAGCGCTTCGAGCAGCCGACCCGGGTCGAGGCCTGGCGCCGTACCTCCGGCCTGCATCGCGTCCGCGGCCGCCGCGCGCTCGGCGCCGTCCGCGCCCTGTGGGAGGCCCGCGACGACATCGCCCGGCAGCGCGACGTGACCCCGGGCCGGATCATCCCCGACGCCGCGATCGTGGCGGCCGCCCAGGCGATGCCGTCCGACCGGTCCGCGCTGCTGTCCACCCGCGGCTTCCACGGCCGCGGCGCCGAGCGCTACGCCGCCCGCTGGGTGGCCGCGCTCCAGCAGGTGCAGGCGATGGACGAGGCCGACCTCCCGACCCGCTCCCCCCGCGGCGACGGGCCGCCGCTGCCGCGCACCTGGGCCGAGAAGGACCCGGTCGCGGCCAAGCGCCTCCAGCTCGCCCGGGAGGCGCTGACCTCGCTGGCCGAGGAGCACGGCATGCCCGCCGAGCAGCTGCTGACGCCGGACTTCCTGCGCCGCACGATGTGGTCGCCGCCGCAGGTCCGCGAGCCCGGCGCGCTGCTGGACCAGGTGGCCGGGCTGCTGGCCGGGTACGGCGCCCGCAGCTGGCAGATCGGCCTGACCAGCCCGCTGCTCACCCGCGCGATCCTCGACGCCGAGGTCGCCGACGACCTGCCCGAGCCGACCGAGCCGACCGGCGAAGCCGGCGACGCCGACACCGACGGCGACGCCTGAACGCTCGGGCCGAACGCCGAGTCGGCGCAGATTGCCCCGCCCAGCTCGCCGAGTCGGCGACGTTTGCCCCGCCTACTCCGGGCTGGGCGACTCGCTCTCGGTCTCGGGTGCCAGGACCCGCCGGGAGGCCTCGTCGGTCGCCTCGGTGAGCGCGTCGAGGTCCAGGATCGGGACGCTCAGCAGTTCCCGCAGGCGTGGCGCGACCGCCTTCTCGAGAGCGGCGTACGACTCCATCAGCGGCATGAGGCGCATCGACCGCACGCTGGTGGTGAAGACCTCGGAGTGCTGGGGCGACCGGCCCCGCTGGAGGAAGTCGTCGGAGAGCGCCACCTCGAGGTTGGCGGGCACGAGGTAGCCGGTCCGGGTCACCCGGGTCACCGAGGGCGTCGAGAGCGCGTGGACCAGGAAGTCGGCCGCCTGGGCGCTGCTCGCCGTCGCGGCCGACAGGCACAGGCCGGTGATCTCACCAACGGTCGCGGCGCCGTCCAGCGAGGGCATCGGCATCACGTCGAACTCCAGGCCCTGGATGGTGCGCAGCTCCGGCACCAGCGACCGGTAACCCTCGATCATGCCGAGGCGGCCGCGCTTGAACCACTGGAGCGGTGTCGCCCGGGCGAGCTGCTTGTCGGTGAGCGTGAGGTGTGGGTCGCGCAGCAGCTCGAGCGTGCGCTCGAGCGCGGCGCGGGTGTCATCGTCTGAGAGCGACAGCGAGGTGGGCTGCTCGTCGTCGTCGAACAGGGGCCCGTCACCGGAGTAGACGAACGGCGCGAGGCTGCGCAGCGTCGGCTCGACGTGCACGCCGCGGGTCTGGCGGCGGGGGCGCGTCGCGAAGCCGGCCGCGGCGGCGAACTGGTCGAAGCTCCAGCGGGTGTCGCCCTCGCTCAGGTCGGGCGCGTCGAGCCCGCGCCGGATCATCTTCGCGAAGTCGATGAGCTCCTTGTTGTAGTAGATGACCATCGGCGAGACGCCGTACGGCATGCACTGGAGCCGGTTGTCGTCGCTGAACGCCAGCAGCGCGTCGCGGGAGTAGCCGTCCCCGAAGTCCACCCCGCGCTCGTCGAGCAGCTCGTCGACCGGCTGGATGAGCTCCTGCTCCTGGAGCCAGGCGAGGTCGTCGCGCGACGCCATGAACACGTCGGGCAGGTCCTCGCCCGACTCGAGGTCGGCCACCAGGCTGTCGTGGTCGCGCCAGGGGCGGACCTCGACGTCGCCGTTGTCGGAGATCGAGTTGTAGTTCTCGACGACGCCCTGGAGCGCGGCCACCTCGTCGCGGGGGCCGTAGACGCCGAACGTCAGCGGAGTCGTCGGCGGAGTCGTGGACTCGCTGACCGGGGTGGGGGACGGCGTCGCGTCCCTGCTCGCGCCGCCCTCGCTGGTGCAGCCGGCGAGCGCGAGCGTGAGCACGGTGGCGGCGACGACCGTCCGCACCGCCGGACGCCGGAACCTCCGCGCGCGACCTCGCGTCCCGGCGTACTCGTCCGACGTGGTCGACCGCACCCTCACCTGCACACCCCTCGCCCCACCTGCACCCTGTGTCACGTCCGCGCGCCGGTCGCGTCCGTTCCGGAACTCCCCACCCTACCGACAGCCGGTGCGCTCCCGGCGCGCATGTCGCGTCACCGTCCGGCGGCCCGCGGTCCCTACGATGAGCCGCGTGCCCCGGCTCCCCCTGCTCATCCTGGCCGCGCTCCTCCTCACGGTGAGCGCGTGCGGCTCCGACGACCGGGCGACCCCCGAGACGGCGGCCTCCCGGCACCCGCGCACGGCCGAGCCGTCCGACTCGGCCACCCCCACGCCGACGTCGACGCCGACGCCGACGCCGGACGCGAGCCCGACGGCCCCGCCGGAGGCGACCAAGCCGAAGCAGGGCCAGAAGCCGCCGGTGGTCATGGGCCAGCCCCTGCACCGGTCCACGCTCCGGAGCCACCTGCTGACCGCCGCCCGGATGCCGTCCGGCGACGGGGTGACGGTGTGGGAGGTCGCCGACGACGGCCCGGAGGGCGCCGTCGTCGTGGGCGCCTGCCAGAAGACCGACCTCGAGACGATCGGGGCGGTGAGCGCGGTACGCCGCTCCTTCGCCTCCGGCTCGGACGGCGCGGTGGCGACCCAGGTGGTCGCGGAGTTCGCGGACCCGAAGTCGGCCTGGCGGGCCCACGAGGTGCTGCGGTCCTGGCAGGCGGACTGCGAGGCGCGGCTGGACTTTGCCCGCAAGGAGGTCGGTCCGCTGCGGCCGGTGACGGTCCGGGCCGGCAACGGCGAGAGCTACCGGACGGCCTACGGCCCGAGGTCCGAGCAGCGCGGCTGGGCCACCGGCCTGGGCATCGTCCGGCGGGGCAGCTACCTGTCGGTGGTGGAGGTCCTCACCGCGCGGACGGACTACCCCTCGGAGTGGGACCCCTCCCGCAAGGCGGTACGCCGCATCGCGGGCACGTTCGCCTGACCCGCCGCGGGCGCCGCGGGTGCCGCGGGCGCCGCGCGGGTGCGGCGCCGTTGCCCCGGGTCAGTCCAGCGCGTGCAGCTCCCGCGCTGCGGCGACGACCTGGTCGAAGACGGCCCGGTCGAGTGAGGCGCCCTCGCGGCGGATCGCGGTCGGGTCCAGCACGATCACCCGGTCGAGCCGCACCTCGCTCGGCCGGCGCTCGCGGTCCCAGCCGCCGGTGCCGACGTCCATCCAGCGCCGCCCCGCCCGGGCCTCCTCGCGGGCGTCCCGGTCGTGGTCCTTGCTGGTGAGCATCAACCCGATCCACTCGCGTCGCCGCCGGCCCACGAGCAGCACCGGGCGGTCCTTGCCCCGGCCGTCGTTCTCCTCGTAGGGGACCCAGGCCCAGACGACCTCGCCGGGGTCCGGCTGCCCGTCGCGCTGCGGGGCGTACGAGACGGCCGGGGGGACCCGGTCGGCGCTGCGCGCGGCGCCGCGCCCGCCGCGGCGCCACATCCGGGACACGAACGCACGGGGAGATCTCACGAGAAGTGAGAGTAGAGGAGTGCACCGGACCGGGAGCGCCTCACGGCGCGTGGCCGCTCGCAGCGGCTTGATGTGGGACCCGGGGCTGCCGCGGCCCGGCGCACTCGAGAAACAGTCTACGGGTCAGACCAGCCGAGAGCGAAGTTCGGCGTGGCCGGCCGCCTCGAGCTGCTCGGCCAGGACCAGCATCCGGCGTACCTCCGCCTCGGTGGACCCCGACAGGGCGGCGCGTCCGGTGGCCACCACGCGGGCGAACGCGGCGCCCCGGAACAGCACGTCGGCGAAGTCGCTGCCCGCGATGCCGCGCAGCACCTCGTCGGCCATCGCCTTCAGCTCCTCGGGGCCGGGCGGGTCGGCGACGCCCGCGACGACGCCCGCCACCTGGGCCCGGGCCCGGCCGGCGTCGAACTCGCGCGCGACGGTCGCGGGGGCGGCGTACACCCAGGAACGGAGCAGGTAGAGCCGCCACAGGCACCCGGCGAGCGAGTCGGCGGGCGATCCCGACCAGACCTCGGCGATCGCCTCGATGCCCTCGGTGTCGGCGAGGTGGAGGAGGCGGTCGGCGATCTCGGAGTCGCCGGCCTCGCGGGCACCGCGGACCAGCAGGGTGGCCGCACGGTCGGCGGCCTCGGAGATCAGCGCCGGGTCGTCGCCACCGACGAGGTCGTCGAAGTAGCTCGCCCCGGGGGTCAGCGGGCGGTGGTGCGGTCGACTGCTCATCCGGTCAGGTTACGACCAGAGCCTCATCCCTGCAGCGCCTTGCGGATGCGCTGGTCGCTGACCGGGTACGCCGTGCCGAGGTGCTGAGCCCACAGCGAGAGGCGGTACTCCTCGAGCATCCACCGGACCTGGCGCAGGTGCGCGCCGGGCGGCCGGCCCTCGGGCAGCGCCGCCACCTGGTGCAGCCACGCGTCCTGGAGCTCCGCGATCCGGTCCATCGCCTGCCGGTCCCGGGCGAGGTTCTCGTCGAGCCGCTGCCGCCGGTGCTCGAGCCCGGCGAGGTACGTCGGGTAGCGGCGCAGCTGGGTCGCCCCGGCCTCGCCGATGAAGCCGGGATGGACCAGCCGCGCCAGCTGCGCCTTCATGTCGGACAGCGCGGGCAGCATCAGCATGTCGGCGCGGCCGCTCAGCGCCTTCTCGGCACGACGCCACGCGGCGAGGACCGTGAGCACGTCGGCCAGCACCGCGCGCAGGTGTGCCTCCTGGTCGGCCGCGGCCGCGTCCCGGAGGGCCGCGAACGCGGCGGCCTCGCGCACCGGTGGGCGGGTGTCCACCAGGGCACCGACGACGGCGGCGCGGGCGTCCTCGAGGAGCTCGGCGACGCTGGCGTACGGCGACGCGGCCAGGCCGAGCTTCTGGGCGTTGTCGAGGCCGTCGAGCACCCGCTTGACCGGCGACGGGGTCGTCAGCAGCAGGAGCCGCCGGACGCCCAGCCGGTGCTGCGCCTCCTGCTCGGACTCGGACCCGAAGACCCGCAGCCCGACCGTCTCGCCCTCGTCGACCAGGCCCGGGAACCCGCGTACCTCGTGGCCGGCGCGCTTCTGCGTGAACGAGGGCTCGATCGTGCCGAAGACCCAGTCGGTCTCGCCGGTCCGGGCGACGCCGCTGTCGGCGGCGACCTCGGCGATCGCCCGCGCGAACGTCGGCCGCAGCGGCTCCTTGAGCGCCTCGAGGTCCTTGCCGCGGGCCTGCTCGCGGCCGCGGTCGTCGACGACGCGGTACGTCGGGCGCAGGTGCTCGGGCACCTTCGTCCAGTCCCAGGCCTCGCGCGGGACGACCACGCCGGTGGTGGAGCGGAAGTACCGCTCGAGCGCGTCCAGCAGCGGCTCCTCCCCCGCGGGCACCGCGGCGAGGAACTCCCGGGCCCGGTTCGGGGCCGGCACGAAGTTGACGCGCAGCTGCTTGGGCAGGCTGCGGATCAGCGCGGTGACCAGCTCCTCGCGCAGCCCCGGCACGTTCCAGGAGAAGTCGTCGGCGGCGACCCGGTTGAGCGTCGCGACCGGCACGTCGATCGTGAGCCCGTCGTCGGCCGCTCCGGGCTCGAAGTGGTAGCTGATCGGGAACGTCAGCCCCTCGCCGGCTCCCGACTGCCAGGTCTCGGGGTAGTCCTCCTCGCGGATCTCCCCCGCCGTGTCGTGGGTGAGCATGGCCGGGTCGAAGGTCAGCAGCTCCGGCTGCTCGCGGCGGGTCCGCTTCCACCACTGCTCGAAGTGGGCGCCGCTGACGACCTCGGCGCCGACCCGGGCGTCGTAGAAGTCGAACAGCGTGTGCTCGTCGACCACGATGTCGCGCCGCCGAGCCCGGTGCTCGAGCTCCTCGGCCTCCTGCAGCAGCCTCAGGTTCTTCTCGTAGAACCGGTGCGCCCTTCCCGATGTCAGCGGTGACCACTCGCCGTACACCAGCGCGTGCCGGATGAAGAGCTCGCGGGCGAGCGGCGGGTCGATCGAGCCGAAGTTGACCGGGCGGTCGGTGACCAGGGGTACGCCGTACAGCGTGACCCGCTCGACGGCCATCACCGCGCCGCGCTTCTTCGACCAGTGCGGCTCGGAGTAGGTCCGCTTCACCAGGTGCCGGCCGAGCTGCTCGGCCCACTCCGGCTTGATCCCGGCGTTCTGGCGCGCCCACAGCCGGCTCGTCTCGACGAGCTCGCCGGCCATGAGGAACGGCGGGTTCTTCCGGTACAGCCCGCTGCCCGGGAAGATCGCGAACTTCGCGCCGCGGGCGCCGAGGTACTCCCGCGGCCCGCGCTTGCGCTCGGTGGTCGAGCCCGTCGAGGCCCGCTCCTCGAGCAGCCCGATGTGGCTCAGCAGCCCGGACAGCAGTGCCTGGTGGATGCCGTCCGCGTCGTACGGCGCGCCCTCACCGCCATCGGTGGTCGAGCGTCCGCTCTCGGTGGTCGAGCGTCCGTCCTCGGTGGTCGAGCCTGTCGAGACCACGGCGTCCTTGCCCAGGTCGACCTTCATCTCGCGGGCCACCTGGCGCAGCTGCGACTCGAAGTCCTGCCACTCGCGCACCCGCAGGTAGTTGAGGAACTCCTTGCGGCACATCCGCCGGAACGCGCTGGAGCTCAGGTCGCGCTGCTGCTGCTTGAGGTAGCGCCAGAGGTTCAGCCAGGTGAGGAAGTCCGAGCCCTCGGCCTTGAACCGGGCGTGCTGCTGGTCCGCCTGCGCCTGCAGCTCCGCCGGCCGCTCGCGCGGGTCCTGCAGCGAGAGCGCGGCCGCGATGACCAGCACGTCGCGCACGCAGCCGAGCCGCTCCGCCTCCAGGATCATCCGGCCCAGCCGCGGGTCGATCGGCAGCCGCGCCAGCCTCCGGCCCAGCTTGGTCAGCCGCGGCCCCTGCTGGTCCGCGCGGCCCGCCCCCCTCGCCCGGCCCGCGTCGGCGGGGCGAGCGGTCCCCGGGGACTCGGTGGCGAACGCGCCGAGCTCCTCGAGCAGCTGCACGCCCGCGCTCACATTCCGCTTGTCGGGCGGCTCCACGAACGGGAACCGGGCGATGTCCCCCAGCCCCAGCGAGGTCATCTGCAGGATCACCGACGCCAGGTTGGTCCGCAGGATCTCGGGGTCGGTGAACTCCGGGCGCCCCTGGAAGTCCTCCTCGGAGTAGAGCCGGATCGCGATGCCGGCCTCGACCCGGCCGCACCGCCCGGAGCGCTGGTTGGCCGACGCCTGGCTGATCGGCTCGATGGGCAGCCGCTGCACCTTCGTGCGCACCGAGTAGCGGGAGATCCGGGCGACGCCGGTGTCGACGACGTACCGGATGCCCGGCACGGTCAGCGACGTCTCGGCGACGTTGGTGGCCAGCACGACGCGGCGGCCGGTGTGCGGCTGGAAGACCCGGTGCTGCTCGGCGGCCGACAGCCGGGAGTAGAGCGGGACGACCTCGAGCGGGTTGCGCAGGTTGAGGTCCCGCAACGCGTCGGCGGTGTCGCGGATCTCCCGCTCGCCGGGCAGGAACACGAGGATGTCGCCCGGTCCCTCGGCCGAGAGCTCGCGGACCGCGTCGACGATCGCCTCGGTCTGGTCGCGGGTGACGGCCTCGCCCTCCTCGTCCTCCTCGGGGAGCTCGAGGAGCGGTCGGTACCGCACCTCGACCGGGTAGGTCCGTCCGGACACCTCGATGATCGGCGCGGGCCTGCCGTCGCGGTCCGCGAAGTGCTCGGCGAACCGCTCCGGGTCGATGGTGGCCGAGGTGATGATCAGCTTGAGGTCGGGCCGCCTGGGCAGCAGCCGCCGCAGGTACCCCAGCAGGAAGTCGATGTTGAGGCTGCGCTCGTGGGCCTCGTCGATGATGATCGTGTCGTACTTCTGCAGCATCCGGTCGCGCTGGAGCTCCGCCAGCAGGATGCCGTCGGTCATCAGCTTGACCCGGCTCGACTTCGAGGTCCGGTCGGTGAACCGCACCTGGTAGCCCACGAGGTCGCCGAGCTCGGTGTCCAGCTCGGAGGCGATCCGCTCGGCCACCGAGCGGGCCGCGATCCGGCGGGGCTGGGTGTGCCCGATCAGGCCGCCGCCGGGGCCCGGCCGGCCGCGCCCGAGCTCGAGGCAGATCTTGGGGATCTGGGTGGTCTTCCCCGACCCCGTCTCCCCCGCGATGATCACGACCTGGTGGTCGCGGACGGCGGCGGCGATGTCCTCGCGGCGCTGCGTGACGGGCAGCTCGGGTGGGTAGGTGATCTCCACCGTGCTGGCCTCGGACATGGTGCGGCCATTGTGCCTGCGGACCCGTGGCCGGGCGAAACCGATTCCCCGTCAGCCGCCTGTGCGACGGCCGGAACGAGGTCGTGAGTCCACCCCAGGTTGCCCACAGGAAACCCACAGCCGCGCGCGCGAAGGTACCGCCATGGAGATGGAGCTGACCCGCCTTGACGGATCCCCGTTGCGCGTCCTCGTCGTCGACGACGAGGCCAACATCGCCGAGCTGATCTCGATGGCCCTGCGCTACGAGGGCTTCGAGGTCCGGGCCGCGCACACCGGGAGCAGGGCGGTGAGCGCGGCCAGAGACTTCCACCCCGACGCGGTCGTGCTGGACATGATGCTGCCGGACTTCGACGGCCTGGAGGTGCTGCGCCGGATGCGGGCGACCGAGCCCGACGTACCCGTCGTGTTCCTCACCGCCCGCGACGCCGTGGAGGACCGGGTCGCCGGGCTCACGGCTGGCGGCGACGACTACGTGACCAAGCCGTTCTCGCTCGAGGAGCTCGTGGCCCGGCTGCGCGGGCTGCTGCGTCGGTCGGGCGCCCGGCAGGCGGTGACGACGTCGACGCTCGTCGTGGGCGACCTCGAGCTCGACGAGGACAGCCACGAGGTGTTCCGCGCCGGTGAGGAGATCACGCTGACCGCGACCGAGTTCGAGCTGCTGCGGTTCCTGATGCGCAACCCGCGCCGGGTGCTGTCCAAGGCGCAGATCCTGGACCGCGTGTGGAGCTACGACTTCGGCGGCCAGGCGAACGTCGTCGAGCTCTACATCTCCTACCTGCGCAAGAAGGTCGACGCCGGTCGGGCGCCGATGATCCACACCATGCGCGGCGCCGGCTACGTCCTGAAGCCGGCCCCGTGAAGCGCTTCGCCTCCCTCACCTCGCGGCTGGTCGTCACCGCGGTCGCGCTGGTCGCGCTGGTGTCGCTGCTGATAGGGGCGACCACGGCGCTGGCGATGCACGGCTACCTCACGGACCGGCTGGACGCCGAGGTCGGCGCGAGCCTGGACCGGACGCTGCACCGACCGCCGGGCGAGGCGGTCGGCGACGGCGACGGCGAGGGCGACCGCGACCGCTACGGCGACGGCGGCGGTGCGGACGGGGACTGGGACGGGGACGGGCGGCGGGGCGGGCTCGGGATCGAGGTCGGCACGGTGCTCGCCGTCCTCCCCGACACCGGGGATCCGGAGGGGACGCTGATCAGTCCCGGGGACGAGGGTCTCCCGTTCCGCAGCAGCCTCTCCGGACCGGCGCTCGCCGGTCTCGCCGACGTCCCGGCCGACGGCGAGGCGCACTCGGTCGACCTGCCCAGGCTCGGCCACTACCGCGTGAGAGCTGAGGACCTCCCCGACGGCTCGGTGGTCGCCGGGCTGCCGGCCAACGACGTCGACGACACGCTCGCGAGCCTGGTCGGGCTGGAGGCTCTGCTCGGTCTGCTGGGCGTCCTGGCCGCCGCGGGGATCGGGACCTACGTCGTACGACGTCAGCTGCGGCCGCTGCACGAGGTCGCGTCGACCGCCCACAGCGTGGCCGCGCTGCCGCTGGCCGCCGGCGAGATAGACCTGAGCGAGCGGGTGCCGGCGCACCTGACCGACGAGCGCACCGAGGTCGGCCAGGTCGGCGCCGCGCTCAACGCGCTGCTGACCCACGTCGAGTCGTCGCTGGAGGCGCGGCACCGCAGCGAGCAGCAGGTCCGGCAGTTCGTGGCCGACGCCTCGCACGAGCTGCGGACCCCGCTGGCGACCATCGCGGGGTACGCCGAGCTGGCCCGCCGCCGACCCGACGACGACCTGGCCGTGCGGACCGCGCTCGGCAAGGTCGAGGAGGAGTCGGGGCGCATGACCACGCTGGTCGAGGACCTGCTGCTGCTGGCCCGGCTGGACTCGGGCCGGCCGCTGGAGCGGAAGCCGGTGGACCTGACCCGGCTGCTGCTCGAGGCGGTGTCCGACGCCCGGGTGCTCGCCCCCGACCACCGCTGGCGGCTCGAGCTGCCCGAGGACGGCGTCGAGGTATGCGGCGACGAGCTGCGGCTGCACCAGGTGGTGACGAACCTGCTCACGAACGCCCGGAAGTACACCCCGCCCGGCACCACGGTCACCGTGCGCGCCCACGACGGGGGGTTCGAGGTGCGTGACGACGGGCCGGGCTTCCCGCCCGACCTTGCCGGGCACGCGTTCGAGCGATTCGCCCGCGGCGACGTGGCGCGCACCCGCGGCGACGGCACTGACGCGACCCCGGGCGGCGCCGGCCTCGGCCTCGCGCTCGTGCACGCGATCGTCACCGCCCACGGCGGCTCCGTCACCCTGACCACGACCCCCGGCGACACCACCCTCGCGGTCACCCTCCCCCGCTGACCTGTCACTTTTGGTTGCCCCCACTGCGCCGACCTGTCACTTCTGGTTGGCGCCCGACAACCAGGAGTGACGGGTCGAGCCGAGTTCGGCAGCCAGGAGTGACAGGTCGGCGGCCTTTCGGCAGCCAGGAGTGACAGGTCGGCGGCCTTTCGGCAGCCAGGAGTGACAGGTCGGCGGCCTTTCGGCAGCCAGGAGTGACGGGTCAGCGGGTTCGTCAGGCGACGATCTCGGCGAGCGCCGGCAGCGAGGCCGCGATCACCTCGAGCAGCTGCTCCCGGCTCACGCCGGCGGGATCGACGACCCAGGTGAGCACGAGCTCCTCGGTCATCGCGGCCCAGCCGCGCACGACCAGCCGGGTGGCCGGGGTGTCGGGGAGGATCTCGCCGCGGACGTCCTCGCGGAAGATCCGGTCGGTCAGCGCCGCGCGTACCTCCGCGTAGATCTCCCGGAGCGTGTCGTTGCCGCCCGCCGCGCCCTTGACCAGCGACAGGTAGCCCTCGTAGTTCGCGACCACGTAGTCGACGTACGCCGTGACCGAGCCCAGCAGCCGCTCGAGCGGCTCGCCCTCGGTGGGCGGCGCGGTCTGCGCGATGAGATCGTCCGCGGCACGGCGTACGACGGCCTCGTGGAACGCGTGCTTGTTGCCGAAGTAGTGGTAGAGCAGGCCTCGCGAGATCCCCGCCTCCTCGGCGAGCAGGTCGATCGACAGCTCGTCGAGGGACCGGGTCGCCAGCAGGCGCACGCCGAGGTCCAGCAGCTGGGAGCGCCGCTCCTCGGGCGACAGGCGCGTGCGGCTGCCGGACCGTGTGTCGTGGGTCACGATCGACATTCTATTGACACTTGTTCAATAACGCCAATACGGTCGGCCCATGAGCACCGACGAACCGCAGCGGGTCCGGCACCTGATCGTGGGCGCCGGCTTCGCCGGGCTGTGCGCAGCGATCCGGCTCCAGGAGGACGGCGAGACCGACTTCGTGGTGATCGAGAAGGGGTCCGAGGTCGGCGGCACGTGGCGCGACAACACCTACCCCGGCGCCGCTTGCGACGTGCCCAGCCAGCTCTACTCGTTCTCGTTCGCGCCCAACCCCGACTGGTCGATGTCCTTCTCCCCCCAGCCGGAGATCCAGGCGTACCTCCGCCGGACCGCGCAGCAGTCCGGCACCCTGGACCGGTTCCGCTTCGACACCACGGTCGAGTCCGCCGCGTGGGACGCCGCGAACCAGCAGTGGCGCGTGCGCACCTCCGGCGGCGACTACACCTCCGCGACCCTGATCGTCGGGGCGGGCGGCCTCTCCGAGCCGCGCCTGCCCGACATCGAGGGGATCGACGGCTTCCAGGGCGAGCTGTTCCACTCCGCCCGCTGGAACCACGACGTGGACCTGACCGGCAAGCGGGTCGCGATCATCGGCACCGGCGCCTCCGCGATCCAGATCGTGCCCGAGCTGCAGAAGACCGTCGGGCACCTCGACGTCTACCAGCGCACCGCGCCGTACGTCCTCCCCCGCAACGACCGCGCCTACGGCCGCCTCGAGCGGTTCGCCCTGCGGCACGTGCCCGGGCTGCAGAAGCTCTACCGGACCGCGATCTACTGGGGCCGTGAGGGCTACTTGCCGGGCTTCACGCTCCAGCCCAAGCTGGCGTGGCCCGCCCGGAAGATGGCGCTGGCCAACCTCGCCAAGGGCGTCCCGGACCCGACGCTGCGCGCGAGGCTCACCCCGACGTTCGAGATCGGCTGCAAGCGGATCCTGATCTCGAACAGCTACTACCCCGCGATCGCCTCCGACAACGTCGAGCTCGTCACCGACCCGATCGCCAAGGTGACCGGCGACGCGGTGGTCACCGCCGACGGCGTCGAGCGCCCGGTCGACGTGCTCGTCGTCGCGACCGGCTTCTACACGACCGAGCTGCCGATCGCCGAGCGGATCACCGGTCGCACCGGCCGGACGCTGGCCGACACCTGGGGCGAGCACGGCATGGCGGCGTACAAGGGCACGACGGTCCCGGGGTTCCCGAACCTGTTCTTCCTCGTCGGCCCCAACACCGGCCTGGGCCACTCGAGCATGGTCTTCATCATCGAGGCGCAGGTCGACTACGTGCGGGACGCGATCAAGACCATGGACCTGCACCGGTACGCCGCGGTCGAGCCGCGCACGGACGCCACCCGCGAGTGGAACGACGACCTGCAGCGCCGGATGAGGCGCACCGTCTGGAACACCGGCGGTTGCTCGAGCTGGTACCTCGACAAGCAGGGCCGCAACACGATCCTGTGGCCCCGCCCGACGTTCACGTTCCGGTCGCTGCTGTCGAGCTTCGACGTGGCGGCGTACGACGTGCAGGCACCCACCCCGACCCGTGAGGACGTGACCGTATGAAGACGCTCGACAACAAGGTGGCCGTGATCACCGGGGCCGGCTCCGGCATCGGCCGCGCGCTCGCCCTGAACCTGGCCGCGCGCGGCTCGCTGCTCGCGCTCTCCGACGTCGACGAGGCGGGCCTGGCCGAGACCGTGGAGCTCGTGCGCGCCGCCGGCGACGCCACCGTGCGCAGCGACCGCCTGGACGTGGCGGACCGCGCCGCGTTCGCGGCGTACGCCGCCTCGGTGGCCGAGGACTTCGGGCGGGTCAACGTCGTCATCAACAACGCCGGCGTCGCGCTGGCCGGCGACCTCGCCGACCTCACCTACGAGGACATGGATTGGATCGTCGGCATCAACTTCTGGGGCGTCGTGCACGGCACCAAGGAGTTCCTGCCGCACCTGATCGCGTCCGGCGACGGCCACCTCGTGAACCTCTCCTCGCTGTTCGGGCTGGTCTCGATGCCGGGGCAGAGCGCCTACAACGCGACGAAGTACGCCGTGCGCGGCCTGACCGAGGCGCTGCGCGAGGAGATGCTCATCGCCGGGCACCGGGTCGGCGTCACCGCGGTCCACCCCGGCGGCATCAAGACCGCGATCGCCCGCAACGCGCGCTACTCCGCCCAGGAGGACGCCGAGGCCAGCGCGCGACTCTTCGACAAGAAGCTCGCCAAGATGACGCCCGAGCGCGCGGCCGAGATCATCGTCAAGGGCATCCTCGGCAACAAGGCTCGGGTGCTGGTCGGGCTCGACGCGCACGCGCTGCACCATCTCGCGAAGCTCACAGGCTCCCGCTACCAGGACATCGTCGCGTCGGCGAGCAAGAAGGTCGTGCCGCCGAAGGTGAGTGTCGTCTGACCCGCGTCGCCTGACGGTGCCGCGGCGGCGCGGCTGGTAGACAGTCCGCGTGAGCCCCGCCCCGCGCCCCCACCCCGGTGAGACCGTCCGTGTGGCGATGGCCAAGTGGGGCGGACGGGCACACTGGGAGTACGACGCCGTGCTGCTCGGCTCCGACGAGCACGGCGACTGGCTGGGCATCCCCGGCGGCACCCACATGTCGCGCCCGGGCGCCGAGTACGTCGCGCCCGTGGCCCAGGTCGTGCTGGTCCCGCCCCCGGGTCCCGACGACGAGCGCGGCTGGGTCGCGACGTTCCACGCGCCGGGCGGGCCGGTGCAGGTGTACGTCGACATGACCACGCCGCCGGTCTGGGACGGGCCGGTGCTGCGGGCCGTCGACCTCGACCTCGACGTCGTGCGCGGGGTGACGGGCCGGGTCTGGGTCGACGACGAGGACGAGTTCGCGCGGCACCGGGTGGAGCTCGGCTACCCCGACGAGATCGCCCGGCTCGCGATGACGACCTGCGACGTCGTCCAGGCCGACGTCACGGCCGCGCGGGCGCCGTACGACGGCACGGCCGGCGGCTGGCTGGCCCGCCTCGCGGCGGACCCGACCCCCCGCTGACCCCTCAGCTGAGCTCGGCGGCGGCGCGGGCGGCGGCCTTGCGGGCCCGGCGGGTGGTGCGCGTGCGCGGGGGGCCGACCAGGCGCGGGCCGGCGAGCCGGCTCTCGAGGCGGCGACCCTCCCGCTTGATCGGCTGGGCGACGTACTCCCCCAGGATCACGCCGGACGACAGCGCGGTGGCCACGGACGCCGCGGTGACCATTGCGAGGAGGCCCTGCGAGGTGGCGGCGCCGCCCTCGGCCATCAGCGCGAGACCGCGGTAGATCGACAGCCCGGGCAGCATCGGGACCACCGCGGACACGACCACGACCAGCGGCGGGACCCGCACCCGCCCGGCGACCGTGTAGCTGACCAGGCCCACGAAGAACGCCGCGAACGCCGTCGGCCAGGCCCGGCCGAAGCCCTGCACCACGAACGACTGCGAGATCAGCATCGCGATCGCGGCGATGAGCCCGATCGGGAGGATGATCCGCTTCGGGGCGTACGACGCGTACGCGAACGCCGACGCGCAGATCGCGGCACCCACGGCCAGCATCGTCACGCTCTCCCAGCCCGTGGTGCCGAGGTCCAGCCGGTCGATCTGGACGTCGAACACGTTCGCGATCGTGAGACCGCCGCTGACGCCGGCGATGATCCCGGAGGTGGCGAGCAGCGCCTCGGTCAGTCGCGCCCCGGCGGTGAGGTAGAACCCCGACAGGGCGTCCTGGAGCGCGCCCATGAATCCGATGCCGGCGAGCAGCATGATGATGTTCGCGGTCACGACCAGGGCGGGGTTCTCGACCATGCCGGTCCACGCGGCCACCACCGCGAGGATCGTGGCGAGGGCGCCGCCGGCGACCTGCTGGTAGAAGAACGGCATCCGCCGCCGGGCCATGACGAGCTGGAGCCGGTCGATGCACACCGCCGCCGCGAACGCGATGGCGACGACGGTCGCGGTGCCGCCGAGCAGGATCGCGACGCCCGCGCACATCGCCCCCCAGCCGAGCGAGACCGCCCAGCGCGGGGTGCTGTGGCCCGAGGACACGATTCGGGCGAGCCGGGTGCGGGCCTCCGCCAGATCGACGTCGCCCCGGACGACCTCGCGGACGAGGTGGTCGACGAGCGTGAGATCCTCGTAGTCGATCTCGCGGAGCTTCACGTGCCGGACCTGGAAGAACGGGGGCTCCTCCGGGCTGGCCTGGTAGCTCATCGACAGCGACGTGAACGTGACGTCGATCTCGGGATGGCGGACCCCGTAGTGCCAGGCCAGCGTCTGCATCGTGGCGGTGACGTCGGCGGCCCCGGCGCCGGAGGAGAGCAGGATCTCTCCCACTCGGAGGCAGAAGTCCAGCGTCAGGTTCAGCGATCGTGCCTCGAGCATGCCCACAATGCTGTCAGGGCCGCGATGTGATTCGCTGTTCGGGTGCGGATCGACTTTCACGGCTCCCCGGAACCGACTCTCGGCGTCGAGTGGGAGTTCGCCCTCGTCGACAAGACGAGCCGTGACCTGAGCAACACGGCGTCCGAGCTGTTCGCCGCCGCCGGTCCCCGACTGGCCGATCCGGCGCGGCTGCACAAGGAGCTGCTCCGCAACACCGTCGAGGTCGTGACCGGCGTCTGCCACACCGTCGAGGAGGCGGTGGCGGAGCTTCGTCACACGCTCGAGACCGTCGTCCCGGTGGCCGACGAGCTCGGCGTCGACCTCTACGGCGGCGGCACCCACCCCTTCGCGTCGTGGACGCGGCAGCAGCTGACGGAGGGCCATCGCTACGAGGAGCTGATCAACCGCACCCAGTGGTGGGGGCGCCAGATGCTGATCTGGGGGGTCCACGTGCACGTCGGCCTGCCCGACCAGGAGCGGGTGATGCCGGTGCTGTCGGGTTTGCTCAACCAGTACCCACACCTGCTCGCGCTCTCGGCCTCCTCCCCGATCTGGGCGGGGACCGACACCGGCTACGCCTCCAACCGCGCGCTGATGTTCCAGCAGCTGCCCACGGCCGGGCTGCCGTTCCAGTTCGAGAAGTGGTCGGAGTTCGAGCGGTTCGCCGAGGACCAGCTCGTGACCGGGGTCATCGAGGAGCTCTCCGAGATCCGCTGGGACGTGCGCCCGGCCACGCATCTCGGAACGCTCGAGAACCGCGTCTGCGACGGGGTGTCGAACTTCGACGACCTGTCGGCGCTCGTCGCGCTGATGCACTGCCTGGTGGTCGACCTCGACACCCGGCTGGCCGCCGGTGAGACGGTGGCGACGATGCCGCCGTGGCACGTGCAGGAGAACAAGTGGCGGGCCGCCCGCTACGGGCTGGACGCCATCGTGGTGCTCGACGCCGAGAACCGGGAGCGCCTGGTCACCGACGACCTGGCCGACCTGCTCGAGCGGCTCGCCCCGGTCGCGGACCGGCTGGGCTGCGCCGACGAGCTGGCCCTGGTGTCCGACATCCCGGGCCGCGGCGCGTCGTACCAGCGGCAGCGCGCGGTCGCCGAGCGCACCGGCGGCGACCTGGTGGCGGTCGTCGACTCCGTGGTCAGCGAGCTGCGCGGCGGCCTCGGTCAGTAGCCGCCGTCCGGCTCGGTCATCTCCAGCCGGACCCCCAGCAGCCGCACCGGGCGGTCCCGCTCGAGCCGGTCGAGCAGCGAGACCGCCGCGTCCCCGAGCGTCTCGGGGTCGTTGGTCGGCGCCGGCAGCGTGAGGCTTCGGCTCACCGTGACGAACGGGCGGTACCGCACCTTGATCCCCACCCGGGCCGCCGGCCGACCCTCCCGGTCGATGTCGAGCACGACGCGGCGGGCGAGCACCCGCAGCTCCTCGGCGACGCGGTCCCAGTCCTCGAGGTCCTGCTGGTAGGTCTCCTCCCGCCCGTGCGCCCGGGGCACCCACGGCGTCGCGTCGACCGGGCTCGGGTCGGCGCCGCGGCCGAGCCGGTGGTACCACGGCCCCATCGTC
>Ga0307415_100000456_pt1 | contig 17584 bp, 21 predicted proteins | sample DK1Cmetagenome_FD_204524 | JGI IMG/M metagenome (GOLD analysis project Ga0307415, IMG submission 204524) | Maize rhizosphere microbial communities from greenhouse at UC Davis, California, United States - DK15-C-2 | ecosystem: Host-associated > Plants > Roots > Rhizosphere > Soil | place: USA...
CGCCCGCCCCGCCGCCACGAGTCGCTCGTAGCGCTCCAGGTCGAGCTCGCCGGGCTCGACGCGCAAGCTGTAGCCGGGCGCCCGCGTGACGACCCGGTCTTCTCCGTCGCCGGCCGCGCTCAGGGCCTTCCGCAGGCGCGAGATCTGCAGCCTCAGCGCGTGCTCCGAATCGCGGCCCGGTGCGTCGGGCCACAGCTCCGCGATCAGGTGTTCGCGCGACACGACGCGGTTGGCGCCGAGCAGCAGCAGTGCGAGCACCGCGCGCTGCTTGGGACCGCCGAGCGGCAGCGAGTGGCCGTTCGAACGCACCTCAAGTGGGCCAAGGATCAGGAACTCCATCTGGCGTCCGGAAGGCAAGTCTCCCATTTCTGGAGTCGTCCGCCACACGTCTGAGACGTCTTTGAGACAGCGCTGATAGCGGCGCCGCCGACGCTGCGGGAGATGCCAAGACCGGAGGTAACCGAATGAAGCTCCGCCGCAGACTTCTCGGACTGGTGACCGTGGCCGCACTCGCGGTCGTCGTGCTCGTCGGCGCGCCATCGCGCGCGACGACGCACGGCACGAACGGGCTCATCGTCTACCAGAACCGGTCTGATGAGCAGGGGACCGGAACGCTGTTCGCGATCCGGCCGGACGGCAGTGGCAGGCGGGCCATCACGAGTGCCCCAGGGGATGCGGCGCCCGACTGGTCACCGGACGGAAGCAAGATCGTGTTCTCGCTCGGCCATGGCGACGGGCCGCTCTTCTGCTCCGTGGCGCTCGTGAACGCCGGCGGGACCGGACTGACGGATCTCAGCACCGGCCAGACCGGCTGCGAAGGCGACCCGGCCTTCACGCCGGACGGCCAGCGCATCGTCTTCGACCACTTCGACGATAAGGCGGACACCGAGAACATCTGGACGATGGACCTCACCGGCGGCGACCGCCGCCGACTCACGAACCGCAAGGACAGCGGCACGATGGACCCGAACGTCTCGCCGAACGGCCGCTGGATCACGTTCGTGCGCGGCAGGTCCGAGACCGCGAAGGCGCTGTTCCGGATGCGCTCCGACGGCTCGGACGTCCGCCGCTTGACGCCGTTCCGCTGGGACGTGTTCGGCAGCAAGCACGACTGGTCGCCCGACGGCAAGCTGATCGTGCTGACGCGGGACGCCGACCGTGCCGATGCAGGCCGCTCGGCGAACCTCGTGACAATCCACCGCGACGGGTCGCACGCGAAGCACCTGACGCACTTCAAGGGCGGGACGACGCACGCCTTCGCCGGCTCGTTCGCTCCCGACGGCAAGCGGATCGTGTTCCGGCTTCAGAAGGGCGACAAGTACGCACTTGCCACGATCCGCCGCGACGGACGGCACCTGCGTCTGCTGGGCCCGATGACGAAGGTGATGCCACGCTACATCGACTGGGGAACGCACCCGTAGGGAGCGCTCCAGGAGCCGGCATGCTCTACGCGGCCAAGTGCTACTGGCCCGGCGTCGACGCGAGCGAGCTCCAGCACGCCGCGGCTGCCGCCGGGCACGAGGCCGCCCGGCTCTGTGAGGAAGGCAAGCCGATCAGATTTCTGGGCAGCTTGCTGTTCCCCGCCGACGACCTCGTCCTCTGCATCTTCGAGACGCCCGAGCGCGATCTCGTGACTGATACGACGGCCCGTGCCCGCATCCCCTGCGAGCGCCTGATGGAGACGGTCTGGCTCGGTTCGCCCGACGGATAGAGCCAAATGTCGCGCTACCGCGTAGGTGTACGGAACCGAAGGCCAGAGGTCGAAGCCTCTCGGGCGCGCGCTGCACAGAGACCCAGCGGGGCCCGGCGGGGCGGAAAGTGAAGGGTAGGATCGCGGCCGTGCCGTTCACGCGCAGGAACCTCAAGGAGGATCTGGAGGATCTCGGGTCCAACTTCGACGGCGCCCCGGACCTGGAGTTCCGCCATGCAAGCAAGGCGCTCGGGCTCGAGCAGTGCGGCCTCAGCTACCAGCGCGTCCCGCCCGACTATCGCTTCCCGTACGGCCACACGCACAAGGAGCAGGAGGAGGTGTACGTGGTCGTGCGCGGGAGCGGGCGGATGAAGCTCGACGAGGAGATCGTCGAGGTCAAGAAGTGGGACGTGGTGCGCGTCCCGCCCGGCACATGGCGAGGTTACGAGGCCGGGCCGGAGGGCCTCGAGATCCTCGTCTTCGGTGCGCCCGATCTCGGCGAGAACCCGCGCGACGACGTGGAGGGTCAGCGCGGCTGGTGGGCTGACTAGCGCCCGGTGCACCAAGCCCAGAGGTTCGGATCCTCTCGGGCGCCGACGAATCAACAAGCGGTGACCATCACGCTGCATGACGCGCTGATGCGCAGGCCTTGACCATTCCTCTCGCGCCGGCGGTCGAGCGCTCGGAGACGGAGCGCGAGCTCCTGGAGTTCGAAGGGCTTGGTGAGGTAGTCGTCGGCGCCGAGCCCGAACCCGGTGGTCTTGTCGTCGAGCCGGTCGGCAGCGGTGAGCATGAGGATCGGCATGCCGCTGCCGGAGGCGACGATGCGTTTGGCGATCTCGTCACGGGAGGGCCCGGGGATGTCGCGGTCGAGGACGGCGATGTCGTACGAGCCGGCGCATATCGTCGGCGTATCGAAAACCGCATACGTGCTGGCAACACCACGCTGCCTTGACTGGCGGCGTGACCTACCGCCAACCAGCACGAGCAACGACCCGTCGGATCCGAACTCGCAGGACTCGTGTCGCCGGCCTGCTGGTCGTCGCGGCGATCGCCGCAGCCCTCGGCCACCAGTTGCCGGCGTCCTCGTCCTCGACGGCCGCATCACCCATCGACGTCCTTCGCAGTGAGGACCGTGGTGCGCTTGGCGAGCCTGACGGTGCCGTCCCCGACGGCGCGACGGTCAGTGAGGACCGTGGTGCGCTTGGCCAGGCTGACGGAGCCGTCCCCGACGGCGCGACGGTCTTTGATGACGAGATTCCGGGTGTAGCCAACCTCGACTCTGATCTGCTCGGTGCCCTGCGCCAAGCTGCAACTGATGCCGCGGACGACGCGGTCGAGTTCTTCGTCGATAGTGGCTGGCGCTCCCCGGAGTACCAGGAGCACCTACGCCAGGAGGCGATCTCGAAGTACGGATCCGAAGCGGAAGCTGCCCGATGGGTGGCCACCGCGGACAAGTCTCCTCACGTGTCGGGGGACGCGGTCGACATCGGGCCCTCCGATGCCACGGCGTGGCTGTCCGAGCACGGCGCCGAATACGGGCTATGCGAGATCTACAGCAACGAGCCCTGGCACTACGAACTGCGCCCCGAAGCCATCGATCACGGTTGCCCTCCCATGTACGCCGACCCTACGCAGGATCCAAGGATGCAGCAGTGACTGAGCACGATCGGCATAGAAACTACGCCTGCTTGCCGCCCGTGCCATCGGTGGCCTGACCGGCGCGGGCTGTTCGAGTGGCTCCTCGGCCGGCACCGGCAGCAGCAGCGACAGCAAGAACACCACCGCACGGGACATGGCGGGTGAAAGTGACGTCGCCGCCGGCGACGGCGAGCGGATCTGGATCGTCGGCGACACGATGACGTTGCAGGCGACCGCTGCGAGCACCGGTGGAAGCCTCATGCTGGTCGAGAACGTGACCGCCCCCGGCGGCGGGCCCCCGTTGCACGTCCATACCCGCGAGGACGAGTTCTGGTACGTGCTCGACGGGACCTTCGAGATCCGGATCGGCGACGAGGTGCACGCCGTCGGGCCCGGCGGATTCGCCTAGCAGGCCGACCGCGATCCGACGACCGCTCGAGTCGCGAAACCGAGCGGTCCGACGAACATTCCGGTGCCGCCTCGAGACGATCGGCGCTCGTCCCTCGCGATCCTGTGCGCCTCGATCGCGGAGTCGCTCGCAGTGACGCGGGAGAGCAGAAGGGGGAAGCGGGTTGTCGCCCGTGAGCGTCTGGCTACTGGTGCCGGTTACCGGGGCGCTCGAGTTGAGCCTGGAGCGCGGACCGGAAACGGGGGCAGGTGAGGAGATCGCGGTGTGGGCATTCGAGAGCGTGGTTGATGAGCTTCTTTGCTCGCTGCGCGTCCGCGATGCGAGCGTCGAGCTCCGCGATCTTGCGCTCGGCCAGCTGACCCCAGCCTCGACGTCCCTGGCTCCTGGCGGCGAGCATCCCGCGGATTTCCGCGAGGGTGAAGCCGGCGTCCTGGTAGAGGCGAATGAGTGCGACCCGCTCGGCGCTCGACGCCGTGTAGTGCCGTCTTCCGCCGGCACGCTCGGCGGGTGGCAGCAGGCCGATGCGCTCGTAGTAGCGGAGCGCAGACGTCGCCACGCCAGTGCGCCGAGCCAGCGCTCCGATCGGCACGAAGCTGTCCTCCGCCATGACCCCTCTTGACTTGAAGTGCGCTTCAAGTTGGATAGTCCATACCCATGCAGGGGGAGTCAAGCCAGTGAAGCTGGGGCAGAGGGTCGACGCCGCCGTTCGCGGCCAGTTCGGCCGCCCAGCCGGCTTCTGGGGGCGCGGAGCGGGCCTGCTCATGGCCCACCGCTCTTCGAACCGTCGGCGCAACGCGTGGGCGGTGTCCCTGCTCGACGTGCGGCCGGTCGACCGGGTGCTGGAGATCGGCTTTGGACCGGGGCTCGCGATAAGGGAGCTCGCCCGCCTCGCGACGGAGGGGTACGTGTGCGGGATCGACCACTCCGAGCTGATGTTGCGGCGGGCGAAGAGGTTGAACGCCGAGAGCCTCAGGCGCGGAGTGGTCGACCTGCGGCTTGGGTCGGTCGAGGACCTGCCCGCGTTCGACCAGCCATTCGACAAGATCCTCGCCGTCAACGCGATGATGTTCTGGCAGGAGCCAGTCGCGCGGCTGGGTAACCTGCGGCGCCTGCTGCGCAGCGGTGGCCTGATAGCCGTAGCCCACCAACCGCGCGGCCCAGGGGCCAGCGACGAGACCTCGGCGGCCAAAGGCCGGGAGATCGAGTCGGCCTTGGCGCAGGCCGGCTTCTCCGAGCTGCGGCTCGAGGCCATCGCATTGAAGCCCGCGGTGGTCTGCGCGCTGGGCATGAAGCCGGGGGACGCTTGACGGCGGAGCCCGGTCCCCGCCGTCGCCCCGGCCCGCTGGTGCGCGCGGTCGGTCCGAACGGTCAACTCGGCGGTCGCCCAGTTCCTCGCTACGTCGTGGTCGTTGCCGGCGCTGAGGTGAGCGGGACGCGCGCTTGCAGCCGCCAGCCGCCGGTGGGCTCAGGAAATCCTCGATTCCCCCTGGGACGCGCGTGTCACTGGGGAGTGGGACCAGCTCGACGTTCAGGCCGACAGTGCGCGCGAGAGAGCAGAAAGCAGACCAGGCGTTCGACGGGCGCCGATGCAGACCAGACGAGTACGCTTCGCGCCGTCACCGACCCGAGGGGACTCGCATGGTTGTCACGACCGAAAAGTCAGCAAACGCCAGCGCGATCGGACCGTTGACGATCGAGATCCCGGAGGCCGAAATCGAGGGACTGCGTGCGCGCATCGAGGCGACGCGCTGGCCCGAGATGGAGACCGTTGCGGACCCGTCGCAGGGCGTGCAGCTCGCGACGATGCAGGCGCTCGCGCGTTACTGGGCCACCGACTACGACTTCCGTAGGTTCGAGGCGAGGTTGAACGCGTTCCCGCACTTCATGACCGCGATCGACGGCCTCGACATCCACTTCATCCACGTCGAGTCGCCCCACGAGAACGCGTTGCCGCTCATCATCACGCACGGCTGGCCCGGCTCGATCATCGAGATGCTGAACGTCGTCGGCCCGCTCACCGATCCGACGGCACACGGCGGCAGCGCAGAGGACGCCTTCCATCTCGTCATCCCGTCGATCCCAGGCTACGGGTTCTCAGGCAAGCCGACCGCCTCCGGCTGGGACCCCGCCCACATCGCACGCGCCTGGGTCGAGCTGATGAAGCGCCTCGGATACACCCGATTCGTCGCGCAGGGCGGCGACTGGGGCGCGATCGTCACGGATCTCATGGGCGCACAGGCAGCGCCGGAGCTGGTCGGCATTCACTCCAACATGCCGGGCACCGTTCCGCCCGAGGTCTCGAAGGCACTCACGTCGAACGTGTTCGGTAGCGGCGACCCGCGGCCATCCGATCTCTCACCGGAAGAAAGCCGCGCGTATGAGCAACTGAGCTTCCTCTTCACCAAGGGCATCGGGTACGCGCTCGAGATGGGCTTGCGCCCGCAGACGTTGTACGGGCTTGCGGATTCGCCCATCGCCCTGGCGGCCTGGATGCTCGACCACGACGCGCGGAGTTACGAGGACATCTCGCAGGCCTTCGTCGACGGAGAGCCGGTGGGCGGTCTCACGCGAGACGAGGTCCTCGACAACATCACGCTCACCTGGCTCACGAACACGGGCATTTCCTCGGCTCGCCTCTACTGGGAAAACACGCTCGGCTTCTTCGACGTCAAGGGCGTCACCGTCCCGGCTGCCGTGAGCGTCTTTCCGCGAGAGCTCTATCAGGCGCCGCGGAGTTGGGCCGAGAAGGCCTACCCGGACCTCATCTACTTCAACGAGGTGGACACGGGCAACCACTTCGCCGCCTGGCAGGAACCGGAGCTCTTCACCGCCGAGGTGCGGGCGGCGTTCAGGTCATTGCGTTGATGTCTGAGACAGCACACACCAATGGTGCTCCCACCGTCGTGCTGCCGACGGTTCGAGTTGGAACGGCGTGATCGAGGCTGGGCCGGCCGAGGGTCCCGCGCTCATGCTTTCCGACGAGACGTTCCGCAACGGGGAGCAGGGCGCGCTCGCGCTCGACGTAATCGCCCTGCTGGACGCGCTCGAAATCGAGAGCGCAATCCTGGCCGGGTTCGACTGGGAAGCGCGGACCGCCGACATCGTCGCCGCGGTCTGGCTGGAACGCTGCAGCGGACTCGTCTCGGTCAGCGGATACCTGATCGTCAACCTCGAGGAAGCGCCGGACGCGTTCGCCGACGCGATCCTCGAAGTCGGCGGTGCGACGTGAGCCTGTTCGGCGCGCGCCGCCACGCTCCCTCGCCGGCGGAGGGCTACATGCCCGGTTTCGACGGGGCGACCGGCTGGCTCAACTCGCCGCCGCTCACCGCGGAGGGCCTGCGCGGGAAGGTCGTGCTCGTCGACTTCTGGACGTACACCTGCATCAACTGGCTGCGCACCCTCGCCCATGTCCGCGCCTGGGCTGAGAAGTACCGGGAGCGCGGGTTGGTGGTGGTCGGCGTCCACACCCCCGAGTTCCCGTTCGAGCGGGACATCGACAAAGTTCGCCGGGCCGCGAAGGACATGAACGTTTGGTATCCGATCGCGCTCGACAGCGACTACGAGGTCTGGCGTGCATTCAGCAACCGGTACTGGCCGGCCGTGTACATCGCGGACGCGGAAGGACGGATCCGCCATCACCAGTTCGGCGAGGGCGGATACGACGACTGCGAACGCGGCATCCAGCAGTTGCTGGGCGAAGCCGGAGCCGAGCCGGGCAGCGACGACCTCGTCTCTGTGACTCCCGTCGGTTTCGAGGCCCAAGCCGACTGGACGAACCTGCGGTCACCGGAGACGTACCTCGGCTACGCGCAGGGCCAGAGCTTCGCGTCTCGCGGCGGCGCCGAGATCGGCCGACCTGCCAGCTACGACCTGCCCAACATGTTGATGCTCAACCAATGGGCACTCGCCGGGGACTGGACGATCGAAAGCGGCGCGAGCGTGCTCAACGGAGGCGACGGACGCATCGCCTTCCGCTTCCACGCACGCGACGTCCATCTCGTCATGCGTGCGCCAGACGCGCCCGTCCCGTTCCGCGTGCTCGTCGACGAAGAGCCACCGGGCGACGCTCACGGCCTCGACGTCGACGAGCGGGGCCACGGAACCGTCACCGACCCGCGGCTCTACCAGCTGGTTCGGGAGCGCGGGCCAATCGCCGACCGCACCTTGGAAATCGCCTTCACGGCTCCCGGCGTCGAGGCCTACGTGTTCACGTTCGGCTAGCGCGCTTCGGCAGACGGAGGGCGGCGGCTCGCACCAAGCCTGGTGCGCAGCACACGTTCCGCCGATGTTGACCCGCCAGGCTATCCGCGCCATCCACGGTCCCGAAGGTCGCCGTGGCGAAGAAGTCGACGTTGTCGCCGAACAGCGTGTCGTCTCCGTCGCGGCCCGTGATCATGGCGTCGCCGACATCGCCGACCTGCAAGCCGCCGACCGGCTCGACCCACTGCTTGCCGCCGCCGCCCACATAGACCTCGACAGCCACTCCCAGCTACTCATCCGCGCCAGCCTCATCCAAGCCGCTGCCCTCGCCGCGTCGCCACCCGACCGCCGGCGGCCTGCTCCCTTGCCCTAAACCAACCCCACACCGGGCCATTTGTCCGGGGCAAGCAGCCACGTGCCTGAGGTCATCACCGTGAAATCGGGCGGTGGAAGAAAGCGGCGGTGCTCACGACGACGGGCTGGCCGCCGCGGGCGAAGGACAACCCACTGGCCGGATTGCGTTGAGTGGCGCATCGGCCGCGACCTAGTGCGAAACCGGTCAGGGCCGCTCGAGCTCGCGGCGCAGGTTGTCGTGGTAGCCGCGGAACTGGCGCGCGGCGATCCACTTGAACACCGTCCCGAGGCCGGGCAGCGCCTTCATGTCGGCCTCGAGGTGCACGCGGGTGCCGGAGTCGTCGGGCTGGAACGTCCAGCGCCCGTGGCTCTCGGGACCCTCGATCACCCGGACGCCGAACGCCCGGCCCGGCTCGAACTCGGTGAACTCGACGACCTGGTCCCACTGGCGGGGGCCCACCTTGGTGCCCTCGCGCACGCGGTAGCCCAGTCGCGGCGGCCCGTCCGTGAGCGGGGTCACGTAGGTCTTGACGGTCTGCCACTTCGCGAGGTTGTCCGGCTCGACCATGAACGCGAACACCTCCTCCGGCGGGCGGCGCACTGTAAACGTCTGCTCGAAGCGCACGCGTCGATCCTCCTTCAGCCAGGGTCGTCAGCTCGGCAACGGCAACGGCACGAGCGCGCCCGTTATCGTCGCAGGCGCTCGAGTAGCTGGTGCGTGCTCGGCGAAGGGCTCGTGCCGACCTCGGCGAGCGCGCGGCCGCACGCATGGTAGGCGCGCATGACGCCGTCGTCGTCGCCGAGGGCGTTCGAGATGCGCATCGTCAGGCGCCATGCCGTCTCCCGGAACGGCTCGATGTCCAGCACCTGCTCTGCGAGTCGCTCGGCCTGTTCATAGCGCTCGGCGGCGAGCGCCAGCTCCGCGGCCTCGGAGCGCGCGTCGGTCGCGAGCTCGACGAGCCGCTGCCGGCGGTCGTCGGCCCACCGCGAGCGCGCGCCCGGAAGATAGTCGCCCTGGTCGTAGATGGCCAGCGCGTCGAGCGTGGCTCCCAGCCGGTCGTCGGCTTGCAGGCGGGCGGCCTCGGCGAGAGCGGCCTCGAAGCGGCTCGACTCGCCCATGATCACGAGCTCGTCGCTCAGCTGCACTGTGCCCTGCTCGACGACGACAGCCTGCGCGTCGGGCAGGACGTACCGCAGCCAGCGCACGGCCTGGCGTAGATAGGCCCGGGTGGAGTCGTCGCTGCGACCGTCGAACAGCGCGTCGAGCAACTCCTCGCGCTCGGCTCGCGATGGGGCTCGCGTGACCAGGTAGGCGAGCAGCTCGTGGGCCTTGGCGATCCGCGGCCGGACCTCCTCGCCGTTGACCACGATCGCTGTGCGTCCGAACTCGAGGAGGTGCACCGACGCGTGCACCCGCGCGTCGACGGCGACGCCTTGGACCAGCAGCGCCCGACCGAGCTCATGCCAGGGCGAGTCGGCACTCGGCTCGGCGTCGATCCGGCGCGAGACGACGGCCGGGAAGTCGGCGAGCGCCTGAAGCAGGACGTGGTTCGAGCCGAGGCGGTGGGCCGCGTCGAGCGCCAGGTCGGCTGCGCGGTCGGCAGCCTCCTCGTCGCCCGCGCGCCACTCGGCCTCGGCAAGGTAGACCGCTGCCGTCGGCAGCTCCAGCATCCGATCCCCGACCACCATGCCGTCAACGGCCCTGCGCAGGCGGACGAGCGCCTCAGCGTCCCGCGACTCGAGCAGGAGCGCGAGTCCGTACCAGGTGTCCAGCGGCTCGAAGACCACCGGGTACGGATTGGCTGCGCGCTCTCGCTCGACAGCGTCGAGCGTGGCGCGAGCCGCCGCCGTATCGCGCTCCAGCCGCAGTGCCAGCTTGGCCTCCAGCATGGTCGCGTGCATCTCGAACATCACGTTGCCGCTGGCGCGAGCGTGGCCGCGCCCGCGCGCCATCGCCTCGCGCGCCTCATCGCGGCGTCCGGCGTCGATCAGCACCTCGGGCCCGACGGTCGCGTCGAGCCCGGAGGGCACCGTGCGGCGGACTCGTACGGCCTCATAGAGCTCGAGCGCCTGCTGGGTGCGCCCGGTGACCCGCAGTGCGCCGATTCGCGACGCGCCCGAGATCGCGTGGCTCCAGCCAGACCGCTCTCCGGCGAGCTGCGACAGCCGGCCGTGGAAGTAGTCGCCCGCGAAGATGATCGCGTCGAGCGGACCGCCACTGAGCTCCGGCCTGGCCGGCGGCGGCCCCGGCTCCATCACCGACATCGCGTACCGCATGGCGGCGACCGCGGGATCTGGTGCCGCGACGTCAAGCAGCGCATGCGCGTCGTCGATCCGGCCGCGCGCCGCGTAGCAGAAGGCCATCAGCGCGCCGGCCGGTCCAATGCTCGCGAGCCGTTCGCGTTCGCCGATCGCCGCCAGGTGGTCCGCGATTCGCACGCCGCGCCGGAAGTCCTGCTCGCCGATCGCGACCATCAGCTCGGCGGCTGTGAACAGCGAGGCGCCGCGGGGCGCGACTTCGGCCAGCGCATCCAGCCAGCGTTCGGCGACCGGTAAGTCGAGCCTTTCGATCACGGAGAAGATCACCCGTTCGGCGGTGACCAGGGCCTCACCCGGCGCGCCGGCGCGCAGCAGCTCCTCGGTGGCCTCCTCGTCGTGACCCTCGCGAGCGAGCAGCCGGCCGTGGGCCAGCCGCAGGCCGCGCACCTCGTCGGCTCCCCGGCGCTCCAGGCACTCGAGCAGGAACTCCCGAAGGCGCGAGTGGCATCGGAACGCCCGCCCGTCGGGCTCCCAGCTGACCGGCAGCCGCGCCGCTCGCAGCGACGCCAGACGCTGCGCGGCGTCTGGCTGGCCGAGCGCCTCGGCGCGCACCCCGCTGACCTGGCGGAGCAGCGAGGTCGTCACGAGGAACTCGCGGTCGGCTGGCTCGAGCTTCCCCAGGATGTGCGCGGCCAGATAGCCGTGCAACGGGTCGGCCTCGCCGCCGACGCCGGCGACGTGCCCGGCCGCGCGCCACGCCTCGAACAGCACGCCGGTCACCCAGCCGCCGGTCGCCTCGACGGCGTCCGCCGCATCGATCTCGGCCTCACCCAGACCGGCCAGCGCGTCGCCCGCCTCGGCGACCGTGAACGCGAGCTCCGCCTCCCCCAGGGCTGCGACGACGCCCTTCCTCGGAGCGAGCGGGTCCAGAGCCACCGGAAGCGCTCGCTGGCTGATCAGCACGAACCGCATCCCGTTCGGCGCATGGCGCACGAGCGCCTCGATGACATCCCAGGGCCCGCTGCCGTCTCCCAGCCGCTCGAGCTCGTCCATCACCAGGACGACCGGTGCGTCGCCGATGGCCTCGGCCAGCAGGCCGGCCGCCTCGGCGTGCGCAATCCCGGCCGCGAGCGCCCTCGGCGCGATGTCGCCCAGGTGCGGCAGCTCCCGGGCCAGGGCCGCCTCGACGTACGTCAGGAGCCGCCCCGGTGCGGCATCGGTGCGATCCAGCGTCAGCCACGCCACCGGCCGCTCCACCAGCCGCAGCGCTCCCGCCACCGCCGTGGTCTTGCCGGCACCGGCGGTCGCGGACACCGCGACCACGCGATGGCGCTCGATCAGCGTGGCGAGTGAACGGTCCAGCCGCGGTCGCTCGACGCGCCGCTCCGCGAGCGGAGGAATCGCAAGCTTGCCCTGGATGACCGCAGTCTCGGGGCGTCGCTGAGTCAGCTCGGTCTGAGCCGTCATGCCGTCTCCTCCTGGCCCGCGCGCCGGTCGGCGCGCGGGTCTACTGCGCGAGCATATCCGAGCTGGACGAGGGGCGTTTCGGCTCGGTTCACGCCGTGATCGGACACTGTTCGCACGAGGCCACGACGATGGAGAGACCGCAGCGAGACTCTAGGCCCGAAGGACGGCGCCCCCCTTATGAGGTCGGCCGGGCGATCCTGGGCCCAGTGCCCGGAAGTCGACTGGCCGAGGCAGCAGGGGAGGCCGAATCGCAGCGCGAAAGAGTGGCGCTGTCCTTGATCCTCTGTCCGACGCCGGAGGAGGACCAGGCCGCGTGACGTCGCACGACATGAGCAGGGCGCTCTTCGAGCGGGTCGCGGACACACGCGGGCTGCTGAGGGGCGCGGTAGCGCGGCCGGACTCGGCGGTCGGCGAGCTGGGGCAGGTGTGGCGCGACGCTGAAGCGCAGCTCGTCGAGCTGCGGCAGCCCGCGGCGCTTGGAGCGCTTCCGTTGCGCGGATTTGGAAGCTGCCGGAAGAACTGAATGGTTCTTGTCGGCCGTATGTCAGAAGAGGAGACCGGAGCGATGAACGAGGCCGTGGCTGTGAGATTGACGCCCGCACACGCGAAGCACATCGCCGCCTCGATGCGCATCGCGCTCGCGGGCCTGTTTGAAGGGTGGGCCGATCCCCTTCCCGACCGCAAGGACGTCGACCGCATGCGGGCGCTTGTGGACTCCTACGCCGACGAGCTCGCCATGCTCGAGTGGGGTGAGCCGCAACGGGACGTCGAACTCCTTTGCCAGCGCGACCGGCTCGAGTTCTTGGCGCGCGAGCTGATCGAGGCCGGCGAGGACCGGATCGACAACCCGATCGGGAGGAAGACCAACGACCTGCCGACGGCACGTCGAGAAGGGATGGACATGATCTCGGCCGCGGAGGCGATCAACGTCGTCCTGGCTCGAGACCGCAGCATCGCAACCGCGTCCTGAATCGGCGCTCCCATCCGGAGCTCGCGCGAGCGGCGAGAGATCGGCTATGGGGCAAGATTCGGGGTCGAGAACCGTCGCGAGTCACTTCGTGCTCAGCAGACGAGCCACGAGCAACAGGGCGACCGCCAGCAGGCCGTAGCCGAGCACCGATACGCCGCCTAGGGTCGGCGGCGCATCGGTCGCACAGAGAGTCGCCGCGCTCAGCAGCGCGGCCGCGGTCACGGGGCTCAGGACCACTCTCTCGCTGCCCTCGAGTCGAACCACGACCGCGATCCTCCTGCGCCCCGCGCGGAGCCGGAGCGTGATGCCGGGGACCTCCATGTCTGCTCATTCGAGATCGCCGCCGCCGCTCCTCTCGTGCCGAGGACCGCGCGGCGATCGACTGGCCATTGCTGTTGAACTGACTTCAGTTTAGTGATAGCTTTGGGTCGACCCAGTCGTCGAGTGATTGCGAGGCTCAACATGGAGCGCCGGTTCGTCTTCCCATTCGTCCGCGAAGTCCTTCCTCCCAAGGTGCCGCCTCCGGCTCCGCCCGACAAGAACGGGCTTTCCGAATCGCAGCGTCGCCTGGTCGCGGCCTCGCTGCTCGCCTGTCCTGTCCGCAAGAGCTGATCTGCTGGCTTCGCGCTGCGTCGAGCCCATGGCATCCGGCTTCGCCGCGCCGGCCCGAGGGCCGGCGCGGACTTCTACCGGGCGAGGAGTCCGCCGTCGAGCGGATAGAACGTCGCGGTGGCGAAGCTGGCCGCGTCGCTCAGGAGCCATGCGGTCATCTCCGCCACCTCCTCCGGCTTGCCCCAGCGCCCTAGCGCGTGCATCGGCGCGACCGCCGCGATCGCCTCCGCGGTCATCGCCGCTTCCGCCATCGGAGTCAGGATGAACGCCGGACCGAGCGCGTTGACCCGGATGCCGTCGGCGGCGTGGTCGAGCGCGGCGACTCGGGTCAGGCCGACGAGCGCGTGCTTGGACGTGACGTAGGCGACCTGCTCCGGATAGCCCGCCGCGGCCAGCACGGACGCCATGTTGACGATGGAGCCTGCGCCGTTGCGGCGCATCTCGCGCACCTCCTCGCGGATGCAGAGGAACACGCCATCGAGGTTGACGCGCATCACGCGGCGCCAGTCCTCGAGCGGATAGTCGCCGGTGGCGAAGTGCCGGCCCGATACGCCGGCGTTGTTGACGGCGCCGTCGAGCCTTCCGAAGCGGCCGACGATGGCCTGCACCATCTGCTCGACCGAGCTCTCGTCTGCCACGTCGGCCTGGATGCCGTGCGCGTCCGCTCCCGCGTCGGAGATGTCCGCGGCCACCTTCCGAGCCGCCGCCTCGTCGATATCGACCACGGCGACGCGGCCCCCGCCGGCCGCGATGCGCCTCACGCAGGCCTCTCCGATGCCCGAGCCCCCGCCGGTGACGAGCACGACCTTGTCCTCGAGATCTCGCGGCATCTTCCTCCTTCGTGGTTTGCGCTGCATCAAGGGGCCGACCGCCTCCTCACGCGGCGTTCGACGCGTGTGCAACCGGATGGGCCGCGGCGGCGATCCGGGCTGCCGCTTCGCGTCCCTCGGCGATTGCGTGAGCCGCCCGGCGCGGACCGATGGCGTCGCCGATCGCCAAGACCAGCGGCGCGCCGCATTCGGGTGCGCCGCGCGGACGGCGCTCGCCGACGACGACGACGCGGTCGGCCTCGACGACGCTCGACGCCCCGGACGCGCGGTGAAGGACGCTGACGCCCTGGTGCGTGACGTCCAGGGCGACGCACAGGGGCACGACGTCGAGGCGGCCCGCACCGGCGAGCCGCTGCAGCAGCTGCACGCGGCTTTCGGCCGGGATGCCGCCGGCGAACGCGGTCCCGGGTGTCAGGAACGTCACGCGGCGCACGCCCGCGCGCAGGGCGAGCTCCACGACGTTGCAGCCGGGCCACCAGCCGAACCCGTCGTCGACGACCGCGACGTGCGAGGCTCCGGCCAGGGCAGGGCCCCCCTGCGCGATCGCCGTGGACGATGCGATGGCGCCGGCCGCGAGCAACGGGGACGTCTCCTCGGCGCCGGTGGCGAGCACGACGGCGTCGAAGCCGTCGAGCTCGCGGGCCGGCTCTCCGGCCCGCACGTTGACGCCGGTAGCGCGCAGCCCGTCCTCGTAGAACGCCAGCAGGGGAGCCCAGCCGCTGCGGTGCGGCGCCGCGGCGGCCACCGCCAGCTGCCCGCCCACCCGGACCGCGGATTCGAACAGCACCACGTCCTCGACGCCGGCTCGGGCCAGGCTGAGCGCGCATTCGAGGCCGGCTGGCCCGCCCCCGACGACGGCCACGCGGCGGGCGCCGGAGGCATCGCCGTCGTCCCACCTCAGCGCCAGCGGCGCGGCGGGCCGTCGCTGCTGACCGGGAGGCGCCAGGTCGGGGTTGACCGTGCAGAGCAGGCACGGGTCGAACGTGCGGCAATCCTCGTTGCAAGCAACGCACGGGCGGATCTCGTCCGCGCGACCGCCGAGCAGCTTGCGCGGGAAGTCCGGATCCGCAATCAGGGATCGTGCCATGCCGACCAGGTCGGCACCGCCCGACAGGGCCTCGTCGATCGCGGCCGCATCGCGGAAGGCCTGAGACACCAGCAGCGGACCGCGCACCAGCGGGCGCAGGCGCCCGAGGTCGTCAAGGAGCGGCGGCCGGACCGTGGCCATGTCGCGGACGTACGTCGTGCGCACGCCCACGGTGAAGTTGATCCAGTCCACGAGCGGATCGACGGCCGGCACAAGCTCGCTGAGCTCGGCCGGGGTGAGTGCGACGTCCTCGGCAGCGTCGACGCTCAAACGGATGCCCAGGAGCGCGGACGGCGAGAGCTCGCGGATAGCCGCGATGATGAGCCGCAGGACGTCCAGGCCATCGCGGCGGCGGTTCGTGCGGGGCGAGAGGAACTGCTCGAGCAGATACGCGTGCGCGGCGTGCAGCTCGATGCCGGCGAACCCGGCCTCCAGCGCGTTGGCGGAGGACACGCGGAAGGCTTCGACCACGCCGTCCACCTCGGCGTCCAGCATCGCCCGCGGTGCCGTGGGCTCGCGCGGCGAGCGCACCGCCGAAGGTGCGATCGGCGCGAAGTAGGAGTCCGCTCCCAGCGTCTCGCGCCCGAGGTGGACGAGCTGGCAGATCGCCACGCCGTCCTCCGCCTCGATCGCCTGCACCCGGCGCCGCAGCGGCGCGACCACCTGCGGGCGCCACGCCTCGAGGATGTTTCCCCGCCGCGGCGACGACTCCGGCGCTACCACGGTCCCGCCGCCGATCAGCATCGCGGCGCCGCCGGCCGCCAGGCGACCCCAGTACTCGGCGTCGCCGGCCACGGGCAGCCCGTCCTGTACGAGCCCGCTCGCATGCGCCGTGGCGACGATCCGGTTGCGCAGCGTCACCGGACCGATGGTCAGCGGCGCGCCGAGCGTCGACGGGACTGGCGGCATCATTACCGGGATCGCAGCGGAGTGGCCATGACTCACCACCATACCTAAATCGAACTCAGTTCACCAGACACTCGGCTTGGCGATTCGACGCGAACGAAAGGCGTGCCGGCCATGCCCCGGCCACCACGGCCGGACGGCGACGAGCAAGAGCTTCAGTCCGAGGCGGGGACCCGCCTCAGGAACGGCAGGACCTCGCGACCTATCCGGTCCGTGTTGCGCTCCTGGAGGTCGATGCCGACGCCGCGCGTGCCGACGTAGACGCGGGAGATGCCGAGCTGGAGAATCTCCTGGAGGCGCTGCGCGCAGTGCTCGGCGCCGCCCACGATGCCGAACCGGTCGATGAACGCGTCGTCGACCGCGTCGCGCGGGTAGAACTCGAGCTCGCCGCGGGCGCCTCCGGCCGTGGGAATGGTGCCGCCGCGGCTCGAGCGCAACACGTCCTCCATGGTGTCGAGCGACCGCTGGATCGGGCGTTCATCCTCGCCGGCGACCTCCGGAAGGGCGGTGCCCTCGAAGCCGGAGAATCGCGAGTGGGTCATGATCAGCCCGCGGATGACATCGCGCGCGCGGGCCCGATCGCCGTCGTCGCACACCGCCATCTGGACGTAGCACCCGAGCGTCAGGGTGTCAGGACTCCGCCCGTGGGCGCGGCACGTCTCCCGTGCCAGGTCGATGGATTGCCGGAGGCGCTCGGGGTCGGCGCCGACCGCGAAGCTGACGCCGTCGGCCTTGCGGGCGGCGACCTTGATCATGCGCGGACCGGTAGCGGCGACGTTGACGGGCGGCTTGGCCGTGTCCAAGCACGGGTCGATCGCGCTCAGGCGCGCCATCGACGCGACCGCGCCGTCCATCTCGACGTCGTCGCCGCGCAGGAAGCCCTGCAGCTGATCGAGATACGCCTCGAAGCCGCGGACGGGCATCGCCGTGCGCTGCAGGACCTTCATGGCGCCGTCGCCGCGACCGATCGAGAAGCTCGCACGACCGCCGGCGACGCCCTGCAACGTGGCCATGGCGTCGGCGGCCAGGAGCGGATGACGCAACGGCACCGCGACCGCGGTCCCGACCTTGAGCGTTGTCGTGGCCGACGCCGCGAGCGCGAGTGCCACGTAGGGGTCTGGGAGGAGCCCGTGCGCCTCGCCGACCGCGAGCCCGTCCC
>Ga0307415_100000457_pt1 | contig 17582 bp, 14 predicted proteins | sample DK1Cmetagenome_FD_204524 | JGI IMG/M metagenome (GOLD analysis project Ga0307415, IMG submission 204524) | Maize rhizosphere microbial communities from greenhouse at UC Davis, California, United States - DK15-C-2 | ecosystem: Host-associated > Plants > Roots > Rhizosphere > Soil | place: USA...
GTGTGCGCCACTTAATATTGACACGCCGACAGCGTCGACATCTTCCTGCAGTGCTGCTGCAGCGATCATCTCCGGTGTTTGGCGTAGACCGGTGTAGATCACTTCCATACCGGCGTCGCGCAGTGCTCGTGCGATCACCTTTGCGCCGCGGTCGTGACCGTCAAGACCGGGCTTAGCAACCAGAACGCGAATCTTTCGATTGGACATCGTCTGTTAAAAGGCAGGTTCTTCGTAAATTCCGTAGACGTCTCGGAGCGCTGAGCAGATTTCTCCGAGCGTTGCGTAAGCACGCACAGCATCGATCGTGGCCGGCATAGTGTTCTCGTTTTTATGCGCTGCCAGTTTCAGTTTTTCGAGTGCATTGGCAGCTGCGCCGGCATCCCGTCGCGTGCGAGTCTGTTCGAGCCGCTCAAGTTGATGAGTGCGAACTGATTCATCGATTACGAGAATCGGCACTTCAGACGGCTCGTCTGTCATGGCGTACTTGTTGACGCCGACGATTACCTGTTCGCCACGCTCGACAGCTTTCTGATAGTGATAAGCCGAGTCCTGGATCTCGCGTTGCGGGAAACCTTTCTCGATCGACGCAACCATGCCGCCCATCGCGTCGATCTTACGGAAATACTCGAGCGCTTCCTGTTCCATCTTCTCCGTCAGTGACTCGAGATAATAAGAACCACCGAGTGGATCGATTGTATTCACTACGCCGGTTTCTTCCGCGATGATCTGTTGTGTGCGCAGTGCGATCAGTGCGGCGCGATCCGTCGGTAACGCGAGCGCTTCGTCGTACGCATCAGTGTGCAGACTTTGTGTGCCGCCGAGTACGCCGGCGAGTGCCTGGATTGCTACACGAACGATGTTGTTGAGTGGTTGTTGGACCGTCAACGACACGCCGGCAGTCTGTGTGTGGAAACGAAGTTGTAACGTGCGCTCGTAATTACTACCGAAGCGGTTTTTCATTTCGCGAGCCCAGATGCGACGGGCCGCACGGTACTTCGCAATCTCTTCGAAGAAATCGTTGTGTGCGTTGAAGAAGAAAGACATGCGCGGCACGAAGCGATCGACGTCGAGACCCGCTTCAACACCCCAGGCAACGTATTCGATACCATCGCGCAAAGTGAAAGCGAGTTCCTGGACCGCAGTGGCGCCGGCTTCGCGAATGTGATAACCGCTGACTGAAACCGGGTTGTAGCGCGGCACATGTTCCGTGCAGAAACCAAACGTGTCGATCACGAGCTTCATCGCAGGCTTGATCGGATAAATCCATTCCTTCTGAGCGATGTACTCCTTGAGAATATCGTTCTGAAGTGTGCCTGAGATCTTGTCCCAACGAGCGCCCTGCTTCTCAGCGACCACGAGATACATTGCGAGCAGAATCGACGCCGGAGCGTTGATCGTCTGCGAGACTGTGACTTGTTCCAACGGAATGCCATCAAAGAGGACTTCCATGTCGGCCAGTGATGACACCGCCACGCCGCACTTTCCGACTTCGCCTTCTGATAACGGGGAATCAGCGTCGTAGCCCATCAAGGTCGGGAGATCGTATGCGACTGAGAGTCCCGTTTGACCCTGCTGCATCAGGTACTTGAAGCGAGCGTTTGTTTCTTCGGGAGTGCTGAAGCCGGCAAACTGCCGCATGGTCCAAAGCTTGCCGCGATAGCCGGTCGGATGAATGCCACGAGTGTAAGGAAACTCACCGGGAAAAGAGATGTCGCGTGAAAAGTCGAGATCCGCGGTGTCAGCGGGAGTGTAAAGGCGTTCGACGTCTTCGAGTGAAACGGTCTGAAACGTCTTTTTTCGTTCCGGATGTTTTTCCAGTGCAGGCTTAAGAGTCTCCTGCTCCCAACGCTCCTGCTCTATCTCCGCAGGTGAGGAGCTTTCCTTTATTTCGGGCATTGAACCTCCGTCTTACGAACCTCTGCTCCGTATTGAATTTAGTAAATCTTCTTCAAAGCCGCAAAGGCACAGTGTACACAGTTTGTTGCAGCTTTTGAATTCTCCTTGTATTTCACCCATACGAAAACGATAAAAAAGTTGTTGACACTCGTTTGCCGGCCGACTATTTAAGATTTGTGAGGTCATTCATCGAGCGCCGGCTCAATCAACACTACATTCGCAGGATCTCAATTATGATCCTGGCGATCTATGTAATCGTCCTTATCATTTCATTTGCTACAGCAAAGCGCGGCCGCACAATTTTTGGTCCGTCGCTCGGTGCAGACTTCGGCGCTTATTATGTCGCCGGACTAATCTTCAATAATTATGACCGTGCGAGCATCTACGACGTCCCATTGCACTGGCGGCTGTACCACCAAAACTTTCCCGATGCGCCACTTGACGAGGAGTTAGGCTATGCGAACGCCCCATTCTTCGTCGCCCCTTTTGTTTTCCTCTCGCGAGTCCCGTACACATGGGCCTATTTGATCTGGTTGGTGATCTCGGTCTCATTGTATGTAGCCGGATTCTCGATACTCTGGCGAGCGCTCCAGTATCTACCACAGGAGTTCTGGTTAACGGCACTGTTGCTCTCGCTTTCTTTCTGGCCGTTTCTGGTGGAGTGCCTGGCAGGCGGGCAAACTTCTGCTTTCGCCTTCTTTTTCCTGGCCCTGGCGATTGCATGCGAGCCGCGCAGCAAATTCTGGAGCGGCGCCGCACTCGCACTCTGTGCCTACAAGCCGACGTTACTTTTTTTAATTGCGCCGATGCTTTTGGTGACGGGACGTTGGTTAACCCTTATAGGTCTCGCGGCGGGTAATCTCGTACTGGCAGCGTTCTCATTCTTCCTCGTCGGCTGGCAGGGGTGTATTAACTTTATCAACCGAATACTTTTTTTCGGCAGCAGTGCCACAACCGCTGAGTCGGGCATACGGTCGTGGAAATACGTGGACATCAATGCTTTTATGCGACTCCTGCTGCCCCATCACGGACAGTTGAGATGGATAATTACGCTGGTTCTTGTGCTGCCTGTAATTCCGTTTCTTGTTGTTTCCTGGCGGCGCTTGCGAAGAGAGTCACAACGGCAGCTTCTCTGGGCTTTAACTGTAAGCTGGACGCCAGTGCTGAATGTTTATATGGGAATTTACGATAGTACGATTCTTGTATTGGCAGGTCTTCTCCTTACAGCCGAGTTTTATAGGGAAGGAGTGCACCCGGCTTCACTGCCATTCACTTATAAATGTCTCCTGCTCGCCGTGTACCTGTCGCCATTGTTCACTCAGGGCATTGCGATGGCCACAGGTGTTCAAATCTATACTCTGGCAGTTGCAGGTCTCGCCATATATCAGCTTCGACTCACGAATGATCCCGCAGACGGCCGCGAGAAGGCTATCGCGCAATTTCCTGGGTAAGAAAAGTCGGTTGGTTTTGAGAGGGGAGCGCGGCTGTGATGGCAGTCACGGCCGCGCCAACTCGGAAGGTTAACCCGGTTGCGTGGATGTCGAGCAGAAGACAACTAAGGGCAGGTTTTGGCAGGCATAGAAATCGATTTGTCCTTTGGTGATTGACATCATCATTCCACTGGAACAACAAACTCGTTGCTGCGAACCATATTCAACCGCGAGCGTGCGGCGAGTTCGATCGTTCGGGGATCGGTTCGCAGTCTTTCCAATTCTGATTTCATCGACTGGTTCACGTTGCGCAATGCCTCGACGTCGGTCTGCATGACCGTAAGTTGTTGTGCTGCAACCTGAACCCTGGCGCGCGTGCGCATGTTGACCGTCACGCAAACGGCGAGAGTCGCCAGCAGAATCATTCCGAAAACAACCCAGGAGGGAATTACTCCGCCCCTGCGACGCACCTCAGTACGCGTGCCAATGATGTCTAAAGAGATCTGTTGCACGGAAGCCAATGAATTTGCGCGTGGAGATACGCGTTGCGTCCTGATTCGCTCGTCAACCCAGTAACTGTTTGCGACCCTGCTCACTTCAACACCTCCTAATCCTTTGCCGTCGATTTTCAGCCCAGCTCGTACTTTCCAGCTTCATGCCAACTGCGGCAAAGGTGAAGGCCTTCATAACGACGGCCTGCCGACCCCATGGCCCGAGTAGATTGTCATGCGCTCAGTTAAGAGGCTGCTTAACTAAAAATGTGGGTTTAGCCACAAGATAGCGGGCACCTTGCGGCTTGCAGCCCCAACTAAATGTACTTCGCGGCTTGTCAATGTGCTTGCCGCTCAACAACTTAGCGGCGATATCGGCGGACTGTAGCATCGTGCTTAAAGGGTGTAAAGATTTTTCTAATCAACGGTTTGTCCCTGTAAGTTCAACATTTACTTGAACTTTCCGTACTTTAAGCGCTTATTTTGGCGAACGGGTGGCGAACGGAAATCCTTAGTTTCCGCTTGAAGTTAAAACTTGTTGACAGCGTTAGCTCCCGCAAACTAGACTTTCGTTACCTGCGGGCTGCTTAAGCCCTTTGGCAGTACGATTCGATGTTTTCTTGTCCTGTGCGGCTCCTCACTGAGTAATCTCCCACGATTTTCGAGCCAATTTAAGGAAGGGTATAGATGTCTGACTCTTCGGTAGTGAGCCCGGATGTCCCTGTCTCCGAGTCGAATTCCCTGCGATTACCTGTCGGTGCAATAGTACGAGCTGTCTGTGAAGCCGCGAATGGAGGGCCGGATCTCCTCTATGAGGTGATGATCAAGGTCAGCCTGATGGTGGAAGCGACGGCGCCGACCTATGGCCTGTCAATCTGGGCGACTTCAGATTCAGGTAAGCCGACATTGCGCTGGGCAGAAGGACTCGAGGACAAGGAGATCGCGATTGGTGAAAGTGCAGTAGCCGAGATCTTCACAAGCAAAGGCAAGCCTCAACCGGCAAAAGAGGGCGATCAGGCGATCTGCCTTTTGCTCGCTTTGCCTTCCGTTATGCGTGAAGGCGCGGCACTTTACGGCCGCTGTGTTCGTCCGTTGACCTCGCAGCAGGCAAAGGAACTCAACGCGCTCAGCGACGTTGCGCACCTGGCCCACTCGCATCAGTCGTCTACAAACGTCGTCCCGACCGGAACCAAAACCGCAACAGTGACTTCTGCGAGTTCACTGCCGGGCATGGTGTTCAGCAGTCGCGTGATGGCGGAAGTAGCGAAGAACGTCGAACGAATCAAAGATTCTCATTCAACGATTCTTGTCACCGGCGAGTCCGGCACGGGAAAGGAACTGATCGCGCGAGCGATTCATCGTCTCAGCCGGCGCTCTGAAAGTGAGTTCATTCCTTTCAACTGCTCTGCGGTTCCCGCCGAGCTGGTTGAAAGCATGTTGTTTGGGCACCGCCGGGGAACGTTTACCGGTGCGATGTCCGACCAGGCAGGCTTGATCCGTTCGGCCGAGAACGGAACTCTGTTTCTCGACGAAATCGGTGATCTGCCGCTGCCACTACAACCGAAGCTATTGAGGTTTCTCCAGGAGGGAGAGATTCATACGCTCGGAGACCGTGCGCCGCGCAAAGTGAACGTGCGCGTGATCGCCGCGACGCACAAAGACCTGGAAACACTCGTCAGCGAAAAACTCTTTCGCGAGGATTTGTATTACAGAATCGCGACCTTGACGTTGAAGGTGCCGCCGTTAAGAGATCGACGCGAAGACATTGCCGCTTTGATCTCGCATTTCATCAGCCACTACGCGCGGAAGAATGAAAGAGCAATTTCCGGAATCACTGCCGATGCCATCCAGATTCTCGAGACGTACTCATGGCCCGGAAATATTCGCGAACTCGCAGCGGAGATCGAGCGCCTCGTTCTCTACGCTGAAGACGACGGTTATATTCGTCCGGAGAACATCAGTTCAAGGATTCGTCCGCAAAATGCTCAGAGCGAGATCGTCGCTGCGGAACGGTTGGACGACCTGCTCGATAACTATGAGCGGCGTGTAATCACTGAAACGCTCAAGCGTCACGATTGCAATGTGGCCCGGGCAAGCGAAGCATTGGGATTAGGATCAAGACAGACGCTTTACAAGAAACTCAAACGCCTCGCGATCGACATTGGAGACTTTTTACAGGAAGACACTGAACCCGGCATGCAATACCGTGCTTGAATCGAAACAGAAAAAACAGTTTAAAATTGTTGTTGACATGCGAACATCGCGAGCGTAGGATTTCCTCACTCCCGTAGCGTATTAACTGGCTGGCCCACGCAGCCTAAAACTTCAACCTTCAACCTAAAAATTAAACCCCACTAAGTTGCCTCGTAGCTTAGTTGTGTTCACGACCTGCATAACGAATGCAGTACGACCAGTTTTTCAAATGTGACTCAAAGTCGCGCGGTAGACGTGTGCTTAGTCGCAAGGTAAGCGGCCGAATAATCTAAAACTGTTTTTTAAATCACAGGAAGAATTTATGCTGACTCAAAAAAATCAAATCCGCAGTCGCCGTGTACTTGTTTCTCCCTCGATGATGATCGTCGTCGCGATCATCGTTGCCTTTGCCTCATCCGTCAGTTACGGACAAAGCTGCCAGAGCCATCAAGGGAGTAGTTTTACGTTTAGACCTAAGTTCTCAGGCGATAGCATGACTGTGTCAATTGGTCTTTCGGCGTGTGAGACGGTGGCGCTAACTGAAGTCCATGATATGCAAGGTGATCCTAATCGCGGCACCAATATCAAGATGACTTACATGAATGGTTCCGGCCAGGCACTCCGCACTGAGCAGTTTGCGGGTATTCTTAGCGGTGGTTACAGCTTTCCGGCGGGTACGCCCTGGCCATTTCCATGGCGCGGTACTGTCTCTGCGAATTGGACCGTCGCGAGTCTCAAAATCGAAAGTTTCGGATCCTACGGCAAGGGCGCTTCTAATCAAGAGCCGGAATATAACTTCACCCTGTCGTACGCAACGCGAAACGGTTACAACACGTCCGGAGATAGCTTTGGCAGTGCCGCGAACGCCGCTTTGCCGTCCACTTACATGGGCAGCTTCTACGACAGTACGGCCACGCCATCCGACGCCGGGCAATACTTCAAAGTACATTTAAAGTGCAACCAGGCGATGTACGTATATGGAACTGCGACCGGATCATCCCAATATGGAGCGGGTTTCCGCGTTGATATATACGACTCGAATCAGACCTTGTTAACACCTTTCGGGTGGAAGAACCTCGCTGCGTACGGGACGGTGTCCTTCGTTTCGAATCCTTTTACGAATCCGAATAATGCCGAAGCCGATTTTTACATTCGGGTGAAGAGCACCGGATGGCCCGTCTACGATTTCACATTAAATATCGAGGAGTACGTTGCCTCGAATAGCCAGACCACTCCGCGAACTACAGCGGGTGACGCGACCGGCACTGGAGCAAGTGTCAGCAGTGAGGAGTATCACCTTCCTGCAACGGTCGACAATGATGTGCTGACAACCGAGAATACCGAACTCTGGGCCAAGGTTTATCGGCCCACGGATGTCTCCGGCGGCCCGTATCCGCTCGTAATGTTTCTTCATGGAAATCACCATACATGCGGCCATTCTTCCAATCCTCGTCTTGATGATAATAGCGACTACACCAGTACCGGTACATGTCCGTCCGGATACTCGGTTGTACCGAGTCATCTCGGTTACGAGTATCTGGCTAATCAACTTGCTTCGCGTGGATACGTCGTCGTCTCGATCAATGCGAATCGCGGCATTACCGGGACTCAGGCTGTGGCGCACACCGACGACCCGGATCACATTTTCTCTCGCGGCCGGCTGGTACTAAAGCATCTCGAGACGTTAAGCGCCTGGAATAGTGGGCCTGGCGCCTTCATCACCGGGAAAACGTTAGGCACATCACGAAACGACGCGTCAGGGTGGTATGGAATGAGCATCACCGTCGGAGCCCAACCCATCACTCTTCACACGCTCGGGAGATTGTTTGTGACCGGCAATACTGCAACCCACACGGTGAAGATCATAAGAGCCAGCGATAGCGCGGAACTCGGCAACGTATCGCTATCAATGACAGGCGGCACGAATGGACAGTTTAAGTATGCAAACCTGACTACGCCCGTCACCCTGGCCGCGAACACGACTTATTACATTGCCAGTGAGGAAACTGCGGCTGGTGATTCCTGGTACGACTCGAATACATCCGTAACATCGTCGGCGCTGGCCGCGGTTAACGGGCGAGTGTCGAGTGCTGATGGAACGACCTGGAGTACGGCTGGAGCGGTCGCCGGACAAGTCTACGTTCCGTTGGATTTCAAGTTTCAGGTACTGAGCGTAAACCTCGCCGGCACGATCGACTTTGCCAACGTTGGTTTGATGGGTCACTCCCGCGGAGGGCAGGGAATGCGCGCAGCTTACAACCTGTATCGCACTCCCAGCATCGACCCACGAGGAGTAAACATCACCTGGTCCAGCAGGATTCCGGGAATGAGCATAAAAGGTATTTTCGAATTCGCTCCAACAGATTTTCCCCTGCCTACCGCATCCAATGGCAGTGGCGTGCGTTACTTGAATGCTGACGCCACGGCCTGGAATGTATTAGTGGGAATGTGCGACGGAGACGTCATTAATCTTCAGGGTGTTAGAGGCTTTGATCGACTAATGCCATACACCGGGAATGTTTCGGGAGTTCCGGCAGATAACCCTGCCAAACAGAAATCTATGTATGGGGTTAAGGGAGCCAATCACAATTTCTTCAATACCGAATGGCAGACATTGGATGACCAACTCGATCCTGATCCGGCGCAGAGTCCGTGTTTGAATCAAAATCGACTCTTTCCGCATCCGATAACGGACGGAAGTGGATCTGCGGACCAACGCACAGTAGCGTCTGCCAGTATGTTGGCTTTCTTCCGAGCCAATGTAGGTGCCGGCGCTACCGCCAGCTTCAATCAGAATTTTAATCCGCTCAATAACGTGCCATCGGTAGTCACGTCGTTAACCACCGTCGAACGAGGATTCACCATCTCTCCCAATTCGACTCTCACCAAGGTCATCTTCGACTTCATCGATCCCGCTCTACTACCTCCCTATCCGGATCCACCGGCGGGAACCACATATGACAATCCAAATACTCAGTTTAGTTATGGTCGCCTCCCGGAAAATGATTACAGTCCCTGGTCGGATCCAGACCCGGATCCGGTGGCGCTCAAACTCGGCGTGGGCCATATCACGTGGTCGAGTGCGGGTTGTGGTAACTACTTCCAGGCAAATTGGAAGGCTCTGAATTCAGGTGAGAGTATCAGCGTCTATAAGACCCTGGATTTTCGCGTGATGAATCGAAACAGCAGCCTTACGCCCAGTGATCCGATCAACTTTCAGATTCAACTGGTCAAGTCGGATGGAACTCTCACTGGCGCGGCCGTGTCACTGAAGAGCTACTTGAGACTCGACACTACGAGTGGCGTAAATCTGCTAAACATTCAGTTCTATCACAGCACCCTGCAAACCGTGCGCATTCCGCTCACTGATTTTACCGGGGCAAGTCTGTCGTCGATTCGCGGTGTAAGGTTTATCTTTTCCGACACACCACAAGGTGCGATTTCACTGGCGAATATCCGCCTGAGCAAAGAGAATTAAGGAAGGTGCAAAATGCAAAAAAGACGATGCATAACAACCAGGATCTTCGCCGCTGTTTTATTTGCAACCATCATTTCCGCCTGCTTGAATCCAGGCGACGTAATGGCCCAACGTCAGGGAGGCGAGATTGATCTACAAAAAGCAGGTGGTAGATTGATTTCCGAAGGCCGAAATACAACGCCTGTAGGGCCGCGAAAGTTGTTGAGCTATAAGCTCGAAGAGATCGACCTGCCTCAGCCGAAGCAAATCACAGCCAATGGCAGAAAACGATCGGTCACGACGGTGTTGCGGTTATCTATCAACGCAGAGCAACATCAGCCGAACAGCGTGATATGGATCGACGACGTCTTGTTTCCCAGTCCCTGGGAGCCTGACGGCTCGTCAGTAGCAACGCTTATCTATGACCCTTCACTCCTCAGGGATGGAGCAACGATATCGGTTGGTTCTGGCGATCAGCTGTACGATCTGCCCGAGCCGTTGAAATTGCCCGCCCGCTTCACGACGAATGAGGGGGTTGAAAACGGAAACCGCATCGCGTTGCGCACGCTGCTGAGAGTCAACGGCACTAAGTACACGCGGTCCATTATGATTCACGCGTTTATTGGCCAGCCGTTGCCGGCAATTAACAACAGGTATTCGTTTCAGATTGGCAGGAAGTTCTTCTCACGGCTCATAGGAAACGACAAGCAGTACTCGATAGAGATGAGCCTGGAGGAGTTTAACGAGCTCAAAGATGGCGCCCGCGTAAACATCACCGTTGGGCCAGTGGTTATTGCCTATCTCGGCCGGCTGGACAAGAAGATGCTCGACAAGTGATTTGTATGTGACATCTTCTCGAGCGGCCATCTAAAGGCACATATAAACAGAACAAGTCAGGAAGGGTGGCTTGGCCCCGCTGTTGGCGAAAGCGGGGGCAAGCCACCCTTTCTGACTTGTTCTATAGACCTTGAGTTGTTTTTAGAACCTGTTAACTCGTTGGCGTTGGTTCAATGAAGATTGTCAACTGCGGGCGACACCTCATATCTCAAACGAAATCATTAGGTTCCACTGAAAACAACCCCGGTTGGACCACGCGTGGTTGTAAACCGCAGGCTACAAACCTCACCTCCCAGCCAATAAAACCGCAGTCTTCATCACCCCTGGCCACTGGCACAGCGGTTGTAAACGTCATCCTCGTCGCGAGGCAAACAAGCGTCGCATTAACAGTCGGGCAGACAAACCCAATGAAGGCTAACACCACAAAAAACTTAGCATCGGTCGTAACGCTCGCAATTCTTTCCCCGCTCCTGGCGCTGGCAATTCTCGCCAGCATCAAGACTGCGGGAATTAGAAATAACGAGGTGTTGCTACTGATGCTTACTTTGTTGAGTGCTGTTCTAAGTGGAATCAATGGCTTTGGCCGCCGCACGGCCACAGCGGTTCAACTTTCTCCAGTGAAGACAAAGTCGCGCGGTGCTGATCCTTCCACGGTTAGCGTCATGTTTGCCGGCTCATCCAAGTAATAACGCCTAACCGAAAACTAAAGGAGCAACAAAATGATTAAGAAATTCCTGAATGACGAAACTGGTCTTGAACTTTCAGAGTATGCAGTCGCCGCAGCGCTGGTTGCCATGGCAGCTGTCGTAGCTTTCCGTACCCTGGGCACCAACATCGCCACCAAGATCACCGAACTCGCGACGACGATTACCGGTCAGTAATCGCTTACCCGCAAATCGGAAAGTGGCGCGCCTTGTGAAGTTGAAACTGCACCAGGTGCGCCGCTTTTTTCCCCCGCTTCGCCGGGGACGTCTGTATGTGATCAATGCTCAGTCCAACCGCAATCATCGTTGAACTCTTCTTAGTCCCGCTCGCCGTGCTCATCATTTATCACGACGTGCGCTATCGCCGCATTCCTAATCCATTCGTACTTGCCACTCTGATCAGTGGATTGACTATGAACCTCGCGCTCGGCGGACTGCCAGGTGGTCTAAGCAGTATCGGCGGGTGCGTACTCGCTTTTACGTTGATGTTCATGTTGCACGTGTTCGGAGCAATGGGCGCCGGTGATGTCAAACTGTTCGCCGCCATCGGCTCAGTACTCGGTGCTCATCTGGTGCTTCCGACGTTTGTGGTGGTCGTTCTAACCGGCGGTTTGCTTGCTCTGGTAGTCATGTTCCGATCTGGAGCCGTCAGCACAACGTTACATCGCGTGCTACAGATTCTGGTCGGGTTGTTGCCGGGCTGGCAAATGCCCAGATTCAGTGTCCCCGCTGATCGTCGGCTCACCATTCCATACGGTGCGGCTATCACTATCGGCGCCATTATCGCAACCGCGATTTTTCACCCTTAACAGCGGCTCGTTAGCGGCTATTGACCAGGCCACGGCCTGTCGAATACGGAGAGTTGATTCCCATGCGAAACAAACGTTTTTTCATAGTTCTGGTAGGGGCGCTGATTTTCGGAGTGCTCGCTGCCGTCTCAGTCAGCAAATACTTATCGAGTGCCCAGGCTTTCAGTAAAAACCTGAGCAAGGTAGCTGTGGCGAAGGTGCCGATTCCGCTCGGCAGCAAGATCATTCCCGAGCAGATCATGGTGGTCCAGTTTCCCAAGGAATCAACTCCCGACGGAGCATTCGACACGCCTGAAAAGCTGGCCGGCCGCGTAGCAGTTGTGAACATTGCTGCGCGCGAGCCAATCACCGAAGCGAGACTGGCGCCCGAAGGAACCGCGGCGGGTTTGTCGGCCGTGATACCCGAAGGCTATCGCGCGATGACCGTCAAGGTTGACGATGCCGCCGGTATCTCCGGATTCATCATGCCGGGTTCTTTAGTCGACGTAGTTGTCACGATTGACCCGCGCGAAGGTGGCGGCCATCAGGATCCCATTTCCAAGATCGTCCTTCAGAACATCAAGGTGCTGGCCAACGGTCAGAACATCGACAAACCTGAAAACGAACGCGAAGCCAATAGCGTCAAGGCTGTCACACTCCAGGTTACGCCCGAGCAGGCTGAGAAACTTGCGCTAGCTGCTACCGAAGGCAAGTTGCAACTCGTGATGCGCAACCAGATCGATCAGGGTGACGAACAGACCCCAGGCGTCAACAAGCGCAACCTGTTAGGTGGCGAGGCCGCCCAGCCGGTTCCGGATCCTGGTGCTTTGAAGAGCGAACAACCCAAACAGGACGCCAGGCCGGCGCGTCGTTCTTCGGCGCCGGCGGCGAAACCAGCGTCAGCAGCCCCAGCTCCTCAACCCACACCGCGTGCGTCAGTGGAAATGATCGAAGGCGCGAAGAAGCGCAGCGTCGAGTTTCCATAGGTCACTCAACACTTAACTGAACTATTGAAGTTGATCGCATTGACGATCGCTAGAAACAAAGGAGCATAAGATCATGCAGAGCCGTTCCCCAATTTCACGCCGAGTGAGTTTATTGCTGGCGTCCCTGATTACAATTTTTGCTACTTCCATCGCGCACGCGCAGGAGAACTCCTACAAGGCGGCCTTTGGCCAGAACAAAGAGGCGATCGCCGTCAACGTTCTTGTGGGTCAGTCGCGTGTGATCAATTTCGATCGCCCGGTTGGACGGTTCTCGGTTTCCAATCCCGAAATCGCGGAAGCCGTGCTCGTCACGCCGGACCAGGTGCTCGTCAATGGCAAAGCTTTCGGTCAGGTCAACTTCATCGCCTGGGAACAGACGGGCGGTCAGTACTTGATATTTGACGTTTACGTGCGCGCCAATCTTTCACTGATCGATTCGCAAATCCGCGCGCTGTTTCCGAAAGACGATATTCGTTTGAGCCAGGCCAATGGATCAGTTGTGATCTCCGGCACTGTTTCAAGCGCTACGACCGCCGCGCAGGTGCAGAGCGTGATCGAAGCCGCGAACTTCAAGGTCGTGAATATGCTGACGTCGCCGACCTCGAACGCTACCCAGGTGCAACTCGAAGTTCGTGTTGCGGAAGTGAATCGCAACCGTCTGCGCGACTACGGCACGTCCTTCCTGACGAATGGTGCTACCGGCGGTTACGCCAACAGCGGCGGTGGTCCAAGCTCCATCAGCGACTCGGTCATCGGTGCTGCCAGTGCGGTCATGAACCCGGCGCTTAACGTGCTGCTTTTCAACCGCTCACTCAACACCGCGGCTATGCTCAAACTCCTGCGCACTGAAGGCGCGTATCGTGAGTTGGCCGAACCAAACCTGATTGCGATGAATGGGCAGCAGGCGAGCTTCCTCGCGGGCGGTGAGTTCCCGGTGCCAGTGCTTCAGAACGCGGGCAGCGGCGGCGGAATCGGCATCACGATCGTTTGGAAAGAATATGGCGTTCGTCTGAACTTCAAACCAACCATCATTGACGAAGATCACATTCGTCTCGAACTCGAGCCCGAAGTTTCCACGATCGACTTCAGCAACGGCGTCCGCTTCAGCGGCTTCGTCGTTCCCGCACTGCGCACTCGCCGAGCCAAGACCGGTGTCGAGTTGCGTGACGGCCAGGCGTTCGCGCTTGCCGGTTTGCTCGACAACAACGAAACCAAGACTTTATCGAGAATTCCGATCGTCAGTGACATTCCGATCATTGGCAACCTCTTCAAATCGAAATCATTCGAGAAGAAAGAGACGGAGCTGATGTTCTTTGTGACCGCGCATCTCGTCAAGCCAATCAACGGCGACGAACTTCCGAACATGCGTGGCATCGATGGTCTGAAAGGCAGCTCGCCATTGGGTGTTGAGCCGAAGGGTGAAGGCGTCCAGGGCCAGACCGGTTACAAAGTTTCCGGACAGAACGAACAAACTCCAGTAGCGGCTCCGGCTCGAGTTCCGGCGGCTCCAGCGAAAGTTGAAGAGCCCAAGGCCAAGTCGACCGAGTCTACTACCCAATCCAGCACGACCGGCACTGTCGGCAGCGTGCGCAACACTAATCCTGCCCTGCCAGTCGCTAAAGCAGTAAAGATGGACTTGAATCCCGAAACTGTTAAGCCCTGGTAACTCTTAGATGATTTCCAATTGCCGATTGCCAATTGCCAATTTGTGCCCTCTCCCTGGTTCACACAATCGGCAATCGGCAATCGAAAATCGGCAATGAAGTGAGAGGGGGAGAACATGAAGCACAGATCAGTAGAACAAGCGGGATCGAGAAAACACGAACGAGGCTCAATCCTGGCCACGTCAGCACTCGGGATGTTAGCCATCCTGTTAGCAGTCGGACTGGGAGTCGATATCAGCAGGTTCTATCTCGTTAAGGCTGAGCTTCAAAACGGAGCTGATGCAGCAGCGCTCGCTGCTGTATCGGCTCTTAATGGTGGAACTACAGGTATCGATGCGGCGGTAAAGGAAGCAACCGTCACTACAATAAACAAATACAACTTCAATAAGACCGGGATAAAGATCACGAACGTTGAGTTCTCAACGTCGTTGGAAGGTGGATACATTCCGGTAGTCGCAGCTAAAGCTCAGGCGTCCAGTATTCGCTTTGTGCGGGTCACGACCGAACCATCTCCGGTAGCAGTTTCGTTCGCGGTTATGGTTCTCGGTAAGAGCAAGAATCTGAAAGCAACTGCAACCGCAGGCCTTTCAGTTCCGTTGTCTGACGTCTGCGATTTTCTGCCGGTGACGGTAATTGACTACGGCACTCCGATCGTGCCGGGACAGACGTATACGTTTAGAGCACAGTCCGGCTCGATGATCTCGCCCGGCAACTATCAGATTCTCGCTTTGGCGGGCGCGGGTGGTAACGATGCGCGCGTTGGTCTTGGCGCCGGTGTTGACGCCTGCGCGGGACCGGGAGCTGTTTATTCTGTCGACACAAAGACCGGTGTGACGGCGGGCGCCGTCAGACAGGGAATAAACACCCGTTTCGACGAATACCTTTCAAACAACGTCAATCCAATTGACATGCCTCCGGATCTCAACATCCAGGAGAACATCAATTACAGGGCGTACAAAGACGGCACTTCGGTCAAAACGCCATCACATACGGGTTTCCGAAATCGCCGAGTGGTCTATATCCCAATCGTAAAGGCTGAAGAATATGATCAGGGCAAGAACACGGTGAAGTTCGATCGCATCGGTCAATTCTTTCTGCAAACAAAGATTGGCGGCAGTGGCAATGGCGACCTTGTGGCCGAATACATCGAAGATCCAACAGTCGGCATTGGCGTCTACAGCCCGGGTGGCGGTACGAGTCCTCTCGTGACCACTCCTGTTTTGTACAAATAGGAGGCAAACAAAATGCATCACCGGGTACGCAAAATTCGCAATGGGCGCCGCTGGCGACGGTTCAATCTGTTACATCGTTTTCGCAGTGATGAGCGGGGTGTGCAACTGGTTGAGGTAGCTATCGTCATACCAATCACGCTGATGTTGTTCGCTGCTGTCGGTGAGTTTGGCCGTTACTTTTACGAGTATACGACTCTGGCCAAGGCCGAGCGCGCCGGGGCGAGATTCATGGCGGCTAAAAGCATCGACAGTACGAAGACAGATTGGGTGTTGGCAACAAAGAAGCTGGTGGTCTACGGAAATACGGCCGGCAGTGGAACGCCGGTATTGCCTGGTCTAACGCTCAACAACGTCGATGTGCAGTTTGCCGGCGGCACATATAACGCCGGCAACGGTGTACCGACGACCGTTACCATCAGCATTATCAACTACAAACATAAATCCCTCTTTGATCTGGCTAAGCTTACCAAGGTCAAAACGCTGTCACTGAACATTGACGTTAAGCCGAGCATCACCATGCGTTATCTGCTTAACGCCAACGCGATCTAACAAGCTTTGAGGGGGGACCAAACCATGTTTCGCATCAGAAACTTCAAACAGGACGAGAAGGGGGCAACGCTGGTTGAGTACGCCATTGGCGCAACCGTGTTTCTCATGGCGGTGTTCGCAGTACTGGAGTTTAGCCGTGTGCTTTGGGCCCACAACGCCCTGAGTGACGCTGCCAGACAAGGTGCGCGATATGCGGCGCTACACACGCCCAGTGAAGACACGAACATCAAGAACCTCGTTGTTTACGGGAATACAGCCGGAGGTACAAGGCCGATAGTGCCTAATTTAGCGACCACTAACGTGCAGATCACTCGCAGTGGCGACTTCTCCGTCAACTCCGGAACGGTGACGGTGAAGATCACGGGTTATCAGTTCCAGTTTGTTCTTCCGTTTATGCCGAATTCGATCAACATGCCGGAGTATGCAACCACGCTAACCGGGGAGTCAGCGGGCATTCTCCCCTAAACCCTGAACCTCATCTGAGCTCGAAGAAGAGCTGGTCAAAAACTATGACTGAACCAATTACCTGTGTCGTTCTCAGTACCGGACTCGACAACTTCAAAGACATTCGTCGCGCCATAACTGCTGAAGAGCGCGTGAAATTACTTGCCGGCGGTAACGACACCGATCAGCTCTATGAAGAGATCGTTCGTCTCAAACCCAACTGCGCGATCATCGCGCTTGGTCCAAATGCGGATAACGCAGTCAGATTTATCGAAAAGTTGAATGCCGAATGTCCAGGAACCGCCCTCATTTCAGCCGCCCAGGACGCTTCACCCGATTTGATTCTAAGAAGTTTACGCGCCGGCGCGCGCGAGTTTCTGCGCATTCCGATTAGTGCCGAAGAACTGCGCACGGTGCTGTCGCGTGTTTCAGACTTTTGCACCAAACAGGAAGAGGCGCCCAAAAAGAAAGGTCGCATGGTCTCCGTCTTTTCAAGCAAAGGCGGCTGCGGCACTTCCTTCATCGCAACCAACCTCGCGGCCGCTACCGCTAACAAAACGGTGCTCGTCGATCTCAATCTCCAGGCCGGCGACCTGCCGTTGTTTTTAGGACTCGAACCCAAGTACTCGATCGCGGACATGGTTGAAAAGCGTCAACGGCTCGACGAAGATCTGATCAACAGTCTCGTCACTCCACACTCGGGGAATCTTTCATTGCTGGCCGCTCCGCGCGAAGCTGACTCCGCTGACGAGATTGAACCGCAACACATCTTTGAAGTGCTGCTAAAACTCCGCGAACACTACGACTACGTGGTTCTCGATCCACAGCACACGTTCGACTCGATCACACTGGCGGCGCTCGATCAGTCAGACGAAATCATTCTCGTACTTACACTCGATATTCCCGCGATT
>Ga0307415_100000458_pt1 | contig 17568 bp, 14 predicted proteins | sample DK1Cmetagenome_FD_204524 | JGI IMG/M metagenome (GOLD analysis project Ga0307415, IMG submission 204524) | Maize rhizosphere microbial communities from greenhouse at UC Davis, California, United States - DK15-C-2 | ecosystem: Host-associated > Plants > Roots > Rhizosphere > Soil | place: USA...
GCCGTGTGCGGGAGAACCGCACGCACGGTTTGACGGGCGGGGACTGGAAACGGACCGTGGCCTACGGGACCGCGCCAGTCCCCGACCCTCCTAGATCGTGACCTGGCCGGTCAGGGATCGGACTGGCCCGCCAACCCCTGAACAGGCTACCTGCCAGACATGTGGTCGCTTGAGCAGCGCGCCAGCGTGGCGAACAGCCAACCGGGTGGGCTCCGCTGAAAGCGGCACTCTGGACAGTGAGCGGCCAGGGTGGCAGGGTCGATCCGTCGATTGCGGGCACGCCCGTCGTTGGGCGGAGAGAGGGGGACCCATGCCGCCGCTGTCATCGTTCTCGCGGTCACGCCGACTGAAGAGCGTGGGATTGCTGGCTGGGCTGGTGGTCCTGTTGGGCCTGGTGGCCCCCGGGGGGGAGGCGGCCAGCCGGGGTCGGACCCGCACCTATTTCATCGCCGCCGATGAGGTCCGCTGGGACTACGCGCCGCTGGGGTTCAACAACATCACCGGCCAGCCGTTCGGTGAGGCCGAGAACGTCTTTGTCCAGCAGGGCCCGGACCGCATCGGCAAGGTCTACGTCAAGGCGCTGTACCGCGAGTACACCGACGCCACCTTCACCCACCTCAAGCCCCGCCCCCCCAAGTGGCAGCACCTGGGCCTGTTGGGGCCGGCCATCCAGGCCGAGGTCGGCGACACCATCGTGGTCCACTTCAAGAACCAGACCCGCTTTGCCATGAGCGTGCACCCCCACGGGGTCTTCTACAACAAGAACGCCGAGGGCGCCCCCTACAACGACGGCACCACCGGGGCGGCCAAGGCCGACGACGCGGTCGCCCCCGGCGGCACCCACCGGTATATCTGGCAAGTCCCGGAACGGTCGGGTCCCGGCCCCAACGATCCCAGCTCGGTGTTGTGGATGTACCACTCCCATGTGGATGAGAGCGGCGACACCAATGCCGGGCTGGTCGGGCCGATCATCGTCACCGCCAAGGGCAAGGCCCGCCGGGATGGCTCGCCCAAGGACGTGGACCGCCAGTTCGTCACCCTGTTCACGGTGTTCGATGAGAACCGCAGCCCCTATCTGGACCCCAACATCCAGACGTTCACCGGCGACCCGGCCAGTGTCGACCCCGAGGATGAGGAGTTCCAGGAGAGCAACCTGATGCATGGCATCAACGGCTATGTGTTCGGGAACCTGCCGGGGTTGCGGATGCGGTTCGGAGAGCGGGTGCGCTGGTATCCGTTTGCCCTGGGGACCGAGGTGGACCTGCACACCCCGCACTGGCATGCCAACACCTTGTTGTGGAACGGCAACCGGGTGGATCTGGTGGAAACACTGCCGGCCAGTCTGAAGATGCTGGACATGGCGCCGGACAACCCGGGCACGTGGCTGTACCACTGTCATGTCAATGACCACATCGACGCTGGCATGGCCGCCCTCTACACCGTCCGCAGCTAGCCGCTGACCCGAGACAGGCCGCAGGCGGGCGCATATTGCCTGCTGGCTCGTGGCGGCGAGGTCCACGGCCCACCAGCTGCTGTCTGCCCACCAGCTGCTGTCTGATGGTGATGAAGGCAGCAGGCGGTGTGTGCCCATACCGAGGTCTCCCGATGGGCGTGTGCCTGTTGGGTGCCGCGCTCGGGTCGGCATGCGCCTCAGGCGTGCACTACGTCCGGCAGGCGCAGCAAAGATCCGCAAAGGCCCGTTGTGGCCGGTGATCGGCGGCCATGAGCGAGCGATAATCCAGCCAGTGCTCCGCACATCCTCAGAGAGGGAGGTGGCGTATGAGCTTCACAACCCGCGAGTGGTGGGGCCTCATCCACGGGATGGGGCTGGGCGCGCTGTTCCTGCTCGCGTTCGCCGGCGGGCTGGCCGGCCTGTACAGCCTCCGACCGGCCCTGATCACCCCCGAGGGGGTGGTCGAGCGGATGCGGCGGCTCAAGGTCGGGGTGGTGGCCATGGCCGTGGTCGCCTGGCTGACGGTGCTCACCGGGACCTGGATCGTGTATCCCTGGTACCGGGCGATGGGCCCCGACAGCGCCAGGTCGCAGCTGCTGGCCGATGAGGCGACCGCCGGCTGGCATGAGTTCGGCATGGAGTGGAAGGAGCACGTCGCCTGGATCAGCCCGATCCTGGCCACCGTGGTCGCGTTCATCGTGCTGTACTACGGCACCAACCTGATCCGCCACGACCGGGTGCGCCGGACCGCGATCAGCCTGTTTGTGCTGGCGTTTGTGTTCGCCGCGATCGCGGGGGCGTTTGGGGCCTTCATCACCAAGGTCGCTCCGGTCATCTAGGAGGTGGGTGGCATGGTAGACGCAACCGGGCAGCGCCCGACCCAGGAGCGCCTGGCGGGCATCCAGTTCGAAGACAAGCCGGAGGGCCCGATCGCGGCGGCGATCATCGCCGGTGGGATCGGCGCGGCCGCGCTGGGCTTGTTTACGACGCTGGCCGAGGCCAGCGAGAGCATCCGGAGCTGGTTGCAGTGGAGCGATGCGGTGGGGCCGCTGTCGGGCAAGGTGCTGATGGCGGTGCTGGTGTGGCTGGTGGCCTGGGCGGTGCTGCACCTGGCGCTCAGGAACAGGCCCTATGAGACCCGCCGGGCGCTGGTTATCTCCCTGGTCCTGATCGGCCTGGGCGTGCTCGGGACGTTCCCGCTGTTCTTCCAGGCATTCGGCGGGTAGCCGCCGGACCACGCCTGCCTGGCACTGAGCGAATCGCACGGAGTGCCTGCGCACCGGCGATACCTGGCCGACCGGCGTCGGCGCGCCACGACAAGGAGGTCATCTGATGAAGGCGCTCGTGTACCACGGACCGGGTCACAAGGCCTGGGAGGAGGCGCCCGACCCCAAGATCATCGACCCGACGGACGTGATCGTGCAGGTGGACACCACCACCATCTGCGGGACCGACCTGCACATCCTCAAGGGAGACGTCCCGGCGGTGACCGACGGGCGGATCCTCGGACACGAAGGGGTCGGGACGATCACCGAGGTCGGCCAGGCGGTGAGCAAGCTCGCCGTGGGCGACCGCGCGATCATCTCCTGCATCACCTCGTGCGGCTCATGCTCCTACTGCCACCAGCAGCTGCCCGCGCATTGTCGGGACGACGAGGGCACCTCGGGCATCGGCTGGATCTTCGGCCACCTCATCAACGGCACCCAGGCCGAGTACGTGCGGGTCCCCTTCGCCGAGAGTTCCCTGCACAAGCTGCCTGAGGGCGTGCGCGACGAGGCCGCGCTCATGCTCTCCGACATCTTGCCCACGGGCTTCGAGATCGGGGTGCGCAACGGCCGCGTGCAGCCCGGCGACGTCGTCGCCGTGATCGGCGCCGGACCGGTGGGCCTGGCGGCGATGATGACCGCCGGCCTCTACGGCGCCTCCCGCATCATCGCCATCGACCTCGACGCCAACCGGGTCGAGCAGGCCAAGGGCTTCGGCGCCACTGACGGCGTCAACAGCGGCGGTGCGAGCTGGCGGGATGAGGTCCTGGCCATGACCGACGGCCTGGGCGTGGACGTCGCCATCGAGGCCGTGGGCGTGCCGGCGACCTTCGAGATGGCCACCGAACTCATCCGCCCCGGCGGGACGGTGGCGAACGTCGGCGTGCACGGCAAGTCAGTGGAGCTGAAGCTCCAGGACCTGTGGATCAAGGACATCGCGATCACCACCGGCCTGGTGAGCGCCACGACGACGCCGATGCTGCTCAAACTGGTCGCTCAGGGCAAGCTCACGCCGGAGAAGTTCGTGAGCCACCGGTTCACCTTTGACAGCATCATGGAGGCCTACGACACCTTCGGCCGCGCGGCCGAGACCAAGGCCCTCAAGGTGGCCATCACGCGCTGATACCACCGCCACCAACCGGCCCAACCCGGTCCTGGTGGCGCGCTGGCGCGCTACCAGGGCCGCCAACCTGGCATCCCATCGATCCCAGATCCACAAGACGACGGCGATGACCAGTGAGATGATCCCAATCGTCTCGAGGATCGCCATGCTGGCGATGAAGCCGATGACGAGCAGGATCAAACCGAGAATCAGCACACTGCTGCCTCTGCCGGCCCTACCCCTACGCGTCAGACCTGGCCGTTCTCGAGACCTCACGGACTCAGCACCCATGAGGTCGGGCTTGGTCAAGCCGCTGGTTCGTGGTTTTCTCGTGACGGCCTCGTCTGCCGGCCGACCCCGAGCGCCGGAGTAGCACGAGCGGTGCAAGCCGCTGAAGGAGGAGCCTGTCATGGCTGACCTGCGTACCCGCTACTTGGGGCTGGAGCTGCAAAGCCCGCTGGTCGCCTCGTCCTCGCCGCTCACTGGCAGCCTGGACGGCCTGCGAAAGTTGGAGGCGGCCGGGGCCGGCGCAGTGGTGCTGCCCTCGCTGTTCGAGGAGGAGCTGGCCGAGGATCCCGGCCGGGTCGGCGCCGATCCCCAGGCCGGCCAGCCCGATCAGGCCGGCTACGGCGCCGGTCCGGCCGCCTACCTGTCGCTGCTAGAACAGGCCAAGGCGTCCCTGTCGATCCCAGTAGTCGCCAGCCTCAACGGGACCTCGCGCGGCGGCTGGGTGCGCCATGCGGCCCGGCTGGAGCAGGGCGGGGCCGACGCCCTTGAGCTCAACATCTACTACGTGTCGTCCCGGCCCGGGCTGAGCGGCGGCGAGGTCGAGGGGCACTACCTGGACGTCGTCCGGGAGGTGCGCCGGGCCATCGGGATCCCCCTGGCGGTCAAGCTCAGCCCGTATTTCAGCTCGCTGGCCAACCTGGCCGGGCAGCTGGTCGAGGCCGGCGCCAACGGGCTGGTCCTGTTCAACCGCTTCTACCAGCCCGACCTGGACGTCGAGGCCATGGAGGTCCTGCCGGCGCTGGAGCTCAGCAGCTCGACCGAGCTGCGGCTGCCATTGCGCTGGATCGCCATCCTGCATCGCCGTTGGGGGATATCGCTGGCCGCCTCGACCGGCGTGCACACCGCTGAGGATGTGGTCAAGGTGCTGTTGGCCGGGGCGGATGTGGCCATGATGACCTCGGCCCTGCTCCACAACGGCCCCGATCATCTGCGCCCGGTCGAGATGCGCCTGCGGGACTGGATGGACGCGCACCGCTACGAGACGATCGATCAGCTCCGCGGCCAGCTGAGCCAGCGCTCGGTCCCGGACCCGGGCGCCTTCGAGCGGGCCAACTACATCAAGACCCTCGCCTCCCGCACCGCCCCCAGCCGCTGAGCGCGGCAAGCGCCTGGGTGGGTCCCGGCCGGCGCCGCTCCCGCGAGGGCCTTCGCGTTGCGGCGTCCTCACCGGGGGGGAGCTCGTCCGCACCTGGCGCCCAGGAATAAGCCCTACGAGACCCGCCGAGCGCTCCTCATCTCCCTAGTCCTGATCGGCCTGGGCGTGCTCGGGACGTTCCCGCTGTTCTTCCAGGCGTTCAGCGGGTAACCGCCGGCCACGCCTCTCTGGCATCGAGCCGTCGGGTAGGCGAGGCGCATCGGTCGGCCAGGGCGCGTTGTTGGAGGAGGGCGGAGGACCGGCCTGGACGGCTGGCCCGACCCGGGAATGGATGCAGCGTCCGGGGGCGTGGTATCGGCGGGAAACCTCGCGCGCTGCCCTTGGTCGGACGCCACACGCCCTGCCACGGCTGTCAAGGCCGTTAGAGGCGGCGGCAACGCCGATGCTGTGGTCTCGTATGCTCGGCTTCCGCCACCCCGTGCCACGGCCAGGTTGAGGAGCCGATGCCGAACCTCGACGACCAGCCGCGGGCCTCCCTGGCCGAGCTGGCTGGCCTATTTCTCAAGCTCGGTACGATCGGGTTCGGCGGCCCGGCCGCGCATATCGCGATGCAGCGTGACGAGGTGGTCGGTCGGCGCGGCTGGCTTACCGAGCAGGAGTTCCTGGACCTGCTGGGGGCGACCAACTTCATCCCCGGCCCGAACTCCACCGAGATGGCCATGCACATCGGCTACCGCCGCGCCGGCTGGCGTGGGCTGCTGGTCGCCGGGGTCTGCTTTATCACCCCCGCCGCCTTGATCGTGCTCGCCCTGGCCTGGCTGTATGTGCGCTACGGCACCACCCCGACCGCCAGCTCGGTCCTGTACGGCGTCAAACCAGTCGTGGTCGCCATCATCGCCGTGGCCATCTACCAGCTGGCCCGGACCGGCAGCAAAGGACCCCTGTTTGTGATCGTGGGGCTGGCGGTGTTCGCCCTGGCCTTGGCCGGGGTCAACGAGCTCGTGCTCTTGGCGGCCGGGGCGCTGTTGGTGGCGGTGGTCGCAAACCGGGCCCGCCTGCGTCGCCGGCGCGGGAGCCTGGCCGTGCTGCCGTTGGCGCTGAGCCTCCCCGCGCTGTTGGTCCAGGCCGGCGCCGCCGACCGGGTCGAGCTGCCCCGGCTGTTTTGGGTGTTCCTGAAGTTCGGCTGCGTGGTGTTCGGCAGCGGCTACGTCCTGCTCGCCTTCCTCCGCGGCGACCTGGTCGACCGCCTGGGTTGGCTGACTGACCAGCAACTCGCCGACGCGATCGCGGTCGGCCAGGTCACCCCGGGTCCGGTGTTCACCACGGCCACGTTCATCGGCTACCTGTTGGCCGGCCTGCCCGGCGCGGCACTGGCCACCATCGGCATCTTTGGGCCCTCGTTCGTGCTGGTCGCCGCGGTCAACCCGCTGATCGCCCGGCTGCGCCGCTCGATCTGGGCGGGGTCGCTGCTGGATGGGGTCAACATCGCCGCGGTCGGGCTGATGGCCGCGGTCACCCTGGCGCTGGGCCGGGCCGCACTGGTCGACCCCGTAACCGTCGCCCTCGCGGTCGGCGCGCTGGTGGTGCTGCTGCGGTGGAAGCTCAACTCGGCTTGGCTGATCGCCGTCGGCGCCGCCGTCGGCCTGGTCCAGCTGCTGGCGTGATACCACTTGTCGTCTACGCGAGCCGTAGGCGCCCGCCCCGCTTCGCTGCGTCGGTGTGCCGCCCGCCTCCCCGCTCGGCCGGGCTCGGACGCCGGACGGAGGAATGCCGTTTGGAATGTGGGCGCCCGACCCAGCCGGGAGGTAGATCCTCAGCGCATAGCGTGAGCCCTTGGTTAGCTTGATCACTCGTGCGGAACTGTAGCTCGCGGTTCCGGCGGTTGACAGGCTAACAGTGTTAGCCTACTGTGGCTAACACTGTTAGCTACCGTGGAGGTGCCAGATGGGCAAGCAGCTCCGCGCCGAGGTCGAGGTCGAGGCTTCCCCAGAGCGCGTCTGGGAGGTCCTCGCCGACTTCGCCGCCTACCGGCAATGGAACCCGTTCATCACCCAGGCGGCCGGCCAGGCCGTCCCCGGCAGCCGCCTGGAGCTGCGCATGCGCCTCCCCGGCCGCCGGCCGATGACCATCCGACCCGAGGTCCTGGAGGCCGAGCCCGGCCGCCGGCTCCGCTGGCTCGGGCGGCTGCTGGTGCCCGGCCTGTTCGACGGCGAGCACCGCTTCACCCTCGAGCCCGCCGGGTCGGGCCGGGTCCGCGTGGTCCAGCAGGAGGAGTTCCGCGGCCTGGCCGCCCGCCCGGTCCTGGCCGTGATCGGCAAGCCGACCCTGGCCGGCTTCGAGCTGATGAACCAGGCCCTCAAGGACCGGGTCGAGCAGCCGACCCACACCCAGGCCCCGTGACCCCGACCGGCGCCCGGTCGGCGCGGGCCCAGGAGGTGGTGGCCGCGGGCCGGCTGCTGCTGGAGGAGGAGGGGCCGGAGGCGCTGACCATGCGGCGGCTGGCCGAGCGGTTGGGCATCCGGGCGCCCTCGCTGTACAAGCACCTCCCCGGCAAGCCGGCGCTCGAGGCGGCCATCATCGCCACCGGCCTGGAGGAGTCGGCGGCCGCGTTCGAGGCGGCCGTGGACGGGGTCCCCGACCCGCTCCCGGCCCTGGCCGCCGCGTACCGCGGCTTCGCCCTGGCCCACCCGCACCTGTACCGCCTGATGCACGATGGCCCGCTCCCGCGGCAGCTCCTGCCCCCCGGTCTCGAGGACCGCGCCGCGGCCCCCGTCCTCCGGGTCGCCGGCAGCCGGGCCCGCGCCCGCGCCCTGTGGGCCTTCGCCCACGGCATGGTCATGCTCGAGCTCGACCACCGGTTCCCGCCCGACGCCGACCTGGACGCCGCCTGGCGGGCCGGAGTCGCCGCCTTCCAGCCGGCCTGATCCGGGCTTGGTATGGTCACCCCGCCCTGCGTGGATGGAGCGTTGAGGATGGAGGTGTCCCCGTGCGGTTCATCGTGCGGATCCTGGCCGGGGCGGTGGCCCTGGCCGCGGCCGCCTGGCTGATCGACGGGATCTCGGTGGGTCCCGGCACCACCAACGAGCGGATCGTCACCCTGCTCCTCGTGGCCGTCATCTTCGGGCTGGTCAACGCCATCGTCCGGCCGATCGCCCGGCTGATCTCGCTGCCGCTGCTCATCCTCACCCTGGGCCTGTTCACCTTCGTCGTGAACGCGCTCATGCTGCTGCTCACCGCCTGGATCGGCGACCAGTTCGACCTCGCCTTCGAGGTCGACGGCTTCTGGTCGGCCCTGTTGGGCGCCCTGGTCATCAGCGTGGTCACGTTCCTGATCAACGTCCTGCTGCCCGACAGGTACGAGGGCCGCTGACCGGGCCGTCGGCTACGCCGGTGGGGCGGCGCCGAGGGCCCCGGGGAGCGGCTTGGCGTGGACGACGGTCAGGCCGAGCACGGCGCGGGTGAGGGCGGTGTAGAGGCGCCGCAAACCGGCCGGGCCCAGGGCCGGGTCGGCGATGTCTGCCGGCTCGACCAGCACGACCTGGTCGAACTCCAGGCCCTTGACCGCCGACGCGGAGACCAGGGCCAGCCGGGTCTCGGTGTCGAACCGGTCCACCTCGCGGAACTCGACGCCGTGGCCGGCCAGCTCGGCCGCGGCCGCCGCGGTGGCCTTGTCGGCCACGACCAGGCCGACCGACCCGTCCTCGGCCAGGGCCTCCTCCAGCGCCGCCAGCCAGGCCGCCGTCACCCGCGGCGGCGGCGCCGCCCTGACCCGCAGGGAGCCGGGGACGCTGCGCACGGACCGGGCCGGTCGGACCTCGGGGGCGATCTCGGGCAGCAGGCGGTTGGCGAAGTCGAGGACCTCCTTGGGCGCCCGGAACGCCCGCGGCAGGTGCTCGACCCGCGGCGACCGCCGGTCCAGGTGGGCCAGGGCGTCCCCCCAGCGCTCGGCCGCCCAGGGGGTCGTCCGCTGAGCCAGGTCGCCGAGCAGCGTCGCCGACCCGAACCGGCAGCGCCGCCCGATCGCCCGCAGCTGCATCGCCGAGAGGTCCTGGGCCTCGTCGGCCACCACATGGCCGAAGGCGCGGGTCCCCCCGACCACGTCGACGGCCTCGTCGACGAGGAACGCGTCCGTGACCGACCAGGCCGCCGCCTTCAGGCTCCGCGGCCGCCTTGCCCACACGAGCTGCGCCTGCTCGTCGTCGGTGAGGATGCCGCCGGCCGCCTCGGCCAGGAGCGTCGGCTCGGTCAGCAGCCGGAACACCAGCCGGACCGGGTCGACCACCGGCCAGGTCCGCTTGAGGAAGGCCCGGACCTCGGGGCGGGCGCCGAGGCCGCGCTGGACCTGGGCCGGGTCGTCGAGGGCGCTCACCCCCTCGGTGTGCTCCAGGTGGCGCAGGCAGCGCTCGACCAGCCAGTCCCGCAGCTGCTCGCGGCCGACCTGGTAGCGGAGGCCGCCGGCGACCAGCTCCTCGACCCGCTGGCGGAGCATCCTGGCCGACAGGCGCACGACCCGGTGCTGCCACCGGACCTCCAGGGGCAGGGCCGGCGGCCGCACACCCAGGAAGGCGGCGCGGCGGACGACCGCGGCCATGCGCGGGTCGGCCTTGACCGAGGCGACCTCGAGGCTGTCGGTGCCGGTCACCGCGACCTCGGCCACCAGGTCCTCGATCGAGCGCTGGGCGACGTCGACCTCGCCGAGGCCGGGCAGCACGTCGCGGATGAAGGCCAGGTAGGCGGGGCCCGGCCCGATGACCAGGACCCCGTCCCGGGCCAGCCGCTCCCGGTGCTCGTAGAGCAGGAACGCGGCCCGGTGCAGGCCGACGGCCGTCTTGCCGGTGCCGGGGCCGCCCTGGATGCAGATCGTCTCGGCCAGCGGCGCCCGGATCAGGTCGTCCTGCTCGGGCTGGATGGTGGCGACGATGTCGCGCATCGGCCCGATCCGCGGCCGCTCGATCTCGGCCACCAGCACCCGGTCGGCGGCGGCCATGGCCTCGGCCTCGTCCAGCAGCTCCAGGATCTCGTCCTGGATCGAGGTCAGGGTCCCGCCCCGGTACCCGAACCGGCGCCGCATCCGCACCCCGTCGCGGCGGTTCGGGCTGGCCCGGTAGAAGGGATGGGCCAGCCCGGCCCGCCAGTCGATCACCACCGGGTCGCCCTCGGCGTCGCTGACATGCCGCCGCCCCACATAGAACCGCGCCTCCGGCGGGTCGGCGCTGGCGTCGTAGTCCAACCGCCCGAAGAACAGCCCGGTCCGCCCGTCGTCGGCCAGCGCGGCCACCCGCTGCCGCAGCCGCCACTCCACCGACTCCACCGCATACGGGTCCGCCCCCGCGGCCCGCAACGACCGGGTCCGCCGCCGCATCGCCGCCAGACACCGCCGCGCGTACTCCAACATCTCCCGCTCGGCGAGCAGCTCGGCGTCGGCCAACGGCTCCAGCGTTCGACTCACGCGAGGGTCACCACCATGCTGAGACGTTGGGGACGGCGCCGCCGGCCCTGCGGGACCCGCGACAACAGCCCACCATCTTCCGCCGCGCCTGGCGGCCCGCGCAACGGGCTTTCAGGGGGAGCCGGCCCGGCCGGCGCTCAGCCGAGGGTCAGGGAGAGCTGGGTCGCGGGCTCGGGGTCGGGAGGTGGGTGGCCGGTCGGCGGGGGGTCGGGGAGGCGGCGGGCGGTGGCCGGATCGGTGGGGGAGTTGAACGCCTGGTGGCGGCGCTTCTCGGCCCAGACCCGGGCGGCGATGTCCTCGCGAACCGCCTTGGGGGCGTTGGAGCCCCGGTACAGGCGGCGGTAGTCGCCAACCAGCTCCGGATAGGCCTCCTCCAGCCAGGGGAGGAACTCCTCCCTCACCCCCGGCCGGAGGTGCAGGGTGATCGGGGTGAGGTGGCTGGCCCCGGCCTCGGCCGCCGCCCGGACGACCGCCCGCAGCTGCTCGGGCGAGTCCGAGATCCCGGGCAGGATCGGCGCCATCAGGATCCCGCACGGGATCCCGGCCGCGACCAGCTGCTTGACCGCGGCCATGCGCGCCTTGGGGTGCGGCGTGCCGGGCTCGCTGCGCCGCCACACCTCCTCGTCCAGCGTGCCGATGGACAGGTTGGCCGAGAACCCGGCCGTGGAGGCCAGCTCCACGAACAGGTCGAGGTCCCGCAGCAGCAGCGGCGACTTGGTCAGCACCGAGCACGGGTTGGCGTAGTCCCGCAGCGCCTCCAGCACCCCCCGCGTCAGCCGGTACCGCCCCTCACACCGCTGGTACGGATCGGTGTTGGTCCCCATCGCCACATGCGCCCCGGTCCAGCTCTTGCGCCGCAGCTCCCGCCGCAGCACCTCCGGCGCGTTCACCTTGACCACGATCTTGCGCTCGAAGTCCCGCCCGGCGCCGAAGTTCAGGTAGGTGTGGCTGGGTCGGGCAAAGCAATTGTGGCTGATCGTGCCATTCGCTACGAAATCGCCGGTTCCGGTTGTGATGTCGAAGAGTTGCAGGGCCATGCCAAGCGGTTCGATGGATGCAACGCGCTGAGCGTGTCGCCCGATGCTCACTCCTTCGATCGTCCGCTTCCTCGTGATGGCTGGGTCCGTCATGTGAAAGAAGCGGAGGCGCTCCCATAGTCCACCGCGTAGCCATATGAGAGTGAGGGCCTTATTCCCCTGTGGTCTGGATCGTGTGCTGAACGAGAAGTTGAAGTGCCGCAAGCTCGCCTCTAGATGGTCGACGATGGCCGCATCGGTATTGGAGATCGTCAAGGCACCCTCGCTGCGGCAAGTGCCCTCGGCATCGAAGATGCCCGCCAAGTAGCCGGCTCGCCATTCAACTGATGGTGCGTGCGGCCAAGCGATGATCTCCATGATGGATGCAACGCCCTGCCGCGTCTGGTTGCGCAGCGCAGCTATCTGCTCCCGGGCGCCTACGGCTTCGGCGAACACGAATTCGTCCGTAGCGATCTCAAGTCCCCGGAGATATTGGCGAGCTCGCTGGAGCGCCTCCATATCACTCAAAGCAAGACGAAAACGATGAACGTCGCCATGGGTTCGACCAGCACGCTGATAACTGTAGGACCCGAGGTGTCCATCGCCCCGGATCAGGCCGCAGAGGTATCCACGCCGGTATTCCAGATCATGCACAGGAGGCGCCGCAAATCGTCCCGGACCCATTATCTCGGTTCCCACTCTCAAACGCGGTCGCTGGGAACTGCCATGCTCAGGGCTGGCAACGTGCCTCCATCCGTGTCGCGTCAAGAACCGGTGATCCGCGCTGGTGATTAGCTCGGTCCCGTCCTCAAGCGTGACTCGGTGCGCGGGCTTAACCGTTGACCAATGATCGAGTACAGATGTGACTACGTACCTGCGGTAATTGCCATGTCGAACGGTCCCATAAACTGCGTCCCCGGCCCGCACGTCAACCAGCGGCTTGGTTCGTCCGTCGGCCATGAGGATTGGGGTGTCGCCGCTCAGGCAATACACACACGAGTGAGAACACCCTCTATACACATTGATCGTCCACTCGAACGGCATGCGGCTGGCCGCCGGGACCCGATTGAGGATGGACTTGGCCTCCACCTCGTAGAAGGTGACGCCGCGAAACTCGGGCGAGTCGAAGGTGCGCACCGTGGCCGGGGCGTCGAAGAGGGGGAGGTCGGTGGGTGGCCGGGCCTGGCCCCGCAGGTCGGTGAAGGTCTGCACGCGCTCAGCCTAGAACGTGTGTTCGGGTGAGGCAAGGATGTCCGAGGGGTCTGTGGAAAGTGCATGGCGGCCGTGCCCTGCCGCTCGCTAGCATTCGGCACCGATCGTCGACCCGTCGCCACCAGGAGCTGAGATGTCCGACCTGCGCATCGCCGTCCACCTCGTCCAGGACGAGCGGGCGGTGGAGGCGGGCACGACCGCCGGGGAGCTGTTCGACGGGGACCGGGCGGTGGTCGCGGCGCGGGTCAACGGGGTGCTGCGGGACCTCAGCCACGTCGTCGAGGAGGGGGACGAGGTCGCGCCGGTCGCGGTCGACAGCGAGGACGGGCGCATGATCATGCGCCACTCGACCGCCCACGTCCTCGCCCAGGCCGTCCAGGACCTGTTCCCCCAGGCCAAGCTGGGCATCGGCCCGCCGATCGAGAACGGCTTCTACTACGACTTCGACGTCGACCGGCCGTTCCACCCCGAGGATCTGGAGCGGATCGAGCAGCGCATGCGCCAGATCGTCAAGGAGGGCCAGCGCTTCGCCCGCCGGGTCGTCTCCGACGAGGAGGCCCGCGCCGAGCTCAAGGACGAGCCCTACAAGCTCGAGATCGTCGACCAGCGGGGCCGGGCCAGCGACGAGGAGGCCGTCGAGGTCGGCGAGGGCCCGCTCACCGTCTACGACAACCTCGATCCGGAGAGCGGCGAGCGCCGCTGGCGCGACCTCTGCCGCGGCCCCCACGTCCCCTCGACCCGGGCCATCCCCGCCTTCAAGCTGTTGCGCTCGGCGGGCGCCTACTGGCGGGGCAGCGAGAAGAATCCCCAGCTGCAGCGGATCTACGGCACCGCCTGGGAGTCCAAGGACGCCCTCGCCCAGCACCTCCGGCTGCTCAAGGAGGTCGAGAAGCGCGACCACCGCCGCCTCGGGGTGGAGCTGGACCTGTTCTCGTTCCCGGACGAGATCGGCTCCGGCCTGGCCGTGTTCCATCCCAAGGGCAGCACCGTCCGCCGGGTGATGGAGGAGTACTCGCGCCAGCGCCACGAGGAGGCAGGCTACCTGTTCGTGAACTCGCCCCACGTCACCAAGGAGGCGCTGTTCCAGGAGTCCGGGCACCTCGGCTGGTACGCCGAGAACATGTACCCGCCGATGGAGGGGGAGGGCACCCGCTACTACGTCAAGCCGATGAACTGCCCCTTCCACATCCTCATCTACCGGTCGCGGGGCCGCAGCTACCGCGAGCTGCCGATGCCGCTGTTCGAGTTCGGCACCGTGTACCGGTACGAGAAGTCGGGGGTGCTGCACGGCCTGACCCGCGTCCGCGGCCTGACCATGGACGACGCCCACATCTTCTGCACCCGCGAGCAGCTCGAGCAGGAGCTGCGCAAGCTGCTGCGCTTCGTGCTCGACCTGCTGGCCGACTTCGGGCTCAGTGACTTCTACCTCGAGCTGTCCACCCGCGGGGAGGAGAAGGACAAGTACGTCGGCTCGCCGGAGGAGTGGGCCGACGCCACCGAGACCCTGCGCCGGGCCATGGCCGGCGAGGGGCTGGACTACGTGCTGGACGAGGGCGGGGCCGCCTTCTACGGCCCCAAGATCTCGGTCCAGGGGCGCGACGCCATCGGCCGGACCTGGCAGCTGTCCACCATCCAGGTCGACTTCCAGCTGCCGCAGCGGTTCGGGCTGGAGTACCAGGCGTCCGACGGCTCCCGGCAGCGGCCGATCATGATCCACCGGGCGTTGTTCGGGTCGATCGAGCGGTTCTTCGGGATCCTGGTCGAGCACTACGCCGGGGCGTTTCCCGCCTGGCTGGCCCCGGTGCAGGTGGCGGCCATCCCCATCTCGGCCGACCAGGTGCTCTACCTCGAGGACGTGGCCGAGCGGCTGCGCGACCAGGGGGTGCGGGTCGAGGTCTACGACTCCGACGACCGCATGCAGCGCAAGATCCGCGACGCCCAGCGGGCCAAGGTGCCGTTCATGCTGCTGGCCGGCGAGAAGGACGTCGCCCAGCACAGCGTGTCGTTCCGCTACCGCAACGGGTCGCAGCGCAACTTCGTGCCCGTGGACGAGGCGGTGGAGCACGTCGTGGGCATCATCCGGTCCCGCGACAACAGCGACCCCTCCGCCTAGGCGGGGCGGGCCGGGACCCGGGCCGAGGCTCCCGGGGCTCAGGCGGCCGGGCCGGGGTCCTGGGCGGCGGAATCCAGGTCGCGCCCGTTGGCGCGGGCGCGATCGACCATCCGCTCCAGGCGGCGGATGGCCTGGAGCAGGACGGCCATGGGCACCTTGACATGGTCGGGGACGCAGCCGGCGTGGAGGACCCGGGCGTCGTTGGTCATGAACACCACCCGGTTGTCGACCGAGCGGCCGCAGATCATGCACCGGACCTGGTGGTGGACCATGGTCGAGGAGGCGATGATCGTCATTCGCCCGTTGTGGTGGTTCATGCGCGTCTCCTCGTCCAGCCGGTACGCGCAGTCTGCCCAGGCTCTGAGGAATTACGCCCGGGGGACCGCCCCGGTCCCGGGGGCCATGGCCCGCAGGTGCGCGGCCGAGGCGATCCGCTCCTCGGCGATCCGGTCGGCGACCTCGGCCGTGGGCGCCCCCTCGGCCCGGGCCCGGCGGAAGATGAGCCGCAGCGCCTCGGCCACCCCCTGCACCGACACGTCGAGCCGCTCGGGTGAGTAGCGCAGCTCGCCGGCCCCGATCACCGCATAGGGGGCCGCCGAGTTGATCACGTAGTCGGGCGCGTACAGGATCCCCCGCTCCAGCAGCCGCCGCCCGTCGGTCGGGGTGGCCAGCTGGTTGTTGGCCCCACCGGCGACGATCCGGCAGCGCAGCCGGGGGATGGTGTGCTCGTTCAGGATCCCGCCGAGGGCGTTGGGGCTGAACACGTCGCAGTCGAGATCGTACAGGGCCTCGGGGTCCTCGACGGTGATGTCGAGGCGGTCGGCCAGCTCCTTGGCCCGCCCCGGGTCGAGGTCGGCGCCGGTCACCACCGCCCCGGCGGCGACCAGCAGCTCGGCCAGCTGGCCGCCGACCCCGCCGAGCCCCTGCACGGCCACCCGGCGCCCGGCCACGTCGGGGGTGCCGTAGACCTCGTCGAGGGCGGCGCCGATCCCGGCGAACACGCCCCGGGCGGTCAGGGGGGCCGACCCGCCGGTGCCCCCGAACCGCTGGTCGATCGCCCATACGTAGTCGGTCTCGCGGGCGATGTCGACCATCTCCTGGGCCGAGGTGCCCAGGTCGGGGCCGGTGCCGAAGCGGCCCGCGAGCAGCTGCACGAAGCGCCCGAAGGACCGCAGCAGCACCCGCTTGTCGGCGGTGCCGTCGTGCTTGAGCAGCACCGCCTTGCCGCCGCCGCGGGCCATGTCGGTGAAGGCGAACTTGTAGGTCATGCCCTTGGAGAGCCGCAGGGCGTCCTCGAGGGCCTCCTCCTCGGTGGCGTACGCCTTGTACCGGGTGCCGCCACGGGCCGGACCGAGGGCGGTGTCGTGGATGGCGATGATCGCCCGCATCCCGGTCTGCCGGTCGTAGCAGAACACCACCTGCTCGTGGCCGTGCTCGGCCATCCTGTCGAAGACGCCCACATCGCCCTCCTGCGGTCGCGGTCACGCGGGGCAGGGCGGTCCCGCCCAGCGCCATTGCCGGGTCGTGCTGGCGGGTCGCCCCGCCGCCCTTCACGATACCCCTCGGGCGCGGCGACAGTCGGACCGTGCCCGGATGGGTAGGATCGTCCGAACGGGACCACCTCGCCGGGGGAGGTCGATCGGTGGACACCATCTGGGACCCGCAGGCCGAGCGCATGTCCGTCGACGAGCGGGCCGACCTGCAGGGCAGGCGCCTGGACGAGCTGCTGGGGCGCCTGGCCACCAAGAGCCCGCTGTACCGCGAGCGGCTGGCCGGCGCCGGCCTCGGGCCCGGCGCCCGGGTCGGCCTGGACGGCCTGGCCGACCTGCCCTTCACCACCAAGCAGGACCTGTGGGACGGCTACCCCTGGGGCCTGCTGACCGTCCCCCGCGAGCAGGTCCTGCGCGTCCACGGCTCCTCGGGCACCGGCGGCCGGCCCACCCTGGTCGCCTACTCCCGCGCCGACCTGGAGCTCTGGGCCCAGGTCTGCGCCCGCGCCCTCGGCTGCGCCGGCGCCGGCCCGGGGACGGTCGTCCACAACGCCTACGGATACGGCCTCTTCACGGGTGGGCTGGGGATGCACGCCGGGGCCGAGCTGATGGGCTGCACCCTGGTGCCGGTGTCGGGCGGCCAGACCCAGCGGCAGGTCACCCTCCTCCGCGACCTCCGGCCCGAGGTGCTCTGCTGCACCCCCTCCTACGCGGCCCGGCTGGGCGAGGCCCTGGCCGAGGCCGGCGTGGCCCGCGACGAGGTCTCGCTGCGGGTCGGGATCTTCGGGGCCGAGCCGTGGAGCGAGGCCATGCGGGCCCAGATCGAGGCCCTGCTGCCGCTGAAGGCGCTCGACATCTACGGCCTGTCGGAGATCATCGGCCCGGGGGTGGCCTGCGAGTGCGTCGAGGCCCAGGCCGGCCTGCACGTCAACGAGGACCACTTCCTGGTCGAGGTGGTCGACCCGGCCTCGGGGCGGCCGCTGCCGCCGGGGGAGCGGGGCGAGCTGGTCTTCACCACCCTGACCAAGGAGGCGATGCCGCTGCTGCGCTACCGCACCGGCGACCTCGCCGCCCTCGACCGCTC
>Ga0307415_100000459_pt1 | contig 17542 bp, 14 predicted proteins | sample DK1Cmetagenome_FD_204524 | JGI IMG/M metagenome (GOLD analysis project Ga0307415, IMG submission 204524) | Maize rhizosphere microbial communities from greenhouse at UC Davis, California, United States - DK15-C-2 | ecosystem: Host-associated > Plants > Roots > Rhizosphere > Soil | place: USA...
ACCCCACTCTCCGGCACCGTCAGTCTCGGCGCCACGGCCACCGACATCGGCGGCTCGGGCGTGTCCTCCGTGACCATCCAGCGCTCGCCTGCAGGAGCCGGCAGCTGGACTGACATCTGCACCGACAGCTCCTCGCCCTACTCCTGCTCCTTCGACACGACCAGCGTCGGCGACGCTCTCTACGACTTCCGCGCGGTCGGCACCGACGTGGCCGGAAACTCCGCCAACTCGACGAGCAGCAACCGTCGAATCGACAACGTCGCCCCGACGAGCTCGCTGACGGACCCGGGCTCTCCGCTCCGCGGCACGGTCACGCTCGACGCCACAGCTTCGGACGGCGGCGGCATCCTCAATGTCAAGATCCAGCGCTCCCCGGCCGGCGCAGGCACCTGGACTGACATCTGCACCGACGCGACCTCGCCCTACTCGTGCTCCTTCGACACGACGGGCGTCGGCGACGGGCTCTACGACCTCCGCGCCGTGGCGACGGACAACGCTTCCCGCACGGCTACTTCGACCGTCTCCAACCGGCGGGTCGACAACACGGCCCCGTCGGCTGCGATGACCGATCCGGGCACTCCGCTCTCGGGCTCGATCACGCTCGGTGCGACTGCCACGGACATCGGCGGCTCTGGCGTCGCGAGCGTGGTCATTCAACGCTCGCCCGCAGGAGCCGGCACCTGGACGGATGTCTGCACCGACAACAGCTCTCCGTATAGCTGCTCGTTCGACACCACGACCGTCGGCGACGCGCTCTACGACTTCCAGGCGGTCGGAACCGACGTGGCCGGGAACACGGCCAACTCGACGGTCACGAACCGCCGGATCGACAACGTCGTTCCGACGGTCTCCCTTACGGATCCAGGCGCCAACATCCGCGGGACGATCTCGCTCGACGCCACCGCTTCTGACGGCGGGGGCATCCTCAACGTCAAGATCCAGCGCTCCCCGGCCGGCGCAGGCAGCTGGACGGACATCTGCACGGACAACAGCTCCCCCTACTCCTGCTCGACGGACACGGCGACCTGGGGCGGAGACGCGCTCTACGACGTCCGCGCCATCGCGACGGACAACGCCGCACGGACGGCGACCTCGACAGTCGCGAACCGACGCGTCGACAACACGCTGCCGACGGTGACGACGACGGATCCGGGCGCAAACCTGCGCGGCACGATCACTCTGAACGCGAGCGCGAGCGACACCGGCTCGGGGGTCTCGTCCGTGACGATCCAGCGCTCGCCCGCGGGGGCCGGCACCTGGACTGACGTCTGCACCGACCTGGTCTCGCCCTACTCCTGCACCGGCGTCGACACCACTACGTGGGGCGGCGACGGCCTCTACGACCTGCGCACCGCGGCGATCGACGTCGCGGGCAACCCGAACACGTCGGCCACGGTTGCCAACCGCCGCGTCGACAACACGGCGCCGACTGCGGGCCTCACCGACCCCGGCTCGCCTCTGCGCCAGACGGTGACGCTGAATGCGACCGCTACGGACACCGGCGGATCGGGAGTCCTCAACGTCGCCATCGAGCGCTCACCCGCCGGCGGGGGCACGTGGACGAACATCTGCACCGACGCGACGAGCCCGTACTCCTGCTCCTGGATCACCACGGGCGTCACCGACGGCAGCTACGACCTGCGCGCGGTCGCTACGGACAACGCGGGCAATTACGCGACCTCGACGGTGACGAGCCGGGTCGTCGACAACACAGCGCCGACGGCGACCGACATCCAGACGACGAACGCCGGCACCACCGTCGGCAGGCCCGAGACCAACGACACGATCACGTTCACCTATAGCGAGCAGATCGCCGCGGCCTCGATCCTCGCGGGGTGGAACGGCAGCTCGACCGCCGTCACCGTCCGCTTCACCAACTCGGGCTCGAGCGACACGCTCGAAGTCTGGGACAGCGGGAACACGGCGGTTCTCCCGCTCACGGGCTCGGCCGTCGCTCTGAACGGGAACTACGTTACGGCCTCTGCGGTCTTCACAGCCACGATGGTCCAGAGCGGGGCGGCGATCACGGTCACGCTCGGGGCGCTCTCGAGCGGCACCCCCACCACGGCTGGCGGAGGGGGCGGAACGATGTCCTGGACGCCGTCCGCGACCGCAACCGACGTGGCGGGCAACGCCTGCACGACGACGGCCGCGACTGAATCCGGTGCGGCGGACAAGGAATTCTAGAAATGCTGCGACCGACCACCGACAGGACGCGCACGTGGGCCCGGCATCGCTGGGCCCGCGGCGCGTTTCTGCGGCTAGAGGTGCTCGCGCTGGTCGTCGTCGCGATCTGCGTGGCCGTTCTCTCTTCCTCTTCGACGCCTGCGCGCGCCGACCTCGAGCTGACCTCGGGCCCCGGTGATTCCCTCACGCTCTCGAACGACAAGGAGGGCGTCGCGATTCTCAGCCTCGGCGGAATGCGACCCGGCGACTCGGTGGCGGACACGGTCACGCTCGGCAACACCGGAACGGTCCCGGGCGACCTCTCGCTCTCGACCTCGAACTTGCTTGACACCCCCGGAGCCGGAGGCGGAGCGCTCTCGGGCGCGCTCGACCTCGCCATCCAGGACGTCACGAATGTGGGCTCCCCCGTCACGGTCTACAGCGGCAAGATCGACGCTTTGACCACGGTCACGCTCGGCACGCTCGCCGCCGGAGCTTCGCGGGTGTACGAGCTCCGCGTCTCGTTCCCCGATGCGGGGGCCGGCGCGGAAAACGCCTTCCAGGGCTCCGCAGTCAGCGTCGAGTTCGACTGGACGGCCGTGAACAACGACGCCGACACCGACCCGCCCGAGACGACCATCACGTCGGGCCCGGTCTCCCTCTCGGCCAGTCGCGACGCAAGCTTCGCGTTTACCTCCGACGAGTCGGGAAGCACATTCGAGTGCTCCCTCGACGGGTCCTCGTTCGCCGCGTGCTCGAGCCGGGCCGCGTACACCGGCCTCGGCGACGGTGGGCACACCTTCGACGTGCGCGCCACGGACAGCTCCGCCAACACGGACGCGACCCCGGCCGGCGCTTCCTGGACGATCGACGCGACCGCGCCGAGCGTCTCCCTCGCTGACCCCGGCTCGCCGCTGCGCGGCACGGTCTCGCTCAGCCCTTCCGCCAACGACGGCGCCGGCTCGGGCCTGGCGACCCTGATCGTCCAGGGTTCCCCGGCCGGCGCGGGCACCTGGACGACGATCGGGACGAGCTGGAATACCACGAGCGTCGCCGACGGCAGCTACGACCTTCGCGCCCGGGCGACCGACAACGCGGGGAACCCAGGGAACTCCTCGCTGCGCGCGGTCATCGTCGACAACACCGCTCCCGCACTCGTCTCCTCGACTCCGGCCGACGGCGAGCTCGTGGCCGTAGCCGATTCGCTCACCCTCGTGGCCGACGAAAACCTGGCTGCCGTCGACGCGACCATCGACGGCCTCGCTGCCCCGGCCCCGCTCGTCGCGGGCGCGACCGTGACCTTCGCCTCGACCTTCGACGACGGGCCCCACACGCTGGCAGGGGAGCTCGAAGACCTCGCGGGAAATCGCACGCCCGTCCTCATCCACTTCACCGTCTGGAACCTGGCGGCCGCGGACTACCCATGGGTCGAGAAGAACTCCTTCGCGACCCTCCCCATGACCCTCCCCGCAACCAACGGCGACGCCGAGATCTCGGTGCCGGCGGGTGCCTGGAGCGGCGCCCCGGCCGGCGACTGGCTCGTCGTCCGCGTCGATCCGCGGCCCGCGGCGACCGTCTCAGGCGGGTTCGAGACGGCCGGCGACAGCTATGACGTTACGGCCTACTGGGCTCTCGACGGCCCGGGAGTACACACCTTCACGAAGGCACTCGATCTGACGATCGTCGGGGCAGGCACCGTCGTCCCGGCCACGTTCGAAAGCGGCGCCTGGCGTGCGATCGCTGCGATCCCGAGCGGACAGACCCTGCCGAGCGGCTGGCAGGACGGCTTCTACCGGTCGGGCTCGGAGGTCCACATCCTCACGAAGCACCTCTCCTCCTTCAGCCTTCTGAAGGACGTTCAGTCGCCCACGAAGCCGAGCAGCTTCTCGGGCTCGCGCTCCAACAGCCGCCTGGTGCTCAAGTGGAAGGCCGCCACCGACAACGGCGTCGTCTCGGCCTACCTCGTCTACGCGAACGGCAAGGTCGTGCGGACGCTGGGAGCCTCGGCGCGCTCCGTTGACATGGGCCCCTTCAAAAGCTCGGACTCGCGCTCCCTCCGGGTCGCTGCACGCGATTCGGGAGGAAACGTCGGCGCAAAGACCAGAACGCTGGTGATCGTCCCGAGCGTCGCGAATCTCCTCGTCAGCCAGGCGAAGACGCGCCTGGCCGGCCGCGGCCTTCGCGCCGGCTCGGTGAGCTATGCCTACTCGGCGACCATCCGCGCCGGCCGCGTCATCAGCTCGCGCAGCGGCGTGGTCTTCAAGGGCGCCGCGATCGGCCTGACGGTCTCGCGCGGCCCATCGGCCCGGTACAGCTCCGCGATCCCCACGGGGACGAGCGGTGGCACGGGCTCCAGCGGGACGAGCTACGGCGGCCGCGGCTACGGCGGGACACCAACGCCCTCTCCGTTCCCCGCGGGCAGCGGCCCCCTTGAGACCGGTTCGGGTGGCGGCTCGCTCGCACCCTCCGAATCAGGCGACTCCGGCGGCGTCGGCGAGGTCGAGCCGCAGAGCTACACGCCGGCGGACGACGATACGACCTCCCCGCTGCGGCGTCTGGCGGGCCTGGCCCTGCTCGGCGGCGCACTCGTCGCCGCGGGCGCCGTCGCTCTCCGCGCCCGGCGACCGCGTCTGCCTCGTCCCGTGCAAAGCGCCGGGCCCGTCGAGCCGCTCCTCTTCTGGGATGACCGGCTGGTTCACGCCGTGACCACTTCCGTCCGGCGTTTCACCGGCCGCTTTTAGCCGAGCGCCGCGGCGACCGCGATCGTCACGGAGACCGCCAGGAGGGCGGCACCGATCCAGCGCTTCAGCGCCCTCTCGGACAGCCTCCCGGCGAGACGCGCGCCGAGCCAGGCCGCGGGCACTGTCGCGCCCACGCAAACGACCAAGAGAGTCCAGTCGACTTCGAGCCGGACGGCGTGTCCCGCAAAGCCCGACAGACCGAGAAAGAACCCCACGAAGAGGTTCGTTCCGACCGCCCGGTGCGCGTCCAATCCGACGCTACCCAGTAGAGCGGGCATCCGCAACGTCCCCAGGATCAGCCCGACGGCGCCCCCGATCAGGCCGATGGCTGCGCCTGTGAGGACGGCGGCCAGGCGCGGTCGAGCCGTTCGACGCGGGGCGCGAAGCTCGAGCAGGAGCTGCAGGCCGTTCCAGGCAAGAAGGACGGCGATGGCCGCCAGAAGCACCGGTTCGGGGACGAGACCGCCGAAGTAGCCTCCCACGAACGCCGCCGCGACAGAAGGCGGCGTCATCCAGGCCGCGATCGTCCAGTCGACACGGCCTGCGCGTGCGTGGGTCACCCCCGCCGTGAGTGCCGCGGACGTACTCACGGCGATGTTCGTTCCCGCGGCGGCGGCCGAGCTCGAAGCGGCCAAGAGCAAGGCCGGGAGACGCAGGCTGCCCAGCACGAGCCCCACTGCCCCGCCGAGCAACGCGGCCGCGAACGACGCAGCCCCTGCTAGGAAGAGCTCCCAGGCTTCCAGAGCAACTCGTTGCCCGCCGAGGCGGCGCGGGCGAGGATGAAGAGAAGATCCGAGAGGCGGTTGAGGTACGCCAGAGCGAGAGGGTTGATCTCCGCTGTCTCGCCGAGCGCGACCGCCGCCCGCTCGGCTCGACGGCAGACCGTCCGCGCGACGTGGAGCCGGGCGGCCGCCTCGCCGCCACCCGGCAGGACGAAGCTCTTCAGCGGCTCGAGCCGCTCATTCACCAGGTCGCAGAGCTGCTCGAGCCACTCGACTTGCTCGGGGGCGACCCGCAAGCGCTCGCGCTCGTCCTCGAGGGGCACGGAGAGGTCGGCGCCCAAGTCGAAGAGCTCGTTCTGAATCCGCTCGAGCCACGGCCGGAACTCCGTCGGCAGCTCTGACGACGCGAGCGCGAGCGCCAGGAGTGAGTTGAGCTCGTCCACCGTGCCGTAGGCCTCGATGCGCAGGTCGGTCTTGGGCACGCGACTGCCGTCGCCGAGGCTCGTCTCCCCCGCGTCCCCTGCGCGCGTGTAGATCCGCGTCAGGCGGACGGGCTCATCCCTCTTCCTCATGAGATGAGCTCGAACTCCATCCCGGCGGCGAGTATAGAGGCGGCCGCCCGCGCCCCTTTCGTCAGCGGACGCGCGGGAACTCGACCTTCTGGTCGTAGGACGTGTACGCGAAGTCGAGGTGCATCGCGATCTTCTGGCCGGCGACGTCCATCGGGACGTCGACGAGCCCCCGCATGGGCAGGTTGGTCGCATCTGAGAGATAGAGCACCATGCGCATATCCCCAAGGGACTTGGAGAGATCCAAGCCGTCTCCGCCGGCTCCTGTGACGTCTGCGAGCGCTCCCTCGGCGAGAGCGGCGGTGTCGATCACGCCGGTCAGCTTCGTCATGGGCTCGCCGTCGATCAGCTTGCCGTGCTCGACGTCTACGTCTTTCACATACTGCGAAAAGTCGACCAGCTGGATCGGGTTGTCGGCGGTTGTGTTCGGAAGCGGAACCTCACCGATCGAATGGCCGTCGACGCTCATCGAGACCCGGCCCGAACGGCTGACGAGGACGAGGTCGCGGAACCCGAGGCTGTCGGACGTGGCGAGCACGTAGAAGTCGCCCGCCCTCCTTCCATGCGCGTACCCGCCGCCCGACATCGTCATGCTCAATTCCTGAGGCCCTCCGGTCAGCGACATTCGGGCCGTGAAGGTCGCAGAGCGGACCTCCGCGAAGGCGGCGTTCGACTGGACGAGGAGAGCCTGCGCCTCCTCCGCGTCGGCTCCCGAACAGCCGGAGGCAACCGCCGCAGTAGCCGTCAGAAGGAGGAGCGCCAGTACGCGCCGCATGTCCTAGAAATCGGCTTGCGCCGGCCTGCGGAGGATCACGCAAAAAGGTGACGATCGTTACGCAGCCGCGAATTCGCTGCGAATCGTGCGCAGGCGCGGCTCGCAAGCTCGGAAGGCACGTACGACGGTCGGATCGAACTGGCGCCCCGACTGACGGAGAACCTCGACTCCCGCGTCGCCCCAGCGGCCCGCCCGCCGATACGGCCGGTCGCTCGTCATAGCGTCGAGCGTGTCCGCGACGGCGAACACGCGCGCACCGAGCGGGATGTCGGTGCCGGCGATCGCGTCCGGATAGCCCGTGCCGTCCCAGCGCTCGTGATGCGCGCGCACCACCTCGAGTCCCCTCCCCTGCAAGAAGGCCACACCGCCGAGCATCTGCTCGCCGAGGACAGTGTGCTTCTGCATCAACCCGCGCTCATCCTCGTCGAGCGGCCCGGGCTTTTGCAGGATCGAGTCGGGGATTCCGATCTTGCCGACGTCGTGGAGGAGGAAGCCGTACTCCGCGCTCGGGTCCTCCGCGAGGTCGCCGTCAATCGTCCGAGCGAGCTCGACGGCATAACGCTGGACTCGCTGGGAATGCGCCCGTGTCCCGGTGTCCTTGGTCTCGAGCGCGCTTGCGAGCGCCGTCACGGTCTCCTGATAAGCCGCTTCAAGGAGAACCCGCTGGCCGCGCTCGATCTCGAGCAGGTGCCGGAGATCCCGTGCGTAGAGCTCGAGCTGCTCCTCCACGCCCGCTGACTTGCTCGCCCGGAATGGGAACGGGTTCAGGCCGCCGGCGAGGCGTTCGACGACCGACAAGAGCTCCAGGGGGCTGAATGGCTTGCGGATGAACGCATCGGCGCCCGCGGCGTCGCCATTCTCCTTCGTCCCACCGTCTGTTCCGGTCAGCAGGACGACCGGAATGCCGGCGGTCTCCGGATCGTCCTTGATGCGGCGGCAGAGCTCCAGGCCGTCCATCCCAGGCATGCGGACGTCGAGCACGACGACATCGGGGCGAGCCCGCTCGAGGGCAGCGGCGGCCGAGGCGGCGTTGTCGGTCTCCACGACTTCGACATCGACAGCCTCGAACGTCGTCCTCAGGAGGACGCGCAGCCCTGGGTCGTCGTCCACAAGGAGAATGCGCATTTCTCTAAAGCTCCCGCTCTGGGCAAACTCTTGTGTCGGCCCACTCGGCCTAGCTCTTTAGGGTGATCTCAGGAGTAGGGGTAGAACCCTTGGCCGGATTTCCGCCCCAGACGGCCGGCCGCGACGTGTTCCCGTAGCAGCGGACACGGCTCGTAACGGTTGTCGCCGAGGCCGTCGCGAAGCACCTCGAGGATGGCGACGCAGGTGTCCAGGCCGATCAGGTCCGCCAGCGCCAGCGGGCCCATGGGGTGGTTGAAGCCGAGCCTGGCGATCGTGTCGATGGCCTCCGGCTCGGCCACGCCGTCGTGGAGAGCCCAGACCGCTTCGTTGATGTAAGGCATGAGGATGCGGTTCGACACGAAGCCGGGGAAGTCGTTTGCTTCCGCGGGCGTCTTCCCCAGCTCCCGGGCGAGTTCCACGACCGCCGCGCGCGTCTCCTCCGACGTCTGCGGCGTGCTCACGACCTCGACGAGTGCCATCACCGGCACCGGGTTGAAGAAGTGCATCCCGATCACCTTGTCCGGGCGCTCGGTTGCCGCTGCGAGCGAGGAGATGGGAATCGAGGACGTGTTCGAAGCCAGGACGGCCTCCGGCCGGAGCACGTCGTCGGCCCGGCGGAAGATGTCCTTCTTTACCTCCGCGTCCTCCACGACGGCCTCGACCATGAGATCGGCCTGGGCGAGATCGCCGACGGGCTCGACGCGGCTCAGGACATCTTCCGGGTCGACCTCGGCCCCCCTTGCGACGAGCCGCTCGAGGCTCTTCCGCATCGTCTCGAGCCCGCGCTCGGTCGCTCCCGGAGCCGCATCGTGCAGGGAGACCCGGCGCCCCGAGGATGCGATCACCTGGGCTATCCCCCCGCCCATCTGGCCCGCTCCGACGACGAGAACGTGCTCGAATCGCACGCGGGGAGCCTACTTCGCTCCGCGCACGTCCTTGCGCAGAAGCTCGTTGACCTTCGACGCCATGAAGAAAGCTCCTTAGACCTCGATCAAGAGCGCATCGCCCTGGCCACCGCCCGAGCAGATGGCCGCGAGCCCGAGCCCGCCGCCGTTCCGGCGGAGCTCGTGGATCATCGTGGAGAGGATCCGGGCGCCCGACGCGCCGATCGGATGCCCGAGGGCGACGGCGCCCCCGTTCACGTTCACGCGCTCAGGATCGGCGCCGAGCATCGCAGCCGAATTCAGGACGACGGAGGAGAAGGCCTCGTTCAGCTCGACACGCTCGACGTCGTCGATCGTCTTGCCGGCCTTCTCGAGCGCGATCTTGCCCGCCTTGGCGGGGGTGCGCGCGAGGTAGGCGAAGTCGTCGGCCACGTAGGCCTGCGAGACGATGGTCGCGAGCACCTCGAGGCCCCGCTTCTTCGCGTACTCCTCGCTCGTGACGAGGAGAGCCCCAGCCCCGTCGTTCACCCCGGGTGCGTTGCCGGCTGTGGTCGTCCCCTCGGGGTCGAAGACGGGCTTGAGGGTGGCGAGCTTCTCGTAGGACGTGTCCCGGCGCGGGCTCTCGTCAACGGTGACGCCGTTCACCGAAACGAGCTCGTCCTCGAAGAGCCCGTTGTCGATGGCGTGGACCGCGCGCTCGTGCGAGCGGAGCGCCCACCGGTCCTGATCCTCGCGCGAGATGCCCAGCTCCCGGGAGACAAACGACGCCTGCTCGACCATGTGCTTCTGGTCGAAGGTGGAGGTGAGTCCGTCATGGGTCATCAGGTCGATCAGGGTGCCGTCCCCGAGCCGGTAGCCGAACCGCGCCTTCTTGAGGATGTAGGGAGCATTCGACATCGACTCCATCCCACCCGCGACCACGACGCTGTGGTCACCCGAGCGAACCATGAGATCGGCGATCTCGACCGCGCGGATGCTGGAGGCGCAGACCTTGTTGATCGTGTCGGCGGGCACCTCCTTCGGCAGGCCGGCGCCAAAGGCCGCCTGCCGGGCGGGCGCCTGCCCGGCGCCGCCCTGGAGCACCTGACCCATGACGACGTACTCAACCTCGTCGTTCGGAACGCCTGCGCGGTCGAGAGCCGCGCGGATGGCGATCCCGCCGAGCCGGGTTGCCTCGTAGTCCTTGAGGGAGCCGCCGAGCTTGCCAAACGGCGTACGGACGGCTGATGCGATCACAGAACGGGCCACGAAATCAGCGTACCAACGGCCTGCGCCGCTGCCGCGAGCGAGTTGACGGGCGCCAGCGCAGTCCCCTACGCTAAGTCGAGATGAACCTCTCGATCCGCACCTGGTGGGCCTGGCGCCGCGAGCGGAGCGGGAGCGTAGCCTGCTGACCTAGGCCCGAAAGCCCCGCTCCGCCCAAAGACCTTCCGCTGGAGGGTCTTTTCATTTGCCATGACGATCGCCACCGACATCCACGCAGACCTGATCACCCCCTTGGGGGCGTACTTGCGGCTGCGCGCGGAAGGGGGAGCGAGCTTCCTGCTCGAATCGGTCGAGAAGGGCCGCCTCGGCCGGTACAGCCTCGTCGGCTCCGGGACGCGGCTCGTCTCCTTCGAGGACGCCGAGCGGGAGCTCGCTGCGGGCCGGCCCGTCGTCGGCTATCTCGGCTACGACCACATCGCGAAGCTCGAGCCGACTGTGCCGCTTCCGGCGGGCGGGCCCGATCTGCCAGAGAGCCGCTTCCTGCTCGCCGACGCCGTCGTTCGCTTCGACCACGCCTCGAGCGTTGCCGAGGTGCTGGCCGGGGACCGGGATTCGATCGCGCGGCTACTGGCTCAACCCTTCGAGGAGCCTCGCTTTGCGTCCAAACGCTCCGAGGCCACCCACCGCACTCCGAGTCGAGCCGAATACGAGCAACAGGTTCGCGCCGCGAAGGGCTACATCCGGGAGGGCGACGCGTACCAGATCGTCCTCTCGCAACGGGCGGAGCGGAAGACGGACGTCTCGGGGCTCGCGCTCTACCGGTCGCTGCGCCGCATCAACCCCTCGCCGTACCACTTCCTCCTCGAGCTGGGAGACGTCACCCTCGTCGGCTCCTCCCCGGAGACACTGGTGAAGCTGGAGGGCACACGCGCCAGCGTGAATCCGATCGCAGGCACGATCGAGCCGGGTGCCGGCGATGCCGAGCTGCTCCTCGCCTCGGAGAAGGACCGCGCAGAGCACGTTATGCTCGTCGACCTCGGGCGCAACGACCTCTCGCGCGTCTGCCGGCCAGGGACGGTACGGGTGGGCCGCTTCCTGGAGCCGGAGCGCTATTCGCACGTGACCCACCTCGTCTCGGAGGTAACGGGGGAGCTCCGGCCCGAGTGCGGGGCTTTCGACCTCCTCCGCGCCTGCTTCCCTGCGGGGACGGTCTCGGGCGCCCCGAAGGTGCGAGCCATGCAGATCATCTCGGAGCTCGAGGGCTATCGCCGGGGGCCGTACGCCGGCGCCGTCGGTTACGCCCTTCCCGACGGTGCGTTCGACACCTGCATCGCGATCCGCACCGTTGTCCTGGCCGACGGGATTGCCCGGCTCCAGGCCGGCGCAGGGATCGTCGCCGACTCGGACCCGCCCTCCGAACACGAGGAATGCCTGCGTAAGCTGGCTGCCTTGGAAGCCGCCCTGGACGAAGCCGAGCGAGGCACGAACGCGTGATTGTGCTGGTCGACAACTACGACTCGTTCACCTACAACCTCGCGCATCTCTTCGAGGAGCTCGGCGCCGAAGTGACGGTGATCCGCAACGACAAGATCGATGCGGACGAGGCGGAGCGGCTCGCTCCCAGCCACCTCGTCATCTCCCCCGGGCCGGGCCGACCCGAGGGCGCCGGCGCGAGCCTCGAGATCATCAAGCGCCTGGGTCCCCGCGTGCCGACGCTCGGCGTTTGCCTCGGCCACCAGGCGATCGTCGAGGCCTTCGGCGGTGAGGTCGGGCAGGCCCAGCGGCTCGTCCACGGGAAGGCAAGCGAGATCGCCCACGACGGGCGCGGGCTGTTCTCTGGCTTGCCAGATCCGCTCCAGGGCGGGCGCTATCACTCGCTGGCGGCAGCGCGGGTCCCGAACGAGCTCGAGGTGTGCGCGACGACCGACGACGGCGAGGTGATGGCGGTGCGCCACCATGAGCTGCCGGTCGACGGCATCCAGTTCCACCCGGAGTCCGTGCTGACCCCGGACGGCGCGGCTCTGGCCAAGAATTTCCTGGTCGGGCGAAGATGACGGTTCAGGAAGCCCTCGCCCGCCTGCTCGACGGCCGTGATCTCTCGCGCAGCGCCGCCCGGGACGTGATGGGCGACATCATGGAAGGGAAGGCCACGCCGGCTCAGATCGGCGGTTTCCTCGTCGCCCTTCGCCTGAAGGGCGAGACGGCCGCCGAGATCGCCGGATGTGCCGAGGCCATGCGGGCGCACGTCGTGGCTGTCAAGCCGAAACGGGTCGACCTGGTCGACACGGCAGGGACGGGCGGAGACGGCGCGGGCACCTTCAACATCTCCACCGCCGCCGCACTCGTCGCGGCGGCCGCGGGCGTCGGCGTAGCCAAACATGGCAACAGGGCAGTTTCCTCGTCGTCGGGTTCCGCGGACGTCCTCGAGGCGCTCGGCTTCGAACTCGAGCTGCCCGCCGAGAGGATCGAACGTTCGATCGACGAGCTCGGATTCGGCTTCCTCTTCGCGCCGTCCCACCACCCCGCGATGCGGCATGCGGCACCTGTGCGCCGAGAGCTCGCCGCTCGGACCGTCTTCAACGTGCTCGGCCCGCTGACGAATCCGGCCGGCGCGCGGGCCCAGGTGGTCGGCGTGTACGCACCGGAGCTCGTCCCCACGATCGCCACGGTGTTGTCGCACCTCGGCGCCCGCCGCGCCTTCGTCGTCCACGGGGCGGGCGGGATCGACGAGCTCTCCCCCGCCGGGCCGAACCTCGTCTGCGAGCTCGCCGGCGGCAAGGTGCGTAGCCGCGAGATCGACCCGCGGGACTTCGGAGTTCCGCGCTGCCGGCCCTCTGACCTCACGGGGGGCTCGCCCGAGGAGAACGCGACGACGATTCGCGAGATCCTCGGAGGCGCCAAGGGCGCAAAGCGCGAAGCCGTGCTGCTCAACGCGGGCGGGGCAGTCGCCGCCGGGGGGCACGCGCGGAACCTCGAGGATGGCTACCGGGTCGCGAGCGAGGCGCTCGATTCGGGCGCCGCCGGAGAGCGGCTCGAAGAGCTGATCGCGTTTTCGCAGGCCAAGGAGGTGGCGGCTTAATGCGACATGGCCGGGGTCTGACCCCTGACATGGCTTTTTCGGACGAAAGGGCGGCCCTGACCGCGAACGAAAAGGCCTGCAGACCCGACACTTCCTGGCCTGACTCGCCGAGGCCAGATTGGACCTGTCCGGCGCCTGACCCCGGACATGTCCGAGTGGGACGCCGCTAGTGGGACGCTTTGCGAACGCGCTGCGCCGGCCGGGCCTCGGCGCGATCGCCGAGGTCAAACGACGTTCGCCGTCGGCGGGAGATCTGCGACCCGGCGCGGAGCCTGCAGTGCTGGCCCGCTCGTTCGAGGAGGCAGGAGCCGCGGCGGTATCCATCCTCGTCGACGAGCGCTTCGGCGGCACCTGGGACGATCTTCGCGCCGCCCACGCCGCCACCAGGCTTCCACTGCTGGCGAAGGGGTTCTTCTCCACCCGGGAACACCTCGATGAGGCGCGTGCCGCAGGCGCGGACGCGGCGCTCCTCCTCCTCCGCGATCTCGAGGACGCGACCGTGCTCGACCTAATGAGCTCGGTTCCAGACCTGGACTTTTTCGTCGAGGCCCACGATGCGGATGAGCTACGCCGCGCCGAGGCGCTAGGCGCCGAAGTCATCGGCCTGAACGCGCGCGACCTCGCCACCTTCGAGATCGACAGGCGCGCCCAGCTGGACCTTGTCGCGCGCGCCCCACGCGATCGAGTGATCGTCGCGGAGAGTGGCGTCCAGAACCGCGCCCACGCCGCCGCAGCCGAGCTTGCAGGCGCCGACGCCGTCCTCGTCGGATCCGCGCTGATGCGAGCCCCTGACCCGGCCGCCAAGCTCGCCGACCTCCTGCGCCGGCCGCTCGTGAAGATCTGCGGCCTGACCCGCCAAGAGGACGTCGCGGCGGCTGCCGAGGCCGGTGCCGACCTGGCCGGCTTCGTGCTCGCGGAAAGTCCGCGCCGCGCAGCCGAACCCCTTCCGGTGCCGGATTCGATGCTCTCCGTCGGCGTGTTCGTCGGCGAGGCCGAAGATCTCGGCACAGACCTGATCCAGCTCTACGCGGAAGAGAACGGGCACCGGGCGCGCGACGGCGTGCTCCTGCGGAAGAGCGAGGCGGTCGCGACGGTGCTCGACCTGCCGTGGCTCGAGGAGGACGAAAACCATCTGCAGCGAGCAGCGGACGTCGAGGGCCGTGTCCTGCTCGCCGGCCGCCTCGGGCCCGAGAACGTGCGAGCCGCCATCGACTCAGTCCACCCGTGGGCCGTGGACGCGAGCCGCAGCACTGAGGCCGAGCCTGGCATCAAGGACCACGACAAGGTGCGCGCTTTCGTGGAGGCAGCGCGATGAGTGTCGAGGTCGCGAAGGGGTTCTACGGCGCCTACGGCGGCCGCTACGTCCCCGAGACGCTCGTGCCGGCCCTCGACGAGCTCGAGCAGGGCTGGAACGACATCAAGGACGACCCCGGCTTCCGGCTCGAGCTCGAGCAGCTCCAGGCGACATACGTCGGGCGCCCCACCCCGCTCTACCGCGCCGAGCGGCTCGGCGACGACAGGACGATCTACCTCAAGCGCGAGGACCTCTGTCACACGGGCGCGCACAAGATCAACAACGCGGTCGGCCAGGCGCTCGTGGCACGGCGACTGGGGAAGAAGCGCATCGTCGCCGAGACGGGCGCGGGCCAGCACGGGGTCGCCTCGGCGACCGTCTGCGCCCGCTTCGGCCTCGAGTGCGTCGTCTACATGGGCTCGGAGGACATGGAGCGCCAGAAGCCCAACGTCGAGCGCATGCACCTGCTCGGCGCCGAGGTTCGGGCCGTGGAGTTCGGGACGCGGACGCTCAAGGAGGCCACCAGCGAGGCGATCCGCGATTGGATCACGAACGTCGAGACGACGCACTACATGATCGGCTCGTGCGTCGGCCCGCATCCCTATCCCGAGCTCGTGCGCGAGCTCCAGTCGGTCATCGGCCGGGAGGCGCGCGAGCAGATGCTGGCCGCCGAGCGCAGGCTCCCCGACGCCGTCGTCGCATGCGTGGGCGGCGGCTCGAATGCGATCGGGCTGTTCGCCGGATTCCTGGAGGACGCAGAGGTGCGTCTCGTTGGGGTCGAAGCCGCCGGCGCTGCGAGTCTGGGCAGCGGCCGCGCGGGAGTCCTGCACGGCGCTCGCTCCTCCCTCCTCGCCGACGAGGATGGGCAGATCGCCGACGCGCACTCCATCTCTGCGGGGCTGGACTACCCCGGCGTCGGGCCCGAGCACGCCTTTCTGCGCGACACGGGGCGCGCCGAGTACCGGGCGGCGGCGGACGATGAGGCGCTGGCCGCCTTCCACCTCCTTGCCGAGCGCGAGGGCATCATCCCTGCGCTCGAGCCCGCTCACGCGCTCGCGCGTGCGCTAGACCTCGACGCCGAGCTCATCCTCGTCGGTCTCTCCGGCCGGGGCGACAAGGATCTGGCGACGGTGCTCGGCCGGTGAAGAAGCTCTCGATCTATCTCATGGCCGGCCCGGACACGCCGGAGCTTGCCGCCGCCGCCGTAGCCGGCGGCGCTGACTTGCTCGAGATCGGGTTTCCGTTCTCCGACCCACTGGCCGACGGCCCGGTGATCCGCCTCGCGGGCGAACGCGCGCTCGCCCAGGGGATGTGCACGCGGGCGTGCCTGGAGTGCCTGGCCGAGACTCGTGCCCGTGTCGAGGTGCCGCTGATTCCGATGACGTACGCGTCCATCCTCGAGGCGTACGGCTACGAGCGCTTCCAAACCGACGCCCAGAAGGCGGGCGCCACGACCCTGATCGTGGCCGACCTGCCGATCGAGGCCGCGCCCGACCTGCGCCGGGTCCAGCTCGTCGCACCCACTACACCGTCGGAGCGGATCCGCTTCGCCGCGGAGCGAACGGAGGGCTGGCTCTACCTCGTTTCCCTGACTGGCACCACGGGCGCGCGCAGGGAGGTCTCGGAGCAGCTTGCCGGCCTCGTCGAGCGCGCCCGCGGCGTCACCGACGTGCCGCTCCTGGCCGGCTTCGGCATCTCGACGCCCGAGCACGCCGCAGGGGCCGCGGCCCTCGCCGACGGCATCGTCGTCGGCAGCCGCGCCGTCGAGGTCGCCCACGACGAAGGCCCCGAGGCCCTCCGTGAGTACGTGGCCTCTCTTCGCCAGGCGCTGGACCGCGACGCGGGCCCGCCCGCGGGACCGCGACCACTAGGCTACGGCCGTGCATACGATCGAGCTCACTGAGGACGAACTGCGGCTTGTGCGCTCCGCGCTCCACTCGTATCTCGAGGACTTCGGCCACGACGAGGCGGACGTCCTGAGGGCGATCAAGCAGGTGCTCGCCAAGCTCCCGCCCAACGAGTAGTGGCGATCCTCGAAACGAGGGTCGACCGGGGCTCGCCCGAGTTCGAGGCGAACCGTGCGCGGATGGAGGAGCTCGTTGCAGAGCTGCGTGAGCGCGTTGCGGCCGTGGCTGCGGGCGGCGGAGCCGAGGCCGTCGAAAAACACCGGTCGCGCGGCAAGCTGCTCGCACGGGAAAGGATCGAGGGGCTGCTCGATCCGGACTCGGCCTTTCTCGAGCTGAACGCGCTCGCGGCCTGGGAGCTCTACGAGCGCGAGGCGCCCGGTGGCGGGATCGTGACCGGCATCGGCGTGATCGACGGACGTCAGTGCGTGGTCGTCGCGAACGACGCCACGGTCAAGGGCGGCACCTATTACCCCCTCACCGTGAAAAAGCACCTGCGGGCGCAGGAAGTCGCCGACCAGAATGAGCTTCCCTGCGTCTATCTCGTGGACTCGGGAGGCGCGTTCTTGCCGCTTCAGGACGAGGTCTTTCCGGATCGCGACCATTTTGGCCGGATCTTCTTCAACCAGGCGGTCATGTCGGCCAAGGGCATCCCGCAGGTCGCCCTCGTCATGGGCTCCTGCACGGCCGGCGGCGCCTACGTTCCGGCGATGAGCGACGAGACGGTGATCGTCAAGGGGACCGGGACGATCTTTCTCGGCGGCCCGCCCCTGGTGAAAGCCGCAACCGGCGAGGAGGTCACGGCCGAGGAACTCGGGGGCGCCGACGTCCACGCGCGCATCTCCGGAGTCGCGGATCACTACGCGGTCTCCGACGAGCACGCCCTGGCGCTCGCGCGGGAGATCGTCGCCAACCTCGGCGGCCACCAGCCCGAGCCGCCGTGGGAGCCAGAAGCGCCCGAGGAGCCCCTCTACGACCCGGCCGACCTCTACGGGATCGTGCCCGAGGACTACGCCAAGGGCTACGACGTGCGCGAGGTGATCGCACGGATCGTGGACGGCAGCCGCCTGCACGAGT
>Ga0307415_100000460_pt1 | contig 17540 bp, 17 predicted proteins | sample DK1Cmetagenome_FD_204524 | JGI IMG/M metagenome (GOLD analysis project Ga0307415, IMG submission 204524) | Maize rhizosphere microbial communities from greenhouse at UC Davis, California, United States - DK15-C-2 | ecosystem: Host-associated > Plants > Roots > Rhizosphere > Soil | place: USA...
CGCTTCTGGTTCATGTGGGACGACCTCTGCCGGGGCGCCATCGGCGCCGTGGTGCTGGTCGACACCAGAAGGCTGGACGCCTGCTTCGCCGCCGTCGACTACTTCGAGCAGCGCGAGCTGCCGTTCGTGGTCGCCATCAACTGCTTCGACGGCGTCCTGGCCCACGCCGTCGAGGACGTCCGCGAGGCCCTGGTCATCGGCGAGGAGACCCCGATCGTGGCCTGCGACGCCCGGGTCCGCGAGTCGGCCAAGACGACCCTGATCGAGCTGGTCCAGCACGCCCTGGCCCGCGCCTCGGCCGTCCTGCGCTCCCCGGCCAACACCCGGGGCGGGGTCGGCGCCGGCAGCACCTCCTGAGCAGCGCCGGTCGATGCCTGGGGAGGATCACGTCCGGGTCAACCGGCGCCTCTGGAACGAGGACGCCGACGACTACCAGCGGCGCAACGCCCCTCAGATCCGGGACCAGGCCTTCACCGGCCTGGTCGCGGCGCTGGCCGGCCGAGTGCATCTGGCGGCTGCGCAAGCCCTGACCCGGCCCGCCCTACTCCGGGCGCGGTAGCCGCCCCGGCCCGCGCTGCCCCGGCGGGAGCAGGCGCGCGGCCTTCCCCCAGGCGACGACGCCGGCGGGCCTGGCCGCGACCATCGTCCTCGAGCATCCGGCAACCGGACCGAGGACGGCGGGACATGGGCGAGCAGCTGGTGGAGACCGACAACCTGAGCAAGACCTACGGCGCGATCGCGGCCGTCGACCGGGTCAGCCTGTCGGTGTGGCGCGGGGAGGTGTACGGCTTCCTCGGCCCCAACGGGGCCGGCAAGACGACCACCCTGCGGATGCTGGCCGGGCTGGTCAGGCCGACCGGCGGGTCGGCCAGGGTGCTCGGCGACGAGCCGGGGAGCCCGCGGGCCCTGGCCCGCACCGGGGTCCTGATCGAGGCGCCCCGCTTCTACCCGTACCTGTCGGGCCGCGACAACCTGCGGGTGGTGGCCCGCTACGCCGGCGTCGGTGACCGGAGGGTCGAGGGCGCGCTGGAGGCGGTCGACCTGGCCGGCCGGGGCGGCGATCGCTACGCCGGCTACTCCCTGGGCATGAAGCAGCGCCTCGGGGTCGCCGCCGCCCTGCTCAAGGACCCGGAGCTGCTGATCCTGGACGAGCCCACCAACGGGCTCGACCCGGCGGGCATGCGCGACATGCGGGCCCTGCTCCGCGAGCTGGGCGGGCGCGGCCACACCGTGCTGGTCTCCTCGCACCTGCTGGGCGAGGTGCAGCAGCTCTGCGACCGGGTGGGGGTGATCTCCGGCGGCCGGCTGCTGGCCGAGAGCACGGTCGACGACCTGCTCGGCCAGGCCGGCCTGCTGGTGCGGGCCGAGCCGATGGAGAAGGCTCGCGAGATCCTGGAGCGTCTCGTCGGCACCAGCAACGTCGCCGTGGCCGACGGCGCCCTGCGACTGCGGACCGGACCGTCGAAGGCGGGCTGGGTGAGCCGCGCCCTGGCCGACGCCGGCGTGACCCTGACCGAGCTGCGCCCGCTGGAGCGGACCCTCGAAGAGGTGTTCCTCGAAATGACCGACACCGAAGGGACGGAGCGATGATCGGTAGCTTCTCGGCGGAGATCCTCAAGCTCCGCAAGCGACCCGCGACCTGGGTGCTGCTCGGGGTGGCGCTGGCGCTCACCCAGCTGTTCGGCTACCTGCTGCCCTACTCGAGCTGGGCCACCAGCGACCAGAACTTCCAGACCCAGGGCCTCGACCCGCAGGCGGTGCTGGCCGGGACCCTGCCCGGCGAGCTGGTCCCGACCTCGCTGGGCGGCTTCCCGGTGTTCGCGGGGGCGCTGGCCCTGATCCTGGGCGCGTTGGCCGCCGGCAGCGAGTACGGCTGGGGGACCATGCAGACCGCCCTGACCCAGCGGCCGGGCCGGCTGGCCGTGTACGGCGGCAAGCTGCTCGCCCTGGCCGCCAGCACCCTGGCCATCGTGCTGGCCACCTTCGTCCTGAACGCCGCCGTGGCCGGGGTGATCGCCACCGTGGAGTCGCGGCCGCTCGACTACCCGTCCCTGGCCGAGCTGGCCCGGGGCGTCGGGTCGGGCTGGCTGATCCTGGGCATGTGGTGCGGCCTCGGGGCCCTGCTGGGGTTCGCCTTCCGGGGGATCGCCCTGCCCGTCGGCCTGGGCGTCGTCTGGGTGCTGGGGGTCGAGAACCTGGTCTCGGCGGTGGCCGACAGCCTGCTGACCGGGCTGCGCCCCCTGCGCGACCTGCTCCCCGGGGTGAACGCCGGCTCGCTGGTCTGGTCGCTGGCCCCGGGCGGCGGGTCCAGCGGCGAGCCCCCTCCCGGCGTGAGCGACGCGGTCACGGGGGGTCGGGCGACCCTGGCGCTGGGGATGTACGTCGCCGCGTTCGCGGTGGCGGGGGCGGTGCTGGTCCGGCGCCGGGACGTGGCCTGACTACCCGGGCCGGCGGCGGCGGGCGGCGCTGCGGACGACGGCGCCGACGGCCAGCAGGCCGAGGGCCAGGCCGGCCAGGCCGACCCAGGTGGCGACGCCCGGGCCGCCCGGGCCGGCGGCGGGCTCGAGCGGCGGGTCGGGCTCGGGAGTGGCCTCCGGGGTGGGAGCCGCCTGCCCCGACCCGTTGGACCCCCCCTGGTTGCTCCCCGCGGCGTCCGCGGTGACCCGGAACACCCACAGGCCGCTGTTCATGTCGCTGGCCAGCACCAGGCCCTTCCACGGGTAGACGCCCCAGACGACCGGCATGTCGCGGCGGCCGTTCTGGGCGGTGGCGGCGATCTGCCGCGGCGGGGAGGGGGGCGGGACGAAGGAGGCCACCTCCCGGGGCCGGCCGGGGTCGGACAGGTCGACCACCCTGATCCCGTCGGAGTACCAGGAGACGTACTCGAGGTCGCCCTCGATCACCGCGTTGTGGACCGAGTAGATGCCGTCGGTGGCCACCCGGCCGTCCTTGCCGGGCACGGCCGACTCGGTGGCGAAGGTCGACAGCAGCCGGGGCCGCTCCAGCGAGCTGGTGTCGAACACCCGCTGGAAGGTCCAGGTTGCCCGCGACCCGCTCCCGACCGTCCGCATGGCCTCGTCGTTCTGGACGAACAGGGTCTCGTCCTCGTTGAACCAGCCCGAGTGGGCGCCGCGGTAGCCGTCCTCGGGCCGGTAGGGCGTCTGGCCGATCAGCCGTGGCGCGGCCGGGTCACTGATGTCGAGGAACTGCACGCCCGCCGACCAGAACGAGACGTACGCCTTGTTGCCGTTGTCGAACGGCCAGGCGCTGTGGGCGAACACGTCCCGCCGGGCCGCGAGCTGCCCCCTGAGGTCGGCCGGGCCGTCGCGGCGGACGTCCCAGTCGGCCAGCTCCCGCGGCCGGCGGGGGTCGGTGATGTCGATGATGCGAAGGTCGCCGCGGCGGCCCTGGCTGAGGTTGAACGAGTAGTTCGCCGCCGCCAGGGCCAGCACCCGGCCGTCCGGTCGCTGGACGACCCCCAGCTCGTGCACCCCGATGGGCAGGCCGGTGGCGAGCCGGCCGAGCTCCTTCGGCCTGGCCGGGTTGGTCACGTCGAACAGGGCCATGCCGGCGAACCCCTGCCCCTGGCGGGTGCAGGGCTGGATCCCCACGGCGGCCAGGTCGCCCTTGAACGCCTTGGTCCTGACCGCCCCGACCCACACGTCCTCGCCGTCGCTCCCCGGGAACTTGGCGAACGACGCCAGCGGCTGCGGCTTGGCCGGGTCGCGCAGGTTGATCGCCCACACCCCGGTGGGCGGCCGGCAGTCCCCCTGCCGCAGGCTCCCCAGATAGGCCACGTCCCGGTACGCCCAGACGTCCCCGTACCCACCGTCCTGCGCCGGCGCGACGTGCCCCACGATCTCGGTGTTCCGGGTCTGGGCCTCTGGCTCCCGCCGCCCCTGCGATCCCCTCACCGACCCGAACCCGGCCGCCACCGCCAGCCCCACCACGACCACGCCGGCCCGCCGCCATCCACCCATGCGGTCCTCCGGCCAGCCGACGTCCTCCTCCCACTCTCGCACGCCCCACTGAGATTTCGCTGAGACGAAGACGCTCGACCGCTCGACCGCGCCGCAAGGCAATCCGGGCTACTTCGGAGAGGGAAAGGGGCGCGCACGGTTGTCCACGCCCCCGGCGGCGGGCGAGGCCTCCCTGCCCCAGGCGGGCCCCGCTTCAGGCGGACTCGCCCAGGGCGGTGGGCAGGGCGCCTTCGTAGGCGGCGCGGAGCTGGGAGAGCGGGAGGTCGAGGAGGCGGGGAACGACCAGGCGGTCGCCGCCGGTGGCGCCGAGGCGGGTGGCGGGGACGCCGGCGGTGGTGGCCAGGGCCTCCACGTCCTCGGCGGCCTCGGGAGGGGTGGCGAGCAGGACCCGGGAGGGGGACTCGCTGGCCAGGACGGCGAGCGCGACCTGGTCGGCGGGCAGGTCCGGGGTCGAGCCGCCGCTCTGGAGGGCGGGGAGGGTGACGCGGGCGCCGACCCCGGCGGCGAGGGTGGACTCGACCAGGGCGACGGCCAGGCCGCCGTCGGAGAGGTCGTGGGCGCCGGCCAGGAGGCGGCGGGTGGCCAGGGTGGCCAGGAGGCGGTGGAGGGCGGCCTCGGCGGCCAGGTCGAGGGCGGGCGGGGCGCCCTCCAGGCGGCCGGTGGTCAGGCGTTGCCAGACCGAGCCGCCGAGCTCGACCCGGGTCGCTCCCAGGAGCCAGACGTCGAGGCCGGGGCGGGGGAAGCCGGCGGGGACGGCGGTGGTGGCGTCCTCGAGCAGGCCGAGGACGCCCACGATCGGGGTCGGGTGGATGGGCCGGCCGGACGACTCGTTGTAGAAGCTGACGTTGCCGCCGGTCACCGGCAGGTCGAGGGTGCGGCAGGCCGCGGCCATGCCGTCGACGGCGGCGGCGAAGGCGCCCATCACCTCGGGCCGCTCGGGGCTGGCGAAGTTCAGGCAGTCGGTGACGGCGATCGGCCGGGCCCCGGCGCAGGCGACGTTGCGGGCCGCCTCGGCCACGGCCAGGGCGGCCCCGGCGGCCGGGTCGAGGGCGGCAAAGCGGCCGTTGCCGTCGGTGGCCAGGGCGACCGCCCTGCCGGTGCCGGGGACCCGCAGCACGGCCGCGTCGCAGCCGGGCCCGGCGACCGTGCCGTGGCCCACGAAGCGGTCGTACTGCTCCCACACCCAGCGCTTGGAGGCGCAGGTCGGGTCGGCGGCCAGCGCCAGCACGGCCTCGGCCGGCGACGCGTCCAGCGGCACCTCGGCCCCGGCGCCCGGCGACGGCGGCGGCACCAGCGGCCGCTCGTACACCGGCCCCTCGTCGGCCAGGCTGGCCGCCGGCGCCTCGGCCACCACCTCCCCCCGGAACCGCACCCGGAGGACCCCCCCGGCCGTCATCGTCCCCAGGACGTTGGCGAGGATCCCCCAGCGGGAGCAGACCTCGAGGACGTCGGCGAGCCGGGCCGGGTCGACCAGGGCCAGCATGCGCTCCTGGGACTCCGAGACCAGCACCTCCCACGCCTCCATCGACGGCTCGCGCAGGGGCACCGCGTCCAGGTCCACCTCCATGCCCATCCCGGCCCGGGCCGCCACCTCGGCCACCGCGCAGCTGATCCCGGCCGCGCCCAGGTCCTGCAATCCCCGCAGCAGCCCGCGCTCGACCAGCTCCAGGCACGCCTCGATCAGCAGCTTCTCCTGGAACGGGTCGCCCACCTGCACGTTCGGGCGCTTGGCCTCGTCGCCCTCCTCGAAGCTGGCCGAGGCGAGCACGCTGGCCCCGCCGATCCCGTCCCGGCCGGTCTTGGCCCCCATCAGGACGGCCAGGTCGCCGGCCCGCTCGGCCCGCCCGGTCAGCAGCCGGCCGGCCGGCATGAACCCGATGGTGAGGGCGTTGACCAGCGGGTTGCCGGCGTAGCAGGGGTCGAAGACGACCTCGCCCCCGACCGTGGCCACCCCGACGCAGTTGCCGTAGTGGCCGATCCCGGCCACCACCCCCTCCAGCAGCCGCCGCTGCAGCGGCTCGGCCGAGTCGCCGAACCGCAGCGAGTTGAGGCTGGCCGCCGGCCGCGCCCCCATGGCCAGGATGTCGCGGATGATCCCCCCGACCCCGGTCGCCGCCCCCTGGAACGGCTCCACGAACGACGGGTGGTTGTGCGACTCGATCTTGAACACCGCCGCCACCCCGTCGCCCAGGTCCACCACCCCGGCGTTCTCCCCCGGCCCCTGCAGCACCCGCTCCCCCTGGCTGGGCAGTCGGCGCAGATGGACCTTGGACGACTTGTAGGAGCAGTGCTCGGACCACATCAGCGAGTACATCGCCAGCTCGGCCCGGCTCGGCTCCCGCCCCAGCACCCCGAGGATCCGCTCGAACTCCTCGTCGGTCAGCCCGAGCTGGCGGTACGGAGGGGTCCGGCCGGAGGGGTCCGGGGAACCCCGAAGGGGTGCCCCGGTGGATCGGGCAGTTCTTCCAGGGGGGTGCCCCGGTGAGACGGGTCCCTCCACGACGCTAGACACTGGTCGCCATCTTCAGGACCGACTCGAACAGCCCCCGCCCGCCGGTCGGGCCGAGCAGGGGATCGACGGCGTGCTCGGGGTGGGGCATGAGGCCGACGACGTTGCCGGCGGGGTTGCGGACGCCGGCGATGTCCGCCAGCGAGCCGTTGGGGTTGTGGCCGGGGGCGTAGCGGAAGACGACCTGGCCGGCGGCTTCGAGGGCGGCTGGGTCGTCGTGGACGTAGCGGCCCTCGCCGTGCTTGACCGGGATGGTGAGCGGCGAGCCGGGGACGCAGGCCGAGGTCCAGGCGCTGGCGGTGGAGGTGACCACGACGTCGACCTCGCGGCAGACGAAGCGGAGGCCGGCGTTGCGGAGCAGGGCGCCGGGGAGGAGACCGGCCTCGCACAGGACCTGGAAGCCGTTGCAGATGCCGAGGACGGGGCCGCCGGAGCGGGCGAAGGCGGCCACCGCCCCCATCACCGGGGAGAACCTGGCGATGGCGCCGCAGCGCAGGTAGTCGCCGTAGGAGAAGCCGCCGGGGAGGACGACGGCGTCCACGCCCTCGAGGTCGCCGTCGCCGTGCCACAACGAGACGGGGTGGGCGCCCATGGAGGCGATGGCGAAGCGGGCGTCCCGGTCGTCGCACGACCCCGGGAAGGTCACCACCCCGATCCGCACTCGCGCTCCTCGACTCGCCGTCCCAGCCGTCCGGAGGCTACCAGACGGCCCCCGCCCTACCCGCCAAGGCGGTCGGACCAGGTCGGCCAGGTGGCCATGCCCCACTTGTCGTCGGCGAACTCGCGGTCGCTGACGGCGGCGGCGGCCAGGCCGGCGTCGGGGTCGACCCAGAGGAAGCAACCGCTGGCCCCGAAGTGGCCGAAGGCTGACGGGGAGCGGCGGTCGCCCATCCAGTGGGGGCGCTTGCCGTCGTGGAGCTCGAAGCCGAGGCCCCAGTCGCAGGGGTCGAAGCGGCCGACGCCGGGGACGAGGCCGGCCAGGCCGGGGAACTGGACGCTGACGGCCTCGGCGAACAGCTCGGGCCCGACCACCGGGGCGCCCTGGTCGAGCAGGCAGCGGGCCAGGCGGGCCAGGTCGTCGAGGGTCGAGGCGGCGCCGGCGGCCGGGTCGCCGTCGATGCCGCGGCGGTGGACGAGCCGGGTCGCGGACATCTCCAGCGGGTCGAGCACGCTGGTCGACAGCCAGCTGGCGAAGGTCGTGCCGGCGGCGTCGGCGAGCGCGTCGGCCAGCAGCCGGAAGCCCACGTTGGAGTAGATGCGGCGCTGCTCCGGGGGGCGGGGGCGGCCGGGGGGCTCGAAGGGGAAGCCGCCGGCATGGGCCAGCAGGTGGCGGAGGGTGACCTCCTCGGAAGCCCCGGCGTCGCGGGCCTGGGGGACCGGCTGGTCGAGGCCGATCCGTCCCGACTCCACCGCGGCCAGGGCGGCCAGCGAGGTCATCAGCTTGGTCACCGACGCCACCTCGAACTGGTCGCCGCCGCTCACCCCGCCCCGGAAGGCCGTCTCCACCCCGGACGGCGAGACCACCGCCGCCCCGGCCCGCCCGACCGGCCAGTCCAGCTCAAGTGTCGTCAACGATAGCCCGCCTCCCGTAGCCGCTCCAGCGCGCTGGCGTCGTCGCCGGAGAGCAGGGCGGCGGCGTCCGCGCAGCCGCGGCTCGGCTGGGCGCCGCCGGTGAACAGCCGGTCGCAGGCCTCCAGCTCGCCGGTGCGGGCGGCCAGCTCCTCGGCGGCGGTGGGCGGGCGGCCGTCGGCGACGTGGGCGCCCTCGTGGGCCAGGACCACCGCCACCCGGTCGGCCGCGGCCTCGCCCCGCTGGAACTTGGCGTGGATCAGGACCGCCGGCCGGTCGCCGGAGAAGTCGGTGGTCGACTCGTTGATGGACAGCTCGAACTCGGCGAACTGGACGGTCGCCCCGGCCTGCTGGAGGCCGTCGCGGGCCCGCTGGAGGGGGGCGGTGGAGCGCAGCGCGCACAGCTTGTCGGCGGCCGCGCCCAGCAGCGCCACCTCGTCGGCGGTGCCGACCAGGGTGACCCGGTCCAGCCGGGGGCAGCCGGCCGGGCGCCGGACCAGCCGGCCGCGGTTCTGCTGCTCCAGGATCGGGACGCGGACCTCGCCGACGCCGTGGCTCAGGTCCCCGGCCGGCGGCGAGCGCCGGGCCGCCACCGGGAGCTGCTCGGGAACCGACCGGAACAGGCCGGTGGCCACCACCACCATGGCCACGGTGGTCACGGCCACGGCCAGCCACAGCCACCAGGGCAGCCGCGGCCAGGGACGCGCCCTGATGGCGGCGACCTCGGCCGGGTCGAGCCGGCGGGGGCGGCCGATGGAGGGCAGCCGGGGCGCCCGGAAGCGGCGCGCCGGGGCGTCCTCCGCCGGTCCCCCGGACCCCTCCCGGGTCCCGTCCATGAGCTGGCGAGCCACCTGTGGGCCGCTCAGTCGGGCAGGACGCGCACGGAGAACTCCTCGATCATGGGGTTGGCCAGCAGGGCCTCGGCCATCCGCCGGGCCGCCCGCTCGCCGTCGCCGTCGCGGACGGTCAGCTCCACGTGCTTGCCGATGCGGACGTCGGAGACGCCGTCGAAGCCGAGCGAGGGCAGGGCCCGCTCCACCGCCTGGCCCTGCGGGTCGAGGATCTCCCGCTTCAGCATCACGTCCACCGCTACCCGGGGCATGTCTGGAGGCTACACCGGAACGCCGGATAGGGCCTTGAGACCAGTCCGCAGGGTCGGGTAACCCCTCCAATCGGGTGATGAGGCAGAGCTGGGCGACGCCGACTGGGCCAGCCGCTCGGTCCGCTCGCGGGCCGGGCTGGACGCGGCCCGCGGCCCTGCTGGAGCGGGCCGCCGAGGCCGGCCCGGCCGCCCCCGCTTCGGCCTGAATCGCTGTTCAGGCAATGGATTCGGTTGCTCAGGTCGCTGGTGAGTAACATTTCTGTGTTTCCCCTTGCGCCTCCCCTTCTTGCTCCCTTCCAGACGGTATGCTCCGTTCGCACCATGGCTCGAACGGTTTGTGGAGGGTGATGCGATGACGGACCCCATGCTCGTCCGACGGCTGGCCCTCGACCTTCGCAACCTCGCCGACAAGACGCTCGAGCTGCGCGGCGTCGTCGAGGACTACCGTCACGACCTGGTCCGCACCCTCGAGGACGACTGGTGCGACCCGGACGAGCTCCAGACCCTGCACCGCCAGGTGCAGGAGCTGTGGGAGTCCATGGACCGTGCCGAGGCCAAGCTGCGCAGCGGCAGCCGCCGCATGTCGCCGCTGCTGTGGCTGGAGTAGCCGCTCAGCTTGGGCCACACCGGCCAGCACCTGTGCCTGGTGCCGAGCCCCGACCCGGACGCTTGACCGGCGAATCGGCTGCTGCCTCGATTAGCGCGGGCGGCCGCGCTCTTGGGGGGTTCGGGGGGGAGGACTCCCCCCCGAATGAACCGAGGACTCGGGTGCGATGGGGCCCGCTCGAACGCTATGGCGGCCTCATCAGTAGAGGAACATGGGCTTGCCGTCGACCTGGCGGATCAGCGGGCGATAGCGCTTCTCGTCGTACAGGGCCTCGACGTCGACCCGCTTGGTGCCCGACATCATGGTGTCGATGGGCACCGAGGTGTAGGTGCCGCGGCGCAGGGCGACCATGCGGCCGGGGGCGTCCTGGTCGATCAGGTTGATGGCCATGTTGGCGTAGTTGACCGCCACCATCAGGTCGAGCGCGTCCGGGGCGCCCGAGCGCATCAGGTAGCCGACCTGCTGGTAGACGATGTCCTCGCCGGTCAGCTTCTTGAGCAGCTCGCCGGTGACCAGCCCGATCCCGCCCAGCTTGCGGTGGCCGTAGGCGTCGGCCTCGCCCCGCTCGTGGATCTCGCCCTCCAGCATGCGGGCGCCCTCGCTGACCGTGACCATTGCGTAGTTCGAGGGGTTGGCCGCCTTGTCCTCGAGCAGGTAGTGGGCCAGCAGCTCGATGTCGAAGGGCACCTCGCAGATGATCGCCCGGTCGACCCCGGCCAGGTACGCCGACAGCAGCGAGGTCTCGCCGCAGTTGCGGCCGAACAGCTCCACCACCGCGATGCGCTCGTGCGACCCGGTGGAGGTGCGCAGCTGGTGGATGAACTGGACGCTGCGGGTCACGGCGGTGGAGAAGCCGATGCAGTAGTCGGTGCCGAAGACGTCGTTGTCCATCGTCTTGGGCACGGCCAGCATCCGCACCCCCTCCCGCGACAGCCGCTCGGCGTACGACAGGGTGTCGTCGCCGCCGATGGCGACCAGCCAGTCCAGGCCGAGCCGCTCGATCACCTCGAGGCAGTGGCCGGTGAAGTCGAACGGCCCCTCGGACTCGAGCTGGCCCTGGCCGGCCAGGAACGGGGGCACGTCCCTGGGCTTGACCTTGCCCGGGTTGGTCCGGCTGGTGTGCAGGAAGGTGCCGCCGGTGCGGTCGATGGTGCGCACCTCGCGCCGGGTCAGCGGCTGCACGCAGTGGCCCTGGGGCCCGTCGGTGTCCAGGTCGTAGTCGAGCAGGCCGGCCCAGCCGCGGCGCAGCCCCACGACCTCGTAGCCGCGGTCGGCGGCGGCGTACACCAACGTCCGGATGCAGGGGTTGAGCCCGGGGACGTCGCCGCCACCGGTGAGCACGCCGATCCTGGTCATGCGCGAGCCTCCACAAAGGGGGTGCCGAGGGGGTCGGGCGACCTTGCCCGGGGGATCGCGGCCGGGGACCGGCCGCGACCACCAAGCATAGCGTCCGGCGGCCCGGCCCGCCGAGCCGTCGGTCAGCTCGGCTGCCGTGAGCTGGCCCGGGGCCGGGGCACGCCGGTGTCGGCGACCACCGCCCGGGTGGTGGGGAGGTCCCGGGACGCCGCCTCCCATTCGTCGGCCGGCGGGCCGGCGTAGATGCCGGTGTGCTCGGCCGCCGCCATGGTCGCCTGGTCCTCGCGCAGGAAGCCGAGCTGGGCCACCTGGGGGCGGATGGCCCAGTCGAGCAGCCAGTCGACCGAGACCCGGATGCGGTTGCCGGCGGCCGGCAGGGACAGCAGGTGGTAGCCGCGGGTCGCCACCAGCCCGGGCAGCCCGCCCAGGGACACCCCGAACGGGGAGGCGACCGCGTCGAAGCCGCCCAGGTCGACGGCGAAGCCGAGGTCGCGGTGGCGGTAGTCGACCGCCTTGCCGAAGCCGAGCGAGGCGGCCACGTTGCGGGCGGCCGTCCTGCCCTGCCGCTGGGCGTGCTGGGCGGTCTGGCCGGTGAGCTTGCCCGGTCGGGTCAGGTCGGGAACGGCGGCCGCGTCGCCGAAGGCGAACACGTCGGGATGGTCGGGCACCTGGAGGTTCGCCCCGACCTTGAGCCGCCCCCGCTCGGTGGGCACCCCCAGGGTCTCGATCAGCGGGCTCGGGGCGACGCCGGTGCACCAGACCAGGGTGTGGGTCGGGATGGTCTCGCCGTCCGACAGCCGCACCCCGTCGGCGGTGGCCTCCTCGACGGTCGTGCCCAGCCGGACCTCGACCCCGCGGCGGCGCAGCACCGCCATGGCCTCGTCGCCCAGCCGGCGGCCCAGCTCCGGCAGCACCCGGGGGGCCAGGTCGACCAGCACCCAGCGGATGTCGGTGGGGCGCAGCCGCGGGTACTCGGCGGCCGCCCGCATGGTGACCAGCTGCATCTGAGCCGCGGTCTCGGTGCCCGAGTAGCCGGCCCCGACGACCACGAAGGTGCAGCAGGCCCGCCGCCGGGAGGGGTCGTCGGCGGCGTCGGCGCTGTCCAGCTCGCGCAGCACGTGGTCGCGCAGGTAGGCCGCCTCGGCCAGGGTCTTCAGGCCGAGGCCGTGCTCGGCCACCCCGGGGATGTTGAAGGTGCGGGTGATCCCGCCGGGGGCCAGCACCAGCCGGTCCCAGGCCAGCTCGCGCTCGGAGCCGTCGAGGCGGCGCAGGGTCGCGGTGTGGCCCTGGACGTCGACCGCGACCACGTGGCCGAGCAGCACCTTGGCCCGGCCCAGGGTGGCGTGCAGGCCGACGGCGATGTGGCGCGGCTCGACCACGCCGGCGGCCACGTTGGGCAGCAGGGGGCTGTAGAGGAGGTAGTCGGCCGAGCTGGCCAGCAGCAGCTCGGCGGCGTCGGGGGGCAGGTGCTTCTCGAGGCGCCGCATGCAGTGGAAGCCGGCGAAGCCGCTGCCGACGACCAGCACCCTGGGACGCCCGCTGGGTGTTGTGCGCGCATGGGAGGTCATGGGTAGATGAGTAGCACGTCGGCCGAGGAGGAGCCATGCGCGACTACCGCACCCACCGTCCCGGCACCTACCAGGAGATGACCTCCGGCTTCCGCTGGGAGGTCCCGGCGAGCTACAACCTCGCCGCCGACATCCTCGACAAGCACGAGCCCGAGCGGCCGGCCATGCGCTTTGTATCCGACGAGGGCCGCGACGAGCGCTGGACCTTCGGCGAGATGCGCCGGCTCACCGACCGGACGGCCAACACCCTGCGCGGCCTGGGGATCGGCAAGGGCGACCGGGTGGCGGTGATGGCCCCGGCCTCGCCGGAGATCGCGGCCAGCTTCCTGGCCACCTACAAGTGCGAGGCCATCCTGCTCTCCATGTCGGTGCTGTACGGCGACGACTCGATCGTCTACCGGCTCAACGACTCCGCGGCCAAGGTCCTGGTCACCTCGGCCGCCCACCGCGACCGGGTGGCCGCCCTGCTCGACAAGGCGCCGTCGGTCGAGCACCTGATGGTGGTCGGGGGCACCGGGGCGGAGAGCTTCGAGGAGCTCACCGGGGCCACCTCCGACCGCTTCGAGACGCCGGCCACCGACCCCGACACCCCGGCTCAGCTCTACTACACCTCGGGCACCACCGGGCTGGCCAAGGGCATCCTGCACGCCCACCGCTATCTCCTCGGCCACGAGGAGTTCCAGCTCTGCCACGACGTGGAAGCGGGCGAGCTGTTCCACTCGACCGGCGAGTGGGCCTGGATCGCCGGGATCGTGCCCGGCATCCTCGGGCCCTGGCGCTTCGGGGTGGAGACGCTGGTCCACGGCCGCAAGGGCGGATTCGACCCGGGCAAGGCGCTGCGGCTGATCGCCGACCACGGGGTCGGCAACCTGTTCACCACCCCGACCGCCATCCGGGCCATGATGGGCGTGTCCGAGGCGGCCGACCTCGACTTCGGGGTGCGCCTGGCCTGCTCGGCCGGGGAGCCGCTCAACCCGGAGGCGATCGCCTGGTGGAACCGGACGGTCGGCTGCCCGGTGCTCGACTACTACGGGCTGTCGGAGAGCTACCCGCTGTGCGGCAACTTCCCGACGGTCGAGGTCCGGCCCGGCTCCATGGGGCTGCCCCTGCCCGGCTGGGAGGTGGCCATCCTCGACCCCGACGAGCAGCCGGTGCCCCAGGGCGAGCCGGGCGAGATCTGCCTCAGGGCCCGCTCGAACCCGCACTACCCGCTCGGCTACTGGAACCGGCCCGAGGACTCCGAGGAGGTCTTCGGCGGCGACTGGTTCCACACCAAGGACACCGCCCGCCAGGACGAGGACGGCTACGTCTGGTACTCGGGCCGGGCCGACGACGTGATCATCTCGGCCGGCTACCGGATCGGGCCGTTCGAGGTCGAGAGCACCCTGCTGGAGCACCCGGCGGTGGCCGAGTCGGCGGTGGTGGCCAGCCCCGACCCGCAGCGCGGCCACGTCGTCAAGGCCTTCGTCCGCCTGGTCCCCGGCAACGAGCCGGGCGACGAGCTGGTCGGCGAGCTCCAGCGGCACGTCCGCGAGCGCCTCTCGGCCTACGCCTACCCGCGCAAGGTCGAGTTCGTGGACGACCTGCCCAAGACCCTCACCGGCAAGATCCGCCGCTCCGAGCTGCGCCGGGCCGACGCCGGGGACGAGACCGGGGACACCGACGGCGCCGCCGGCTGATTTGAGGCCGGTGTCCAGCCCGCGATAGCGTCCGGGCCCATGTACGACACCCGCTGGCCACGGCCGGGGCCGGCGATGGCGGCCGTCGCTGCCGTGCTCGGCCTGGTGGCCGGGATGGTCCTCGGCCTCTCCTCCCCCGCCCGGGAGCCGCAGGCCGAGGCCAGCCCACCCTCCGAGGCCACCGTGGCCCCCACCACCACGACCCTTCCTGACGACTTCCACACGGTGATCCTGGGCAGCTACGACGAGCGGGCCAATGCCGAAAGCCGGCTCCGGGAGGTCCGCGGCCAGGGCGCCACGGACGCCGCCCTGCTCGACCAGGAGGAATGGGAGATCAACACCCGCTGGGCGGTGTACAGCGGCCAGTTCGGGAGTCGGGACGAGGCCGAGGCGCACCTGCAGGAGCTCAGGTCGCTCGGCATCACCTCGAGCTTCTGGAAGCATGTGACCAGGAGGGGCTGAGGGGGTAGGCAAGCACGATCCGGGGAGGTGATCCGCCGATGCCGATGTCCGCCCACGAGGTCCGCCAGGCGCTGCACGAGCTCGGCGACCTCCGCTACGCCGCCGGGAACCTCGACGAGGCCCTGCAACGGATCGTCCAGTGCACCCACGACCTGTTCGCGGTCGACGGGGCCAGCCTCATGCTGATCGACCCCGACCAGCTGCTGCGCAGCGTGGCCGACTCCGACGAGCGGGTCGGGCACCTGGAGGAGCTCCAGATCAAGCACGGCGAGGGGCCCTGCATCGACGCCTTCGACGACAAGGAGCTGGTCCACGCGGCCGACCTGGCCGCCGAGCGGCGCTGGCCGTCGTTCTCCCCGGCCGCGGTCGACCGCGGCCTGCGGGCCGTGCTGGCCAGCCCCATCCCCTACAACCAGATGGCCATCGGGGTGGTGGCGGTGTTCTCGGCCAAGGCCCACCCCTGGTCGCCCGAGGGCGAGCTGGCCCTGGTCGCCTTCACCGACCTCGCCGCCCTCACCATCGCCAACACCATGCAGAGCGAGCAGCGGGGCGAGCTGGCCACCCAGCTGCAGCGGGCCCTCGACGCCCGGGTCCTGATCGAGCAGGCCAAGGGCGCCCTGGTGGCACGGGAGGGGGTCACCCCCGGCGAGGCGTTCGAGCAGATGCGCCGCCGGGCCCGGGCCGAGCGGCGCCGGGTGGTCGAGATCGCCCGCGAGATCATGATCACCAGCGGGAAGAAGTGACGACCGACCCGCTGGAGGCGCTGCGCCGGCTCTGCCTGGCCCTGCCCGAGGCGACCGAGCGCCTCAGCCACGGCGAGCCGACCTGGTTCGTCTGCGGCAAGACGACCTTCGTCACCTACGCCGACCACCACCACGACGACCGCCTCGCCTTCTGGTGCGCGGCCGCCCCCGGGGTCCAGGAGGCCCTGGTCACCAGCGACCCGGGCCGGTTCTTCCGCCCCCCGTACGTGGGCCACCGCGGCTGGCTCGGCGTCTACCTCGACGTCTCCGTGGACTGGGACGAGGTCGCCGAGCTGGTCACCGACGCCTACCGCGTCGTCGCCCCCAGGCGGCTGGTCGCCGAGCTGGACGCGACCAGTTAGATCAGCGTGGCGTAGAGGGCGGCGGTCTCGGCGGCGATGGTGGTCCAGCTGAACTGCTCGACGGCGCGGCGACGGCCGGCCTTGCCCATGGACTCGGCCAGGGCGGGGTCGACGAGGACGCTGTTGAGGCGCTCGGCGATGTCGGCGGCGAAGCGCTCGGGGTCGCGGGCGCCGCCGGCGCCGTCGCTCTCGAACGGGACCAGCAGGCCGGTCTCGCCGTTGACGACCACCTCGGGGATGCCGCCGGTGGCGGTCGCGACCACCGCCGTCTCGCAGGCCATCGCCTCCAGGTTGACGATCCCCAGGGGCTCGTAGACCGACGGGCAGACGAACACCGTGGCCGAGGTGAGCAGCTGGATGACCTCGCGCTTCTCCAGCATCTTCTCGATCCAGACGATGCCGCCCCGCTCCTGGCGGACCCGCTCGACCTTGGCCGTCACCTCGCGGCCCAGCTCGGGGGTGTCGGGCGCGCCCGCGCAGAGGATCAGCTGGGCGGCCGGGTCGAGGGCCAGGGCGGCGTCCAGCAGGTGGGGCACGCCCTTCTGGCGGGTGATGCGGCCGACGAAGATCACCGACGGCCGGTCGAGGTCGACGCCGTAGGCCTCGAGCACGTCGGTGCCGTGGTCGGGCTTGTACTGCTCGGTGTCGATGCCGTTGTGGATCACCTGGAGCCGGGCCGAGTCGACGGCCGGGTAGACCGAGAGGATGTCGGCGGCCATGCCGGCCGAGACGGCGATCACCCGGTCGGCGGCCTCGATCGCGGTCTGCTCGCACCAGCGGGAGACGTGGTAGCCGCCGGCCAGCTGCTCGACCTTCCAGGGCCGCAGCGGCTCCAGGCTGTGCACGCTGACCACGTGCGGGATGCCGTAGGTGAGCTTGGCCAGGTGCCCGGCCAGGTTGGCGTACCAGGTGTGGCTGTGGGCCAGGTCGGCCCCTTCGACCCCGGCGGCGATCGACAGGTCGGTGGCGATGGTGCGCAGGGCCCCGAGGTGGCGGCCCTCGCCCTCCAGGGCGTCCCAGGTCGGGTGGGCGATCACCTCGGGGGATCCCGGCGGCCCGGCCGGGCGGGGAGCGCCGAAGCAGTGGACCTGCAGGTCGACCAGTTTGGCGAGCTCTCTCGCCAGGTATTCGACATGTACTCCGGCACCGCCGTACACATCTGGGGGATACTCACGACTGAGCAGGGCCACGCGCACGGGACGCTCCTTCCGATCAAGCGGAAGCCCGATGCTAACGCGTTGACACCCCGCAAGGGCGTGGCCCAGACTTGACTTGCTTGTGAATATTGTCCCGATCATCGGCCGAAGGTGGGCAGAGGATGGGAACAGCCGGTCGGTCCGCGCCGCTGCGCAGAACGGGCTCGCTGCTCGGGCTGCTCGGAGCGGAGTTGGCGGGCGTGCTGGCCCTGCACTGGCTGGGCCGGTTCCCGGGGCTGCGCATCCGCTGGGACGAGCCGGTCCCGTGGCTGCTGTCCAGCCCGGTGCAGGAGGTCCTGGGGGCCATCGTGCGCACCGTCGCGCTGGTGATGGCCTACTGGCTGCTCGTCTCGACCGTCATCTACCTGCTGGCCAGCCTGAGCAGGCTGCCGTCGGCGGTCCGGGCG
>Ga0307415_100000461_pt1 | contig 17539 bp, 15 predicted proteins | sample DK1Cmetagenome_FD_204524 | JGI IMG/M metagenome (GOLD analysis project Ga0307415, IMG submission 204524) | Maize rhizosphere microbial communities from greenhouse at UC Davis, California, United States - DK15-C-2 | ecosystem: Host-associated > Plants > Roots > Rhizosphere > Soil | place: USA...
TCCCGGCCCGGCGGCTGTCGGAGGAGCTGGGGGTGGCGGTGTGGCTCAAGCGCGAGGACCTGCTCCACACCGGCGCCCACAAGCTCAACAACTCCCTCGGCCAGCACCTGCTGACCCGGCGGATGGGCAAGCCGCGGGTGATCGCCGAGACCGGCGCCGGCCAGCACGGCGTGGCCACCGCCACCGTGGCCGCCCTCCTCGGCCAGGAGTGCGTCGTCTACATGGGCGAGGAGGACACCCGCCGCCAGCACCTCAACGTGGTCCGCATGCGGCTGCTCGGCACCGAGGTGCGGTCGGTCACCACCGGCACCGCCACCCTCAAGGACGCCATCAACGAGGCCCTGCGCGACTGGGTGGAGTCGGTCGGCTCGACCCACTACGCCATCGGCTCGGTGGTCGGCCCCCACCCCTTCCCGCTGATGGTCAGGGAGTTCCAGCGGGTCATCGGCGACGAGGCCCGGGCCCAGATCCTGGCCGCCGAGGGCCGCCTGCCCGACCTGGCGGTGGCGTGTGTGGGCGGCGGGTCGAACGCGGCCGGCCTGTTCGCCGGCTTCGTCGACGACGAGCCGGTGCGGCTGGTCGGGGTCGAGGCCGGCGGCCGCGGCCCCGGAGCGGGCGACAACGGCGCCTCCCTGGGGCTGGGCGAGGCCGGGGTGCTCCACGGCGCCCGCTCCTACGTCCTCCAGGACCCCGACGGCCAGGTCCTGCCCACCCACTCGGTCTCGGCCGGCCTCGACTACCCGGGGGTCGGTCCCGAGCACGCCTTCTGGAAGGACGCCGGCCGGGTCGCCTACGAGCGGGCCTCCGACGTCCTCGCCCTCGACGGCTTCCGCCTGCTGGCCCGGACCGAGGGCCTGCTGGCCGCCCTCGAGCCCGCCCACGCGGTCGGCTGGCTCGCCCTGGCGACCCGCGAGGGGCGGGTCGCTCCCGGCTCCCTGATCGTGCTCAACCTGTCGGGCCGCGGCGACAAGGACGTCGAGACCGTGGCCGGGCTGCTGGTCGACAACCAGACCCCGCCGGACCCGACCGATGCCTGACCCCGGCGACCCCACCGGGCAGGGCGTGCTGGAGCCCGCCCCGCCGGCGGCGGGCCCCCCGGCGGAGCGGCTGGAGGGGCGGCTGGAGGCGCTGCGGCGGGAGGGGAAGGCGGCGCTGGTCGCCTACGGGGTCGCCGGGTTCCCGGACCTGGAGGGGTCGCTGGCCGCGTTCCGGGCCATGGCCGAGGCCGGGGCCGACGTGCTCGAGGTCGGCCCGCCCTACTCGGACCCGCTGATCGACGGGCCGGTGATCCAGCGGGCGGTCAGCGCCGCTCTGGAGGCCGGGACCCGGCTGGACGACGTCCTCGGCATGGTCAACGAGCTGACCGCCAGCGTCGACGCCCCGGTGGTGCTGCTCGTCTACTTCAACCTGGTCGCGCACCGCGGCCCGCGGCGGTTCGCGGCCGAGCTGGCCGCCGCCGGCGCCTGCGGGGCGGTCATCCCCGACCTGCCCCCCGAGGAGGCGGGGGAGTGGCTGGAGGCGGCGGCCACCTCCGGGATCGCCCCGGTGTTCCTGGCCGCCCCCACCTCGACCGACACCCGCCTGGCCGCGGTGGCCAACGCCGGCCGGGGCTTCGTCTACGCCCAGGCCTCCCTGGGCGTCACCGGCCTGCGGGCCTCCCTGGCGGCCGGGATCGAGGAGCTGGTGGGTCGGGTCCGCGCCCACACCGACCTCCCCGTCTGCGCCGGCATCGGCGTCTCCAACCCCGACCAGGCCGCCGCCGTCGCCCGCTTCGCCGACGGCGCCATCGTCGGCACCGCCCTGGTCCGCGCCCTCGGCGACGCCGGCCTCCCCGGCCTCCGCGCCCTCACCGCCGACCTCGCCGCCGCCGTCCACACCGCCCGCGGGTAGCTTCAGGCGCCGATCTCCAGGCCGACCTGGGCGGCCAGGAAGGTGAGGATGTCGGCGTGGAGCTCGACGGTGCGGCGCACCGAGCGGGCGCCGTGGCCGGCCTGGCGCTCGCGGCGGAACAGGATCGGGCGGTCGGAGCCGGTGGCGGCCTGGAGGGCGGCGCACAGCTTGCGGGCGTGCATCGGGTCCACCCGGGTGTCGGAGTCGAACACGGTGAACAGCACCGCCGGGTAGGCCGTGCCCTCGACCACCTTGTGGTAGGGGGAGTAGCCGACCAGCCAGCCCAGCTCGGTCCGGTCGTCGGCCCGGCCGTACTCGTCGTTCCAGGTCTCGCCCAGCCCGAAGCGCTCGTAGCGGACCATGTCGAGCAGGGGGGCGCTGCAGGCCACGGCCGCGAACAGCTCCGGCCGCTGGGTCAAGGCGGCCCCGACCAGCAGCCCGCCGTTGGACCCGCCGGAGATGGCCAGCCGCTCGGGCGACGTCCAGCCCGAGGCGATCAGGTGCTCGGCGGCGGCGGCGAAGTCGTCGAACACGTGCTGCTTGTTGGCCCGCATCCCGTCCCGGTGCCAGGCCTCGCCCTCCTCGCTGCCGCCGCGGAGGTTGGCGATCGCGTACACGCCGCCCCGCTCGACCCAGGCGGCCACGACCGCGCTCCACGCCGGGGTCAGGGAGACGTTGAAGCCGCCGTAGCCGTACAGGATCGTCGGCCGGGCCCCATCCGGGGTCAGCCCGTCGCGGTGGAGCAGGAACAGCCGCACCTCGGTGCCGTCCTTGGACCGGTAGGTCTCCTGCCGGGCGGTCACCCCGGCCAGCAGGTCGACCTGCCCGGGGGCGTCCATCCACAGCTCCAGCCGGCCCTCGGCGACCCGGTAGCGGTAGGCGCGGGGCGGGGTGGCGAAGTCGGTGTAGCCGAGGTAGACCTCGTCCCCGCCCTCGGGGCGGGCCGACACCCCGAGCACCGACCCGGGCCCCGGCAGCTCGACCTCGGCCCGCCGGGCGCCGGTCCGCCGGTCGTGCACCGCGACCCGGCCGACGGCGTGCCGGCTGGACGCGACCACCACCGCCTCGTCGGTCAGGGCGTAGCCCACGATGACGTCGCCGGACTCCGGCACCAGGTCGCGCCAGGCCGCCGGCTCCGGCCGGGCCGGGTCGGCGACCGCGATCCGGAACCGGGGCGCGTCCAGGTTGGTGTAGAGGTACAGGCGGCCGTCGGTGCCGACCCGGCCGTCGGTCTCGGCGTCGACGCCCTCCTGGATCGGCCGCAGCGCGCCGTCGCCGGCCAGGTCGGCGATGTACAGGTCGTTGCGGGGCGCCGTGCCGGCGGCCGCGCCGACCAGCAGCCAGCGGCCGTCGAGCGACACCCGCAGCGAGTGGTACTCGGTCTTCTCGCGGCCCTCGCCGAAGACCAGCTGGTCGCCGTCGGGGTCGGTTCCGACCCGGTGGCGCCACACCCGCCGGTGGAAGGCGGCCTCACCCTCGGGCACCGCGTCGGCGGGCAGCCGGCGCCCGTAGTAGTAGGTGTCGCCGCCGGGCAGCCAGGCCAGCGGGCAGTAGCGGGTGCGGTCGATCGGGCCCTCGATCGTCTCCCCGCTGGCCACGTCCATCACGAACAGCGACGCCTCCTCGTCGCCGCCCTGGGACAGGAAGTAGGCCAGCCACTCGCCCTCCAGCGACGGCACCCAGCCGTCGAGGGTGACGGTGTCGTCGTCGGCCAGGGCGCTCGGGTCGACCAGGGCCCGCTCGGTCCCGTCGGCCTCCCGCACCAGCAGCACCGGATGCTGCTGGTCGCCCCGGCGGCGCTCGAAGAACGCCCGCTCCCCCCGCAGCACCGGCACCGACACCAGCCCCGCCCCCAGCAGCCGCTCCAGCCGCTCCCGCACCGCCGCCCGCTCCGGCCGGGCCTCCATCCACTCCGCCAGCAGCTCGTCCTGGGCCTTGCTCCACGCCTCGGTCTCGTCGTCGGTGGCGTCCTCGAGCCACCGGTACGGGTCCGCGACCCGGAAGCCGTGCAACTCCTCGACCAGGTCGAGCCGTCGTGCGGGCGGGTAGCGCATGGGTGAACCTCCGATGGACCGTGGGCGGAAGGGCATCGTAGCGGCGCCCACCCACGATCCGTCGGCGCTGTCCACAGATTCGGCGAGCCTACTCGAACGTGAGTTCGATTCAGGCTAGGCTCGGCGAGAAGGGTGCCCGAGGCGGGACTCGAACCCGCATGCCCTTGCGGGCAATGGATTTTGAATCCATCGAGTATGCCGATTTCTCCACTCGGGCAGGCGGGAGAAGGGTAGCGGAAGTGCGGACACGAGAGGAAGTTGCACTGGTCCTCGAACTTGTCGCCACGGGTCGCAACGACTGCGAGATCGCTCGCGAGGCGAGGATTCCAAGAAGCACGGTCCAGCAATGGAGAAAGGGCCAGACTCCCGACTTCGATCGTCGGTACACTTTCAAGGGGCCGGACGGTCAGCCTCGTCGGGGTGCCTGTGTTGTCTGTGGCGGTGATCCGTTGACCCTGCCGCAAGCGCCCTACACCTACCTCCTCGGCCTCTATCTCGGCGACGGCTGTCTCACAGCTTGCCCGCGCAACGTCTACAAGCTCCGCATAGCCTGCGCCGAGCGGTATCCCGAGCTGATCCGGGAATGCGAGCTTGCGATGGCACAAGTCGTCCCGAACAAGGTCGGCCGGGCCAGGAAGCGGAACGAGCGGTACTGGGAGGTCTACTCCTTCTCCAAGCACTGGCCGTGCCTGTTCCCCCAGCACGGGCCCGGCCGGAAGCACGAGCGGAAGATCGAGCTGACCCCGTGGCAGCAGGAACTGGTCGACCTCGACCCGCGGCCTCTGGTCCGGGGGCTGCTGCACTCGGACGGGTGCCGGGTGCTGAACTGGGTGAACGGGACGCCCTACCCTCGGTACCACTTCAGCAACGTGTCGGCGGACATCCGGGGGATCTTCGGGCGGGCGTGTGACCAGCTGGGGATCGAGTGGCGGCCGAACAACCGCTGGAGCCTGTCGGTGGCCAGGCGGGGGAGTGTCGCGCTGCTGGACGAGTTCGTGGGATCCAAGCAATGAGACCCTCGGGAACACGCGCGGAACGCCTGCTACCAGGAGCGATCCCGCGCCAGGAAGCGGAGGACCAGCTCGTTGAAGGCGGCCGGGCGCTCGAGACTCGGGAGGTGCGCGGCGTTGGAGATGACCGCGAGCTGCGCGCTGGGGATCTCCTGAGCCAGCTGCATGGCGATCTGCTGGAAGTCGGACACGTCCTCCTCGCCGACGACAACCAGCGTCGGCTGCCGGACCGCAGAGAGACGCCGGGCAAGGTCCGACACCAGCAGTTCCTCCTCCGCGTCCTCCCAGACTGGCAGCTGCAGCTCAAAGGCACGGCGCTGCATCCGGCGCACCGACTCGCGCACCGCGGAATCAACCGCAGCGGCCGGTCGGCGCGGGCCATCGACCCACATCCGGAGATTCACCTCGACGGCGGTGTCCAGATCGCCGCGCTCCAAGGCGGCGTCCTCCTCCGCCCAGAACGCTCGCAGCTCGTCCGACCAGGCAAGCCGGGCAGCGCCGCGTCGGCGAGGATCAGCGCGTCAACGACCTCGGGGTGAGTGACCGCGACCTCCAGCGCCACCCGGCCGCCCAGCGAGGCGCCGACCAGGGTCGCTTGCTGGATCCCGAGGCGCTCCAACAGCGCGACAAGGTCGCGGGCATGCGAGTACGGCTCGGGCGGCAGGGGCGAGTGGCCGAAGCCGCGCAGGTCGTAGCGGACCGTCCGGTGGGCGGCTGGGAAGGCGTCCCACTGCGGATCCCACATCCGACTGTCGCAGATCCCGGCATGGACGAGCACGACGGTGGCGCCCCTGCCCGCTACTTGAGCGTAGAGATCCATGCTCGCAATCTACTGCCTGCCCGACGCACCGTCCCAGGAGGAGCATCGACGTGCGATTCCGCGCACGATCCAGCAGAGCGGCAAGACCACGACCGGCATCCAGGTCCCCGAGGAGGTCATCGAGGCCCTGGGATCGGGCAAGCGGCCCGCGGTCAAGGTCACGATCAACGGCTACACCTATCGCAGCAGCGTGGCGGTGCTGGGCGGCCGGTACATGGTCGGGGTGAGCGCGGAGCACCGCGCCGGCGCCGGTGTCGCCGGCGGCGACGAGGTGGACGTCGACATCGAGCACGACACCGCCCCGCGGGAGGTGCGGGTGCCGGCCGACCTCGCCGCCGCGCTGGATGCCGAGCCGGCGGCCCGGCGCACCTTCGATGGCCTCTCCTACAGCAACAAGTCGTGGCACGTGCTGCAGGTCGAGGGGGCCAAGACCGACGAGACGCGGCAGCGCCGGATCGCCAGGTCGGTCGACATCCTGAAGCAGGGCCGCGCCCGCTGAGGCGTCACCACCAGACCGACCCGGGCGGTCCAGAAGGGCTGAGGGGCTCCTCCCGGACCGCCCGGGCGGTCGGGTCAGGCGGCGGCTTGTGAGGTGCTGGACAGGCGCGTGGCGGCCACGGCGGTCCTGGCGCGGGCGCGGAAGCTGCCGTCCTCGAAGAGGCCGGTGCGGGTCCGAGCCAGGGTCATGACCGCGTGGGCGGCGCCGTCGCCGAGCTCGTTCAGGGCCTTGGTGCTGAGGTTGGTGATGTCGTCACAGGCCTCGTGGTAGCAGGAGTCGTAGGGCTCGCCGGCGGTGCCGCCGTCGATGGCGGCCTCCTCGGCGGTCTTCTCGCCTCGGCGCCGCTGACGAGGCCACCGGCGGGGATGCCGACGGCGATGAACGGGCCGTAGTCGGAGCGGCCGTCGAAGGCGGTCGGCTCGGTGGCCAGGCCCTGGCTGGCGAAGTACTGGTTGAAGATGTCCTCGATCTGGGCCGAGCCGGGCGGGCCGACAGGGCCGGTGTCGGACCCGTCGCCGTCGTACACGAAGCGGACGTAGTTCGGCGAGCCGAGCATGTCGAAGTTCAGGTTGGCGACGATGTCCTGCAGCTCCTGGTCACTGAGGTTGTCGACGTAGTGCTGGGAGCCGAGCAGGTTCAGCTCCTCGGCGCCCCAGAACGCGAAGCGGACCTGCTGGCGGTTCCGGATGCCGAGCTCGGCCATCTCCTCGGCGATCTCGAGGATGGTCGCGGATCCGCTGCCGTTGTCGTTGATGCCCGGACCGGCGATTACCGAGTCCAGGTGGGCGCCGACGACGACCGCGCGGTTGGCGTTGCCGGTCGGGAGTCGGCGATGATGTTGCGGGTGCTGCGGGTCGGGTCGATCTCGGTCACGGTGGCGACGTGGACGACCACGGGGCCGGCCTGGGTCTGGGCGTACAGGGCGGCGGCGTCGGCGAAGCTGAGGCCGACCACCGGGATCTCGAAGGGGTTGCTGAGGGTGCCGATGAACAGCTCCTCCCGGCCGGGGTTGCCCTCGTTGAAGATGATGACCGCGTCATAGCCGGCCGCGATGGCGTTGTTCGCCTTGTCCTCGAAGGTGCAGGTGCCCCGCTGGACCAGGGCGACCGCGGGCTCGGCCGGGGCGGGCGTGAAGTCGCCGGGCTCACAGCCGGAGGTGGAGCTCGGCTCCGTCGTCGGCGGGATCACGATGTCGTTGGTCGGGACGACCACGCCGGTGACGTCGCCGGTGCCGGAGTAGTCGAAGGTGCCGGTCTCATAGGTGGTCGGCGTGGGCGAGACCTGCTCGAGCACGGCCGGCTCGAGCTCCTGGTAGAACGGGAAGGTGAACTCCTGCTCGGTGACGGTGTAGCCGGCGGCCCGCAGGCGGCCGGCGACGTAGTCGGCCGAGGCCTCGTACCCGGGGTGCCCGAGGCGCGGGTGCCACCATTCTGGTTGGCGATCCGCTGGAACACGCGCTCGTGGCCCAGGATGCCGGCGACGGTCACGGCGTCGCGCAGCCGCTTGGTGTTGACCTCGTCGACGGCCTGGGCCGGCGTCGCCATGAACGTCGCCATGAACAAGGCGGTGAGCAGGGCCACCGCCACGGTCGTGAGCCTTCGCATCCGCTGCCTCGTTGCAGACGAGGCGAGGGGGACCTCCCCGCCCGGCCAACGACGCGACACTGCCGGATCAGCGTCGCAACTCCGGCATAGACGGCAAACACCACCCGATCCTCGTCCGCAGGTGAACAGTGTCACTCCGCGCGCGTTGCGGTAGAGTCTTGCCGGTCGCGACCTGGCCTGAGGCCTGGGTGGGACGTCCCTCGGACGCTGGCTGGGGTCGCGAGTCATCGAGCGTCTCGAGCGGCAGCCCCGGCCGTCGTCGGCGCCAGAACCATCGGGGCTCGCGACAGGAGGAAGAACCATGACCTTGAAGGGCAGAGTCCTTCAGACGGTCACCGTGCTGGGAGCGTTGCTGCTGGTGATCGCCGGCTGCAGCCGCGACACCGGCGGCGGCAGTGCCCAGGAGGAGAAGAAGACCGTCAAGGTCGGCGTGATCGCGCCCCTGACTGGGGACCTCTCGGAGCTGGGGCTCGGCATCAAGAACTCGGTCGACCTGGCCGTCCGCCAGGCCAACGAGAAGGGCACCGTACCGGGCTACGAGGTCGTCCTGGCCGCTGAGGACGACGCCGCCGACCCCGCCACCGGGGCCAACGCGGCCAACAAGCTGGCCTCGGACCCGCAGGTCGCGGCCGTGGTCGGGACCCTGAACTCGAGCGTCGCCCAGTCGGTGGCGCCGGTGCTGTCCAAGGCAAACATCACCCAGATCTCGCCGGCCAACACCAACCCGACCCTGACCCGCGGGCCCAAGCCGGACGACGCCCCCCAGCGGGTCTGGCCGACCTACATGCGGGTGGCCACCACCGACAGCTTCCAGGGCCCGTTCGCGGCCGACTACGCGCTCGGCGAGGGTGGCTTCAAGTCCGCCTTCGTGATCCACGACAAGAAGACCTACGGCCAGGGCCTGGCCCAGACCTTCTCCCAGCGGTTCAAGGAGAAGGGCGGCACGATCGCCGGCACCGAGACCGTCAACCCGAGCGACCGCGACTTCGGCGCCGTCGTGACCCAGGTCATCGGCACCAACGCCGACATGGTTTACTACGGCGGCGAGTACCCGGCCGCCGGCCCGCTGGCCGCCCAGCTCAAGGAGCGCGGCTTCAAGGGCCCGCTCATGGGTGGCGACGGCATCTACGCCTCCGACTTCTTCAAGGGCGCCGGTGACAAGGGCGAGGGCACCCTCGCCACCTCGATCGGCGAGCCGGTGTCGGAGCTCCAGAGCGCCCAGCAGTTCGTCAAGGACTACGAGGCGGCCGGCTTCAAGGAGAGCTACAGCGCCTACGGCGCCCAGTCCTTCGACGCGGCCAACATCATCGTCCAGGGCCTGGCCAAGGTGCTTCCCAACGCCGACAGTGTCGAGGCCGCCCGGCCGGAGATCGTCAAGACAATCGGTGCGACCTCGGGCTTCCAGGGTGTCACCGGTGAGCACACCTTCGACGAGTACGGGGACACCAGCAACCGGGCGCTGACCGTGTACAAGGCGACCGGCACGGAGTGGACACCAGAGTTCTCGGGAGCGTTCGAGACCTAGGAGCCAACGTCGTCAACCCGCTCCCTGGGGCGGCGCCGGGCTGGCGACCGGCGCGGCGCCGCCCTCGGGGCGGTGGCCATCGGGGGTTCGGGAGGGCGCTGTGGATGAGCTTGTCCAGCAACTCGCCAACGGCGTAACCAAAGGCTCGTACTACGCGCTCATCGCCCTTGGCTACACGATGGTGTACGGCATCATCCAGCTGATCAACTTCGCCCACGGTGAGGTGTTCATGCTGGGGGCGTTCATCGGGCTCTGGACCTTCAACCTCGGCGTCAGCGCCTTTGGCTGGGGCGGGACCTCGCTGGTCGCCCTGGTCGTCGTGCTGCTGATGGCCACCCTGCTGACCCCGCTGATCGGGGTGAGCCTGGAGCGGTTCGCCTACCGGCCGCTGCGCCATGCCCCCCGATTAGCCCCGCTGATCACCGCCCTGGGGGCCAGCTTCGCCCTCCAGCAGCTGGTGGCCGTGTTCTACTCCCGCGGCCAGCTGGCCTTCCCCGACCTGTTCCCCAACAGCTCGTTCCAGCTCTTCGGGGCCACCATCCAGGTGCTGTGGGTGTTCATGGTCGGGCTGGCGCTGCTGCTGACGCTCACCCTAACGGCGTTCATCCGCGCCACGCGGCTCGGCAAGGCGATGCGGGCCACCGCCGAGGACCCGGACACCGCCCGGCTCATGGGCATCAACGTCGACATGATCATCGCCCTGACCTTCATCATCGGCTCGGCCCTGGCCGGGATCGGCGGGGTGCTGGCCGGCATGTACCTGGGCCAGATCAACTTCTTCATGGGCTTCATCGCCGGGCTCAAGGCGTTCACGGCGGCCGTGCTCGGGGGCATCGGCAACATCGGCGGCGCCGTCCTCGGCGCCTTTCTGCTCGGCATCCTGGAGACGTTCGGCGCCGCCTACCTGGGCGGCCAGTGGCAGGACGTGTTCGCCTTCGGCGTGCTCATCCTGGTGCTGGTGTTCCGGCCCACCGGGCTGCTCGGCGAGCGGGTGGCGGGCTGATGGCCGCGCCCACGGCCGTGGCCGGCCGGAACCGGGGCGCCTCCCGGGCCGAGGCCATGGCCCGCATGCGGGCCAGGGTCCGCCTGCCCCTGGTCGCGGCCCCGGCCGGTGGCCTGGTCGGGGTGCTCGGCTCCTATCTGTACTGGACCCTCAGTCCGATCCGGGTCGAGGGCGTGCCCATCACCGGGCGGCTGGCCGATTTCGGCGTGGGCGGCGTGCGGACCTGGTCGCTGCTGCTCGCCCTGGCCGCGCTCGTCTACGGCGCCCTGGTGCTGCGAAGCCGGTCGCGGAGCACTACCCAGGGCCAGGCCCTGGCCCGCCTCGGCATCGGGCTGGCCGTCCTTCCGGGGCTGTGGGCGCTGACCCTGGTGCTGTTCCTGGAGGCCGAGGTGGCCAGGCTCGGCCCCGGGCCCTGGGTCACGATGGCCGGTGGGGTGCTGGTCTGGCTCGGCGCCCGCAGCCTGCTGTCGGCGCCGCCGGCGCCGGCGGCCACATCCTGGGCGCGGCGGTCGCTGGCGGTCGACCTCGTCCTGGTGGCGGCGGCCGAGCTGGTCGCCTACGGGGTCTTCCTCCTCGGCATCCGGATCAACGACCCGGGCGAGTTCCTCGGGTTCTTCATCGCCCTCACCGCCCTGGCCGCCACCCTGTCCACGCTCGGCGTGTTCAAGGGGCTCGCCGGGCCGTTCGCCCGGTCCGAGGGGTTCGCCATCGCTCTCCTGGCGGTGCTCCTGCTGCTGTTCCCCTTCACCCAGGAGGGCAACACCTTCTGGATCCAGGTGACCGCCCAGGCCGGTCTGTTCGTGCTGGCCGCGCTGGGGCTCAACATCGTGGTCGGCTTCGCCGGCCTGCTCGACCTCGGCTACGTCGCCTTCTACGGCATCGGCGCCTACACGGCCGCCCTCACCGGCAACGCCCTGCTCACCAACGTGAACTTCCACCTCCCGTTCCTGCTCGTGGTGCTGCTGGTCGCCCCCATGGTGGCGGCCATCTTCGGGGTCCTGCTGGGGACGCCGACCCTGCGGCTGCGCGGCGACTACCTGGCCATCGTCACCCTCGGCTTCGGTGAGATCGTGCGCATCACCCTCAACAACCTCGACCCCCTCACCCGCGGCCCGAACGGCATCTCCTCCATCCCCGACCCGGTGGTCTTCGGCTGGTCGATCGGCACCGGGTTCACCCTCGCCGGGTACGCGATCAGCGGCAACTCGGTCTACTTCTACCTGCTGCTGGCCCTGATCGCGCTGACCCTGGCGGTGATCTACCGGCTCAACGACTCGCGCATCGGCCGGGCCTGGATCGCGGTGCGGGAGGACGAGGTGGCTGCGGCGGCCATGGGCATCAACACCACCGTCGTCAAGCTGCTGGCCTTCGCGGCCGGGGCGTGGTTCGCCGGGATGGCCGGGGCGGTCAACGCCCACCTGCTGACCCAGGTGTCGCCCGACTCCTACACCTTCCCGTTCTCGGTGCTGATCCTGGCCATGGTCGTGCTCGGCGGGCTCGGCAACCCGCCCGGGGTGGTGCTGGGGGCGATCATCCTGACCTTCCTGCCCGAGAAGCTGCGCGCCTTCTCCGACATCCGCTTCCTGGTCTTCGGGTTCGCGCTGATCCTGATCATGCGGTTCCGGCCCGAGGGGCTGCTGCCGTCGGCCCGGCGCCGCCGCGAGCTGCGGGCCACCGACGAGATGGCCGCCGCCGAGTCCCAGCAGCTGATCGACATCAGGAGCGCCACATGAGCGGCGAGGACCTCGGCTCCCGCGGGGACGGCCCGGTCGAGCCGGTCGGCGACGCCGTCCCCGGGCCGCAGAACCAGGACGGTCAGCCCCCGATCCTAGAGGCCCGCAAGGTGACCCGCCGCTTCGGCGGTCTGGTGGCCGTGCGCGAGGTCGACCTCCAGGTCGGGCCGGGCCAGATCATCGGCCTGATCGGGCCCAACGGGGCCGGCAAGACCACCTTCTTCAACTGCATCACGGGCATGTACGCCCCCAGCGACGGCGACGTCCTGTTCGAGGGCAGGCGGATCAACGGCCTCTCCCCGGACCGCATCACCAAGCTCGGCATCGCCAGGACCTTCCAGAACTTGCGGCTGTTCTCGAACATGACCGCCCGCGAGAACGTCCTCGTCGGCCGGCACTGCCGGACCCGCGAGGGCGTGCTGTCCTCGGTGATCCGCGGGCCCCGGTTCCGGCGCGAGGAGCGAGAGAGCTTCCAGCGCGCGGCCGAGCTGCTGGAGTTCGTCGGCCTGGCCGACAAGGGCGACGAGCTGGCCCGCAACCTGCCGTATGGCGACATGCGCCGGCTGGAGATCGCCCGCGCCCTGGCCACCGAGCCAACGCTGGTCCTGCTGGACGAGCCCACGGCCGGCATGAACCCCCAGGAGACGGCCAGGGCGGCCGGGCTGGTGCAGCGCATCCGCTCCCAGGGCCTGGCGATCGTGGTCATCGAGCACGACATGAAGTTCCTGATGGGGATCTCGGACCGGGTCACGGTGCTGGACCACGGCGAGAAGCTGGCCGAGGGCCTGCCCCGGGAGGTCCAGCGCGACCCTCGGGTGATCGAGGCCTACCTGGGGAAGGCGGCGTCGTAGATGGACGATGCGCTGCTCGACGTCAAGGACATCCACGTCTTCTACGGCAACATCGAGGCCGTCAAGGGCATGTCCTTCCATGTCAACCGGGGCGAGATCGTCTGCCTGATCGGCGCCAACGGGGCCGGCAAGACGACCACCCTGCGCACCGTCTCCGGGCTGCTGCGGCCGGCCGAGGGGGCGATCTTCTACGAGGGGCAGCGGATCGACCTGGTGCCGGCCCACGAGATCGTCGGCCTGGGGGTGGCCCAGTCGCCGGAGGGGCGGCGCATCTTCCCGCGCATGACGGTCCGCGAGAACCTGGACATGGGCGCGTTCATCCGCCGTGACGCCACGGGGCAGCGTGAGGACCTGGAGCGGATCATGGAGCTGTTCCCGATCCTCAAGGAGCGGGCCAGGCAGGCCGCCGGGACCCTCTCCGGGGGCGAGCAGCAGATGCTGGCCATGGGTCGGGCGCTGATGGCCCGGCCGAGGCTGCTGCTGCTGGACGAGCCGTCGATGGGGCTGGCCCCGCTCGTGGTCCAGACCATCTTCGACACCATCCGCGATATCAACGAGCAGGGCATGACCGTCCTGCTGGTGGAGCAGAACGCCGCCCAGGCCCTCAGCCTGGCCCACCGCGGCTATGTGATCGAGACCGGCAAGATCGTGCTCGAGGACGAAGCCAGCTCCCTGCTCGAGAACGAGCAGGTCCGCAAGGCCTACCTGGGCGAGGAGTAACCCGGTCCGGCGGGGGCCCAAGGACCTTTGGCTCCGTTCGCGCACCTTCCCCGAGTGCGCGCGTTCTCTACTCGGTCCTCGGACCCCGCGCCGGACGGACCTCGGGGCCCCCGGTGGGGGCCCCGATTGAGGGCACGCTAACAGCCGGCCGGGCGGGGGTCAACCGGCTCAATCCCTTGTAGCGCAAGGGATCCAGCATCGCCGCAGGTGCCACCTGCGGCGATGGATCGCGGGCCCGCGGGCGGTTTCCTCCTCCCTGAACTCAGGCGGGTGATGTCCGCCCGCCGACGGATCTAGTCAGCCCACGCAATCCTGACGAGATCCTTCCTCCGGCGGTTTGAGGCCGTCCGCGATCTGGGTAGAGGGTCATCGAACCTGACCCCAAGCAGCCCACGAGCCGACGGCGGATCCGGTGAACCTGCACCTCCCTCCCACCTCCAGCTGCCTACCCGACCTCCGGCGCTCGGTCGCCCGGACGCTGGAGGACGTCGACGACGGGGTGGTGGCCGATGTGCTGCTGGCCCTGGACGAGGCGGTCAGCAACGCCATCCGCCACGGCTCCCGGGCCGGCGACCCGGTCGAGGTGTCGGTGGAGAGCGACAGCGAGTGGGTCGAGATGAGCGTGCGCGACGGCGGGCCGACCCCGCGGCTGCCCCGCCTGCCGGCCGAGCCGCCGCCGGCCCTGGAGACCGGCGGCCGGGGGCTGTGGCTGATCCTGCAGCTGGTCGACGAGGTCCGCCTCCAGCGGATCGGGGACGGCACCCGGCTGATCATGCGACGCCGTGTCAGCTCGATGGTGGACAGCGTGGTCGGCCGCGACGGGGGCGGTTGATAGACTCGCCGGCGTGGCCACCTCGGCATCCCCGCTGGTCCTGCTGGACGGGCACAGCCTCGCCTACCGGGCCTTCTTCGCCCTGCCCAGCGACCTCCAGACGACCACCGGGCAGCTGACCAACGTCGTCTATGGCTTCACCACCATGCTCGTGAAGCTGTTCGGCGACTTCTCCCCCGACCGGATCGCGGTCTGCTTCGACCTGGGCCGCCCCGCCTACCGCCACGAGGTCTACGACGGCTACAAGGCCAACCGCCGCACCACCCCCGACGACTTCAGCTCGCAGATGCCGCTGGTCCGAGAGGTGCTGTCGGCCCTGCGCATCCCGGTGGTCGAGGTCGCCGGCTACGAGGCCGACGACCTGATCGCCACCCTGGTCCGGGAGGCCAGGGACGAGAAGCTGCCGGTGCTGGTGGTCACCGGCGACCGGGACAACCTGCAGCTGATCGACGACGCCGCCGAGGTCCGGGTGATGATGACCCGGCGCGGCATCACCGACACCGCCATCTACGACGAGGCCGCGGTCCAGGAGCGCTACGGGGTGCCGCCCGAGCGCTACATCGATGTGGCCGCCCTGCGCGGCGACCCCTCCGACAACCTGCCCGGGGTCCCCGGGGTGGGCGACAAGACCGCCACCAAGCTGGTCCAGACCTACGGAACGGCCGAGGAGGTGGTGGCCCACGCCGCCGAGCAGCGGGGCAAGCTCAAGGAGAACCTGCTGGCCCACGGCGACGACGTGCTCCGCAACAAGCAGCTGATGCGGCTGCGCGACGACGTGCCCCTCCCCGTGGGCGCGCGCGACCTGCGCATGGGCGCCTGGGACCGGGCCGAGATCCACCGGCTGTTCGACACCCTCGAGTTCCACCCCCTGCGGGAGCGGCTGTTCGCGGCCGCGGTTGACACCGGGCCGGTCGACACCGGGTTCGAGGTCGACGCCCGCCGCCTGGCCAAGGGCGAGCTGGCCGCCTGGCTGGCCGGGGTGCCGGCCGGCCAGCCGATCGCCCTGGCCGCCCGCCTGCGCACCAGCCCCGGCCGGGCCGAGCTGACCGGCGTCGGCCTCTGGGCCGAGCGGGCCCCGGAGGGGTCCGGGGAACCCCAGGGGGGTGCCCCGGCCAACGGGGAGGGCGGTGCGGTCTGGCTGGACCTCGAGGACGGCGCCGGACCCGAGGACCTGGAGGCGCTGGCGGCCCTGCTGGGCGACCCCGAGCGGCCCAAGCTGGCCCATGACGCCAAGTACCTGTACCTGGCCCTCTGGGCCCGAGGCTGGGAGCTGCGCGGGCTGGCCATGGACACCGCCCTGGCCGCCTACCTGGCCCTGCCCGCCCAGCGGACCTACGACCTGTCCGACCTGGCCCTGCGCTACCTGCGCAAGGAGCTGCGACCGGAGGGGGCCGGGACCGACGAGCGGCCGGCGGGGGAGGGCACCCAGCTGGCCCTCGACACCGCCGGCGAGGAGGAGAGCTGGCCCGACTGGTGCCTGCGGGCCCAGGCGGTGGGGGAGCTGGCCGTCAAGCTGGGCGAGGAGCTGGCCGCCATGGAGGTGGGCCGCCTCGTCGACGACGTCGAGCTGCCGCTGGTGCCGATCCTGGCCAAGCTGGAGCGGACCGGCATCGCCGTCGACCTGTCGGTGCTGGACGAGATCCGCGACCGGCTGGACTCCCGCCTGGCCGACCACGAGGCCCGCGTCTACCAGCTGGCCGGGGAGAAGTTCAACATCGGCTCCAACCCCCAGCTCCAGCACATCCTGTTCGAGAAGCTGGGCCTGCCCAAGACCAAGCGGATCAAGACCGGCTACACCACCGACCACAACGCCCTGGTGCAGCTGGCCACCACCGACCCCCACCCGATCCTGGACGCCCTGATCGGCTACCGCGAGGTGGCCAAGCTCAAGAACACCTACGTCGACACCCTGCCCAAGCTGGTCGACAAGGCCACCGGCCGCATCCACGCCCAGTTCAACCAGCTGATCACCTCCACCGGCCGCCTCTCCACCCAGAACCCCAACGTGCAGAACATTCCCATCCGCACCGAGGCCGGCCGCGAGATCCGGCGCGCCTTCATCGCCGCCCCCGAGGCCGAGGGGCTGCTGGTGGCCGACTACGCCCAGATCGAGTTCCGGGTGCTGGCCCACCTGGCCGGCGACGAGGCCCTGGTCCAGGCGTTCCTGGGCGGCGAGGACGTCCACGCCACCGTGGCCGGCATGGTCTGGGGCCTGCCCCCCGACCAGGTCGACCGCGAGCTGCGGGCCCGGGTCAAGATGGTCACCTACGGCCTCGCCTACGGCCTCTCGGCCTACGGGCTCGCCCAGGGTATCGGCATCCCGCCGGACGAGGCCAGGGCGCTGATGGACGCCTACTTCGAGCGCTTCGGCAAGGTCAAGGCCTACCTGGACGCGGTCGTCACCCAGGCCCGGCGGGACGGCTACACCTCGACCATCCTGGGCCGCCGCCGCTACCTGCCCGACCTGGCCTCGGACTCGCGGCAGCGCCGGCTGATGGCCGAGCGGATGGCCCTGAACGCCCCCATCCAGGGGTCGGCGGCCGATCTCATCAAGATGGCCATGGTCGCGGTCGACCGGGCCATGGCCTCCGAGGGGCTGGCCAGCCGCATGGTCCTCCAGGTCCACGACGAGCTGGTGTTCGAGGTCGCCCCGGGCGAGGGCGAGCGGCTGGCCGAGCTGGTCCGCCGCGAGATGCGGGGCGTCTACCAGCTGCGGGTGCCGCTGGAGGTCTCCATGGCCACCGGCCGCTCCTGGGCCGAGGCCCAGCACTGAGGAGCGTGGCCATGAAGGACCTGATGTTCATCCTCCCGTACCAGGCGGGCACGCTGGCCCAGCTCACCGGGGCCCTCAGCGAGGCCGGGGTGAACCTCCAGGGCTGCTCGGGGCAGCAGTTCGGCCCCGAGGGGATCATCCATCTGCTGGTCGAGAACGCGGCCGAGGCCCGCGAGGCCGCCGCCCGGGCCGGGTTCGTGGTCCGCGGCGAGCACGAGGTGATCA
>Ga0307415_100000462_pt1 | contig 17530 bp, 12 predicted proteins | sample DK1Cmetagenome_FD_204524 | JGI IMG/M metagenome (GOLD analysis project Ga0307415, IMG submission 204524) | Maize rhizosphere microbial communities from greenhouse at UC Davis, California, United States - DK15-C-2 | ecosystem: Host-associated > Plants > Roots > Rhizosphere > Soil | place: USA...
ATCAAGTGGCTGAACGAATACGGCAGGGGCCACGACGGCAATGCCGAGGTCAACCTGATCCGCGACGTCAACGCCGGCAAGGCCGACCTCGGCTGGGCCGGGACGCGGGTCTTCGACGAGCTCGGGGACCCGGCGTTCAACCCGCTGCACGCTCCGATGCTGATCGACTCCTACGAGCTCGAGGAGAAGGTGCTCAGCGACGGTCTCGTCGCCCCGATGCTCGAGAGCCTCGGCGATCTGGAGCTTCAGGGCATCGGCGTCCTGCCGGGTCCGCTGCGGCGGCCGCTCGGCAAGCGCCCGCTGCGCGGTGCCGGCGACTGGGCCGGCGCACGCATCAGCTCGAGCGGCGGCGAGCAGATCGACGCGGCGCTGCACTCGCTCGGAGCGGAGGTCCGCTACGACCACCCGAACGTACGCGAGGCCACCGACAAGCTCGACGGGATCGAGACGCACGTCGCGGCGGTGCCGGGCAACCACTACCACTACGACTTCCCGTACCTCACCGGCAACGTCGTCCTGTGGCCGCGGCCACTCGTGCTCTTCGCCGGGCCGGACGTCAGCGCGGACGACCTCGCCGCTCTGCGCAAGGCGGCGAAGGATGCGATTCCCGACGCCGTCGCCATGTCGCGCTCGCGGGATCGCGAGCCGCTGGCGGAGATGTGCGGCGCGACGCTCAAGGTCGTCGACGCTTCCGCGCCGCAGATCGACGAGCTGCGCGCGGCGTTCCGCCCGGTCTACGACGAGCTCGAGCGCGATCCGGCGGCGAGCGCCGCTGTCGCGCGGATCCGCGAGCTGGCCGGCGACGGCGGGCCTAGCGCCGCGCCGGTGCGGTGCCCGGCCGCGTCCAAGCCGGCCACCGGCGCCACGATCCCGCCCGGCACGTACCGGACCGTCATCGACCGTGCCGACGCAAAGGACCACGGGATCCCGTGGGCGAACGTCGTCGAGGAGGACCCGGATCCGAAGGCGCTGAAGGCCAAGACGAAGGAGCACCGGCTCGAGTTCACCGAGGACGGCACGTTCCTCGTCTACGACGTTTGGCTCGACGGCACGGCGATGATCGGCTGGGAGGGCTCGTACTCGGTCTACCGCGACCGCCTCACCGTCCAGGGCAACGAGGGCACCAAGATGACCGCGCGCGTCGACGTCGACGGAGAACGGCTGCGCTTCACCGACATACAGCCCGGGCCGAACAACAGCCCGGAGGCGCTGACGTGGGGGTCCAAGCCATTCGTGAAGATCGACTAGGACGCCCGCAGGTAGGCCAGCACCGCCAGCACGCGGCGGTGCTGGTCTGCACCGGGTCGCAGGTCGAGCTTCATGAAGATCTGCGAGATGTGGGCCTCAACGGTCTTCGGCGAGAGGTACATCCGCTCGCCGATCGCGGCGTTGGAGAGGCCCTCGGCGATCAGCGCGAGCACCTCGCGCTCGCGGTCGGTCAGCTCGTCGAGCGGGCCGCGCGCCCGCTTGCGGGCCACGAGCCGCGACACGATCGTGGGGTCGACCACGCACTCGCCCTCGCCGATCCGCCGCAGGGCGTCGGCGAGCACGGCGACGTCGGACACGCGCTCCTTGAGCAGGTAGCCGGCCCGCTCGGGCACCTCCTCCAGCAGCCGCATCGCGTAGTGCGCCTCCAGGTGGTGCGAGAGCACCAGCACCCCGATCCGCGGATGACGGCGACGGATCTCCTGCGCGGCCAGCAGGCCGTCGTCGGTGTTGTTGGGCGGCATGCGGATGTCGACGACGGCGACCTCGGGGCGCCGCGCGTCGACCATCCGCAGCAGCGCGTCGGCGTCGCCGCAGCGCCCCACGACCTCGAACCCGGCGTCCTCGAGCAGGCGCGCGAGGCCGTCGCGCAGCAGCGCCTCGTCGTCGGCGATCAGGACTCGCATGGGAGCTCCGCGCGCACGGCGTGGGCCGTCGCCGTGAGCGTTCCTCCGACGGCGCCCACGCGATCCTCCAGGTCGATCGTCGAGCCGGCGATGCCGGCGGCGGCCTCGAGCCGGACGAGCAGCCGCCCGTCCTCGCGCCGCGCGGAGACGGCCACGTCGCCGTCGCCGCAGCGGCGCAACGACTCGGCTACGAAGAAGTAGGCCGCGGACTCCACGGGCGCATCGAACCGCTCGGCGGTGACGTCGCCCACGACCAGGCGCGGCGATCGGTCGGCGAGCGCCTCCACCGCTGGCTTCAGGCCCTCGTGGGCGAGCACGGCGGGGATCAGGCCGTGGGCGAGCTCGCGCAACTCCGCGAGCGCATCGCGCAGGCCCTGCTCGGCGGCGGCGAGCTCGCCGTCGAGTTGCGGGTCCTCGGAGGCCAGCTGCCTGCGCGCCAGCCGGATCGCCACCGCCAGCGTCGCGAGTCGCTGCTGGGCGCCGTCGTGCAGATCCCGCTCGAGCGAGCGGCGCTCGGCATCCGCCGTGGCGACGATGCGCCCGCGCGACGCGCGCAGGCTCTCGAGCTGCGCGCGCCGGATCGCGCCCAGGCGCTCGTGCTCGAGCGCGAGGCGGGCGGCGTCGGCGAGCTCGGCGGCGACCGCCGGGTCCTCGAGCAGGCCGGGGCGATGCACGACCGCGGACAGCTCGCGGCCGCCGGCGAGCACGCGCGTGACCTCGCGGTGGACGTCGCGGGGGAGGCGGGCCGGCCGGCCGTCGCCGTCGACCCAGCCCGCGTCGTCGTCGCGCGCGTGCAGCACCTCCAGCGACGGATCGCCGAACGTCCTGGCCAGCTGGTCGCGCAGTCCGCCCGTGGGCGAGGATCGACCGAGTTCCACGACCAGCTCGGCGAGCTGGTCGCGCATGCGTCGCGCACGCAGGCGCTCCCATGCGACGCCGGCGGCGACGAGCGCGAGCGCCGCCAGCTGCGCGGCCCACAGTGCCCGATCCGTCGGGTCGTTGGACAGGAAGCCGCGCTCGCCGCCGTGCAGCGCGCGCGCTCCGAACAGCGCGACAGCCGCAGCGGCGGGGAGGAGCACGGGCAGGTCGACCCGCCGACGCGCCGGCGTCGCCGTCGTCAGGCGAACGAGCGCGAGCGCCGCGAACGTCGCCGACCAGGCCGCCGCGACGTACAGCCCCGCGCGTCCGAGCTCAGCGACCAGCTCCGGCTCCGCGCTCACCAGCAGGCGGTTGGCCGGGCAGTCGAAGCAGCCCTGCGGGCGCGGGTCGAGGAAGAGCGCCGAGCCGGCGCCGAGCACCAGCAGGCTGTCGGCGTAGGCGACGGCGAGCAGCGCGACATCTGACCGGCGCAGCCGACGATCGCCGTACAGCAGCGCGGCGTGCGCCAGCAGCGGGGGCCAGGCCGCGTAGAGAACGAGTCCGGCGGTGAAGGCGGCGCCCGCCCCGGGGCTGTTCCACTCGCCGCTCAGCCACGCGATGCCGGACGCCGCGAGCAGCACGCGGAAGCCGGTGCGCGCTCGCGACGCTACGGCGGTCGCGACGAGCAGCAGCCCGGCGGCCACCTCCGCGACCAAGGCGAGCGCCGAGTCGCCGGCCAGCGCGTCGCTCGGCTCTGCGCGGGCGATCGCGATCGTCACGGCAGCCGCCGCGAGCGCGACCGTCCAGGCGACCAAGCGGTACACCACGGCGCGATCGTCCCAGATCAGGATGCGCCCGATCCAGTGATCGGGAGCACCGCCTCGACGCGCGTCCCGCCGCCGACCGGGCTCTCTACCCGCAGCCGGCCGCCGAGCGCCTCGACGCGGTCCGCGAGACCGCGCAGGCCCGATCCGCGCCGCGGATCGGCGCCGCCCGCGCCGTCATCGCCGACGACGACGCGCAGCTCGTCATCCGACGCGAAAACGGTCACGCGCGCCCGGGACGCGCGCGCGTATTTCTCGAGGTTCGCCAGCGCCTCCGAGCAGAGGAAGAACGCGACGAGCTCCTGCGCCGGCGCGAAGCGACGGTCGGGCGCCTTGACGTCCACCGGGACGCTCGACTGCCGGGCGAGCTCCGCGAGCGCGGGGCGCAACCCGCCGTCGGTGAGCGTGCGCGGCCGGATGCCCTGGCCGAACTCCTGGAGCTGCACCCGGGTGGTGTGCAGCTCGTCGCTCAGGCGCCGGAGAGCTGCCCCTACCTCGCCGCCGGCGTCCGCCGCGAGCTGCTCGAGGCGCGCGGCGACCTCCACGAGCCGCCCCTCGGGCCCCTCACCGAGCTGCTCTCCCAGACGGCGACGCTCCTCGTCGCCGGCCTCCAGCAGCCGCCGGCGCGAGACCGCCACCTCGTGCACGCGGCCGGCGACGTCGGCTTGCAGCCGCACGTTGGCGATCGCGAGCCGCGCCGCGGCGGCGACCGCCGCGACGACGGCCGGATCCGAGAGCGCCGCCGGGTCGTGCACGAGCGCCGCGACCGGCGCATCCTCCTCACCGATGAGCGTCACCGCGCGCCGCCCATCGCCGTTGCGAGCCGGCAGCTGCACCGGCCGTCCGGCCTCGTCGACCCAGCCGGCGTCCGCTTCCATGCGGTAGGCGAGCTGGATGTCGGGATCGCCGAGCGTCCGCGCCAATGCCGCGCGCAGCGCCTGCGGCTCGTGGTCGTCGCCGAGGTCGATCACGAACCCCGTCAGCGCCGCGCGCCCCCACCGGCCCCACAGCAGGTCGGCAGTCAGCCCGCAGGCGATCGCGACCACGGCGCCGTACAGGGCCCACACGGCGGCGGGTTCGCCGCCGGCGTCGAGCAAGCGCATCAGTGCGGCGAGGGCGAGCGTCGCCACCAGGAGCGCTGCGCTCGCGAGCGCGGCGGCCCGCGCCCGGCGCTCGGCGCCGCCGATCGCGCGATGGCGCCACACGGCGACGAGCGCGACGGCGCCCATCAGGACGAGCGTCGCCCACTCGGAGCGCGCGACGTCGGGGACCAGCCCGTCGGCGTACGCGGCTGCGATCGCGAGCAGCGTCACGCGCGATGACGTGCGGCCGCTCGGATATGTGAGCAGCAGGTGCACGAGCGGACCGCGGTGCGCGTAGAGAAGCGTGCTCGAGAGAGCGCCGGCGAACCAGGCCAAGCCGCTCGCCACCATCAGCGGTCCGGCTCCGGCGCGGGGCCGGCGCGTCCAGGCGACCGCCCCGCCGCCCACGAGCGACAGTCCCGCGGCCAGGTCTCCGGCCCGCTCGGGCATCTCCGGGCCGCCGACCGACTCCGCGCCCACCGCGGCGACCACCGCGGCCGCGAGCACGCCCCAGGCGAGGGGGCTCAGGCGAGCAGCGCCGAGAGGCACTCGCCGGACAGCTCCGCCTTCGCGATGAACCCGCGAACCGATCCAACCGCCTCCAGCCGGCTGCGGAACGCCTCGACAGCCCGGCTGGAGGTCAGCACGACCATCGGGGGGTCCTCTCCTGCGGCCAGGCGCTCGGCGACGGCGAAGCCGTCCATCCCCGGCAGCTGGATGTCGAGCAGCACGACCTGGGGGCGCAGGCGGCGCGCGGCCGCCAGCGCGGCCTCCCCGTCCGCGGCCTCGCCGAGCACCTCGAAGCCGTCGGCCTCCAGCAGCGCCCGCGCACCGGCGCGGAAGGCGGCGTGGTCGTCGACGATCAGCAGGCTCCAGGCGATGCGGCAATCGTCTCACCACCGGCGTCCGCCGGCATCGGGGCTGGCCCTACCGGCTACGCGGTCGCCTGCGCCAGCAGCCACAGCGCGAGCGACGTGAAGCCGACCATCACCGCGAGCATCCAGTACTGCGAGCGCACGGCCAGCCTCGCGTCGGGGTAGAGCGCCAGCGCGCGGTCGTGGGCCAGCGCCAGCGCGGCGACGTGGCCGGCGACCACGAACGCGACCTGCAGGTACCAGCTCCCGTTCTGGCTGACATAGGTGTAGTCGATCGCGCGCGACGCGGTGCCGAACACGTCCCATCCACGTCCGAGCGGGTCGGATGCGAGATAGAACGTCGCCTGGCCCTCGAACAGCAGGAACGTCAGGTAGTGCGCGGCGACGTAGACCGTCGCGATCGGCACGAGCGCGTGGACGAACGCGCGCCGCAGCGTCCCAGCATCGAGCTCGCCGCCGACCGAGCGCGCACCGTCGATCCCCAGCCGGTAGAAGCCGCCGACCACGAGCACGCCGGCGAGCAGCCCGAGCGTCCCGACGACCTTCGGCGCGGCGTCGAGCCCGACGATCCCGTCGATCGCGCCGGCGAGGTCGACCGAGAGGTCCTTCCACAGCCGCCCCTGGCTGAAGCCGTCGAACGTGACGGTGCCGATCATGACGGCGACGAACAGCACCGTGCCGGGCGGAGCGTCGAGCCGCGGAAGCCCGCTCAGCGGGGGCCGCACGCCCAGGACGCCGTCGCGTCGCTCCCAGACCGACAGGCGCGAGAAGAGGTTGAAGTAGACAGCGAACGCCTCGCCTCCTCGGCTCCACGCCTCCGTGCCGAAGACCGCCTGCATCGCGAGCGTGTAGACGGTGTAGGCGACGGCGGCGTTCGTCAGTTCGCCGGGAACGTCGCCCCAGCCTGACACCAGCTCGACCCACGTGAACCCGAGCAAAGCGAGCGCAGCGGGGTAGCGGCCCCAGCGCTCGGGATACGGGCGGATGCCGGGCAGCCGGATCGCACGCCACGGGCTGAAGACGCGGAACACGTCGCCGAGCAGCGCGCTGACGAACACCAGCCCCACCCAGAAGTCGATCAGGATGAACGTCGGGGCGAGGTTGTCGAGCGACGAGCCGCCGCCCTCGTAGCCGGCGACGATCACGACCGCCAGCAGCGCGACGCCGATCGCACCGCACAGCGCCTCCACGACCCGGCCGCCGAGCACCCGCCCCAGCGCGCCGGGGAGCGGGCGCCAGGCCGGCTCCTGCAGCCGCGGGCGCGGCCACAGCAGCGCCAGCGCGGCGAACGAGACCACGAGCACGAGCGCCGCCGCCCAGCCGAACAGCCACTCCGGGATCGGCAGGTTCGTGCGCTGCACGAGCCCGTGCGCGTCGGCGGCCGGCGGGGCGGGCGCGAGCGCCCCGAGCGCGCAAGCGGCCAGGACCGCGAGCCGCGCGCGCTGAGTCACAGCGCGGTCTTGAGCGCCCGCTCGAACGCGGCGAGGCCGAACGAGCCCTCGAGCCGCGCGGTGATCCTCCCGTCCTTGCCGACCACGAACAGCCACGGCTCCGACCGCAGCTGAAACTCCTGCAGCGGCTTGCGCAGGCCCTTGTTCGGGTCGTTGTCGGTGTAGACCTCCTGGTGGATGAAGGCGATCCGGTCGCCGTAGCGCGCGCGCAGCTGCAGCGCCTCGTCGACCACGGGCCCGCACACGCGCGACTGGCACAGCTGCGGCGTCGCGAACAGCAGCGCGACCGGCTTGGTGCCGACGAGCTTCGAGAAGTCGCCGTGCATGTCGCTCGTCGGCCGGCGGGTGTCGATCGCCTCGACGTCGCCGCCGGCCGAGGCCACCGTGTCGGTCTGCACGTTCGGCGCCCGCTCGCCGACCTCGGGGATCTGGTCGTCGGCAGGCCGGATCACCTTGATCCGGCTCGCCGCGGCGACCGGCTTGCCGCCCACCAGCGTGACGGCCAGCAGGGAGTGGTTGCCGGGCCTCTCGAACGGCACTTGCGCCGCGTACACCGCCGCGAACGGGTCGGCCTCGGTCGCCGCCTGCTGCGACCGGTACGGCGGGTCGGTCACGAGCACGTCGGCCGGCGCCACGTACGGGCCCCTCGCCGGCGCGTGGGGCGCGCGGGCGACGTAGAGGGCCGTCTTGCCGTAGACGAAGCCGGCGTTCGAGTCGATCACGCCGAACGCGACGCGGTTCTCCCGGCCGGCGAGGAAGACGGAGCCGGCGAGTCCCATCTCCGGCCCGCCGCCGATCTGGTCGGCGAGCGCCTGCAGCGTCTTGCCGCTCGCGGCCGGGAACTCCGACGGGTGCGGTGCGCGCGCCGCGCGGACCTTCTCCTGCAGGCCGCTCGGTACCCGCGCGACCGGGTCGTCGGGGGCCTTGGATCCGCCATCCCCGCCGCAGCCCGCCGCCGCCACCACGAGCGCGCAGAGCGCCGGGAGCACGCCACTGCGGCGCATGCCTACGGCTGCCCGGGGACGGCGCCGGGGACGCCCGTGTTGGTCGAGTACGCCGGCTGGATCTTCGTCTCGGGCCGGATGTGGTGGACCGCCTGCGACACGGCGATCGCCGCCTCGGCGAAGCCGGTCGCGATCAGCTTGAGCTTGCCGTCGAACGTCGTGATGTCGCCGCAGGCCCAGACGCGGTCGAGGCTCGTCCGCATCAGCCCGTCGACCTTGATCGCGTTCTTCTCGAGCTCGAAGCCCCACTCCTTGAGCGGACCGAGCTTCGTCACGAAGCCGAGTTGGAGCAGCACCGCATCGCACTCCATCCGGTGCACGGACTCGTCGCCGGCGTGGTGCAGCTCGACCGCCTCGATCCGGCCGTTGCCCTCGACCTGGCGGATCACGTAGGGAACCTTGAGGTCGACGCGGCCCGCCTCGACGTGGTCCATCACCTCCGCGACCGTCGCCTCGTGCGCGCGGAAGCCGTCGCGGCGGTGCACGAGGGTGACCTCCGAGGCGGTCTCGAGCAGGTTCACGACCCAGTCGAACGCGGAATCGCCGCCGCCGACGATCACGACGCGCTTGCCGGCGAACTCGCTCTTGTCGCCGACGAGGTAGTGGGCGCCCTTGCCCTCCCACGGGGCCATGTCGACGTCCGACACCGGCAGCCGCTTGGGCTCGAACGCGCCGTGGCCGCCGGAGACGATCACGGTGCGCGAGCGCAGCTCGCCTTCGTTCGTGTGAAGCACGACCGCGTCGCCGTCGTACTCCAGGCGCTCGGCGGTGCACTCGAGGTGGACCGGGATGTCGAACTGCTCGAGCGCCTGCACGCGCAGCTGCTCGACCAGCTCGCGCGCGAGGATCCGCGGGTGGCCGGGGACGTCGAAGATCCACTTCTCCGGGTACAGCGTCGTGCACTGGCCGCCGAGCTCGGGCAGCGAGTCGATGATCCGGCAGCTGGCCTGGCGCATGCCGGCCCAGAAGGCGGTCGAGAGGCCGACCGGGCCGGCGCCGATCACTGTGATGTCGACGGTGTCGGAGCTCATGTGGCGGCGAGCGTCTCGGCGAGCGGAGTGCCGTCGAGCGCGCTCAGCGCGCGTTCGACGGAGGTGGAGACGCAGGTGAACGTCGGCGTGTCGCGCTTCGTGTAGGCGGAGGCCTCGGTGCCGCGCAGGCGCTGGACGAGGTCGAGGAAGCGGGCGGGGTCGTCGGCCTCGAACGCGACGACGAACTCCTGGTCGTCGAGGCCGAACGAGTACGACGTGTTGAGGTCGACGTCGGGGTACTCGCGGCCGACCTTGATGTGCTCCTGCATGATCCTCCAGCGCTCGTCCGCCGGCTTGGCGTACCACTCGCGCGTCTTGACGAAGGGGTACACGAACAGGTAGCGGCCGTGCGCCGGGCGCACCTCGAGGCGCGACTCGTCGGAGTACTCCGACGGCTTGGTCATCGCCAGGTAGGAGTAGGGCGTCGAGCACCACTTCATCAGCCCGCTCTGGGCCAGCACGACGTGGAACTCGTGGATCCGCTCGAGGTTCGTCGCCTGGCTGAGCAGCATCAGGTCGGTGTCGCCGCGGGTGCCGACGGTCGAGAACGCCCGCAGCAGCCGCTCGGCAGCGAAGTCCTGGCACGCGGCGAGAAACTCGCGCTTATCGGCGGCGCGCTGCTCGTCGGGCAGGCGGCGCCACGCCGGGTCGACCTTGAGGAACGTGTACTTCACGAAGTGGCGCTCGGGCACTGCCTGAAGGATAGGAGGGCGAAGCGCGGTCTAGAACGGCATGGACGCCGTGCTTCACGTCGCGGGAGCAACCCATTAAGGACCACAAAGGTGCGGATGCCCGCACCGGAGCCGTCGTCGCGGCCAATAGGATGGCCAGATGCGGGTTGGCCTGGTCTCCCCCTACTCGTGGACGTATCCCGGCGGCGTCACCCGGCACATCGAGGCTCTCGCGGGTGAGCTGCTCGCCGCCGGCCACGACGTCCGCGTGCTCGCGCCGTACGATCGCGACGACCGCCGCACGGCGTGGCTGCACCGCGGCGCTCGACCCCAGCAGCGGACGGCGCCGGAGTGGCTCGTGCCGCTCGGCGGGACGATCGGCTGGCCCTCGAACGGTGCCGTCTCGAACCTGGCGGGCACGCCGTCGGCGGTGTCGACGCTGCGGCGCGAGCTGCGCGCCGGGCAGTTCGACGTCGTGCACCTGCACGAGCCGGTCGCACCGACGATCGGCTGGGACGCGCTGACGTCCGCCGACGCGCCGCTCGTCGGCACGTTCCACTGCTATTCGGAGAGCCGGCCGGCGCACGCGATCGCGGCGCTGATGGGCGCGCGGCGCAAGCTCAACCGGCTCGCCGCCCGGATCGCCGTCTCGGACGCCGCCGCCTGGACCGGGCGGCGCTTCTACGGCGGCGCGTACCGGATCGTCCCCAACGGCGTCGCGCTGCCCGCCGGAGGCGCGCCGGCGCCGCGGCTGCGGGCCCCCGGCGACCCGCTGGAGATCGTCTTCGTCGGCCAGGCGGTCGACCGGAAGGGGCTGCCGATCCTGTTGCGCGCGTTCGAGGCGCTGCGCGAGCACGTGCCGGCGCGCCTGACGATCGTCGGCGCGTCGGAGCCCGAGGTCGCCCCGCTGCTGGTCGAGCACGACGGCATGAGCGTGCTCGGGCGCGTGTCGGACGCGGAGAAGCGCGCCGCGCTCGAGCGCGCCGACGTGCTCGCTGCGCCGTCGCTCGGCGGCGAGTCGTTCGGCATGGTCCTGACCGAGGGCTTCGCAGCGGGCACGCCCGCCGTCGCCTCCGACATCGCCGGCTACCGCGACGTGGTCCGCGACGGCGTCGACGGCGTGCTGGTCCCGCGCGGCGACGCGACGGCGCTCGCCGAAACGCTGCGCGACCTCGCGCTGCAGCCCGAGCGCACGCACGCACTCGGCGCCGCCGCGGGCGTGAGCGCCGAGCGCTACGCGTGGCCGCAGGTCGCCGCGGAGGTGGTCCGGGTGTACGAGGACGCTCGGGCGATCCCCGCGCCCGAGGGCGCCGCGCAACGCGCTGCGGTGTGCATCGGCCTGCGCTCGGCCGACCTCGGCCCACGGCGTCCCGCGACGCGGCTGCCGTCGCTGGAGCCGCTGCCGACGACGGCCCGCCGCACCGGTGCGCTCGTCCGCCGCGGCGGGATCGCGGTCGCCGGGCTCGGCGGCCTCGTGGGCTCGTACCTCGCACTGGAGCGGATCGGGCTCGACCGCGTCGCGCACACGCTCGTGACCTCGAGCCCCGTCTGGGTGCTGGTGGGGCTCGCGCTGATGTGCGCCTCGATGCTGTTCCGCGCGGTCTCGTGGCACGCGATCCTGAGGGCGGCGCTGCCGGACGCGCGGCCGCGCTTGGCCGACGCGTGGCAGGGCACCGCCGTAGGCGTCCTGATGTCGGCGACGCTGCCGGCCCGGCTCGGCGAGCCGTCGCGCGCGCTGATCGTCGCGCGCCGGCTGGGGCGACCGCGCGAGGCGCTGCCCGTCGTGATCGGCACGCTCGTCTCCCAGACGCTGCTGAACCTGTTCGCGCTCCTGATCCTCGGCATCGTGATGTTCTCGACCGTCGGCCTGTTCGCCGGCCGCCAGCAGGCGCTGGTGTGGTACGCGGTCGCGCCGATCGCGGTGCTGGTGCTCGTGCTGGCCGCGCCGGCGCTGGTGCGCTCCGGGCTGCCGAAGCGCTCGGCGCGGCTGCGCCGCTGGATGCGTCAGGCGCGTGCCGCCGCCACTCGCGTGCGCCACGGCCTGATCGTGTTTCGGCGCGCCCGCATGGGCGCGGCGGCGGTCACGATGCAGCTCGCCGCCTGGGCGCTGCAGCTGGTCAGCTGCTACGTGCTGATGGTGGCGCTGGGGCTCGACCACCACGGCGCCGACCTTGGTGCCGCGGCGGCGGTGCTGTTCGCCGTCAACGTCAGCGCCGTGCTGCCGGTCACGCCGTCGAACGTCGGCGTCTTCCAGGCCGCGTGCATGGCGGTGCTGATCGGCGCCTACGGGATCGGGGCGGCCGACGCGCTCGGCTACGGGATCATCCTCCAGGCCGTCGAGGTCGCGACGGCAGTCGTGCTCGGCACGCCCGCGCTGGTCAAGGAGGGGCTCTCGTGGCGCGAGGTGCGGCTGCGCGCGATGCACACGGCCCCGGTCGAGCTGTCGGCGCTGCCGCGGCGCGGAGCGCGCGACGTAAGGGCCCGCGGCTAGGCCGCCGGCGCGACGAATGTCGCCTGATGCTCCCGTGGGGAGCACGAGGCGACATTCGTCGCACCTCGGCTAGCCCGCGAGGATCGCGCAGACGCGGTCGAGCTCGGCCTGCGAGCCGGCGATCAGCTGCTCGGCCTCCGCGCGCAGGGCCGCGAGGTTCGCCGCCGACGCGTCGTCGAGGTCGTCGGAGGCGATGTTGAGCTCGGTCTGCAGCCGCACGTAGCGGTCGCGCATCAGCTTCCCCGCCTCGAACTCGGTCGTGTCGGCGACGCCGTCGAAGACGATGCCGAGCAGCGGCCGCGCCCACTCGAGCTGGCCCCACCGGCGCGTCTCCTCGAACGTGTAGGCGCGCGTGTGCTCCCCGGTCCCGAGGGACAGCATCAGCTCCAGCTCGCCGGCGCGGTCGGCGCCGACGACGTCGGCGTACGCGCACAGCGACGGGTTGACCGCGAAGACGCCGCCGTCGACCAGCGGGTACGTGCGCGCGCCCGCGACGTCGGTCGCCTGGCCGGGCTCGAAGTAGCTCGGCGCCGCCGACGTGGCGCGGGCGACCTGGACGAGCGGGAAGTCGTAGGTCGGGTCCGTGCGCGCCCGCGCCGAGCGGAAGAAGAACGCGAAGCGGTCCTGGATCTCGTACGCCGTCACGAGCACGTCGGTCAGCGCCTCGGACAGCCTGGCGTCGCCGAGGTAGCGCGCGAGCGCCGCCTCTAGGCCGCTGTCGTCGTAGCGCTCGTCGATCCAGCCCTCGACCGAGAAGATCCGCTTCAGCAGGCCGCGGTGGAAGATCCTCGGGCCCTCCTCGACGTAGATCCCGGCGAGCTCGTCGGCCGAGTAGAGCGGCCGCCCGTCGGGGCCCGGGCGCGTCAGCGCGCAGGCGAGGATCCCGCCCGTCGATGTGCCCGCCACGAGGTCGACCAGCTCCGCCGTCCGGCGCCCGGTCCGGCGCTCGATCTCGGACAGGACGAGCGCGGGAATCAGCCCGCGGATGCCGCCGCCGTCGATGCAGAGCACCTTCACAGGTGGCGAGTCTAGTTTTCCCTGTAGGTTGCGCGCCATGACCCTCCGCAGCCTGATCCGCACCACCTCAGCCACCGCCGCGCTCGGCGCCCTTGCGCTGCTGCCCGCCGCCGCGCCGGGTGAAGCCGTCCACGCCGCGGCGAAGAAGATCAGGTCGACGGGCGTCGGCCAGGTCAAGCTCGGCATGACAGCCAAGGAGCTGCGGGAGCGCCACCTGATCGGCCCTGTGCACGAGGGCTGCAACCTGGGCCCGAACACGCGCTCGGCGCGCCTGCGGGCGCCGCTCAAGGGCCAGGTGAACTTCACGCTGACTTCCCCGCGGAAGGTGACCGACATCACGATCACCGGCGGTGCGAAGGCACGCGGCGTCGGGATCGGCGCGACGATCGCGCAGATCAAGGCCGCGTTCCCGAAGGCCAAGGTGGATCACAGCACCGAGGACGTCTTCAGGATCACGCTCGTGCGGATCCCGAAGGACGGCGGCGGCAGGATCAAGTTCGCCGTCGACGTCGACACGAAGAAGGTCACCCTGATCGGGGTCCCGTTCATCGCGTTCTGCGAATAGGACGGCCCCTGCGGCCGCCGCGCTAGGCGTAGGCGGCCGCGACGTCGCCGTCGAGACGGCGGCGGAGCGCGCGGCGGTAGCGCCGCAAGATCCGCGTCATGATCCGCTCACCTGGGCGAGCTCGCCGGTGCTCTCCTCGCCGACGCGGCGGTTGCCGGCGTATGCGAACGGGTGATGGAAGACGTCGAGCGCGCGCTGGCTGGCGGCGACCTCGATCGTGAACGCCTCGCCGGTCTTGGCGTCGGAGACGGAGACGAGCGTGCGGTCGTCGCTCGGGCGCCACAGCAGGCGGACGTCGATCCCGTCGCTGACACGCTGGTCGAGCTCCCGCAGCTCTGCTGTCGTGTGCGTGCTCATGGCACTACCGTCGCACCGGGGCGGCCGCGTCGACACCCGGCCAGCCTGCGAATCGCGTGCGGGATTACCCCCGGGGCCGGGGTGCGGCAGCCCGTAGTGCGCGCTCGATCGTCGCGTCCGCTAGCCGCTCGCGGCCGGTTCGGCCTCGAGCTCGAGCTCGGCGTCGTCGAGCTCGCCGAACAGCGACGGGTCGCGCGGCGATCCCTTGATCACGTCGTCGGCGCGGCCCCTGTGGCCCTCGGGCAGCAGGCGGCCGCTCGTGGTGCCGAAGTAGATCGCCTCCGGGTGGTGCGCGACGAGCGCGAGCGTCGACTGCTCCGGCTCGACCGCGTAGCCGCCGGACAGGCGCAGGCCGATCCGGTCCGTCGCGCCGAGCAGCCGGTAGACCTTCTCGTGCTCGGACTGGTCCGGGATCGCGGGGTAGCCCCACGAGTAGCGCCGGCCCTGCGTCTCGGGGATGCCGAGGTCGCGCCGGATGCGCCAGTGCAGCCACTCGGCCATGCCCTCTGCGGTCTGGACGCCGAGCCCGTGGGTGAACAGCTGCTCGGCGAACTCGCCCTCCGCCTCGAGCCGCGCCATCAGCTCGGTCACCTCGTCGCCCGCGGTGACGGCCTGGAGCGCGACGACGTCGAGCTCGCCGCTGTCGCGCGGGCGGAAGAAGTCGGCGAGGCAGATGCGATCGCCGGTCGGCTGGCGCGGAGCGACGAGCCGCTCGAGCACCGTCGAGCGGTCGTCGGGGTCGAGCACGACGATCTCGTTGCCCTCGGAGTAGCACGGGAAATAGCCGAGCAGGGCGCGGGGACGCAGGTAGTCCTGCTCGCGCCACATCCGCTCCAGCCGCGGGCGGAAGTCGCCGGCGACGAGGCGCTTCCAGTCCTCGCCCTTGACGCCGCGGCCGCCCCAGTGGAGCTTGAACAGGACGTGCGTGTCGAGGTGCGGGTAGACCTCGTCGAGGTCGACCGGGATCTCGCGCACGCCCCAGAACGGCGGCTCCGGCACCGGGTTGTCGGTCGCGACGACTGAACGGACCGAGTCGTCGGTCAAGTCGAGCTCGACCTCGGTCTCGCCCTCCTCGCGCAGCTTGCGCGCGTCCTCGCGCACGTGGGCGACGAGCCGATCCCGCGCGTCGCCGTCGACCAGCTGATCCATCACCGCGAGCCCTTCGAACGCGTCCTTGCAGTAGAAGACGCCGGGCTCGTAGATCGCGTCGGACTCCTTGCCGTCGGGGTAGTTGGCGCGCAGGCCGAACTTGCGGTTGATCGCGGCGCCCCCGACGAGCAGCGGGAACTCGAGCCCGTGGGAGTGGAGCTCGGAGACGCACAGCGGCATCTGCTTGGACGTCGAGACGAGCAGCGCGCTCAGCCCGATCGCGGTTGCGTCGTGCTCACGCGCGGCGTCGATGATCGTCCCGATCGGGACCTGCTTGCCGAGGTCGACGGTCCTGTAGCCGTTGTTGGTCAGGATCGTGTTGACGAGCGACTTGCCGATGTCGTGCACGTCGCCGAACACGGTCGCCAGCACGACGGTGCCCTTCGTGTAGCCCTCGAGCTTGTCGAGGTAGTTCTCCAGCTGGGCGACCGCGCGCTTCATCACCTCGGCGCTCTGGAGCACGAACGGGAGGATCAGCTCGCCGGCGCCGAACTTGTCGCCGACCTCCTTCATCGCCGGCAGCAGCACGCCGTTGAGCGTCGGGACGGCGCCGATCTTCTCGACCGAGCGGTCGATCTGCGCCTCGACGCCGTCCTTCTTGCGCCGCAGGATGTGCCAGTGCAGCGCCTCCTCGGGCTCCATGCCCGCGGTGGGGTCGGCGGCCTCGGCCTCGTCGGCGGAGGCGGACTTCTCCTCGAAGTGCGCGATGAAGCGCTCCAGCGCGTCCTCGCGCCGGTTGAACACGAGGTCGTCGGCGAGCGCGCGCTCCTCCTCGCCGATCTCCGCGTACGGCGTGATGTGGTTCGGGTTGACCATCGCGAGGTCGAGCCCAGCCTCGACGCAGTGGTGGAGGAAGACGGAGTTGAGCACGGACCGCGCGGCCAGGCCGACGCCGAACGAGACGTTCGAGACGCCGAGCGAGGTGAGCACGCCGGGCAGCTCGGCCTTGATCAGGCGGATCCCCTCGATCGTCTCGACCGCCGACGGGCGCCACTCCTCGTCGCCCGTGGTGAGCGTGAACGTGAGCGCGTCGAAGATCAGCAGCTGCGGGTCCATCCCGTGCTCGCCGCAGACGAGGTCCTGGATGCGCCTGGCGATCTCGAGCTTGCGCTCGCGCGTCTTGCCCATCCCGACCTCGTCGATCGTGAGCGCGATCAACGCGGCGCCGTGCGCCAGCGCGATCGGCACGACGCGGTCGAGCTTGGCGCGGCCGGCCTCGAGGTTGATCGAGTTGACGATCGCGCGCCCGGGGATCTGCTCGAGCGCGGTCTCGATCACCTCGGGCTCGGTCGAGTCGACCTGGATCGGCGCCGGCTGCGTCAGCGAGACCTTCTTCGCGACGAGCCGCATCTGCTCGTCCTCGTCCTGGCGCTCGGTCAGCGCCACGCACAGGTCGAGCACGTGCGCGCCGCCCTCGACCTGGTCCTCGGCGATCTGCACGAGCCCGTCGTAGTCGTCGGCCAGCAGCAGCTCCTTGGCCTTGCGGGAGCCCTGCGAGTTCACGCGCTCGCCGACGAGCGTCGGCGCCGGGTCCTGCGCGAGCGGCGTCGCGGTCATCATCGACGAGACGTGCGGCGGGCGCGGCGCGGGCCGCTCGCCGGGCGTGCGGTCGCCGACGCGCTCGACGATCGCGGCGATGTGCTCGGTGGTCGTGCCGCAGCAGCCGCCGACGATCGAGACGCCGTAGCGCTCCACGAACTCGCCGAGCGTGCCGGCGAGCGTGTCGGGCTCTTCGGGGAAGATCGTCTCGCCGTTCGGCCCCTGGTGCGGGATGCCGGCGTTCGGGATGCAGTGGACCGGCACGGGGCAGAGCTCGCCGAGGAAGCGGATCGCGTCGCGCATGTCCTCGGGGCCGGTCGAGCAGTTCAGGCCGATCACGTCGACCTTCAGGGCCTCGAGCGTCGCGAGCACGGCGGAGATGTCGGTGCCGAGCAGCATCTTGCCGCCGTTCGGGAGCAGCGAGACCGAGGTCTGGATCGGCACCGCGCGGCCCGCCTGCTTGAACGCCTCGCGCGCGCCGAAGACCGCGGCCTTGACCTCGAGGATGTCCTGGGCGGTCTCGATGATCAGCAGGTCGGAGCCGCCGTCGACGAGCCCCTTGGCCTGCTCGGCGAAGACGTCGACGAGCTCGCGGAACGTGATCTTGCCGAGCGTCGGGTCGTCCGACGCGGGCAGGTGCCCGGTCGGGCCGATCGAGCCGGCGACGAAGCGCTGCTCGCCGATCGCGGCGCGCGCGATCTCGGCCGCCTTGCGGTTGATCTCG
>Ga0307415_100000463_pt1 | contig 17506 bp, 14 predicted proteins | sample DK1Cmetagenome_FD_204524 | JGI IMG/M metagenome (GOLD analysis project Ga0307415, IMG submission 204524) | Maize rhizosphere microbial communities from greenhouse at UC Davis, California, United States - DK15-C-2 | ecosystem: Host-associated > Plants > Roots > Rhizosphere > Soil | place: USA...
CACATCAACCGTCGCCTCGGCTTCGGCTCGCGCCGCGGTGTCGGGATAGTCGGGACGTAGTCGCCGGTAAGGACGTGGTAATCGTATCCCCTGAGTGGCGGCGGCTTTGTCATCTTCCGGTGCTTCGTCGATTACGGCATCAACAGGTGTAATCAGCACCGTTCGTTGGATCCTTTCCGCTTCCTGAGCTTTCCTGATGACTGCAATCAAGCGGTTTGTAAAAGCGTCGCCTCTGAGATGTTGAGACAACGCGGCTTCCGCTCTGGTTGCCTCGTTGTTTTCAAAGCTTGGCCGATCCCAGAAAAGCAAATTACCGGTGTGCGTACTTACCAGGAATATCGAACAGTACGATTCAAAGTAAACAGGTTTCTCGAACGACGAGCGCCGCAGTGTCTGCGCGTCTCCAATAATATAGAACTCAGTCGCTAATGCGGCGCCAAGATCTCGCGCCTCGCTGACCGTGAGATTAAGTGACCCTGAATAACCAATGCCTTTTGCCGCGCTGCGACTCAAATCAGCGTCAGCAACTGCCACTGCACCGCTCGCGCGAAGTCGTGTGCGCAGTATCTCCGTCGCCTGTTGCGCGATTGGCTGTGAACCAAACTCCAGCACGCTCACCTTACCTGTTTGCGCGTGCGAGTTAACCGGCAACAACAAGAGCAGGGCGACAAGATAAAAACCGGTTGAGCACTTATGCGCTGTGTGCCTCTTTGCGACTGCCACGATGATAGAGTTCGTAAACTTCAGTCTTTACTTCCGGTGGAAAACAGATCCGGTGCAGCTCGTACGCATGTTGCAGTCCCTTCACCACATTGCTCACCTCGCTAATCTCTCGGATCTCCGGTGATGCATAACCACTCTCCACGTAGATATGACTCTTCGGTTCCGATTTCGCAGTGTGGTAGTAACTGTAGTAAGGAACATCGCTCGCCCGGTCTTCGATGAAGTAATAATCCGGGTCGAAACCAGCACGCTCAACCTTTTGTCGCGCGCCGGTGAGAAACTCAGCCTGCTGGTCCTGTCGCATATCAAGATCGATCGCTTTGAACAAACGTCGCGAGATGAACCGGCGACTGAGATCTCGCAGAATCGGATCACTCGAGCTCTGCCACTGCTTGACGTGAAAAATGAAATCCGAATCGTCGATCTGCATATGGTCGCCGATCGTCAACGTCTCGCGCCGCAGTATCTTTTCAAACGCAGTGCCGGTCGCATGCCAAACTTCCTGATCGTCGTCCAACAGATGAAGTGCGCGACGAATGATCGAACGCAGGATCGCTTCCGCCGATCGCAGCGTGCGATGAAAGTAAACTTGCCGGAACATGTAATAGCGCGCCTGCAAATATTCCTCGACCGCGTAGATGCCGCGCGCTTGCACATACACGCGATCCGCAGCTTCGTCGATCGCGAGTGCGTTGATGATCCACTCGAGATCGTAGATGCCGTACTTCGCTCCGGTCATCAACGAGTCGCGCAACAAGTAGTCCATTCGATCAACGTCAAGCTGCGACGACACGAGTTGGGCCAGTGCGGACGGTTGAAACTTTCCTTCAATGATCGACGCGACTTTCTCAGGCAAGTCGTCTGAGTGAGATCGCAGCAACTCTCCAATCTCGGAACCTTTATCGAGAATTACCTGCACGGTCCATCGTTCGTGATGGAAGTTGAGCACTTTCTCCATCACGTGTGAGAACGAACCATGGCCCACGTCATGCAGCAGCGCAGCAGCGCGTGCTGCGATTCGATCTTCAGGATCGATCGCATACGTTTCACCCAAACGATCGAGCACACGTGTCATCAAGTGAAAAGCGCCGAGCGAATGAGTGAAGCGAGAATGTTCCGCGCCTTGATAAGTGTATAGACCGAGACCGAGTTGTTTGATGCGACGCAATCTTTGAAACTCCGCCGCGTCGATCAAGCGCATCATCAACTCGCCTTCATCCGAATCTGTTTGCAGGCGAATGATGTTGTGAACTGGATCGCGGTAGATGCGTTCAGGCATTTGAGCGAATCTTAACAGAAGACAGGGTTTGAATTCGCACCTGGACAAGGTCAGTACCACCTGCGATAGCGGGTGGGTCAACCCGTGCGGATCCAAAACGGCAAGCAATCTTGCATGCTGAGCAACCCACCCGCTATCGCAGGTGGTACTGACCTTGTCCAAGTGGAGACCCGGTTGATATTTCTGGATTTTCCCATTTTTTTGGATTTGAACCGCCGGAGTGGGTCCGATCGGACGTCGTTAAGTCTACGAATACTTAGAGAATCGTCCAAAGTGTCAGGTGGGCATGACAATTGCCAAAACCGGGCGGACGAGCCTCTCCTTAGCGCTCGTTTTTTGGAATTCTTTTGATGCTGCCAAACAAAAAAGGGTCATTTTTCACAGGAGGGGGCAGCATCTTTGTCTAGTTCAAGAAAGGAAAGCAGAAAATGAAGAATGTCTTTAAGTTTTTTGCCATGTCGGCCTTATTGACGTGCTTCGCGCTGTTTGCTGGCAGCGTGTTTGCGCAGACGTCGACGACAGGCTCAATTGAAGGCTCGGTCACCGATTCAACCGGTGCTGCCGTCCCTGGGATTGCTGTAAAAGTGACGAGCCCGAATTTGATTTCGGCCCAGACGGCAACTACGGATGACAGTGGTCGCTATAAGATCCTGAACCTTCCTCCGGGAAAATATTCAGTCGTAGTTGAAGCCGAAAAGGGATTTGCCAAGTTTGAAAGATCTGAAGTTGAAGTTAATCTTTCCCGCAGTTCAGCGGTTGAGATTCAACTCCAGCCAGCAGGCGCTCAGGCCAGCGTAACGATTACTGACACTGCCGGCGCTGCTGTTGACGTTAGCGGCAACACCACTGGTTCGAACGTCTCGTCCGATCAGTTTTCAAACTTCCCAACCCAGCGAACTGTGCAGGGTCTCTACACGATCGCTCCGACCGTAACGCGTTCAGGTTTGCGTGACGCGACCGGTCGCGATCGCGACCCCTCAGTGGCCGGTTCTTCTGGTCCTGAAAACAACTACATCCTTGACGGTGTGAACACAACCGACCCGGCTTTTGGTGGATCGGGTGCGAACCTGCCGTTCGAGTTTGTTCAGGAAGTCGAAATCAAGACCGGTGCTTATGGTCCGGAATACGGAAGATCAACCGGCGGTATTTTCAACGTTATCACCAAGAGCGGTGGCAACGAGTTCCACGGTGACGTCTTCGGTTACGGCACCACCAAAGGTCTGGTCCGCGAAGTGAAGAACTTCCCATTCACCGGTTCGGCGTCTAACGGCTTCTCAGAAGTCGACCTCGGCGGTGACATCGGCGGACCGATTGTGAAAGACAAGCTCTGGTTCTTTGGAGCTTTCAACCCACAGAAACGCAAGAACTACTACCTGACCCAGACGTTCCACCTGCCCGTGCAGAACGATGTAACCATCCCGTTCTACGCCGGCAAGATCACCTGGGCACTCAATCATCGCAACACGTTCACGGCCTCGACCTTCGGCGATTTCACGAAGATTGATGGCTTCCTGGCAACCCTGGCTCTGACCAACGTCAATGGTTTCGGCGACGACATCACGGCCTTCGAAGGACGTCAGGAAACGGGCGGACACAACTACGCGTTCCGTCTGAATTCAACAATCACGAACACCTTCATCGCGGAAATCTCTGGCGGTCTGCACTTCCAGAGAGCAAACACGATTCCGCGGGCAGTTGATGCTTCGAACATTCTCGATAACTTCGCCGTGCTGAGAGGCAGTTCGGTTCTGACGCCAGTGTCAACAGGCGTTAACTTCGGCGCCGGAACGGGATTTCTCGATTTCGTCGACGGTCGGGGTGGTTCTTTGCAGCGCAACTTCTCACGCGGCCCGGGTTTTGGACTTTTCACGTTCCAGGATCGCAACCGCTACGAGTTCAACTCGCACATGCAGAACATCGTCGGTGGCAGCCACACGATCAAGTGGGGCTTTGAGTGGAACACAAACCGTTACAACATCGATACCCTATCGAGCGGTCCGGCCCGCAGCTTTGCGTTTACGCCTGGGGCCGTCAACGCTGATGGAACGCCACTCAGAAATACAAATGGCGATTCGAACTCTACGAACGGTTCACGTATCACCAACAACTGGCTGGTCTGCACCGTAATCAGCAATGCCATCACCTGCCCGAGTCAGGCAGGTGTCGATCGTGCCCTCGCAATTCCGGGTGCGACTCTGGCGGGCCTCGGTCTGACCGTGAATCCGGTGGCGACCGCAATCACTACCGCGCAGGCGTTTGGTAATCCATTCATCATCCGGAACACCACTCGCGTTCGCGACTTCCAGCTCGTTGGTTCAACCTACACCAACGTGGAAAGCTTCTATGTCGGCGACGACTGGAAGTTTGCCAAGAACTTCCAACTCAGCTTTGGCGTTCGCTGGGATTATCAGCAGGCATACGGCAACGACAGCAGCACCTATCTGAAGTTCAACAACTTCGACGATAACGCTGCACCACGCTTTGGCTTTATCTGGGACTTCACCGGTAAAGGCAGAGGCAAGATCTTTGCTAACTATGCACAGTTCATCGAAACCCCGATTCCGTTGGACGTTAACGTCCGCGCCGGCGGTGGCGATGTTCAAACCGACAAGAACTTCAACGTAAACAGACTGAATGCACCGGCAGGCTCATTGATCGTCCCGGGTGTCAGCACTGGAGCCACTAACCTTGGCTCTGATGCAACTCCGGCCGACGTTGGTCTGAAACCCCAGAGCATTCGTGAGTTCACGTTCGGCGGTGAGTACGAAGTCGGTGGCGACCTCGTGCTGGGAAGCCGCGGTATTTACCGTGCAATGGTCAACGTCATCGAAGACGGTTCGTTCGACGATGGCGACACCTACTTCATCTTCAATCCGGGCCGTATCGGACCGGGAACCACTGAAGAAGCGGCTTGCGCCGGTGATGAAGCCGCGCACCGTGCTCCTCAGTGTTTCGGTCGCGCTCAGCGCTTTTACCGGGCAATCGAGTTCAGCGCCACGAAGCGATTTACGAATAACTTCCAGTTCATCGCTTCCTACGTGTTCTCGAGCCTGATCGGTAACTACGAAGGCCTGTTCCGTAACGATAACGGGCAGTCTGACCCGAACATCACTTCGTTGTTCGATCTTCAGAGCTTGCTCGCCAACACTTACGGACGTTTGCCAAATGATCGTCCGCACCAGTTCAAGTTCAACGGCAGCTATCGCACGCCATGGAAACTCCTCGTAAGTGGAAACTTCTATGCGCAGTCCGGTGTACCGTTCAACCAACTGATTCCGCATCCGATCTATGGCAACAACGAAGGCTTTGCCGTACAGCGCGGAACCGCAATCGTTCCCACGGTGTCGGCGACTCAGCCGGGATTCCCCAACACAGTCGAGAGCATCGGTTCCACCCGCACTCCGACGACAATGAATCTCGACCTGGGTGTTTACTATCCGATTAGAGTTGGTGAAGGTAAAGAGTTGCGTCTGACTGGCGATTGGTTCAACGTATTCAATAGCCAGCGCGCTGTAACTTTGGACCAGACCTTCTCGATCAATTCTGGTGTAGCTGGAGTTCCGGCAGTGCCAAATCCGTTCTACGGATCAGCGCTGCTGATACAAGCTCCTTCGGCGTTCAGATTCGGCGCCAAGTTCACCTTCTAATAACAACTTCCGCCTTAGGCGAAAGCCATTGCGGGTGATGGGGAGAGGCGCCAACGGCCCTCTCCCCAATTTCTTTTGAGCCACAGATTGTTTGTGTTTTATGTGCAATTTGGCGGCAACACTTGATCTTAATTCCTTCCGGGAGTTAAATCTGCAACACACACCCAGGTCAGGTCTCAAGGAGGTCTCCATGCAATGCTTTACTCTCCTCCACGTTCGCTCAACGAATCGATTTTTATTCATTATCCTGGGACTACTTCTCTTGCCCGCAGTTGTTAATGCGCAGGGAAGCGGCAAACAAGTCACGGGCACCGGCGGTAGCCATCTCATTCAGGGTTATATCTTCTTTCCTTCCGGACGAAGAGCGGAGACCACGATTGTCGTGAAGCTTACGTCACTTCAATACAGTGAATTGCAGGTCATTCCTGACTCCAGCGGCGGGTTCAGTTTTTCGAATCTTTCTCCGGGAAATTATACAGTCGTTGTGAATGCGGGAGACGATTACGAGGTCTCACGGGAAGGTGTCTACATCGATACCGACCTAAACCTGTCGAGACAGGGAGCGCGGCTGCCCCCGACCACTCGAAGATACACCGTGATGGTGCACCTTAGTTTGAAAAGCAGAGGCGCTTCGACAAGGCCATCAGTTGTGGATGCTAACCTTGCGGCAGTTCCTGAGAAGGCGCGCAAGCTCTATGAGAAAGGTGTGGAACAGGCCCGCGCGGATGATACGGCGAGAGCTGCTGACAGTCTTAAAGAAGCCGTTACGCTCTATCCCAACTTCCCACTCGCTCTCAACGAACTCGGTGTGCAGTATCTGAAACTGCGACAGGTCGACAAGGCAGTCGAGGTTCTCAAAGAATCAGTTAAGCTGAACGGCGACTCATTTGGTTCGCGACTCAATCTCGGCATTGCGTTACTCGAAGCAAAGAAGTTTACCGAAGCTGAAGAACAGTTGCGTGAAGCTTTGAAACGAAACGCCGCCGCGGCCACGGCTCACATGTACCTCGGCATTGCGTTGCTGCGTCTTAGTAAGTTCGACGAAGCCGAAAAGGAGTTGCTGGTTGCCACTGAAGCAAACGTAGTCCAACTTAGTATGGCGAATTATTATCTGGGTGGACTCTACTGGAGAAAGCATGACTACGCCCGCGCAGTCGAGCAATTGGAGAAGTATTTACAACTGACTCCGAATGCTGCGGACGCGGAGCGCGTGCGAGGCACTATCAAGGATTTGCGCGCTCGCATGGAGAAGAGTAATTAATTAAGAGAAAGGACAGCACTTATTCATGAATAGGTTCGGGATTCTCAAACTAATTTTAGCAGCGGCTCTGATCTTTACTGTTGCCGTCATCGCATATGCGCAGGCGCCGGGCAGTTCGCGTGGTCTCGCCAGTGGCGAGGGCCAACACATGATCCAGGGTCGCATTCATTTTCCTCCGGGCCAGGCGGCGGGTGATAAGACGATTAAAGTTAGTCTCGAGAGTGTCAGCGCGTTTGGCTCGATGTCGACGGTTGCGGATCAGGATGGAACTTTCCGGTTCACCAGTCTGACGCCTGGCGACTACACGATCGTCGTCGATGCCGGACCCGAATACGACCGGGCGCGCGAGTCTGTAAGCATTTATCGTGAAGCCAGTACCGGCGGCCGGAGCATTCAGGTCGCGATTCAGATGTATCCGAGAGTAGACGCGTCAAATCCGCTCTTTGCAAACATTCCGCAGAATGCTCTCAGTCTTTATCAGAAAGGTTCCGCGGCAGCGCGGAAGGGTGATGCAAAAGCGGCGACTGAATCACTGAGTGCGGCAGTGGCGGCGCATCCAAACTTTCCGCTCGCCCTCAACGAGCTCGGTTCGCAGTACCTGATTCTCAAACAATGGGACAAAGCCGATGAGACGTTTGAAGCGCTGCTGAAACTAAAGCCCGACGACGTTGCGGGCCATCTCAACATGGGAATCGTGGCCTTCAATAAGAAGAAGCTGGAGGATGCCGAGACCCACTTGCGCAAAGCGCTGGAGTTGAAGAGTGCTGGTCCGGCTGCGCACTACTACCTCGGATTGATCTTCATCAGCACCAAGCGTTATGAGGATGCGCAACAGGAGTTTGAGTTAACGATCAGCAACGGTGGCGAGAACCTTCCGCTCGCGCACAAATACCTCGGTGGGCTCTACATGAGCACGCACAAGAATCAACAAGCGGCGGATGAGTTGGAGAAGTATCTGAAACTGGATCCTAAGGCCCCGGACGCAGATCGCATCAAAGGCACGATCAAGGATTTAAGAAGCAAGCAGTAGGTGAAACTCTTCTTAGCTCCTCTTTAACTCCAGCAGGTGGCCGAGTTTCTCTTTCTTGGTGCGCAGGTAACCGGCGGCGTCTTCCTCCGCATCGACTTCAATCGAAACTCTCTCGACAATCTTTAACCCCGCTTCTTCCAGGGCGCGGAGCTTGAGAGGGTTGTTCGAGATGACCTTGACGCGGCAGAGACCAAGGTCAAAGAGAATCTCGGCACACTGCCGGTAGTCTCGCAAATCGACTGCCAGTCCCAGCCTCTCATTCGCTTCCACGGTGTCAGCGCCCTGATCCTGAAGCGCATACGCCCGGATCTTGTTGACGATGCCGATACCACGACCCTCCTGCTGCTGGTAAACGATGGCTCCCCGGCCCTCCTGCTCGATCATCTGCATCGTTTGATGAAGCTGTCGTCCGCAGTCGCATTTGGTGGAGCCGAAAACATCGCCAGTCAGACACTGTGAGTGAATGCGAACGAGGGTAGGCACGTCACGGCTCATTTCGCCTTTAAAGAGGACTACAAACTCTTCTTTCGTCGTTACCGAACGGTAAGCGGCGATCTGAAAATCGCCCCATTCAGTCGGCAAACTCGCTACTGCCACCCGTTCGACTGTTCCAGTCTCGACGGAATCACAGCAGGTTCCCACAGCCGATTCTTGCGATGCGTGTACTTCCATGAGGGAGTAATTATAGGAGTAGGCACGAAGAAGCGACAAGCGAGCGGGTAATATGTCCTATTATTAATGAAACCAGGCGCAGGTCGCGGCGTGTCAATCTTCCGGCGTTTGCGATTGTTTCCTAAGGGCGTGTATGCTTTCTCCAAAGTTTGGCCTGCCCCAGTAGGCTCTCGGCGAGGATTTTTCTTCCGGTGAATAATAGTCTTAACTTGGCCTCAAAACCGTTTAGTAATCGCATTCTCCCGTGGGTTCTCACGGCGATGGTGCTTTTCGTGGCGCTCATTGGGCTGGTGCTCGTGGTCCGACTCACCACCACCACCCAAAGAGAGGCTGACCGCGTGCAGGCTGAAATCAACGAGTTGAAACGAAAAGAGCAGGGCCTATTGGACACTGCGAAGCAGGTGCAGAACTCACTGACCGCCGAGCAGCAACAGGCGCTCCCGGCCGCTCACCAACTGGTCGATCGCAAAGGATTCTCCTGGTCGCGATTTCTCACGGATCTCGAGTCGGCGCTCCCTGAGAAGGTTAAGGTCACGCGCATCGCGGTACGCGAAGTCACCAAGCAGGGAGATCAAACTATTGCGCAACTCGATCTCGCAGTCTTTGCCAAAGACGCTGGAATCATCAGCGACATGATCTCGTCGATGCACCAGGAAGGCATCTTCGAAGCCGAGATTCGCAATCAAAACCTGCAGAAGGGCCGCGGTGAAGCCGGCACTGAATACGAACTCTTCGTGATTTATCGTTCGCGTTCGGGTTATTCATCCGAGAGCGTCGCGAAAGTTGAGGCTGCGCAATGAGCATAGAAGTAAACTCAGAAGCTCGTCCTCAGAATCGCAGCTACTCGCAGCGTATGAGCGAATTTCTCGCCTCGCGTCGCGGCAAGATGTTCGGTATTGCTGAGGTCATCGGGCTTGCGGGTAGTTGTCTCGTGCTGGCGCTGGTGTTGTTGAGTTATCTCTATTTCCTCGTGCCGGCTCGTTCGCGTCTTGCTTCTTTAAATGCTGATCGCAAACAAGTGGAAACCAACCTCCAGACCCTCGGCGGCGTTGTTCGAAAAGACACAGACACCAAACAGACTGTCGACAGGATCGCTGCGAGTTTGAGTAAGTTTGAGACTGAGCACCTGCTGCGCGCCGATCAGGGGCGCCTGGATTTGTATGAAGAGCTCAACCAACTGATCGTCAAAAACGGTCTGAAGAATACTTCGGGGCCGAGCTACACACCGCTCGATCCCGCCGGCGCTAAATCAACCAACGGAAAAAATGTGGTGACGAAGTGGCAGAGTTTTTATCCGGGGATCGCGGTGATGGTGACAGTGGAAGGTCAATACCAGGACGTGCGGCGCTTCATTCGCGACGTCGAGCGCAGCAAACAGTTTGTCGTTATTAATGAAGTCGAGTTGCAACGCGCCACACAAAACAATGCGCCGCTTTCGGTTGAGGAAGGTGCTGCGGCTCCTGCTCCGGCTGCCGGTTCCGGCACGCGCGGATCACTGGTGAGCCTGCAACTCAACATGGCCACATACTTTCAGCGCGGACTCGGTGAACAGCCGGCCCAGTGATCGGGATTAACTAAGATGCAAGCGGTCGATTTAAACAAACCGGGAGAAAAGAAGAAGCTGATCATTGCAGGCAGCCTGGGGCTCGCCGCGCTCCTCGTGCTCTACTGGGTATTCATCGGTTTTGATAACGGCACTCCCACCACATCGCGCCCGCAAGCGACCGCTTCTCCCCAGCGCGCCGGCCAAACTCCACCGCGTCCGAATGGTCCGGCGGTTTCGCTGGAAGCACAAAACGCGGCGAAGTTCTCGGAAATTAACTACGACCCCTCGTCCTACAATGCTCCCGAGGCGAGGCGCAACATATTCGCTTATTACGAACCCCCGGTTATCGTTAAACCGGCGCCATCAACTCCAACACCGACGCCGGAGCCGCCACCCCCAGTGCTGCTCGCGTCTGTTTCTCCCTCGAACGTTTACGCGCGCACGACTGATTTCAAACTCGAAGCTGCCGGCGACAAGTTCACGCCCGCAATGCGCATCTATGTAGATGGCCGCGAGCTCCCGACCACTTACAAGAACCCGCAACAGGTTTCAGCGACGGTCCCGGCATCGTTCATCGCCAATCCGGGCGCGCGCAGCATCGTAGTTCGTACACCGGACAATCAGTTCTTCTCGAACCAGCAAACGGTCAACGTCGCGGCGCCGCCGACGCCGAACTTCAGTTACATCGGCATCATTAGTCCTAACAATCGCATTGCCGACACTGCTCTGGTTCAGGATAAAAGCAATAAGAACATTCTCAGTGTTCTCAAGGGCGATGTGATCGGTGGCAGGTTTCGAGTGACCAGCATCTCTGATAAAGAGTTGGTGCTCACGGATACGAGTTTGAAGATCAAACATAGTCTCGCGATGAGTGAAGGCGATAAAACTGCTGGTGCTTTATCGCGTCCGACACCGCGTGTTGATGCTGAAGATGACGAACCTTAGTCCAACATCCGACCACAATATATGCGGGTGGAGTTCAAACGGCTCGAAGCCGCACTCACTCCCCGTTTCAGTCGCGACGAGGCGATCTGAGGCCGGCTACACCCTTGTAGCGCTGCTTGCGGCTATGACCGTGCTCGCGCTATTTGCGATGGCTGCAGCGCCGAGTGCGCAGCAGCAGGCGGTGCGTGAGCGAGAGAAGGAAGCGATTTTCCGCGGTGAACAAGTGGCCGATGCGATTCGTGATTACTATCGTTATCGCTCTACGTTGAATCGCGGTGGCGGCGATCAAGCGTTGCCCACTTCGATGGACCAGCTGCTCGAAGGAATACCGATTCCGGGTGGCTCAAAGAATCGTCAGATACTTCGTCCGTCTGCGGCGCGCGATCCACTTACGATCGAAGGTGAGTGGCGTTTTGTTCTGCCGCGCACTGAGGGGTTGATTGATTTTCAGCAGTCGGTAATGTTCTACGCAGGCAACGTGCTGCCGTCGACGCGCGATCCGCAAATCGCGCAGTTGCAACAGTTTGCAGTCCCGCGCATCACCAGCGTCACTAATCTGGGCTCACTCCCATCGAAGGAGAGCACTTCATCGATCGATGACGATGCGACTGGTCCATTCGTTGGTGTAGCGAGTCGCAGTCATCGTGAATCAGTGCTCACTTACTACGGTATCGAACGTCACGATCAGTGGATCTTCACTCCGTTGTTTCGCTAGTTAAAAGTTGGACCATCACTTCTACTCCCTCTCACAATTCAATTTCAGATCGCGAAGTTGATCGCTCCAATTTGTCACCACTCTTTCGTGTGACGTCCACTCCTTAGTGGGAGAAGATCGAGTTGGGCCATCGACGCGCATGTGCTGCGATGAGTCTCTTCAACACGTCGATCGTGCGCGTGACGTACGTGAAAAATATTTTTACTTTCGAGTAATAAGTTGTTGACATGAGAGTCAATTGCGTTTATATAGCAAGATGTTGTGCGCCGTTTACTCTAGCCCACAAGAACCAAGTAAGCACAGTATCTTGTGGTCATGAAGAAACTGAAAACTAAACTCGAAAGAAGGAGCACATAGAAGCTATGGCAACTAAAAAAGGTGGAAAGAAAGCCGCGAAGAAGGGCGGCGCCAAGAAGGCCGCGAAGAAGGGCGGAACCAAGAAAGCCGCAAAGAAGAGATAACCCGAACCAGCAGGTTACAGTACGAACCTTCCACCGGCGCACACAAACATCTGAGGCCGAAGGGGCCTTACAAAAGAAACGACGAGATCTTCAAGCGAAGCTCGTCGTTTCTTTTCTTTGTGTAGGTCCTATACTGGATCATGCTTTCCGTCGCGCTTGTCGAACCGGAGATTCCACCAAACACCGGCAACGTTGCGCGCTTGTGTGCGGCGACGAACACTCCGTTGCACATCGTCGGCGTCACCGGCTTCCGCATGGACGACCGCGCCGTACGACGTGCCGGTCTCGATTACTGGCCTGAAGTAAAACTCACTCGTCATCGAGATCTAGACGCGCTCTACCAGTCACTCCCACAAGCTCGATTCGTTTACCTCACGACAAAAGCAGACCGCCTCTATACCGCCTGGAACTTTCAACCGGACGACTGCCTCGTCTTCGGCCGCGAGACGCGTGGTCTTCCCGAGGAACTGCTGCACGCAAACTGGGATCGTTGTTTGAAAATTCCGATCCTCAACCCGAACGTCCGCAGCTTGAATCTCGCCACCGCGGTCGGCATCGTGCTTTTCGAAGCCCTCCGGCAATTAGGCAATCCGTGAATTCCGTGGCTAAATGAATCGAATGTCTGAACGAAAGAACGTCCGAAACATAGCCATCATTGCGCACGTCGACCACGGCAAGACCACGCTCGTGGACGCGATGCTGCGCCAGTCGGGTACCTTCCGCGAAAACGAACAGGTGCGCGAACGCGTCATGGATTCGATGGATCTCGAGCGCGAGCGCGGCATCACCATCATGGCGAAGAACACCGCGGTGCATTATCACGATGTGAAGATCAACATCGTCGATACGCCCGGACACGCGGACTTCGGCGGTGAAGTCGAGCGCGTGTTGAAGATGGTCGACGGCGTGATGCTGCTGGTCGATGCTGCCGAAGGTTGTTTACCGCAAACTCGGTTCGTGTTGCGGAAAGCTCTCGAAGCGCGTTTGCCGGCGATCGCAGTCGTCAACAAGATCGATCGCAGCGATGCTCGCCCGGCGGAAGTCGTTGATGAGATCTATGAACTGTTTCTCGATCTCGACGCCAACGACGAGCAGATCGAGTTTCCGATTCTCTACGCCGTCTCGCGCGACGGCACCGCCAAACGAAAACTCGAAGACACTTCTGACAATCTGCAACCACTCTTCGAGCAGATCGTCACTTCGATTCCACCGCCGCGCGAACTGCGCAACGACTCGCTTCAGTTACTCGTCGCGAATCTCGACTACAACGACTACGTTGGCCGTCTCGCGATTGGTCGCATATTCTCCGGTGAGATCAGGATCGGCGATCAGATCACAGTCGTGAAGCCCGATCGCTCAACGCACAAGACCAAAGTCTCGCAGCTCTACGCCTTCGAAGGTTTGAAGCGCGAATCGGTTGAAAGCGCCGGCTTCGGCGAGATCGTCGCGCTCGCCGGTATCGAGAACATCAACATCGGCGACACGATCACTTCGACTGAGAACCCACAGCCGTTACCGTCAATCGCCGTAGACGAACCGACCATCGCGATGATCTTCGGCGTCAACAACTCACCGTTCGCCGGACGCGAGGGGAAGTACGTCACCTCACGACAGCTCAAAGAACGACTCGACAAAGAGATCCTCGGCAACGTCGCGATCAGAGTCGAAGACACGGATTCGCCCGATCAGTTCAAAGTATCCGGGCGAGGCGAATTGCAGCTCGCGATCCTGATCGAGATGATGCGACGCGAAGGTTACGAGCTCCAGGTCTCGAAGCCGGAGGCGATCACGCGGAGAGTTGACGGCAACACGCTCGAGCCGATTGAAGCGGTTGTTGTTGACTGTCCTGACGAGTTCATCGGCGTGATCACGGAGGCGCTGGGTCGACGCAAAGGGCAGATGACGAAGATGGTCAACCACGGCACCGGGCGCGTGCGTCTGGAGTTTGAGGCGCCGTCGCGAGGGTTGATCGGATTTCGTAATGAGTTTCTGACGGAGACGAAGGGCACAGGGCTGCTGAACACGATGTTCCTGCGGTGGGGAGAGTGGCAGGGAGCGATGCGTGGGCGCGCGACAGGCTCGCTCGTGGCAGATCGCATGGGCGAGACGACGACCTACGCGCTGTTCAACCTCCAGGAGCGCGGCACGCTCTTCGCGCGACCCGGCACGCGAGTCTACGAGGGAATGATCATCGGTGAAAACGCGCGTGCGGTGGATCTCGATGTGAATGCTATCAAAGAGAAGAAGCTGACAAACATGCGTGCGTCAACGGCGGACGAAGCAATGCGACTCGTGCCGCCAAAGGAGTTGTCGTTGGAACAGGCGTTGGAGTTCATCGCGGATGATGAGCTGGTGGAAGTGACGCCGGAAAGCATTCGCTTACGCAAGCGCGTGCTCCCCGCAAACCAGCGACCAAAGCGGAAAGAGTCAGAAGCCGCGGATTTCCGCGGATAAACGCGGATGCAGCTACCGCGAATCTATCCAATCACCGATGTAGAACTATCAGGGCTCTCACACGGCGAACAGGTGCGTCTGCTGAGTCTTGGTGGCGCTTCGCTCATCCAGCTTCGCGAAAAGCGAATGCCCGCGCTGGAGTTTTATGAGCAAGCGAGGGCTGCCAGACAATCCGGAGTGCAGTTGATTATCAACGATCGGGTCGACGTCGCTCTCGCAGCCGGTGCGAGCGGTGTTCACCTGGGCCAGGATGACTTACCTCCGGAAGCCGCACGAAAACTGCTCGGCCCGCAAGCCGTCATCGGATATTCAACTCACAACGTGGACGAGGCCATCAGAGCCACCAAACTCCCGATCGACTACCTCGCCATCGGCCCGATTTTCAGCACGACTACCAAGAGTGATACTGCGCCGGTGCTGGGTCTCGAGGGTTTGCGAGCCGTTCGCAAGGCCATCGAAGACTTACCGTTAGTCGCAATCGGCGGGATTACGCTGAACAACGCCCGCTCAGTCATCGACGCTGGCGCCGATTCCGTCGCGGTGATCAGCGCCCTCTTAAGCACACCCGATGTCACCGCATCCACCAAAACGCTGCTCGATCTCCTGCGAAAAACATAATTTTCTTGCGTTTATCATTGTTATGCGCGAAAATCGCAGCGGATTCGGAAGGAACTCTCCTTCGAGCGGCCCTGCCTTCAAGAGTAACGCACAAAAAACTATGAGTTTCTTTGATTTGCCGCCCATTATTGAGCGAATGCTGCTTGTCTCCGACAAGATCAGCGACCTGAATTTCTCCGTTGGCCAGCTCCCACAGGTCGAAATCAATGGCAAGTTAACTCCGGTCCAACCGCTCGGGATGCAGAAACTCTCGCCTTATCAGACAGAGATCATCGCGATGACCCTCATGCATGGCCATCCCGATGCCGCCGAGCGTCTCGCACGCACCGGCACGGCGGACCTGAGCTATTCGCTGCCATCGCGTGCGCGATTTCGCGTCAACATCTTCCAGCAGCGCGGGGTCTACTCCATCGTCATGCGCGTGATCCCGACCGACATTCCCACCCTGCGATCGTTAGGGCTGCCGCCGCAGTTAGGCGACGTCGCCGAGCTTCGCAACGGTCTCGTGCTTGTCACTGGTCCAACCGGCTCCGGTAAGAGTTCAACTCAGGCTGCGATCATCGACATCATCAACGAGAAGAAGTACTACCACATCGTCACGATCGAAGATCCAATCGAGTATCTCCACCTGCACAAACGCTCGACGATCAACCAGCGCGAAGTCGGTCACGACACCCGTGACTTTCCATCAGCACTGCGCGCGGCGTTGCGACAGGCGCCCAAAGTGATCCTGATCGGCGAGATGCGCGACTTCGAGACAACCGAGATCGCTCTCGAAGCAGCCGAAACCGGGCATCTCGTGCTTTCCACTCTGCACACTATCGACGCGTCCAAGACTGTCGACCGCATCATCGGTCTCTATCCTAAAAACGAAGAACCAGTGATTCGCACGCGCCTCGCGCAAACTTTTCGTTACATCGTTTCGCAGCGTTTGATCCCGCGCGCGGATGGTAGTGGCCGTGTGGCCGCAGTCGAGATTCTCAGGTCGAGCCCGCGTACGCGCGAATACATCGAGGCCGGTGAACAGGAAGGCAAGTCGCTATTGGATGCAATGCGCGATGGAAAGCTTGATGGCATGCAGGACTTTGACACGGTTATCAAGGGGCTAATCGAATCCAAGGTTGTAGCGCTTGAGGACGGTCTTGCGTTCGCCACCAATCAAAACAATCTATTGCTGTCGCTCAAAGGCATGACTGCTGCTGAGGATTTCATTCGACGCGAGGTTGATGGCATGCCGGCAAATGCGTTTTCCGATTCCGGTTCCATGCTCGGCCTGATCGAATAAGACAAGATGATTATTGTTTGCCAAAAGTGTTCGACCCGATTGCAGATTGACGACGAAAAGTCGCCGCAGCGGCCGTTCAACGTTCGCTGCCCGAAATGCAACAACACTGTGAGCGCTGGTCCATCGAGTCCGGCAACTGAACAGAGCGCACTCGCAGTCGGTGGATCTCCATCGACCGATCACCCGCGCTTCGAACAATCGACCGCGCGAGCCTATCAACCCGCGACGGCAAATCCGGTTAATGAAGCGACAACAAATGATGATGCCGTGCGCATGGTTCTTGATCTGCTCGCGAAAGGAAGCGGGCGGCAGACGGACAATCCTATGGCGCGGCCGGCGTGGGACAAACGCAAGGCGTTGGTCTGTACGGGTGAGTCCTACCGCGAGGTTGTCGCACGCAAACTGTCCGACTGCGGTTTCCAGGTGTTTGTAGCCGAAGAGACTCGCCAGGCCGTGGAGACGATGCGCGCCAACAAGATGGATCTGGTGTTGTTGGAGCCACAGTTTGATCAGGCGGAGCAGGGTTCAGCGTTTGTGATTCGCGAGATCAATATCTTGCGCCCGCCGCAGCGACGCCGTTTATTTTTTGTGTTGCTGTCGCCGTCGTTGCGCACGATGGATGCGCACGCGGCTTTTCTCAGTAATTGCAATGCGATAGTGAACATTACCGACGTCGAAGAGTTGCCGCGCGTCATGGAAGTTGCGTTGCGCGAATACAACGAGCTTTACCGCGATTTCTATTCGGCGTCAGGGCTGACGGCTCTGTAAACGCGGATTGCGCCCTTGCGCCGTTGCGGGCTAATCTTTAGCGCGCGTGGAACATGCGGCTCACAACCACAGTCACAGACACCGGCGCGCGGGTGATAGCTC
>Ga0307415_100000465_pt1 | contig 17499 bp, 16 predicted proteins | sample DK1Cmetagenome_FD_204524 | JGI IMG/M metagenome (GOLD analysis project Ga0307415, IMG submission 204524) | Maize rhizosphere microbial communities from greenhouse at UC Davis, California, United States - DK15-C-2 | ecosystem: Host-associated > Plants > Roots > Rhizosphere > Soil | place: USA...
CCCCGAGCCGGCGGAATACTGTAACACCCGGGTCGACGGGTTCGACGGGCACTACGGACCCGCCCGCACGGACTGGGGGGCGCGACGCGGGCCGGCCGCCGGCGCCGCGCCCCGGAAAACCGGTGGACCCGTCCGATAGGTTCGCCGGCATGACAGGACGCCCGGCCGCCCCACGCGGTCTCGATCCGACGTTCACCGCGCTCCCCTACCGCGCCCTGGGCGACGCCGCGCTCACCCGGGCCCGGGAGCTCGGGGCCGCCCACGCGGACTTCCGGTTCGAGCGGGTGCGCTACCAACGCCTCGGCGTCCGTGACGGCGTGCTCCAAGGAGCCAGCGACACCGTGGACGTCGGGTTCTCGGTGCGCGTGATCCACGACGGCTCGTGGGGGTTCGCGTCGGGCGTGTTCCTCACGGCCGAGGAGGCCGCGCGGGTCGCGGAGAACGCCGTCGCCGTCGCGCGCGTCGCCGCCGCGATGACGAGCACTCCCATCGAGATCGCGCCCGAGCCGGTGTACGACGACGTCACCTACGTGTCGGCGTACGACGTCAACCCGCTCGACGTGCCAACGGCCGAGAAGGCCGCGCTCCTCATCGACTGGACCAACCGGCTCCGCACGGGCGCCGCGGTGGACCACGCGTCGGCGTACCTGCTGCAGGTGCAGGAGAACAAGTACTACGCCGACCTCGCCGGCACCCGCACCACCCAGCAGCGGGTGCGCCTCCAGCCTGGCTTCGAGGCCATGGGCGCCGGGGCGGACACCTTCGACTCGATGGCGAGCATCGCGCCACCCGTGGGCCGCGGCTGGGAGTACCTCACCGACGGCAGCTACGACTGGGACGACGAGATCGCCCAGGTCCCCGAGCTGCTATCCGAGAAGCTCAAGGCGCCGAGCGTCGAGGCCGGGAGCTACGACCTCGTCATCCACCCGTCCAACCTGTGGCTGACGATCCACGAGTCGATCGGCCACGCCACCGAGCTGGACCGCGCGCTGGGCTACGAAGCCAACTACGCGGGCACGTCGTTCGCGACGTACGACAAGCTCAACACGCTGCAGTACGGCTCGCCGGTCATGCACGTCACCGGCGACCGCACCGTCGAGGACGGGCTGGCGACGACGGGGTACGACGACGAGGGAGTCCGGACGCAGAGCTGGGACATCGTGCGCAACGGCGTGCTCGTCGGCTACCAGCTCGACCGCGCCATGGCCGCCACGAAGCCCGAGCTGAGCCCCGGCCACGAGCGGGGCCGCTCCAACGGCTGCGCGTACGCCGACTCCCCCGGGCACATCCCGATCCAGCGGATGGCCAACGTGTCCCTCCAGCCCGCGGCGGACGGGCCGAGCACCGAGGAGCTGATCGGCCGCGTCGAGCGGGGGCTCTACATCGTCGGGGACAAGTCCTGGTCGATCGACATGCAGCGCTTCAACTTCCAGTTCACCGGCCAGCGGTTCTACACGATCCGCGACGGTCAGCTGGTCGGCCAGGTCCGCGACGTGGCGTACCAGGCCACGACGACCGAGTTCTGGAACTCGATGGAGGCCGTCGGCGGCCCGGACACCTGGGTGCTCGGCGGCGCGTTCAACTGCGGCAAGGCCCAGCCGGGGCAGGTGGCCGCGGTCAGCCACGGCTGTCCGACCTCGCTGTTCCGCGGCGTCAACATCCTCAACACCAACGACGAGGCGGCCCACTGATGAGCCCAACCATGAATGCGGTCGTGACTCCTCAATCCTTGGTCGATCACGCGGTCGCGACGTCCACCGCCGACGACTGCATCGCGATCGTCCGCGACACCACGAGCGCGAACCTGCGCTGGGCCAACAACACGCTGACGACCAACGGGGTGATGCACGCGGTCACGGTCACGGTCGTCTCGTTCATCCGGGGCGCCGAGGGGGTCTCCACCGGTTCCGTCACCAGCAGTGCCACCACGCAGGCCGAGGTGACCGCGCTGGTGCAGGCGGCCGACCGAGCGGCCCGGGCCGGTGCCCCCGCCGAGGACGCCCACGACCTGGTCCGGGACCGGGTCTCCGCCGACTGGGACGACGCGCCGGTGCCCACCGACATCCACGTGTACGACGCCTTCGCGCCCGCCCTGGGCGAGGCGTTCGGGCGTGCCTCGGCCGGTGGCCGGGTGCTCTACGGCTTCGTCGACCACGAGTCGACGACGACGTACCTCGGCTCGACGACCGGGCTCCGCCTGCGCCACGTCCAGCCGACCGGCCACTACGGCTGCACCGGCAAGACCGCGGACCTGAGCCAGAGCGCGTGGGTGGGCGGCGCGACCCGGGACTTCACCGACGTCGACGCCCTGGGCCTGGAGACCACGCTGGCGCAGCGCCTGGGCTGGGGCGCGCGGCGCGTTGACCTCCCAGCCGGGCGCTACGACACGATCCTGCCGCCGACGGCCGTCGCCGACCTGATGGTCGACGCCTACTGGGAGGCCGGGGCCCGCGTCGCCCACGAGGGCCAGTCGGTGTTCGGCCAGCGCGGCGGGGGGACCCGGATCGGGGAGGTCATCACCAGGCCGGGCGTCCACCTGTTCTCGGACCCGCGGCACCCCGGTCTCGAGTGCGCACCGTTCGTGACGGCCACGACCTCGGACAACGAGTCGTCGGTCTTCGACAGCGGGCTTCCGCTGGAGCGCACGGACTGGATCCGCGACGGGAAGCTCGCCGCGCTGCTCCAGACCCGGCACTCCGCCGACATGACCCGGCAGCCGGTCACGCCGATGGTCGACAACCTGGTGCTCAGCGTCGACGACGGGCGCGGATCCGTCGACGACCTCGTCGCCGGCACCGGGCGCGGCCTGCTGCTGACCTGCCTCTGGTACATCCGTGAGGTCGACCCGCAGACGCTGCTGCTCACCGGACTCACCCGGGACGGGGTGTACCTCGTCGAGAACGGCGAGATCATCGGCGCGGTCAACAACTTCCGCTTCAACGAGAGCCCGGTCGACCTGCTGCGCCGCTTCTCGCACGCCTCCGCCACGGAGCCGAGCTTCAGCCGCGAGTGGGGCGACGACTACTTCTCGCGCACCGCGACCCCGGCGCTGCGGATCCCGGACTTCAACATGTCGAGCGTCTCCCAGGCCCAGTGAGGGCCCAGTGAAGGGCCCAGTGACGGCCCGGTGAGCGCCTGGTCAGGCGCCCATGACGCTCAGCGCAGCCACTTCCGCAGCCGGGGCCGGCTGAGGTCCGCCCAGACCTCGGAGAACTCGCCGTCGATGTCGTCGGCGCGCTGCTCCTCGCGCGCGTGCAGCCGCCCGAAGGTGAAGGTGTCCTCCCCCGCGTCCTGCGCCTGGCTCGTGAGCTGCGCGAGATCCGCCCGGCTCATCACGGTGTCCTGACGCTCCCCGAGCAGCGTGGTGACCCGCTTGGTGGCCGTGACCAGGCGCTTCGCGTCCTTGCCCCACACCGGACGCAGGGACTCCGCGGCGTAGCGCAGCCGTTTCGCCGCCTTGCGCGCCTCGTGCACCGCGACGTCGCGGTCTGCCGCGGTCTCGACCGCCTCGACCCGGCGGCGCAGCCGCTTCCAGTCCTTGCGGACGCGTTGTGGCAGCACGTCCCGGGCGTCCTCCTCCGCGACCTCGGTCCACGGCGGCTCGGCGACCAGCCGGTCGAGCGCCTCCAGGAGCTCGAAGTACCGCGTGGAGGTCAGCGTCGTCGCCACCACCCGGCCCGCGTCCTCCCGGCGTCGCGCGTACGTCTCGTCGATGCGCCGCCGCGTGTCCCCCGCGACCTGCTCCTCGTCCCCCACCAGCCCCGTCAGGCGCTCCCGGACGACCTTGGCGTCGCGGGCACCGCCCAGCTGGGTGCCCAGCCACTTGATCTCGTCGCGCAGCGGGTCGGTCAGGTCCCGGTCGAGCAGGGGGCGGAAGGTGGCGAGCGCGCTGCGCAGCCGACGGCAGGCGACCCGGGCCCGGTGGATGCCCTCGTCCTGCCCGCGCCGGATCTCGCTGTCGCGGCGCAGCAGCTCCGCGACCTGCTCGGCGAGGCGGCGATGCACCACCCGCCCCGCGGGCTTCCCCGGCTTGGGGGTGCGCACCCGCGGCGCCGGCGGCACCCGGTCACCGAGGACGTTCAGGATCTTCCGCTGCACGGTGCTCGGCGACACGCCCACGGTGGCCATCAGCGCGTCGGCGGCCTCGAGCAGGTCCGGCGCGCCGTCGACGAGCTCGACCTCCCACTCGCGCCACCGGACCGGTGGGGCACCGTCGGCGGGTGTCCCGGTGACCCGGTCGTCCGCGACCTCGGCGAGCGTCCCTCCCGCGACGTCCAGCAGCGGGTACGTCGTGCGCCGGGTCTCGATCGTCGCGACCGGGCCGAGCGGCGCCCGCCGCGTCCAGCCCAGCACCGCCGCCACCAGCTCGTCGGGGGGTTCGCCCTCCGGGGTCAGCGGGAGGTGGATCTCGTCGCGGCCACGGTCGGCCGGCACCTTGAGGTGCCAGCCCTCGTCGGAACCGCCCGTCCGGCGGCGCAGCGACACGCCCGCGCGCGCCAGGGCCAGGTCCGCGGTGTCGACGTATGTCGCACACAGCTCGGCGACCACCGGGTCACCCACCCGGGCGACCCCGGGCAGCTCGGTGAGGTCGGGCAGCCCTTCCTGGCCGGCCGGCGCGTAGGCCCGCTCGATCTCGCGGTGCGTCATGAGCACATCCTCCGCCTCGGTCCGTGGCGGCGCACCGGTCCAGACCACCGGTGCGGACGTTCGAACCCGATGCAACCGGCGACGGTGCCCGGTCGTATCCCCCTCGTTCAGCAACGACAACCCCAGGAGCACCACGATCATGCGCACTCTCCAGCTCACCAGCGGCGCCCTCGCCGTCCTCGCGACCTCCGCCCTCATCGGCGCGGCAGCCGCGGCCCCGGCCCACGCGGGCGCCACCACGACGACCACCGAGCGCGGCAACGTGATCGAGTGCACGGGCACCATCGACGGCCGTCCCGTCTACGCCAGCGTCTACGAAAACGACACCTACGCGAACGTCGTCCAGGTCCTGATCGGCGGCGACGACGACCAGGTCGGCAACTCCCGGGAGGACGCCGACGGCTTCCTCGACCACCAGAAGGTCTACGCCAGCCTCCGGGTCGGCGGCAAGAAGGCCGTCGTGAGCGGGTCCGCCGTTCGCGTCGGCAAGCGGATCCCCGTCCACGAGCAGTACGACGACGCCGGTCAGCTCATCACGGTCGACGGCATCCACCGCCGGCTCCGGACCGACCTCGAGCTGGCCTGGGGCAAGAAGACCGCGCCGCTGACCTGCGACAACGCGTTCTTCTACCGGCTGCAGGTCACCAAGGAGGACATCACCGGCTGACCTGCCGCTCGGGGTGCCCGCCCGGCACGGGCGCCTCCGGGTCGTAGGGGGTCCGCGTGAAGATGAACGTCGCGACGTCCAGGTGGCCCACCGAGCCGTCTGGGCGTCGTACGACGTGGAGGGTCTCGCCGGCGTGGTAGCCGGACGTGCCGACGACGCGCCCGTCGACCACCGCGAAGCGGTACTTCTCGTCGCCGGGCGCGTTGGTCACGACCAGCTCCTCGCCCTCCATGGCGAACACGAACGGCGTGTTGCCCCAGTGCCACACGCCGAGCGCGTCCACGAGCTCGGGCGGGACCTCGGCGGTCGGGCGCCAGGCCGGCGGCAGTGACGGCTCGCGACGCTCGAGCTCGTCCAGCAGGTCGGCGGCCAGCTCGTTCGGCTGCAGGCCGGTCGTGGCGTTCGCCTGCACCACCGCACCGGTGCGCCGCTCCCGGTCGACGAAGCAGGCGGCCAGGAAGCCCGGCATCGAGCCGGTGTGGCCGACGAGCATGCCGGAGCCTCCGGCCTGCAGCTGGAAGCCAAGCCCGTGCGCGGAGGACAGGTTGTCGCGGCGGTCGCCGGCCTGCGGGTGCGAGGCCGTCAGCAGCCAGTCGAGCGACAGCACGTCGTCGTGGCCGTCGAGCAGGAAGGCGTTGTACGTCGCGAGGTCGCCGAGCGTGGCCCAGGCCTGGCCGGCCGGCGCCATCGCGCCCGTGTCGGTCGCCGGCTCGTCGACCAGCGTCCGGGCGTACGGGTGCACGCTCCGGCCCGGGGCGGCGGCGCCGGTCGGGAGGTACGACGTCCGCGTCATCCCGAGCGGGTCGAGGATCCGGGTCTGGACGCACTCCCACCACGGGGCACCGTGCACCCGGGCCGCCACCTCGCCGAGCAGCGCGAACCCGAGGTTGGAGTAGTGGAACTGCTGCAGCGCCGGGAAGACGGCGTCCGCGCCCTCGTGGGCACCCACCAGCTCGTCCCAGGACAGCCCGGCCGACCGCTCCCACCACGAGCCGACCGGCTCCGAGCGGATCCCGGCGTTGTGCGCCAGCAGCGACCGGAGCGTGCGGTCGGCGTACCCGACGTCCCCGAGCACGGCCGAGGCCGGGTCGTCGAGTGACAGCCGACCGTCCCGGACCAGCTGGAGCACGAGCACCGCGGTCAGCGTCTTCGTGATCGACCCGATGCGGTACTGCACGCCGAGCACGTCGCCCGGGACGTCGCCGTACCCCGCCGACCAGGCCAGCTGCCCGTCGCGCAGCACGCCGGCGACCACCGAGGGCAGCCGCCCGGTGGACTGCGCCCGGGCGAGGTGCACGAGCAGCTGACGACCGGTGACGTCGGCGACGGGGCGACTCGCGGCGCTCACGGCGCTCATTCCTCCGCGAAGGCCTCGGGCGGCGGGCAGGCACACACCAGGTTGCGGTCCCCGTAGGCCTGGTCGATGCGGGCGACCGGCGGCCAGTACTTGTCCGGGTCGATGCCCGCAGGGAAGACCGCGAGCTCGCGGGAGTAGCCGCGGTCCCACTCGCCGACCAGGGCCCGCGACGTGTGCGGGGCACCGCGCAGCGGGGAGGCCTCGGGGGTCCACTCCCCCGCGCCGACCCGGTCGATCTCGGCGCGGATCGCGATCATCGCGTCGCAGAACCGGTCGATCTCGGCGAGGTCCTCCGACTCGGTCGGCTCGACCATCAGCGTGCCCGCGACCGGGAACGACATTGTCGGGGCGTGGAAGCCATAGTCGATGAGCCGCTTGGCGACGTCGTCCACGCTGACGCCGGTGTCCTTGGTCAGCCCGCGCACGTCGAGGATGCACTCGTGCGCGACCAGGCCGCCGTGGCCCTTGTAGAGCACCGGGTAGGTGTCGCCGAGCCGCGCGGCGATGTAGTTGGCGGACAGCACGGCGACCGCGGTGGCGCGGGTGAGCCCGACCGCGCCCATCAGCCGGATGTACGCCCAGGAGATCGGCAGGATGCCGGCCGAGCCGTAGGGCGCGGCGCTGATCGGGCCGATCCCGGACCGCTTCGCCTCCTCGGGGTGCATCGCGTGCGAGGGGAGGTACGGCGCGAGGTGCTCACGCACCGCGACCGGTCCGACGCCGGGGCCCCCGCCGCCGTGCGGGATGCAGAAGGTCTTGTGCAGGTTGAGGTGCGAGACGTCGCCGCCGAACTCCCCCGGCTTGGCGTAGCCGAGCAGCGCGTTGAGGTTCGCGCCGTCGACGTACACCTGGCCGCCGTGGCCGTGCACGATCTCGCACAGCTCGGTGATCGTGTCCTCGTAGGCGCCGTGCGTGGACGGGTAGGTCACCATGATCGCCGCGAGGTCGCGGGCGTGCAGGTCGCACTGGGCGCGCAGGTCGTCGAGGTCGACCGCGCCGTCGTCGGACGCCTTGACGACCACGACCCGCATCCCGGCCATGACGGCGGACGCGGCGTTGGTGCCGTGCGCCGACGAGGGGATCAGGCAGACGTCGCGCGCCTCCTCGCCGTTGGCACGGTGGTAGCCGCGGATCGCGAGCAGCCCGGCGAGCTCGCCCTGCGAGCCGGCGTTCGGCTGGATCGAGACCCGGTCGTAGCCGGTGACCTCGGCCAGCCAGCCCTCGAGCTCCCCGACCAGCTGGCGGTAGCCCGCCGCGTCCTCGGCCGGCGCGAACGGGTGCAGGTCCGCGAAGCCGGGCAGCGAGATGGGCTCCATCTCGGTGGTGGCGTTGAGCTTCATCGTGCAGGAGCCGAGCGGGATCATTCCCCGGTCGAGCGCGTAGTCGCGGCCCGACAGCTTGCGCAGGTAGCGCAGCATCGCGGTCTCGCTGTGGTGGGTCGAGAACACCTCGTGGGTGAGGTACGGCGTCTCGCGGCGCAGGTCGTCGGGCAGCGCGTCGCCGGTGGCGAGGTCCAGCCCGGACAGGTCCGCCTCCACGCCGAAGGCGCGCAGCACGCTGGTGAGCGTGGAGCGGGTCGTGGTCTCCGACGTGGAGATGCCCACCCGGTCCGCGTCGACGAGTCGCAGCTGCAGGCCGTACCGCCGCGCCGCGGCGACGACGTCGGCGGCGCGTCCGGGCACCGCGACGGTGAGCGTGTCGAAGAACTCGGCGTGCTCGACGGCGACCCCGCCCTCGGCGAGCGCCCGCGCGAGCACCGCGGCGTACCGGTGGGCGCGGGTCGCGATCGTGCGCAGCCCCTCGGGGCCGTGGTACACGGCGTACATGGAGGCCACGACCGCCAGCAGGACCTGCGCGGTGCAGATGTTCGAGGTCGCCTTGTCCCGGCGGATGTGCTGCTCGCGGGTCTGCAGGGCGAGGCGGTACGCCGGTCGGCCCTCGGCATCGACGGAGACGCCGACCAGCCGGCCCGGGAGGTGCCGCTCGAGCCCGGCGGCGACGGCCATGTAGCCGGCGTGCGGGCCGCCGTAGAAGAGCGGGACGCCGAAGCGCTGCGAGGAGCCGACGACCACGTCGGCGCCCAGCGCCCCGGGTGCCTCGAGCACGGTCAGCGCGAGCAGGTCGGCGGCGACGACGGCGAGCGCGTTGCGCTCGTGGGCGGCGGCGATCACGGCCCGGGGGTCGAGGATCCGGCCGGAGGCTCCGGGGTACTGGACCAGCACACCGGACAGCTCGCCGTCGGGCAGCCCGTCGGTGAGGTCGACGACGACGACCTCGATGCCCATCCCCTCGGCGCGGGTGCGGACCACGTCGATCGTCTGGGGCAGCGCGTCGGCGTCCACGACGAAGGGGCCGGAGGCCTTCCGGTTGCCGCGGCGCACCAGCGTCATCGCCTCCGCGGCGGCGGTGCCCTCGTCGAGCAGCGACGCGTTGGCGGTGGGCAGGCCGGTGAGGTCGCCGATCACGGTCTGGAAGTTGAGCAGCGCCTCCAGCCGGCCCTGGGAGATCTCCGGCTGGTACGGCGTGTACGCGGTGTACCAGCTCGGGTCCTCGAGCACGTTGCGCCGGATCACCGGCGGGGTGACCGTGGCGTGGTAGCCGAGCCCGATCATGCTCTCGCCCGGGTGGTTGGCCGCGGCGATCGAGCGCAGCTCCCGGGCGGCGGCCTCCTCGGTCAGCGGGGCCGGCAGGTCCAGGTCGGCGGCGGCGCGGATCCCGTTGGGGACCGCAGCCTCCATGAGGGCGTCGAGCGAGGCGAACCCGAGACGCTCGAGCATGACCTCGATGTCGGCGGGGCGCAGACCGATGTGGCGGTCGACGAACGGCAGTGCGGCGTCGAGCCCGGACAGGCTGGGGTGGTCGGACACGGAGGCTCCTCGGCTGGACAACTCAGGGGCAAGGGTCGAGCGACTCGCCTCCCCCTCTGTCGGCCACCGCTCGGCGTGCGCCGGCGGACTCCAGAGTTGCCTGCTCCGCACGGTCCTGGCGCCTGAGAGGTTCCGGGGAGGAATTGCCCCTTCGGCGCTCCGTTCCCGGCCCCCCGTCGAGCGGGGACCGGGCGAAGACTCTCCCGTGCGGGATTGTCAGCAGGCCTCAGTCTAGCCGGTCTGGCGAGCGGCCCGACGCGCGGCGAGCTCGTCGCTGGCCGAGGGGGCGGCGGCGTCGTCCGCGGTCCGCTCGCTGGGCAGCGCGGCGAGGGTGCCCTCGATCTCCTGCCAGACGCCACCGATCGCGATGCCGAAGACGCCCTGCCCGCCCTGGAGCAGGTCGATGATCTCGTCGTTGCTGGTGCACTCGTAGACCGAGGCCCCGTCGCTCATCAGCGTCACGCGGGTCAGGTCGTCCGTGCCGCGCTGGCGCAGGTGCTGTACGGCGGTGCGGATCTGCTGCAGCGAGATCCCGGCGTCGAGCAGGCGCTTGATCACCTTGAGGATCAGGATGTCGCGGAACGAGTACAGCCGCTGGGTGCCGGAGCCGCTGGCGCCGCGGACGGTGGGCTCGACCAGGCCGGTGCGGGCCCAGTAGTCCAGCTGCCGGTAGGTGATGCCGGCGGCGTTGCAGGCGGTCGGGCCGCGGTAGCCGGTGTCGCTGGGCAGCGGCGACACGTCGTCGGTGAAGAGGAGGCCCTGCTCCTCGGCGGCCTCGACCGCCTGGGTGGCCTCGGCGCTGGTGCCCAGCTCCTGCTCGTGCTCGTTCACTCGATCCTCCGCGGGTCTACTCCGTGCGCGTAACCCCCGGGGAAGTGTCGCGTTCGCGTCCGGAGGGCGCAACCACAACGGTGGAGTTACAACAGAGACAGTTCAACGTAGGCCCCCGCCTCGTGGTGGTCAACGACGCGGGCGGCGTGTCGCCAACCCTCAAGCTCCACGTGAGGGTGAGACTTGACCGGCCCGATCATGTGTCGGTGGGGGCGTCGAAGTCCTCTGGCGTGACGTGGTCGAGGAACTCCCGGAACTTCTCGACCTCGTCCTCCTGCTCGGCCGGGACGGCCAGGCCGGCCTCGTCGAGGACCTCCTCGGAGCACACGATCCGGGTGCCTGTCCGCAGGGCCAGGGCGATGGAGTCCGAAGGACGCGCGCTGACCCGGGCGCCGGACCCGAAGATCAGGGTGGCGAAGAAGACGCCGTCCTTCACCTCGGTGATCTGGACCTCGGTCAGCTCGTTGCCGGTCGCCTCGAGCACGTCCTTCATCAGGTCGTGGGTCAGCGGCCGGGGTGGGACCACGCCCTGCTGCGCGAACGCGATCGCGGTCGCCTCGACGGCCCCGATCCAGATCGGGAGATACCGCTCCCCCGTGACCTCGCGCAGCAGCACGATCGGTTGGTTGGAGGGCATCTCCACCCGGACACCCATGACATCGACTTCGCGCACATCCTCACCCTACTCCGCACGCGAGGGGTCAGGACGAGTGCAGGCCGGCCTTCACGAGCGTCGCGTGCAGGCGGACCGACAGCGCCGCGATCTCGCTGACGGCCTCCTCGGCACGGGCCTTGGCGGCGGTGTCACGGCTGCTCTTGTGCGGAGCCACCACCTGCTCGACCAGCCCGACCTCGCGGTCCGCCGCGGTCTTGAACGCGCGCAGGTGGCGCGGCTCGAACCCGAAGTCGGCGAGCTCGCGCGCAGTGCGGGCGATCACCAGGGCGTCGGTGTCGTAGTGGCCCGTCCCGGCACGGGGCGTGATCAGGGCGTACTGCTCGAGCTGGTCGAGCAGCTCCTCGGAGATCTCCGCGATCTTGACCAGCTCGCGGCGGGAGAGCCGCACGTTGTCGCGGCGCGCGAACGACGCGGCGCTCGGCAGCCCGTCGGCGGCCAGCGCCACCCGTGGCACGGTCGGCACCACGGCGTCGATCGGCGGCGGCTCCAGACCCCGGTCGATGGCGTCGAGGTGCTCGCCGATCACCTTGAGCGGCAGGTAGTGGTCGCGCTGCATCCGCAGCACGTAGCGCAGCCGGTCGACGTCCTCGACCGAGAACTTGCGGTACCCGGCGGGCGTGCGCTCCGGCTTGATCAGGCCCTTGTCCTCGAGGAACCGGATCTTGGGGATGGTGATCCCCGGGAAGTCGGGGCGCAGGCGGTCGAGCACCTCCCCGATGTTCATCCGGGTCGCCCGGGACGACCCCGAGGACGCGCCCGAGGCCATCGACGGGCTGCTCATGCTCAGGCGCTCTCGTGTCCGGAGAAGAACACGAGGCGGTACTTCCCGATCTGCACCTCGTCGCCGTCCTTGAGCTGGACGCGGTCGATCCGGTCGCGGTTGACGTAGGTGCCGTTGAGGCTGCCCACGTCGGTGACCGTGAAGGCGTCACCGCTGCGGTGGAACTCCGCGTGCCGCCGCGACACCGTGACGTCATCGAGGAAGATCTCGCTGTCGGGGTGGCGGCCGGCGTTGACGACGTCCGAGTCGAGCAGGAACCGGCTCCCGGAGCCCGGGCCCCGCTGCACGACCAGCAGCGCGTGCCCGGCCGGCAGGGCGTCCACGGCGGCCGCGTCGACGGGGTTCAGCTGGCGGTCGGCGGTGTCGACCTTGTCGCCCAGCCCGATCGCGATCGTGGCGGTCGACTCGCCGGACGCGTCCGGCTCGGGAGGCGCCTTTGTGTCGGCGCCCACGAGTCGGGTGCCGCACTGCGAGCAGAAACGGGCGTCGTCGGGGTTCTGCTTCCCACACGCTGTGCAGAACGGCATCGGTCATCCTCCGCGATCGGGTCGTCAACCCTCAAGGCCGGGTTGAGGTTGACGGTTGGCCCCGAACCTACCAGTCCGGCCCGGGGGTTCAAGCACATCAGGACGCGAGCGAGGCCTCGTAGGCCGCCGCGTCGAGCAGCCCGTCGAGCTGCGAGGAGTCCGCGGGCACGACCTCGAAGAGCCAGCCCCCGGCGTAGGGGTCGTTGTTGACCAGCTCGGGGGTGGCGTCCAGGGCCTCGTTGCGGGCGACGACCTCACCGGAGATCGGCGCGTACACGTCGCTGACCGACTTCGTCGACTCGAGCTCCCCGCAGGTGGTGCCGCCCTCCACCGTGTCGCCCACCTCGGGCAGCGAGACGTAGACGATGTCGCCGAGCGCGTCCTGGGCGAAGTGGGTGATCCCGATCCGGACCGAGCCCTCGTGCTCGCCGGGGGTCCGCACCCACTCGTGCTCGGTCGTGTACTTCAGGTCGTCGGGGTACAAGAGGACTCCTGTCGGTCAACGGGTGCGGGCGCACCTGACGGCTGCAGGCTACTGCCCCGGCTCGGGTTCGGCGTACTGCGGCTGCCGGGGGTCCACGACGCTCTCGATGTCCAGCGAGGTGAGCTCCTCCACCTCGATCTCGGCGCCGTCGTCCGCGAGCTGGTCCGCGGGCCCCCGCGGGAACGACAGCGAGCCGGCCAGCGTGTGCGGCTCCCCGATCACGTCGATCACGAAGGGCGCGGTCAGCAGCGTGCCGTCCACGGTCAGGCCGCCGACGGCCTCCTCGAACGCGCTCTGTGCGACCAGGCGCACCTGACCGTTGATCTGGATGGCCTCGGCGCCTGCGGTGCGCAGCTCCTGGACGGTGTCGAGCACCGACCCGAGCTCGACCTCGCCGGTGACCTCCTTGACGGTGATCCGGATGCCCGGCCCGGTCACCGGGACCAGGCCGGCCAGGACCGCGAGCGTGTCGGAGCGCTCCTGGGCCTGGGCCAGGGCGGCTTGGCGGGAGTCGGTGCTCGACTGCAGGCCCTGACGGGTGGTCTCGAGTCGGGAGATCTCGGTCTCGGCGCGCTGGGCGGTGCCGGCGAGGCCGTTGAGCACGTCGATCAGGTCCTGCTCGCGCAGCCCCGCGTAGGTGTCGTCGACCTCGTTGGCCCGCACCTGGGTCACCGCGGAGAAGCCGACGACCGCCAGCAGGACGGCCACGACGGCCTGGGCTCGCGCCGGGCGCTTCAGTGCCGCGAGCAGGCGCTCACGGCCGCTGGGCGGGTGAGCGGGCGTCCCCGTCGGTGTCGAGCGGGTCTCGTCGTCAGGCATGGAACAGGTGCCTTCTGATCGCTGCGACGTTGGAGAAGATCCGGATCCCCAGCACCACGATCACGCCGGTGGACAGCTGGCCGCCGACGCCGAGCTTGTCGCCCAGGTAGACGATCGCCGCGGCGATCACCACGTTGCTGAAGAAGGAGACCACGAAGACCTTGTCGTCGAAGATCCCGTCGAGGTAGGCGCGCAGCCCGCCGAACACGGCGTCGAGCGCGGCCACGACCGCGATGGGCAGGTAGGGCTCGAGGCCCAGCGGCACGGTGGGGTGGAAGAACAACCCCAGCACGATGCCGACCAGCAGCCCGAGAGCGGCAATCACGGTGTGGTCTCCTCGTCGAGTCGGTCGTCCTGCTCGGCCGCCGTGCCGGCGCCCGCGTGGCGCAGGCGGAGCAGCCGGTCGGGGGCTGCGGGCAGCGTCATGGAGTCGTCGTTGCGCAGCTCGTAGACGAACTGGAGCTGGCGGGCAAGGCTGTAGAACTCGCTTCCGTGGGTGCTGTCGAGCAGGTTCGCCTGCAACGTGCGGGTGTCCCCGATCGCGAGCACAGTGTACGGCGGCGCCAGCGGCCGCCCGTTCACATGGATGGCCGGGCCGCTGTTGCGGATTGCGGACAGCGCGGTGAGCCGCTGGCCGTTGATGGCGATCGCCTCCGCGCCGGCGTTCCACAGCCCATCCACGAGCAGGGCGAGGTCCTCGTCCCGCACGGCCTGGGTCGGGTCGCCGTTGGGCGCGTCGTCCACGGTGACCCGCACGCCCGGACCCGACACCGCCACGAAGCCGGTGTTCGTCTCGAGCCGGCGCATCCGCGCCAGCGTGGACTGGGCTGTGCTGCTGACCTGGGCGAGCCGCTCCTGAAGCCCCACGTTGCGCTCACGCAGCCGCACGATCTCGTCCTGGAGGTTCGACACCGCGTCACGCTCGGCGGTGATCTGCCGGACCAGGGTCACCCGGCTCGCGTCGGTGACGCTCGCGTTGCGCGAGGTCTGGACGGCCGCGACCGTGACCAGCAGGCCGAAGACCGCGATCACGACCGCCGCCGTGCGGTGCGAGGACCGTGGGGGCGAGCCTTGGGGCGGGCGGGGTGCCTGCGCCGAGCGTCGTTCGGCGACGTGGAGGTAGTCCTCGTCCAGCGACTGCTGCGTGATGAGCGTGAGCAGCGGCATGGTGACCCGATCCGGCAGCCGGTCCCGGGAGGCGACCTCAGGCATCGCGCACCGCGGGACGACGCTCGGTCGTGGCGAGCAGCCGGCGCACCTGCCACGCGTAGAGGAGTCCGGCCCACCAGTACAGCCCGATGCCCCAGATCGCGAAGGCCCAGCCGAACACGGTGGCCAGGGTGGCCACGACGCCCTCGCCGTCCCCGAGCAGCAGCAGCGGGAAGGCGTAGAGCAGGTTGAACGTGGCGGCCTTGCCCAGGAAGTGCACGCGCAGGGCGCTGTACCCCCGGGTGCGCAGCAGCGGCACGAGGCCCCACAGGAGCAGGTCCCGCAGCGGCAACGACACCGCCGCCCACCACGGGATCACGTCGCGCAGCGCCAGGCCCACGACGACCGCCAGGATGTAGAGCCGGTCCGCCACCGGGTCGAGGATCTGGCCGACCACCGAGGTCTGGTGGAGGCGCCGGGCCAGCCAGCCGTCGAGGAAGTCGGTGATGCCCGAGACCATCAGCAGTGCGAGCGCCCACCCGTCGGCCTCGGGCCCGAGCACCAGCCACAGGAAGAGCGGGACCCCGGCCAGCCGGATCGCGCTGAGCAGGTTGGGCAGTGTCAACACGCGGTTCGAGCGCGTCGAATCGTCCGCCACGGGTACCTGCACTTCGCCTGGTCGTCGAGGGGTCCGGACGAGGTCCGGGGAGGTTGCCGATGCCACCCTAGCCGCCGACGCGGGCCGCTCGGCCCGGCCCCCGCCGCGCTCGTCCAGCGGGCTCAGACGTGCTCCTCGAGGTGGGCAGCGTCGCGGATCTCGCCGACCAGCTCCTCGATGACGTCCTCGAGCGTCGCGAGCCCCAGCGTCCTGCCGTCGGTGTCCACGACGCGTGCCATGTGGGCCCCGCGACGCTGCAGCGTCTGGAGGCAGTCGTGGAGCAGGGCGCCGCTGGTGACGGGGGCGAACGGGCGGATCCACTTGTCGTCGATCGCCAGCTCGCGGCGGCTCTCGTCGGGCTCCAGCACGTCCTTGATGTGCAGGTAGCCGAGCAGCTCCTCGTCCTCGCCCTCGACCGGGAACCGGCTGAACCCGGTGGCGGCGCAGAGCGCCTCGACGTCGGCCGGTGAGGAGCCTCGCCGCACCGTGGTCAGCGTGTCCGGCTTCATCAGCACCGCGTCGACGGTCTTCTCGGTGAACCCCAGGGCGCCGGCGAGCCGGTCGTACTCGTCGCCCTCGAGCAGGCCCTCGCCGCGGGACTCCTCCACCAGTGCGGCGACCTCCTCACGCGTGTAGGTCGAGCTCACCTCGTCCATCAGCTTGACGCCGACGAGGCGCAGCACCCCGGAGGCCACGGCGTTGATGACGATGATCACCGGACGGAGCACGGTGACGATGGCCCAGATCGGCGGGCCGAGCACGAGGGCCGCCCGGTCCGGTCCGGCGAGCGCGAGGTTCTTCGGGATCATCTCCCCCATCACGACGTGGAGGTAGACGACGATCCCCATGCCGATGGTGAACGCCACCGGGTGCAGGAACGACTCCGACACGTGGGCGGCGTGCAGGACCGGCTCGATGAGGTGCGCCACGGCCGGCTCCCCCACGGCGCCGAGCACCAGCGAGCAGACCGTGATGCCCAGCTGGTTGACGCCGATGACCAGGGAGATGTTCTCCATGGCCTTCAGCGTCGTCCTGGCGAAGCGGGAGCCGGCCTCGGCCAGGGGTTCGATCTGGGTACGCCGCGCGGAGACCAGGGCGAACTCGGCGGCGACGAAGAACGCGTTGCCGAGCAGCAGCAGGAGCGCGACGATCAGGGCGGTGGGCGCGTTCACGACTGCGCCCCCTCGGCGGGACCCTCGGCGGGGACCGCGGTCGTGTCGTCCGATCCGTCCAGCAGGCGCAGGCCGACCCGGTCGATGCGCAGGCCGTCCATCCGCTCGACGGTGAGGACCGCGAGCTGCTCGCGCGGCTCCTCGGGATCGGAGGGGTCCGGGACGGGGATCTCGGCCAGGTCGCCGACCTCGGGCACCCGCCCGAGCACCCGCAGCACCAGGCCCGCGATCGTGTCGTAGTCCTCGTGGTCGGGGAGCGCGACACCGGTCCGGTCCTCGACCTCGTCGGGGCGCAGCAGTCCGGACAGCGACCAGGTGCCGTCGCGGCGCTGCCAGGCCCGCGCGCCGAGCCGGTCGTGCTCGTCGGCGATGTCGCCGACGATCTCCTCGATGACGTCCTCGAGCGTGACGATGCCGGCGTGGCCGCCGTACTCGTCGAGGACCACGGCCATCTGGAAGCCGTCCTTGCGCAGCAGCTGGAGCAGGGGGTCGAGCCGCAGCGAGTCCGGCACCACGATCGGCTTGGCCATCAGGTGCTTGACACGGGTCCGCGGGCGCTCGTGCACGGGGAGGGCGACGGCGTGCTTGACGTGGACGGTGCCGACGACCTCCTCGCCGTCGAGCGCCGGGAAGCGGGAGTGACCGGTCTTGCGGGTCAGCTCGATCACGTCGCTGGCGCGGTCGCTGGCCTCCAGGCTCACCGTGCGCACGCGCGGCGTCATGATCTCCCCCGCCGTGCGGGAGCCGAACTCCACCGAGCGCTCCATGAGCTCGGCCGTCTCGGCGTCCAGGGTGCCCTGGTCGGCGGAGCGCTGGATCAGCGAGGCGAGCTCGGTCGAGCTGCGTGCCGACCGGAGCTCCTCA
>Ga0307415_100000469_pt1 | contig 17451 bp, 17 predicted proteins | sample DK1Cmetagenome_FD_204524 | JGI IMG/M metagenome (GOLD analysis project Ga0307415, IMG submission 204524) | Maize rhizosphere microbial communities from greenhouse at UC Davis, California, United States - DK15-C-2 | ecosystem: Host-associated > Plants > Roots > Rhizosphere > Soil | place: USA...
AGCGCGACGATCGTCCTCGTCGCTCTCCTCGTCATCTCAGGGCTTCAGCTACTGCTCTTCGCCATGTGGTTCGACATGGAGTCGAACAAGGATTTGCGCTGAGCCCGCTCCGGAAGCGGGCTCTGGGGCCGAAGACCAGCGGGGCGCGGCGGTGCCTTACGACGCTGCGATGATCACATTCGCGGCGTCTGCCGCTGTGAGCACGTCGGTGTTGACGACGAGGTCGAAGTGCGTCGGCAACTCTTGGTCGACGCCGTAGAAGCGCTTCAGATATGCGGCGCGGCCGGCATCCTCGTCTTTGACCACGCGTTCGGCTTCACGCCCGTCGACACCTCGCTCGGGCACGAGCCTCTCGGCGCGGGTCTTCGGAGAGGCGGTGACAAAAACCCGCAAGACATCTCCGCTTCCGACGGCGAAGGAAGCCGCATGCGCGACGATCACGACCGATCCTCGGCGCACGAAGGAAGCGATGGCCGTCGTGATCAGCTGCCGCAGGTCGGCATCGCTCGGCAACGTCCGCCCCGTATCGACGGTCTGCAAGCGAGGTGACTTCTGCTCACCGATTGCACCGAGGAGCCGCGCGACGAACGGCTTCCTTCGCTCCGCATCAGCGACGAAGGCTGGATCGAGATCGGCCCACTCCGCTGCTTCCGAGATCACTTCTTCGTCGACGTACTGAAACCCAAGCCGCTTAGCGACCTCCTGGCCGACGGCCTCGCCCTCAGCACCGGTCGCATGCGAAATGCAGATCGCTCGCCGTGCCACTAGCCGCGATCCTACGCCAATAGCTCGAGCGCGCGCTAAGGCACAGCGCTAGCGGCGCGAACCCGACGGCGTAACGAGACCAGCGTCGTCGTGCATGGAAATCGTGGCATAGCACTCGATGCCGTAGGGGTCGGTGTCGGCGTGAACGCTCGCGAAATCGATCGCTTCTTGGAGCGTCATTGCCATGGCGACATCTCCCTGATCGTTGCCAGAACGGGCGAGGCTAGTCCTACCTCGTGACGAAATCAACGTGTTTCGTGGAAGCGTCTCGAACGTAATCCCGCGCCCGCTCCTGTTGGGCCAGGCATCCTCACCGCCGCCCTTCTGGAAGCGCCGGCGACCGCCGCTCGTGCAAATACGCTTCCTGAAACACGTGCCGACCCGTGTGATCACGAAGGGATACAGGCCAGCAGGGCCATGCGCCGCGAGCCTGCTCCCGGATCCATCTGGCGGTACGGGCCGATAGAGGACGACACCATGGACGGCAGCCACGGAGTCGAGCAAGGATTTGCAACTGATCGAGGGCGCTTACCATCAGGAGCTGACTCCAAACCGGTGAAGGTCGCCGTCTTCACGACCTCCTATCCTCGCCACCCGGATGACTTCGCGGGCCGGTTCGTTTCGGGCGCGGTCGAGGGGTTGCAGGAGCGGGGGATCGAGGTCGAGGTGGTGGCGCCGGGCTCGTACGGCACGTTCGGTGCCTCGTCGGATGGTGGCGGCATCGTCCGTGCTGTTCGCAAGCGCCCCTGGGTCGCGCCACTCCTCTTCTCGTCCATGGTCCGCGCCCTTAGACGGGCGGCGCGTAACGCGGACCTCGTTCACGCTCACTGGCTGGCCGGGGGCGTCATCGCCCTCTTCGCGGGGCGCCCCTTCGTCGTCACGCTGCACGGGACGATCTCGGGCGGCGTCCTCGACGACTTCAAGGTCTTACGGCGGTCGCCGCGCCTCGCGCGGCTTGTCCTCGACCGCGCGCGGGCCGTTATCTGCGTGTCGGAAGCGCTGACGGAAGCCGCTCGGCAGGCCGGTGTCGAGCGGGCGGTATTCATCCCGAACGGAATCGAGATCCCGGCCGAGGTCGGGGAGGAGGCCGATCCTCCCGAGATCTTCTACACGGGCCGGCTGGCGCCGGAGAAGGGGATCGAGGACCTCGTCGAGGCTACGCGCGGTCTCAATCTGGTCGTGTCGGGGGACGGTCCGCTTCGCGGGCTCGTGCCGGGCGCCTTGGGCTTCCTCTCGCGTGAGGAGCTCGAACGCCGGTACGAACGTGCCGCGATCGTCGTGTGCCCGTCTCGGAGCGAAGGCTTCGGAGTCGTCTGCGCGGAGGCGATGGCGCACGGCAAGCCGGTTGTCGCCACCGCAGTCGGGGGCCTCGTCAACCTCGTCGTCGACGAGGAGACGGGGCTGCTCGTGCCGCCGCGCGAGCCGCGAGCGCTGCGCGCGGCGCTGGAGCGCCTCCTCGCCGACGGCGAGGCTCGCCGGCGCCTAGGACAGGCCGGCCGCGAGAAGATCATGGCTGGGTACTCCTGGGACAAGGTCATCGCCCAGACGCTCGACGTCTACTCTGAGGCGATGGAGTCGGCTGAGGTCGTGGAGCGCCAGCCGCACGCCGTGCTCGACGTCCGTTCCCGGACGGCCAAGGCGAGGAAGATCGAGAGGCTCCTCGAGAGCCGCTGTCAGCTCGCCGGCGCTCGCGTGCTGGACATCGGCACCGGCTCGGGCGTGATCGCGGAAATGCTCGCGCAGAGGGTCGGCTCCGAAGGGGAGGTGATCGGCGTTGATCTAGTCGACCAGCGCGTGACGACGGACGGCTATCGCTTCGAGCAAATCACCGGCACAACGCTCCCGTTCGAGCAGGGCTCTTTCGACCTCGTGCTTTCGAATCACGTGCTCGACCACGTGGGGGGCCCGCCGGAGAAGCGGCACCACCTGGCGGAGATCCGCCGCGTGCTGCGCGACGACGGGTGCTGCTATCTCACCGTCGCCAACCGCTGGGTTCTAGTCGAACCGCATTTCCGCCTGCCATTCCTGAGCTGGCTCCCGGCGCGCGCCCGGACGCCCTACGTGCGGCTCGCGCGCCGCGGTCGGGTCTACGACTGCGACATCCCGGCCCGTGCGGAGGTCCTGAAGCTCGTCGAGGAGGCCGGCTTCTCCTACGAGGAGCTCGAGCTGGAGGCGCTGGGGAGCTTCGCGGAGCTCGAGCATGGAGCCGTCGCCCGGCTTGCGTCGCGGGTGCCGGGCGGCCTTCTCGAGGCCCTGCTACCGATCTTTCCGACCGTCGTGCTCCTCCTCAGGAAGGAACCCGCCTGAGACGCCTCGCCATCCGGCGTGCACCGACGGAGTACAACCAGGCGTTCGTCGACACCATGGCCGACGCCTACACCGAGCAGACGCGGTGGACGAAGCTGCGCCTCTCGGCGGTTCTGGACCTCGTGGAGCCACATCCTGGGGAGCGCGTCCTCGACCTCGGCTGCACTGCCGGTGCGGTCACCCATTTCCTCACCACCCACGGGTCCGAAACCGTCGGCGTGGACTTGGAGCCGCTTGCCATCTCGCGCGGACGCGAGCTCTTCCCCGAGCTCGAGCTCCACGTGGCCGATGTCGCCGACCTCCCCTTCGAGAACGAGACCTTCGACAAGGCCGTCGCAGCCGACCTCGTCGAGCACCTCGACGAACGGACGCTCGAGCGGATGCTCGCTGAGGCTTACCGCGTGCTTCGACCCGGCGGGACGCTCTCGCTCTACACGCCGAATCCGAAGCACTGGGTCGAGCGGGCGAAGGCGCGGGACTTCGTACTCGCCCAGAACCCGACGCACATCGGGCTCCGGCCGTCCGAGACCTTCGCCGCCGCCCTTCGACGCGCCGGCTTCGACGTCGACCGGGACGAGTGGCGGCCGATCTTCATTCCGCTTCTGGGCCCGGTGGAGAGAGTTGCCGGTCGCGTGACGACCTTGTTCCGTTACCGCATCTGCATGCGCGGGCGAAAGCCCGCCGGGTTGCCCTAATAGCATGGAGGTCATGGCGCGCCCACGGCTCGTCGGCCTGAACCACATCGCGCTCGAGGTGGGCGACATCGCGGAGGCGCTCGAGTTCTACGGGCGAATCTTCGAGTTCGAGCTGCGCGGCCGCGGCGGCCGCATGGCCTTCATCGACATGGGCGACCAGTTCATCGCCCTCGCGGCCGGCCGTACGCAGCCGCCCGACTCGCATCGCCACTTCGGTCTCGTCGTCGACGACAAGGAGGTAGCCAGGCGGGCGCTACAAGATGCCGGCGTGGACGTCCAGCCTCGAGGGTCGGTGGACTTCCGCGACCCCTGGGGCAACCACGTCCAGGTCGTCGAGTACGGAGAGATCCAGTTCACGAAGGCCGAGAACGTCCTGCGCGGCATGGGCCTGGAGGACCTGGAGAAGAGCGAGCAGGCCCTGGAGGAGCTGCGCGCCAAGGGCCTCGCGCCCTAGCCCGCCTTTACCCCAGGGCTCACAGTGAGCGTCACGATCTCGACGAGATCCTCCTTTCCCTTCAGCTCGAGCCGCCTCTGCTCCAGGTTCGAGTCGAGACCGGCGGCCGTTGCCGCATCGATGGTGACGAGTATCTCGCCGGCCGTGGCCACTGATGCCAGTCGAGCCGCCGTGTTGACCGCGTCCCCCAGGGCGGTCATCGTCGTGTGAGTCCCGGCGCCTACGGCACCGACCCACGCCGTGCCGGTATGGACGCCGGCGCCGAGCGGAACCCAGGGGCCACCCTGTTCGCCATGACCGGTGGCTTCCAATAGCTTGCGCGCCGCGTCGATGCCGAGGGCGGCATGCCGCTCCCCGCTGAGGAGCGGGAAGAAGATCGCGACCAACTCGTCTCCGACGAACTTGTCGACGATGCCGTCGTGGTCGAAGACGACTGCCGCGGCGGTGTCGTAGAAGCGGTCCATCAGCCGGCGGAAATCCGCAGGCGCCATGCCCTCCGCAAGCGTGGTGGAGCCGCGGATGTCGGCGAACAGCAAGGTGCATTCGATCTCCGCGCCGCCGTGATTGTCGGTCATGAACGTGAAGCAGGAGGAGCACCAGTTGGGGTTCTTGTCCGAAGGTTTCTTGCCGATCAGTCGCATCAGCGGCGCGCCGGCGCCGGAGAACGGGGCCGCGCAAAGCCTGCAACGCGGGTCGTGCGGGATCAGCTTGAAGACGCGCCGGCCCGCCCGCTCCTTGGAATGCCCGCGGCTGAGGAAATCGCGCCAGAACTCTTCGTTCTCGCTGCTTGGTGGCACGTTCGGGCTCACAGCACCCCTAGGCTCGCACGGCTACTCGTCGAAAACCACCCGCCCTGCGTGCACGCACTGGACGAGTTGCGTGCCTAGAGGCTTGGGCCCTAGCCTGTCCCATGCCCGCGCGCGGAATCCAGCACGTCGACCTTTGCGTCCGTGACGTCGGCCGGTCCCTCGCCTTCTACCTCGGGATCCTCGGGCCGCTCGGCCTCGAGGAGGACCTCCGCGTCCCGAGTTATCGCGGCACGGAGGAGGTCGTGTACCTTCGCTTCCGCGAGCAGAACCTTGGGCTTCGACCGGCGGACGGCGGTGAGCACACCTACTACGACGTGGGGATCGAGCACCTCGCCTTCGAGGTCGAACGCCGTGAGGAGGTCGACGAAGCCTTCGAGCGGTGCCTCCAGCTCGGCGCGCGTATCCACCACCCGCCGGAAGAGGATCGCGACCTCGACGACTACTACGCGTTCTTCGTCTTCGATCCCGACGGGTTCCGCATCGAGGTCTTCTGTGCGAAGGCTGCGGGATCGGCGGAAAGTCGCTGGATGCCGAGGCAGCCCTAGTCGTTCGTCGCTCGCGTGGTTGGGTTTGTGCGCCCGGCTAGAATCCGGCGAGCGAGATGACGCAGCGGGAGGACACGGCGCTCATCGCCGGCCAACTGGCCGAGTTGACCGAGTCGGTCAGGGACATGGCGGATCAGCTCACCTCCATGCGCGAGCGCGCCGACACGCAGCAAGAGCGCATCGACCTCGCGGCCCGCGAACTGACCGAGGTCAGTTCCCGTCTCCAGGCCGCCGCGGACGCCCTGCGGGCGTCGTTGTGAGCGGAGGTTCTCGGGCTTAAAGCCCTGCAAATCGGCTCCGTCCGGGGTCCGCCTTACCCTTCTGGTCCCCCGATTTACGGGGTCCCGAAGTAGATACTCTTGGAGGTAGAGAAATGGCGTCCGCTTCACGCACCGAGAACGCTCCTGTCATCGCTGACGAGGCTCTTGTGAACGCCATCGTCGAGCCTGAGAAGCGTCTCGGCGTGGACCGCTACTTCACGATTCCGGGCCGCGATCCGTTCGCGGAGATCGAGTGGGAGATCCGCGACGCCTTCATCCCCGGCAAGGACAAGCCCGTCTTCGAGCAGAAGGGCGTCGAGTTCCCCAAGTTCTGGTCGCAGACGGCGACCAACATCGTCGCGCAGAAGTACTTCCGCGGCCGCATGTCCTCGCCCGAGCGTGAGTCGAGCGTCAAGCAGATGATCGGCCGCGTCGTCGACACGATCGCCGGCTGGGGGCGCGAGGGCGGCTACTTCGCCGACGAGGAGGAGGCCGAGACCTTCGAGGCCGAGCTGAAGGCGATCCTCGTCAACCAGCTCGCCTCCTTCAACTCGCCCGTCTGGTTCAACGTCGGCTTCGAGGAGAAGCCGCAGTGCTCGGCCTGCTTCATCCTCTCGATCGACGACTCGATGGACTCGATCCTCGACTGGATCCGCCGCGAGGGAATCATCTTCCGGGGCGGCTCGGGCTCGGGCATCAACCTCTCCAAGCTTCGCTCCTCGCACGAGCAGCTCTCCAAGGGTGGCTACGCGTCGGGCCCGGTCAGCTTCATGCGGGGCGCCGACGCCTCCGCCGGCACGATCAAGTCGGGCGGCAAGACGCGGCGCGCAGCCAAGATGGTGGTCCTCGACGTCGACCACCCGGATATCGAGGAGTTCATCTGGTGCAAGGCGCATGAGGAGGAGAAGGCGCGCGTCCTCGAGTCCGCGGGCTACGACATGTCGCTGAACTCACCCGACTGGGCCTCGATTCAGTACCAGAACGCGAACAACTCGATCCGCGTCACCGACGCCTTCATGGAAGCTGCCGCGGCAGGCGAGGACTGGAACCTGACCGCGCGCACCGACGGCAGCGTCGTCAAGACCATTCCCGCGCGCGATCTCCTCAGTCAGGCGGCCGAGGCGGCCTGGCGCTGCGCGGATCCGGGCGTCCAGTACGACACGACGATCAATAAGTGGCACACGAGCCCGAACTCGGGCCGCATCAACGCCTCTAACCCGTGCTCCGAGTACATGCACCTCGACGACTCGGCGTGCAACCTCGCCTCGCTGAACCTGATGAAGTTCCGCCGCGAGGACGGCGAGCTCGACGTGCAGGCGTTCGAGCACGCGGTCGACACCGTCTACCTCGCGCAGGAGATCATCGTCGGCTACTCGAGCTATCCGACGCCCGAGATCGAGCGGAACGCGAAGGCCTACCGCGAGCTCGGCCTGGGCTACGCGAACCTCGGCGCGCTCCTCATGGCGCGTGGGCTCCCGTACGACTCTGAAGAGGGTCGCTCCTACGCGGCCGCGATCACGGCGCTCATGACCGGGCGCGCGTACAAGAAGTCGGCAGAGATCGCCGCACGGATGGGCCCGCACGCGGGCTACCAGCCCAACGCCGGCGCGATGCTCGGCGTCATCGCTCAGCACCGGGCGGCTGTCGGCAACATCGAGAACTCGGACATCGTCCCGGACGACCTCCTCACAGCCGCACGCAAGTCCTGGGACGACGCGCTCAACGAGGGCGAGGTCTCCGGCTATCGCAACGCGCAGGCGACCGTGCTCGCTCCCACCGGGACGATCAGCTTCATGATGGATTGCGATACGACCGGGGTCGAGCCCGACTTCTCGCTCGTGAAGTCGAAGAAGCTCGTCGGCGGCGGCGAGATCACGATCGTGAACAAGACGGTCCCGATGGCGCTCGACAAGCTCGGCTACGCGCCCGAGGAGATCGACCAGGCCGTCGCCTTCATCGACGAGCGCAACACGATCGTCGGCGCCCCGTTCGTGAAGGCCGAGCACTATCCGGTCTTCGACTGCGCGATCGGCGACCGCGCGATCCACTACATGGGTCACGTGAAGATGATGGGCGCCGTCCAGCCCTTCATCTCCGGCGCGATCTCGAAGACCGTGAACCTGCCCGAGACGGCCACGGTCGACGACATCTCGCAGCTCCTTCTCGACTCGTGGACGCTCGGTGTCAAGGCGATCGCCATCTACCGCGACAACTGCAAGGTCGCGCAGCCCCTCTCGGGGAAGAGCGAGGCGGCGGCTCCGCCGGTGCCCAAGGAGGAACGGCGCCGTCTACCCGACGACCGCGTGGAGGTGGGACGCAAGTTCCGCGTCGGCGACTACGAGGGCTACATCCACGTCGGCCTCTACGACGACGGCTCGCCGGGCGACATCTTTGTCGACATCGCCAAGGAGGGCACGACTCTCGCCGGCCTCATGAACTCGTTCATGATCTCGGTCTCGCTCGGACTCCAGTACGGCGTGCCGCTCGAGGTGTACGTCTCGAAGTTCGCGCACATGCGCTTCGAGCCCTCGGGGACGACGAACGACGCCGACATCCGCGTCGCCAAGTCGCTCGTCGACTACATCTTCAGGTGGATGGGGAAGAAGTTCCTCGACGCCGACACGCAGCAGGAGCTCGGGATCATGAGCCCCGAGGTGAAGGCGCGCCTCGCGCAGGCGCATTCGATCCTGGAGAACGGCGAGACGGCCGCCCCGGACGACTCCGCGCCGGCTTCACCCCCCGGCCAGACGGCGCTCTTCAACTCGTGGGAAGACGCCATCGAGTGCGCGAAGTGCGGCGGGCGGATGGTGCGCACCGGGAGCTGCTACACCTGCCGCGACTGCGGCCAGAACACTGGGTGCAGCTAGATACCCGCAGGTCGGAACGAGGGTGCGCGGACGCGGGTTCGATTCCCGCGGCCTCCACTTTTTCCGCTACTCGGCCCCTTTCGGTCTCGGCGGGCGAGAATGAGGGGGTTGGCGGGAAGAGCCGCGCCGGGCGCCCTCCCCGCCTGTAGTGCCTTAGGTTGAGGCGAGCAGCGGACAAAGATCGGTCCGCGTTCCGCCGAGCTGATGGAACCCTGAGTCATCGATCCGTACTCGGCCGGTGGTGTACGCGAGGATCGCAGGCGATCCCTCACCGAGCTCGCCCGGAAGGAAGAAGAACAACCAGGGGCCGGTCGCGGTCAGCCCGCTCTCGTCGAAACTCCCGGGGCCGGGAATGTTCAGCACGATCGATCTCGTCGGGTCGTCGAGGTTCGTGAGCCTCACCTTGAGCGTTCCGGTGATCATCGTGCGGCCGTCGCCGAACATGATCGCCTTCTCCTTGTTCGCAAGAATGTCGACGGCCACTTCGAACCCGCAGATGTCCGCGGGAAGGGTGAAGTCTTCCGCTGGCAAGGGTTCTATGACCGGCCTGGACGCCGCAGCGACAGGCACCGTGATGGCCGCGACAATCACCAACGCCGCAAGACTGTTTAGTGCCTTCCTCATCTCCACTCCCCTTTAGGTAGTAGAAGTCTGGACCGGTTAGGCCAGCGGCCGGTCCCGGCGCGAAGACCGCCGCGTTGCCCACCACTCCGCCCGTCGAGGGTTCACATCGTGCGAGTGGTGACAAGCGCCTTTCGGCGGTCGGATGCGGCGGTCAGACCTTCACTTGGCGGGAACGTTACGCGGTTCGATCCCGCCGCCTCCACTCCAGCTCTTCCCGCGCAGCTGTGATTTCTGATTCAGGCGTCTCAGTTCTCGCGCCTGCCGGACGCATCTTTGAGCGTCTCGATCATGCAGTCGTAGGTCTCGCGATCCACGGGGAACGGGGTTTCGTCCTTGCCGCCATGCGCGAACGCGAAGCGGGCCGGGTCCGCGCGTCGAGACCGGCGTGCCGTAGACGAGCTCGGCGACTAGCGCCAGCGCGCGTCGCGAAGCGGAGCAGCCTGCCCCATAAGCTTGCTGCGGGATGGCCGACGCGGAGCTCCGCTCCATCGTGCTCGTAGAGGGACCGAGCGACGCTGCAGCCGTGCGGGCGCTCGCGCGGCGACGGAGCCACGATCTCGATGCGGCAGGCATCTCGATAGAGGCGATGGGCGGCTACGGGAACCTCGGGCGCTTTCTCGAGCGGTACGGGCCCTCGGGGCTCGGTGTGCGTCTCGCCGGCCTCTACGACGCCCCGGAAGAGCGCCACTTCAGGCGGGGACTCGCTCGAGCCGGCTTCGGCTCGAGCCTCACGCGCGCCGATCTCGAGGGGCTTGGCTTCTATGCGTGCGACGCGAACCTGGAGGATGAGCTGACCCGCGCGCTGGGTCCTGCGGCGATGGAGGAACTGCTCGAGACGCAGGGCGAGCTGAGCGCGTTCCGCACTTATCAGAAGCAACCCGCGCATCGGCAGGAGGCAATCGAGGCCCAGCTCCGGGGTTTTCTCTGGAACCGGAAACTCGAGTACGGGGCGCTGATCGTCAACACGCTCGATCTCGCCCGTATCCCTCGGCCACTCGCCGGGGTGCTCGCCCACGCGCTCTCCGCAGGACCGCCTTCTGCTTCTCGGCACACACCTCCGCGGTCTCCAGGAAGCGTCTCTTGATCCCGGCGCGGCCTCCGCCCTTGAGTTCGCGGCGTCGAGCTCCCCGCGTGCGGCGATGAATCCCCTGCCCCGACGCCTCGCGATCTCGACCAGGATGCCGATGCCCACGAGGACGTAGAACGCCGTGAAGACCTTCAACCAGGGATCCGTGATCCGCGGGACTGGTTCTCATCGTCGTCGGGACGATCACGTTCGCGAAGTCCTCCTTTCGAAGCGCAACCCGCAACGCCGCTGCGAGGCGCCGGAGCATCAAGAACGCAGAGAGCATCGCCTCGGGCTTCGAGTGCGCGGCTACTGGTCCTTCGTAATCGGAGCTCAAGGGCTGTAAGAGTCACCTACTGTGAGTGCCTTCGCGCTCATCCATGGCGGCGGCAGCAGTGCCTGGGACTGGCACCTCGTCGCTCCCGAGCTGCGAAAGCGCGGCCACGACCCGATCGCCGTCGACCTGCCCACCGAGGACGAGTCCGCCGGCTGGTGGGACTACGCGGACGCCGTCGTCGAGGCTGTCGGGGATCGCCGAGACCTTGTCGTCGTCGGCCACTCGATGGGCGGCTTCACCGCAGCGCTCGTGTGTGCGCGACGCCCGGTCGACGTGCTCGTCTTCGTCGCCGGGATGGTCCCCGCCCCCGGCGAGTCCTTCAACGACTGGTGGAAGAACACCGGCTACGAGGGGAGCGGGTACGAGGACGTCTTCTACCACGACGTCCCGCCCGAGCTGGCGGCGGAGGCCCAAAGCAAGGAACGCGGCCAGGCCGACAAGGTGCTCGGCGAGCCCTGGCCGCTCGAGCGCCTGCCGGACGTGCCGACGAGGTATCTCCTCTGCCGCGACGACCGCATGTTCTCGGCGCGGTGGGCGCGTCGCCACGCCCGCGAGCGCCTCGGGATCGAGCCGGACGAGATCGACGGCGGCCATTACATCTCGCTCAGCAGGCCGCGCGAGCTGGCCGAACGCCTAGCGGCCTACGCACCCGAGGCCGCATAGCCCGCCCGTCTGACGGTGCTCGGAGAAGAGGAAGTCGTCGGCGAGTTGGGGGCTCAGCGCCACCCGACGGCGGCGAGCTCGACGGGCTCCGCGAAGCCTTTCAGGGCTTCCGAGCGCGGCTCCGATAGCCGGAAGCGCGACGCCCCGTCGAGGCTAGCCGTGCTGACGAGGATCTCGCCTCCACCTGCGAGCGCGCCGATACGGGCCGCCATATGAACCCCCTGGCCGGTGTAATCGTCGTCCTCCGTGTGGAAGGCCTTCCCGCTATGGACGCCGATCCGCACGTCGGGTGCGATCGGCTCATCGTCGAGCGCGCGTTGGATCGCGATGGCCGCATCGATCGCCCCCCCGGATGACCCGAACGCGGCGAAGTAACCGTCGCCCGTCTGCTTGATGACCTCGCCGCCGGCCTCCTCGATCCGCTCCCGGAGGAGCCGGTCGTGCCACTTCAGGAGCTTCTGCCACTTCTCTTCGCCCAGCGCCTCGACAAGTTTGGTCGAGTCGACGATGTCGGTGAACACGAACGTCCGCGCCGTCCCGGCCTCGCCGAGGAGCTCGGCGGCGCGCTGCACGTCGAGGGCGGCGCCGAGGCGCTCGAATGTCGCCTTCGCCGCGGCGATCTCGTCGCGCGCGCTGTGCTCGTCGCCCTCCCCTCGGTAGACGATGCCAAGCAGCATTCGCGCCTGCGCCGTCTCATAGGGCGCGCCGACCTTCTCCCATGTGGATCGTGCGGCCTTGAAAGCTGACCGCGCGCCTTCGAAATCTCGTTCTGCGAGCCGGATCTGACCGAGCGCGAGCTGGAGCGTCCCTTCCAGGTGGGGCGTGCGGCGCCCGTCCACCTGGTACTGGTCTCCGATCTCCTCGAGCTCGGCTGCGGCGGCGCGCGCACGTGCGAGCTCGCCGGCGGCGAGCGCGATCTCGACCTGGGCGGGGAGCAGTCGCGCGCGGGTGAGCGGATCCATCCCCTCGTTCGCGAGCTCACGCTTGATCGCCGCTGCCGCGGAGTCGACCTTGCCCTGCGCGAGACGGAGGAGCGACACGCCGGGTTCACTGCCGGTGGGATGGCCGAGTTCGCTCGCCTTCCGGTACGCCTCCTCCGCCTCCGCGAAGTCGCCACGTCGTCGCCGAATCTCCCCGATCTCGTAGAAGCCCGCCGATGTGATGAGGTTGAAGTAGCCGCCGAGCTCGTCGCACGCCTGAACCGCCTGCTCCTCCGCACGATCCCAGTCGCCCTGGAGTCGCATGATCTCCGCTCGGTGCACGCGGCAGGCGCCCGGGAAACCGCTCACGTCGAGCCTGTCGCACCAGCGGTTCGCGGCGGTCGTCCACTCGGCGGCTCGGCCGCAGTCGCCGAGCGTCTGGCAGGAGTGGATCGTCACGCAGTAGACCATCCCCGTCGCGAGCGGCTCGAGCTCGCCGCTCACGGCGGCGGCAGTCGCCTCGTCGAGGAGCGCGAGACCTTCGTTCACCTGGCCCGACATGACGAGCACCGTCCCTTCGAACACCATCGCCATCGCTTCGAGATTGCGATCACCGAAGCGCGTCGCCAGCTCGTGCGCGCGCGCCAAGTCTTCCTGGGCCGGCTTGAGCTCCCCCATCATCACGGCAGCCGTTCCGCGTGCGAGCGCGAGATGACCGTGCTCGATGCCTTCAGGTTGGTCCGCGAGCAGCCGCGTAGCGCGTGAGAGCCATCCGCCCGCAACCGAGACCGCCCCCTTCTTCGCGTGGTCGCCGGAGATCATCATCGCGAGGAGCGCCGCCCGCCTGGGCTCGCCGGCCTCCACGTGGGCGGCGTATGCGCGCTCCCGGAAGTCGATCGCCTCCTCGAGCCGACTGGTCCACCAGGCGGCTTCGCCCAGGTGTGCGAGGTCCTCGGCGCCGAGCAGACCGGCGGCGTCAGCCTTCTGCAGCAGCTCGTAGGCGTCGCGCCAGGCGTGCTTGCGGGCGGCTTCCCGTCCTGCGTCGAGCGAATCGTCGAGAACCTGGCTCATGGTGGTTCACGGATTTTACGCCCCATCGTTGTCGGCTTCGACTCGAAGCCTGAGAACTAGACTCAGGTGGATGGCGCACCTCTTCGTCGCCACCGGCGACGCCGTCGTACGAATCGCCGACGGGCCGGCCGAGTTCGTCCTGAACCAGCCGGGGGCGCAGTGCGTTGCCGTCGACGCTCGCAACCCCGAGCGTGTCCTCGCAGGGTGTCGCGCCGGTGGGGTGTTCGAGAGCGAAGACGGCGGCGCCACCTGGCACGACGCCGACCTTCCCGGAACCGACGTCTTCTCCGTCGCCTACAGCCCCGCCGACGCTGCCGCCTACGCCGGCTGCGAGCCGAGCGCCCTCTGGGTTCGGCGCAACGGCGCTTGGGAGGAGCTTTCGGCTCTTCGCGAGCTTCCTTCGGCTCCGACCTGGAGCTTTCCGCCGCGGCCCTGGACGTCCCACGTGCGCTGGATCGCGCCCAGTCCGCACGACGCGAATCTCCTCCTTGTCGGCATCGAGCTCGGCGGGCTCATGCGAAGCGAGGACGGCGGTGCGTCCTGGGAGGACCACCGTCCGGGTGCCCAGCGCGACGTGCACTCACTCGCGTGGCACCCAACCGAGTCCGGCCGAGCCTACGAGGCCGCGGGCGGCGGCTCCGCCTGGAGTCGCGACAACGGCCGCAGCTGGGAGCCAGCCGACGAAGGCCGCGACCGCCACTACACCTGGGCGCTCACCGTCGATCCGGTCGACGCCGATTGCTGGTTCGTCTCGGCAGCCCCCGGCCCGTTCGAGGCGCACGGCAGCCGCCCGGCCCAGGCGGCGCTCTACCGCTGGCGCGGAGGCGGCCCGTGGGAGGAGCTTGATCTCGGCCTGCCACGACCACTCGACACGATGCCGTACGCGCTCGCCGCTACCAGGGACGGCCTCGTCGCGGCTCTCCGCGACGGCCGGCTCTTCCTGAGCCAGGACCAGGGCGACAGTTGGCGTCAGCTCAAGGCTGAAGGCCTGGGGAAGGCAGTCGCCATGGCGGCCGCCTAGGCGGTCGACGTTCGTGTCGATCCGCCGCAGGGCGCTAAGCCGGCGCCGGCGTAGCTGATCCGGTTGCGCGTGCAAGCTCCCACGGCCTGAGGAGCGAGTAGATCATCTCGCTGACCGGGACGGGGACTCCGTGGCGGGCAGCGCGCCGCGTGAGCTCTCCGTGGAGGGCGTCGAGCTCGAGCCGGTGTCCGGTGACGAGGTCGTGGTGCAGGGAGGAAAAGGAATCGGGACCCAAGGCCTCGGCGAAAGTTGTCTTCTGGTCGACGATGTCCTCGGCGAGCTCGACGCCTTCGGTTCGGGCAACGAGAGCGACCTCGCGCACCGCCTCACGAAAAAGGTTGCGTGTCTCCGGCACGGCCAAAAGCATGTCGATCGGGAGGCGCGTGACGGCGGTCAGGCCCGCGAGCGCGCACAGATAGGCGAACTTGTCCCACATGACGACGCGAATGTCGTCGGCGAGGTCAGTGTCGATCTCCGCCTTCCGAAACTCAGCCAGTAGACGCGTCACCCGCTCGCTGCGCGAGCCGTCGAGCTCGCCGAAGACGACCCGGCGCACGCTGCCCACCTGCTCGACCACGCCGGGCTCAGCGATGTGCGCGAGGATGAAAGACACGCCTCCGAGGACATGCTCGGCCCCGATGCGAGCAGCGATTTTCTCCTCATTATCGACTCCGTTCTGAAGGGAGAGGACTCCTGTCTCCGGCCTCAACAAGGGCCCGAGCAGCGCGGCTGCCTCATCGGTGTCGTACGACTTCACGCTGAAGATGACGGTGTCGCACGGGCCGATCTCTGCGGGATCGTCGCTTGCCGCGACTCGAACGGTGAAGTTCCCGTCGTCAGCGCGAACTTGAAGACCGCGTTCTCGGATGGCAGCCAGATGATCGCCGCGGGCAATGAGGCCAACCTCTGCACCGGCCGAGGCCAACAGGGCGCCGTAGTAGCCGCCGACTCCACCAGCGCCGACGACTCCGATCTTCATCTGCCCGACCTCTTCGCAGTGCGGCGCGGATAGAGGGCGGTGACCGAACCGCCATCCGCGCCCAGCTCGCGCGTGTATGCCCACGCTGCGGACGCGGTGGTGAGCGCAGCTTCGAGACCGTGGCCTACGAGCGAACCGTCTTGCCGGGCCGCCGGGTCCGACGTCGTCTCCGGGCTCCAATCGCCGCCGCTTTTGATCGTGACCGCGACGAAATCTCCCGCAGGCATCGGTCCGATTGCTTCCGGCTCAACCGTGACGTTCGACACGTTGAGCGTGATTTCCGAGAGCTCCTGACTGTTCCGCACCAACCCGGCCGCGATCATCTCTCCGAGAGCACGGATGAAAGCCTCCAGGTCGACGTCCGTCTCCCAGAGGACGGGTGGACCCTCGACCCTCAGAAACGCATGCGCGTTCAGGATCCCTTCCAGCTCAGAGGCGAGCATTCGACAGGTTATTCACGCGAGACTGCGTACAGCGTGAGTTCATCGCGTAGGCCTTTGAGTGCGACAGGCCCGATCGGCTCGAACCGCACGCCTTCACCGCTCCACCGTGCCCGCACCTCATCACTTACGAGCACCTCGCCCGGCCGCGCGTAATCGGCGATACGCGAGGCGACATTTACGGTCTTGCCGAAGTAGTCGCCGTCCCGGAAGATCACCCCTCCAGCATTGACGCCGACGCGGGCACGAACGTCGACCGTCGCCGGAGTCTGCTCGACGAGGTCGAGTCCCGCCAAGACCGCCGCCTCGGGTTCCGGGAAGTAGAACATCACGCCGTCGCCGAGCCACTTCACGGGATGTCCGCCGTGAGGCTGGGCCGCCTGGTTGACGAGGGTTGCGAGCCGATCGGCGAGGTCAGCTCCCGCTTCGTCGCCGCGCTCTTCGGTGAGAGCCGTGTACCCGGTCAGATCGAGAAAGGCGATCGCCGGAGGACGCGGCTGGCGTTTGGGTGCGAAACCCAGTTCTTGCAGGTAATCCTCTGTGTTCTGAACCGTCGCGGAGAGGATCTCGTGCTCGAGATGTCGACCGCGGAGCCAGAGCATCAGCCGTTCTCCCAACGCCATGACGCGAATGCCGAGATCGCCTGCGACCTCCCGCATCTCTTCGTCCGTCAAGCGACGGCGAAGAGGAGCGAAGAGGGAGCTGCTCGCGAGTTCTATGTCGGAGGCTACGAGCCGCCGAATGTTCTGCCCGTACGCCCGCGCCAGACGCGCGATCTCGTCGTCATCGGCGTCAGCCCACACGGTCAGGAGCTCGATGAGCACCGGGATGTCGTCCTCCCGAAGCCTTGTCTCAGAGGCCGTTTGCGGCAGGCCGAACTCCATGACGACTCGGCGAACCAGCTCGGGAGAGCGCCCGACATCGTCGGCGAGCTCTTCGTAGGTTTTTGACCACGCCGTCGGCTTCGGGAGGAAGAGCGCGAGGTTCTCGTACGAGAGCTTGCCGGCCGCGATGCCACGAGCGATCAACTCGATCTCGATGCCGGCGTCTTCGAAGGCCTGCATGAGACGCACGCGGTGCGCGTCCCTGGCATCGAACGGGCCGTCCTGGGCGCGTGGAACGAGGATGCCCAGGCGCGTGAGCTCCTGCACCCTCTCGAGTGAGCAGCCTGACCGTTCAGCGAGCTCGGCTTCCGAGAGGCCCATCCGCTCAGGCGCTCGCCCAGAAGTCGCGCTCCTCGATCACGAGCCCAGCGTCGTCGAAGCGAAGGAGCGAGACGCCGGCGAGCTTCTCCGTTCCCCCGTCCTTGAGTTTTATCTCGGCCGACCACTCGACGGCTGCGCGGTCGCCGTCGACGATCGGCTCGCCAAACTCGCACTCGGCTGACTCTTCCGCGGCGAGCGTCGGCTCGATGTAGTCGCGCGGCGCCTGCGGATCCCGGAACGGATGCGACTGGAAGTAGGCACCTTCGGCGTACAACGCGACAATCTCGTCGGCTTCATGGGCGCTCCAGCAGCGTTCCCATGTCTCGCGCCAGCGCTCCGCCGCCTGCCGGGTGTTCATGACCCGATTATCGCCGCCCAAGCGAGCGCACCAACGAAGCGCGCCCCCGTTAGGGGGCGCGCGCC